>Ga0187893_10000142_pt1 | contig 165977 bp, 135 predicted proteins | sample MA1701074metaG_FD_139574 | JGI IMG/M metagenome (GOLD analysis project Ga0187893, IMG submission 139574) | White microbial mat communities from a basaltic lava cave in the Kipuka Kanohina Cave System on the Island of Hawaii, USA - MA170107-4 metaG ...
CTCATGTCCGACCCGGCATTTTCCACCGCCGACCGCCCTCATCCAAACGGGGGCGCGTCGGGGGTGGAAAATGCGGCCGAAGTCTCTCACGACCAGATTCCAAGGAACTGCGAACGATACACGTGGGTGGACCTGAATCCCGCCGGCGCGACATCCTCGATTGCCTTCGGCGTGTACGGCGGTCAGCAGGCCGGCTACGCATTCTTGGGCGGTGCGGATCGTGCCGGCGTCTGGAGCGGATCGGCAGGATCATGGGAGGACCTGCACGCAGTCCTGCCGCCGGGGTTTTTCAACTCAAGGGCATGGGGCATCTGGAGTGATGGAGCATTCACTTACGTGGCGGGCGCCGGTTACAACATCTCGAACGGCCGGAATGAGGCCTTGCTGTGGTCGCTGCCGGTCCCCGAACCGGGCACGCTGATGATGCTGGGCCTGGGTGGATTGGCCCTGCTTCGCCGTCGTGCTTGAACATGGGCCTCTCAGATTCCAAGCCCTTCGCGGGGTGTTGGGATCAGGATCATTCACGCGTTTTCCTGTCCGCGCCGAACGCGTGCTTCGGCTATTCACGGGACTCTGCTATTGTGTGCCGCGTTTGCGCATAGGCCGTTTGAGTGTCGACGGACGGCCGCAGAACGATTCCGTCGGCCGCGACTCCTGTCGCCGGAGATGAACAGATGAAACTTGGAAATTTTTCGGTCAGTCTCGCCGTCAAGGATCTAGCCGCTTCCCGCGCCTTCTATGAGAAACTCGGCTTTCGCGTCATTCTCGGCGATTCCACCCAGTGGCTGATCCTCCAGAACGAAGCCAGCACCATCGGTCTCTTTCAGGGCATGTTCGACAGGAACATTCTGACGTTCAACCCCGGCTGGGATCGAAACGGCGCACCCTTGCCCGACTTCGACGACGTCCGCGACATCCAGAAAACGCTCAGGGAGCGGGGCCTTGCGCTGATGGCCGAGGCCGACGAGTCAACCACGGGCCCCGCGAGTCTCATGCTGGTGGACCCGGATGGGAATCCCATACTCCTCGATCAGCACGTGCCCGCCCCGCGCGCCTAGGTGAGTACCGCCCAGACAGGCGGCAAACGTTGGCAGCGGGAAGTCAGGACGTGGACGCCGCCGCGAGGCGCAGGTCGTCCGTCCGGCCGTGGCGATGCAGGTGGTGGCCGAGCGCGGCGATCATGGCCGCGTTGTCCGTGCAGTATTGAGGCGCGGCGAGGTGCAGGTCGAGCATCCGCTCTCGGCAGGCGTCGGTCAGGCGCCGGCGCAGCATCGTGTTCGCCGCGACGCCGCCGCCGACGACCACGTTCGCGACACGGCAGTCCGCCGCGGCCTGCAAGGTCTTTTGGACGAGCACATCGACGACCGCGGCGGAGAAGCCGGCGCACAAGTCCGCAACGTCTTGCGGCCCCAAGCGCTTTAGTCCGCCGCTCGTGCGACCCGGACCGTGGACGCGGTAGAGCACCGCCGTCTTGATCCCCGAGAATGAGAAGTCGAGCGAGCCGGGCGCAAGCCGCGTTCGCGGGAAGTCAAAGCGGGCCGGGTTGCCGCGTTGCGACAGGTCGTCGACGAACGGCCCGCCGGGATAGCCCAGTTGCAGAATGGCGGCGACCTTGTCGAAGGCCTCGCCGGCAGCGTCGTCGGTCGTCGCGCCGAGCGGGCGCATGTCGTGAAAGTCGCGCACGTGCAGCAGCGACGTGTGCCCGCCCGAGACGACCAGCGCGACCGCGGGCCACGGCGAAGCGTCCAGGTCGATGGCGGGGCTGGCGGCGTGGGCCTGCACGTGATCGACGCCGACCAGCGGCTTTCCCCACGACCACGCGAGCGTCTTGGCCGCCGTCACGCCGACCAGCAGCGAGCCGATCAGCCCGGGTCTGCTCGTGACCGCCAAAAGGTCGATTTGGCGCGGCGACCGGCCGGCGATGCGCAAGGCCTCGACGATCAGCGCGTCCAGCCGCTCGATGTGCGCGCGGGAGGCGATCTCGGGCACGACGCCGCCGTAGCGCGCGTGCAGGTCGTGCTGCGTCGCGACGAGGTTGCTGCGGACCGTCCGGCCCTCTTCTACGACGGCGGCGGCGGTCTCGTCGCAGGAGGTCTCGATGCCGAGGACGGCGGTCACGGGGACACCGGCGCGGCCGCGCGCGTGGCGGGTCGGGTGTCGGCCGCGGCGCTGGACCGGGTGAGCAGTTCGTACGCCCGCCGCAGTTGGGGGTCGGCCTCGAGCAGGCGTGTCCGCGCGGTGGCTTCGTCCTGCGGATTCTCCGAGGCGTCTGAACCGGAACGCATCGACTGCGACGGGGCCACAGCATCCGAGGCGGGCTCATCGTCGTCCGGCGGCGGTACGTTCGGCTCGGCGGCGAGCGCCTGCCAGGTCTCCAGGGCGCGCTCCTCGACCAGTTCGTCGACGGCGACGGTCACGTCCGGCTCGACGCCCCATGGATCGGCGGGCGCAGCGCCCCGGCGATCGAGGCATCGGCCGCTGGGAAGGTAATAGTGCGCGGTCGTCAGTTTCAGGGCCGATTCGCCGTCGGACATCGCGATCAGTTCCTGCACGCTGCCCTTGCCGTAGGTCCGCTCGCCGACGACCAGGGCGCGGCCGTGGTCCTGGAGCGCCCCGGCGACGATCTCGGCGGCGCTGGCGGTCGATTCATTGACCAGCAGGACCACGGGGAAGACCGGGTAGGTGCCCTCGCGCGTCGCGAGCCACTGCCGCGCCGGGGCGCGCGGCCCGCGCGTGGCGACGATCAGGCCCGACGCGAGGAACCGGTCGGCCACGTCGATGGCGACGGGCAGCAGCCCGCCCGTGTTCTCGCGCAGGTCGAGGATCAGGCCGCGCAGACCCCGCTCGGTGAGGGGCACCAGCACCTGATCCAGTTCGCGGGCCGCATTCGGCATGAACTTGACCAGCCGGACGTAGCCGATCCGGCGGCGGTCGTCGAGCAGGAACTGCCAGCCGCCTTCGGCGGTGCGACGCCACCCGCGGACGGGGTTGACCTCAATCGTGTCCCGCTGGAGCCGGATCTCCCGCGTCCGCCCGGCCCGGTCGGCGACGAACAGGACCAGGGACGTGCCGGGCGGCCCGTTGAGCCGATTGACGCTCTCGACCAGTCCCAGTTCGGCCACCGGCGCGCCGTCGATGCGCAGCAGGATGTTGCCCGGCTGGATTCCGCCCCGGTCGGCCGGCCCGCCGCGGACGCTGGCCAGAACGCGCAGCCCCGACGCGCTCATCCTCACGTCGACGCCGATGCCGCCGAAGACGCCCTCGGTCCGCTTGCGAAACTCCGCAAAGGCCTCCCGGTTGAGGAAGAGGGCGTACGGGTCGTTCAGCGCGCGGATCATGGCGTCAATGCCGGCGCGGGCGGCGATGGCGCAGAGTTCACCGTCGTTGACCGGGACGGCGGTGTTCTTGAGTAACTGGGCGCGGACTTCCAGCAGCGGGGAGAACGCGGTGTGGAACGAGTCGCTCTGGGCGATGTTCTGGGGCATGCGCCAGAACAGCACCGCGATCAGCCCGATGACGACGATCCAGGCCAGGTTGCGCTTGGGCATGGCTCTGCCGACACCCCCGGCTCCGCACGTCGGACGCGGCGATCAGCCGGCGCGCTTCAGCACCAGCGCGGCGGTCTGCGCGCCGGACAGCGCCGTGGCGACGGAGACAACGCAATGGGCGCGGACGTCGCGCGGCTCCTCCCGGACGACGTTCAGGCCGCAGGCCGGGTCGACGCGCTCGGTGTTCTGCGACGGCGGGACGACGCCGCGAAACATCGCCAGGGCGCAGACGGCCACGTCGATCGCGCCGCTTCCCGCCCCGTTGTTGCCGAGTGCCCCCTTGGTGGCCAGCACCGGCACCTTGCCGCCGTGCCCGCCCAGCGCCGCGCGCAGGCCCGTGGCCTCGGCGAGGTCGTCGTCGACGATGCCGACGCCGGCGGCGTTGACGAGGTCCACCTGATCGGACCGGACGGCAGCGTCGGCGAGGGCCTTCTCAACGGCCAGACGCAGGGCGCGGCCGTCGGGCGCGGGGGTAGACCAGGACGTCGCGTCCTGCGCCGCGCCGAAGCCGACGACCTCGGCGTATATCCGCGCCCCGCGGGCGCGGGCGTGTTCCAGTTCTTCGAGGATGAGCAGGCCGCCGCCCTCGGAGACGACCGTCCCCCTGCGCGAGGCGTCAAACGGCCGGCAGGCCCGCTCCGGCGCATCGTTCGAGTCGGTGACGACGCGCTTCAGAAGGGTCGGCCGCATCAGCCCCATCGGGTTGATCTTGCTCTCCGCCCCGCCGCAGATGCAGAGGTCGGCCGCGCCTCGCTGGATGGTTCGGAAGGCCTCTCCGATGGCTAGGTGGCTGCTGGCCTCGCCGCAGGTGAGCGTGTTGGAAGGCGCTTGGGCGTCGTGCACGATCGTCACGTGGCACGCGAGCATGTTGGGCAGGAATTTCAGCAGCCACAGCGGCGTCAGGGCCTCCATGCCCTTGCCCCAGCGGTGCAGACTGAAACGCCGGCCCTGCGCCGGACCCGCCGCCGGCCCATCCTCGGTCGGCTCGACCGCGCCGGCCAGGGCTCCGGCCAGTTCGTTGAGGTCGGCGCAGATCAGGCCCGCGCCGATGTTGGCGCCGAAGCGGGTGGAATCGACATTAGCGGGCGGCTGGGCCTCGCCCCGCTCCAGCAGGCATTTCGTCCGCAGGCCCGCGTCGCGCACGGCGAGCGTCGCGGCGATCACGGCCAGTTCGATGTCGCGGGCCATGACCTTGGTGTTCTTTCGATAATTCTTGGGGACGTAGTCCGCGATCCGGTACTCGGCGACCTCGCCGCCGATCTGCGACGGAAAGTGTCCGGGGTCGAAGAGCGAGATTCGCCGCACCCCGCAGCGCTTCTCGACCAGCGCGTCGAACGTCGCCTCCGCGCCTAATCCCACGGGACTGATGACGCCCAGTCCGCTGATCACCACTCGACGAGACACGGCTGTTCCTGCCTTCCGGGGCCGGGCGGAGGTCTTCCTTGGCCGATCGCCGCCGCCCCAACCGCCGGAAAGGGGAATCCTATCCCGGCCCCGGCCGCACGTCGAGCGACGCACCGGACTTCAATCGGAGAAGACCCGGGACCCGGAAAAATGCCCACGGCCCGACAGCCGCGACGCGCAACTCGCGTCGCGCGTCCCGGCCGCGTCCGGGAGTCCGAAGCCCCCCCGGCACGTGGGGATCTTGCGATTCCTGACGCTCCGTTTCCAGGGCGCTGGGATTTCCACATTTTTTTGGTTGGGTCGCAGCCGCATCGACCCGATAGGGGCTGCGATGGTCTGGGATTCCCGAAACGTTCAGACGCGCCAGTTCGAACGCCACGCGGTGGAGCACGCCGCGCGGATCGAGATTCACGAGGAGCAGGCCGAGCAACTCCGCTTCAGTTACAGCCAGACGCACCAGGACTTCCGCGTTGTGGACGTGAGCGACGGGGGACTGGGGCTGCGCGGCGGCGTATTCCTGCCGCGCAACGCGCGGCTCACGGTCTACGTTGCCGCCGACGAGGTTGTGAGCCAGAACCGCCCATCGGCCGCCGGGGAGTCGCCGGCTGTTGGCGCGCGGCGGGAACTCCGCGTCAGCGGCGTCGTTCGCCGGACCATCATGACGGACATCAAGCCCACCTACCTGGTCGGGCTGCAATTCGCCGACGCCGACAGCCCCGACGTGGAAGCGCTGGTCGCGTATGCGCGGCCGGCGGTGGGTGGCGCGCCTCCGGGGAAGGGCGAGCGCAAACCACCCGCTTCGGAGTCGTCCGATGCCGGTTGAAGCACTCGACGAACTCCAGGACCAACTGCTCCAACTGGGGCTGGTCTCCAGCGAGCAACTCGCCTCGGCCCGCAGCAAGGCGCACGCCGAGGGCCGCTCGCTGGAGGAAACGCTGGTCCAGATGCATCTGCTACTGGAGTCGCAGGCGGCGATGCTGCGCGCCGCACGGCTCGGCGTTCCCTTCTGCGGACTGGGCGATTACGTCGCCAACCTCCAGAACGCCCAACTGGTCCCCGAAGAGGTTGCGCGCCGCCACGTGATGTTCCCCCTCTTCGTCCTGGACGGCATCGTCACGCTGGTCATGGCCGATCCGTCGGACATCAACGGGGTCGACCAGGTCCGGCGGAGGACCAGACTGGAGGTCGAGCCGGTCTTCGCCAGCGCGTCGGACGTCATGGCGCTGATCGAGCGGGCCTACGGCGCACACAAGTACCTGGAACTGGCCGAGTCCGCCGCGGGCGGCGGAGAGGATTCCGCCGAGGAGGCCGCGGCCGACGACGCGAGCCGCCCCGTCATCAAGATTGTCGACAACCTCGTCAACGAAGCGGTCCACCAGGGCGCGTCCGACATCCACATCGAGCCGCAGGACAAGCAACTGCGCGTTCGCGTCCGGGTCGACGGCGTCCTGCGCGAGATCGCGGCTCCGCCGCTGCCGCTTCATCGCGCGATGGTGTCGCGGATCAAGATTCTCGCGCGGATGGACATCGCCCAGACACGCCGTCCCCAGGACGGCTCGTTCCATCATCGCCGCGGGCAGCGCGAGGTGGTCATCCGCGTGTCGATTCTGCCGTCGCTTTATGGCGAGGCGGTCGTGCTGCGGTTGCTGCGGAACGAGTCGGAGACGATCTCGCTGGCCGGGCTGGGCATGAATGAGGCGGCCCTGGAGCGCTTCCGGGCACAGATCGCCAATCCCCACGGCATCCTCCTCGTCTCGGGTCCGACCGGTTCCGGCAAGAGCACGACGCTGTACGCGGCCCTCAAGGAGATTGCCTCGCCCGCCAAGAACGTCATTGCCATTGAGGACCCCGTGGAATACCGACAGCCGGCGGTCCGGCAGGTGCAGGTCAACCCGGAGGCCAACCTGACCTTCGCCAGCGGCCTGCGCAGCATCCTGCGTCAGGACCCGGACGTGATCATGATCGGGGAGATCCGGGATGCCGAAACCGCCGAGATCGCCGTGCAGTCGGCGCTCACCGGCCACCTGGTCCTGTCGACGGTACACACGAACGATGCGATCTCATCCGTCGTGCGGCTGCGGGACATGGGGATCGCGCCGTACTTGATCTCTTCGTCGCTGCTGGCGGTGGTGGCGCAGCGGCTTTGCCGGCGAATCTGCCCGGAGTGCGCCGTGCCGGACGCGCCGCCGGCGCACCTGGTGCGCGCGGTGGGACTGGACCCCGGCGCGCTGGACTTCACGCCGAAGCGGGGACGCGGCTGCCGCCGCTGCGTGGGCGCGGGCTACGTCGGACGGCTGGGGCTGTATGAATTGTTTGAGATGAACGATCGGTACAGCGAAATGGTGGTGCGGGGCGAGCCCAGCGAGGTCATCCGCGCCACGGCTCGCGCGGACGGAATGCAGTTCCTGCGGCAGGACGGCGTCGAAAAACTGCGCGCCGGACTGACCACGTTTGAGGAAGTCGCCCGCGTCGCGGGCACGGCATGCGGCGAGTAGGCGGCGGCGCAGGGCCGGTCGAGGGCGACCCGCCCCGAAACACGATGCGGGTCCGGCGCCGAACAGAACTAATCGGGCCAATTGATGCCGCGTTTCAAAGTGGATTTCGTTTCTTCCGACGGCCGCGCCGGCACGTGCGAACTCGACGCGGCTTCGGAACGCAATGTCGTCTCGCTGCTCGAAACGCGGGGACAGACGGCCGTCCGCGTCCGGGCCGCCGCGGCATCCGAACGACCGGTGGCCCGGCAGCGGGTACGCGGCGGCCGCGCGATGCGGCGGGCGCTGCTTGATTTCACCCACCAGATGACGGCCGTGATGGAAAGCGGCATTCCCGTGCTGTCGGGCCTGAGGGCGGTGTTGGAGCAGACGAGTCATCCGGCGCTTCGGGCCGCCTTGCGGCGCGTGGCGGACCGCATCGAGGGCGGACAGACTCTGGCTGAATCGCTGGCGGCCGAGCCCGCCGTGTTTCCGACGATCTACGCCCGGACGGTGGCGGCCGGCGAGGCGTCGGGCACGCTCGCGGAAGTCTTCGGGAAACTGGCGGCCTACCTGGAAGACACGGCGGAGACGCGTGCCGCGGTGATGTCGGCGCTGACGTATCCGGCGCTGGTGGTCGGCGCGCTGGCTCTGGCGACGGTGGCGATGCTGGTGTTCGTGATCCCGCGCTTCGCGGAGATGTTTGATCGTTTCAACGCCGATCTGCCTGTGCCGACGCGGTTCCTGATGTCGGTTTCCTCCCTCCTGCGGGAGCGCTGGCCGGGCGTCCTGACCGGGCTGGCAGTTCTGGCGGTCGGGGCGCGGTTTGCGCTGCGCGACGCGCGGGTGCGCCGCTGGGTGGACGACCGGGCCCTGTGCCTGCCCGTCTTCGGGCCCCTGCTGGTGGGAGCATACATGCATCGGCTGGTCGAGTTGTTGAACCTGCTGACGCGCGCCGCGCTGCCCATCGTTCAGACGTTGCGCGTGACCTCGGACAGCATCGGCAACGAGGCCCTGCGCCAGGACGTGCGGGCCATGATGCGCGCCGTGGAAGGAGGGCGGACCCTCGCCGAGGCCCTCGGCGACACGCGCTGGATGACGCCGCTGGTGCGCCGGATGCTCGCCGTGGGCGAGCAGGCCGGTCGCTCCGACCAGATTTTCGATTATCTGGCCCGATATTACGCACGACAAACCCGCCGCACCGTCAAGACGTTATCGACCCTGATTGAACCGGCCTTGATCGTCGGTCTGGCGGCTGTGATTTTATGCTTCGCGCTGGCCATCTTCCTACCGATGTTGAGGGTGCTCCGACTCGTCGGCTCGGCGTAGCAACCCCGGCCGGACGCCGCCGATCGTCGTTCGATGCGGGAGACACGGGCCTCCGCGGCGACGAAGGAGCGATTTCGGGGTTGCGATTTGGATACCTGATTCTGGGGTGTTCACATGAAGAGACGCGCATTCACATTGATCGAGTTGGTTACGGTGATCGTGATCCTGGGCATCCTGGCCGCGGTGGCGCTGCCGGCCTACCTGGATTACCGGTCGGACGCGCGGGCCGCTGCGTGCAAGGGTTCGCTCGGTGCGATGCGGGCCGCGGTGGCGAACTGGTATGCGTACAAGGCGACCGACTCGGGCGGCGGCACGCCGACCTATCCCACGCTCACCGAACTGACGACCAACGGCACCGTGATGCAGGGAGACATCCCGGACAATCCCTACGACACGGACTCGGTGAAGAACAACGTGGCAGCCAGTACGGCGACCAAGGGCACGGTCTCGGGTACGGCCGGCGGCTGGCTGTACAACGCGTCCAACGGGCAAATCTGGCCCAACACCAACGTCGCCGGCGAGAACAACTTCTAGTTTCGCCACGGGCGCTCCACCGCCGCGGCGCCTTCCGTCCGGTCCCGCTGAAAGGGTCGAGTTCATCCTTGTCCCCCGGCCGGGCACCCCGGGGTCGGTCGCCGCGGAGACGCGCGCAGGGAGGTGATCGCTCGTGGGTGGTTCGACACGAGGCCGCGGCGAGATGCGCCGTCCGCACGGCGGCCGGCTCGGGTTTCTCGTCGTCGGGGCGACCCGTCCGGGGTTCACGCTGTACGAACTGGTGACGGTGATGGTGGTCGTGGCCATCGTCGCCGTCGCTGTCGGCGGGCCGACGCTCGGGCACCTCGCCGCGATCCGGGCACGTGCCGCCGCCGCCCGCATCGCCGCCGACATGGCCTTCGTCCAGCGTTATGCGATGAGTTCCCGCCTGCGGACCTGGGCCGACTTCGATCCGAGCCAGAATCGCTACACGCTCTACGCCGAGAACCCGTCCCTGCCGGGAAAGGCGAACCGCCTGCGGCTCAGCCACCCCGCCACACAGACCGACGACGACGTGCAGCTGAACACGGGACTCTTTGCCGGCGTCTCGTTCGCGTCGGTTTCGTTCGGCGGCACGGATGAAATCGAGTTCGACAGTTTCGGCGTCCCCCGCGACGGAAACTCGTCCGCGCTTTCCACCGACGGCGTCCTGACCCTCAGCAGCGGCGCGACGCTGACGGTCCGTCCGCTCACCGGCCTGGTGGAGGTGTCGCCGTGAAGGCCCGCGCCGTCACGATGGTTGAGGTGGCGATCGGGACCGTCATCCTGTCGCTCGCGCTGATCGCCCTGGCCGAGTCGTTCGCCGAGACGACGCAGCAATCGGCCCGCCCGCTGCGGGCCACCGTCGCATCGTTTCTCGTGACGGAGCGGATGGAGCAGATCGTCGCCGCCCGCTACCGCTCGACCTCGGGTTATTCGCTGGTGGCCCCGGCCAATTTTCCCGACGAGTCGCCCGTCGCCGGGTTCCCTGCGTTCTCCCGGACCGTTGCCATCACCGAGGTCGCGGCGGATCTCAGCACGCCGCAGCCCGGGTCGGGCCTCAAGCGGGTGACGGTCAACGTCTCGTGGGACGGCGGGTCGCAGGTGGCCTCGCTGTCGCGGGTGTTCACGGATTTCTGACATGAAGCGACGCGACTTGGAATCCGTGCCGTGCGTTTCCGGTCCGGGCGGACCGGCCTCGCGGAATGGACGCGCGCTGGACGCATCCCGGACGAGCGTCGTCGGCCGCGTTCCGGCCCATCCGAGCCCCGGGGGCAAGGGTGCCGACTGCGGGCGCCTGCTCGCGGCGCGCAATGAGAGGACGCGGCCCGGGTTCACGCTCGTCGAGATGCTGGTGGCGCTCGTGGCCGGCGGCGTGATCTGCCTCGCCGCGGGAATCCTCCTGCTGGAGGGTTCCGCGGCGGCGTCGAGCGCCTCGCGGCGGTCGTCGCTTTGCGACGCGGCGGCGCGGGCGATGGAGCAAATGTTGCGCTATGTCCGGGAGATCGAGCAGGACGCCGGGCTGACGGGGATTGCGCAGATCACGACCGCCGACGCGGGCGACCTGAGATTCGGCCAGTGGGGATTTCGCCAAAACGGATCGGTGATTGAAATGACCGGCGACGGCGGCGCCGTCTGGAGGCGGGCCTGCACAGACGTGTCCTCCCTGACGTTCGGCTACTTCGACGCAAACGGCGCGGCCCTGTCGCCGCCCCCGCTCTCCGCGGCGCAACGCGGAGCCGTGCGCCAGGTGTCGGTTGATCTGACGCTTTCCGGCGGCGGCCAGTCCGTACGGCTCCGGACGGCGGTGTATCTGAGAAAGTTCATGAACGAGGCGGCGATCTGATGCGACGAACTTTTTGCGGTTGCCCGCACACGAAGCCGCTCCCGGTCCCGCCCCCGGTGCGAATAGGGCTGCGCGCACCCGTCCGAACTCGCTCCGAGCGCGCCGTCGCCCTGCTCGCGTTTGTGGCGGCCATGCTCGTTCTCGGCATCCTGGCCCTCTGGATGGCGACGCTGAGCGGGACGCATGCGACCGCCTACCTCGGACATTACCACTCCTCGGGTGCGTTCTATGCGGCCGAGAGTGGCGGCGAGATCGTCATGCGGGAACTGAAACTGGGCGCGGACGTCTCCGGCGACGGCGTCGTCGGCGAAGTGTCGAACGACGGAGACGACGGGAATGACCCCTCGCTGTCGAGCGGATCGTTTCATGTCTCGTCGGGTTCCAACCAATACCTGGCCGCCGGTTCCTGGCAGGGCTACCGGCGGGTGGTCGAACTGACGACTCAGTAAGGGACGACGGATGGCCCGATCAACCGAAATCCTGTTGCTGGAAGCCACGCCGCGGGCGGCGGTTCTGGTCGCCGTGCGAAGGTGCGGACCGTCCCTTCATATCCGGCGGGTGGTCCTCGTCGACGCCCCGTCGCGCGGCGGCGACGGTCCCGCGCCGGATTCGGACCGGCTGGCGATCGCGTTCGAGCCGGTGGTTGATGAATTGGCGGCCGCAGTGGCCGAGAATGGCTGGCGCCGCCGGGCGGTGACCGTCGTGGTCGGCGGGGGAAGCACCACGTGCCAGTACGTGCAGGTTCCGCCGATGAAGGCGGCCGCGCGCCGCAGCGCGATCCGCCTCAAGGTCGCACAGCAATTGCCCTATCCGGTTGACGAGGCCGTCTTGTGGGTCGAATCGCCGACCCAATCCAGGAGCCGCGTACCACGGGGAGCGGCAGGGGAAACGGCCGAGCCGCCCTTGGCGGCGGTTGCCTTGCGCCGGGAGGAGATGCTGGTCCTTCTGCGCGCGTGCGAGCGGATCGGCCTGGAGCCGGTCCAGGTAACGGCTTGGCCGCTGGCGCTCGCCCATTACGGCCGCGTGGCGGAGTCGGCGCCGGCCGCCCAGGGTCTGCACGGCCTGCTGTATATGAACGAGACCTCCTCGCTGCTGGTCATCTACCGAAACGGACGGACGGTGGCGACCGCCGAGTTGACCGTGCGGCTGGCCGATTTCGCGACCGCGTTGCGGCGGCCCATCATCTCCGGAGACGAGGTGATCCAGTTGGACGAGGAAGCGGCCCGCCGGTTGCGCGACGAGGCGGGCATTCCGCTCCGGGACGCGACGATTGCCTCGCTCAACGTCCCGGCCGAGCGGGTCCTGCCGTTGTTGGAGCCGACCTGTCAGCAACTCACCCGTCAGTTGACGCAGTGGGCCTCCTTCCTGCGCGGCACGTACCCCGGGGAGACGCTCGGATCACTTCGAATCGCCGGTCCGGCGGCCCGAATGCCCAATCTGGACGCGGCGCTGGCGGAGCGGCTGGGAATCGAAGTCGGCCCGCTGACCTGGCCGCCGGCGATACTCGAAGGTGTGGACCCGGCCGCGACCGGCGCTACGTTCGAGGCGCTCGTGGGCGCGGCGCTGGCGCCGCGCTCCGCGCTGCCGGATCTGCGTCCGGCGGAGGTCGTCCGCAGCCGGTACGTGGAACGGGCGCGGCGGGCGTCTGTGATGCTGGCGCCCGTGGCGGCCGCGGTGCTGATCACCGCGACCGCACTCATCCAGAACGTGTCCGGCGGCCTTTCGGCCGTACGGGCGGAACAGATGGCGACCTTGAACCGAACCCGGGCCGAATTGGCGCGGTGGGACGCGTGGCGGCGCACGGCGACCGCAGCCCGGGACCTCGAGGACGAATTGAAGGCCTTCGCCCGCGCAACCCCGCAATGGGAGGGGTTCTTGAAGGAACTCGCGCAGGTGCTGCCACGCTCCGCGCGGACGACTTCACTGGTCGCGCGCTCGACGCCGGCCGGACTGGTCGCGCGCCTCACGGTCGATCTCTACGAGTTCCGCGACGTCGATCCCTTTGACCGCCAGGTCGAGGGGATGCTCAATCAACTTCAGGTCTCGCCGTTTGTCGAACAGGTCGATGTGCTTTCGGCCGTCCGGAGCGTCGAGACGGACGAAACCGCGTCTTCAAACAACCGCCGTCCCGCGGGCGACTTCGGCGCGGCAACGACTCTTCGGCCGGCGGGATCCGTCACGGTGGATCTGAAACTGGCCTACCCCCGCCCCCCGCAAAAGACAAATGCCGGCAACCCGCACCCCGGCAGGAACGCGGTGAGCCGTGCGGGAGACGTGCGCGGTTTCACGCGCACCGAATTGGTTCTTGCCGACCGGTCCGCCCGGCGGGGAGGAAGGCCATGACTCTGCGGCCCGGGCTTCGTCGGGCGCTGCTGTCCTTCCTGATCGTGTTCGGCGGATTGGGGAGCGGCGCGACCCTGCTGTTCACGACGCGGGTGGACATGACGCGGGCGGCGAAGGCCCTGGAAGGCCTGAGCACCGCGGCGGGGGAGGCCGCCTTCGCCCTGCGCCAGCGGTGTGCTTCGGCCGCGGAATGCGCCGAGATTGATCGAGTCCGCGCCGACCTGCGGCAGCGTCTGCGCGATTTCCGCAGCGCGGCCACCGTCGTCGCCGGCCTTTCGGAGACCTGCCGCGAATGCGGCGCGCGGGTCATGGAGATTCAGCCCGTCGCGGAAGGTGGCGGCTCGGCGGCTTCGCCCGACTTCGTGCCCCGCCGGTATCGACTGGCCGTCAAGGGCGACGTGGCGGCATTGGCGCGGCTTCTGGACGCGTGTCCGCGCCAGCGGCTGCCCGCGCAGGTCGTGCAGTTCACGATCCGGCCGGACGCGGACGAGCAACCCTCCGCTGAATCACGTCGCCGACCGCCGCTCTCGGCCGAGATCGTGGTGGAGTGCTTCCAGTCGCGCCTGGGGCGGACCGACAGCGGGGCCTGAGCATGACAACGCGTAATCGACGGGCGGTGATGATTCTGGTGCCGGCGTCGGCATTGTTCGTGTGGCAGTTGTCCGGACTAGGGGGCCGGCGCGGGTCGCTCCCCGCCGAAGTCGTCGCGGAATCGCTCGCGCCGGCGGCCGTCCAAGTGGAATCGGAAGAGGCCGCCCCGTTCCCCATCCGTACGGTCTCCGCAACACCGCCCGGCGATCCGTCGTCGGGGGACGAATCGCCGCGCCGACGCCCTCCGACGGCCATTGATGCCTTGTTGGCCTTGCAGTTAAAGCGGGCCAAACAGGACTGGGCGCGAGACCCGTTTGCGCCCGTCGTGACGCTCGAGCCGGTTTGGATGCCGCCTGAGCCCAAGGTCGGCAGGCCCTCTCCGGCCTATCGACTGGAGGGCGTTTCGCAGACGCGGCTACCGGGCGATCGGGCGGGGGATCGCTTCGTGGCGATTCTCTCGGGTCACCTGGTGGTTGTGGGGGATCGGCTGGAGGGCCGCTACGAAGTCACGGCGATCACCGAGGATTCGCTGACACTGGCCGAAGCAGACGCCGAGCACGTTTTTTATCTGGAAAGGCCCCTGATAGTTGAAGTCGGCCCGCCGAACGTCCGAGATTCCGGGGGGAAGCCATGACCTGGATATCGGGATGTCGTCTGATCGGCCCGCCGTGCAGCGCAGCCGACCATCGGGTCGGCCGGCGTCTGCTTGGGAGGACTTGTTGCGCGGCGCTTCTGGCGTGGTGCTCGATCGCAAGTGCGGTCGGCGGTGCTGAACCTCCGACCACCGCGCCTGCGGACGTACCCGGGTCGCCGGAATCATCTCCGCCTCGCGACCCGGCGGAACCTGTTGTTTCGATTGAGTTGACCAAGGCCGAAATCGGCGACGCGCTTCGACTGCTGGCCAAACAGGGCCGGTTGAATCTTGTGATCGGCCCGGAGGTTCAGGCGGTCGTGTCCGTGGCGCTGAAAGACGTGCCGGTGCGCCAGGCGCTTCGGGCGCTGGCGGAGGGCAACGGGTTCCGCGTCATCGAAACGGATGGGATCCTCACGGTGACCAGACCTCCGACCCAGCGGCCGGAGGAGCCGCCCCCGCCGCTGGTGACCCGCGTGCTCCAGCCCCGCAGCGTCAGTGCGCCGATGTTGCGGGACGCATTGCAGCCCGTCCTGAGCAAATGGGGCAAGTTCACGGTCCTCAGCCAGGATTCGTTGCCCGGATACGGGCTGGGCGCGTCGGGAATCTCCATGGGAGGGATGGGGACGGGCGGAGTGGGCGGCGGCAGGATCATGGGGCCGCAGCGCGCCTCCGCGACGCGCTCCGACCTGATCGTCAACGCGATCGGCGCGGCCCCCGCGGCCAGTCCCGCGCCCAACGGCAACGGCCCGCCGGTCGCCAACTCGCAGGTCCTGCTGGTGACGGACACGGCCGAACGCGTCGAGATCGTCTCGGCCCTCGTCGAGGAACTGGACGTGCCGCCGCGACAGGTCCTGATCGAGGCCCGCCTGGTCGAGATGAGCGTCGACCTCCAGAAGCGCCTCGGCATCGACTGGAATATCGAGGCCTTCGCCAACGGTCCGATCCTCAATCACGAGTCGCCGCTGTTCTGGCGCGCGGGCTTCGCCAACGGAGCGGCCGGACCGCTGATCAACGGGTCGCGCAGCGCCACGGGGGGCGGGCTGTCGCTCGGCGCGGTCGACTTCTCACGCTTCACCGCCCTGCTTCAGGCGACGCAGGACGACAGCGCCGTTCGGCTGCTGGCCAATCCGCGGATGCTCGTCTTCAACAATCACTCGGCCGGCATCCTCGTCGGCGAGCAGTATCCGCTGCTGACCAGCACGATCACGGACCAGGGGACGGCGACCGAATCGCTGGGCGGGTACATCCCGGTCGGCGTGCAACTCTCCGTGACGCCGACGATCATGTCCGACGGGCGCGTCTCGCTCCTTGTCCACCCGTCGACGAGCGCGCTGGGCGACGACGTGGTCGGGACGACGGGGCTGCGCATCGCCCGCATCCAGACGCGGGAGATCGACACGCGCGTCGTGATCCGGGACGGCGAGACGATCGTCCTCGGCGGGCTGATCAGCGACCGCAAGAGCAACGTCGTCCGCAAGGTGCCCGGCGCGGGCGACGTGCCGATCCTCGAGATCTTCACCCGCCAGGAACGCCCGCGGCATGAGCGTGTCGACCTCCTCGTTTTTCTGACAGTTTACGTCGAGGGGGCGACAAGAATGAGCGAAGACGACCGGGAGGCGCTCGAGCGCTACAAACCGCGCTTCCGGCACTCGGACGCGATGAAGGACGTGCCGCTGCACTTCGAGTTCCCGTTTACCCAGTTCTATGACAAGGAGGCGCAGCCGGACGATCCGGAGGCCGGCGTCCCGGCGGAGCGGACCGGCGCCTCGCCCGGTGGGGCTTCCCCACGATCGCCGGACGTGCCGCCGGCCCGGCCCGTTCAGCGGGCCGACCAGGGCGGCGCGGCCGACGGCGGGCCGGTCGACGCGCCCGCGGCGGACTTCGTTGGTCCGATGCCGATCAACCTGCCCGTTTACTCCCGCAAGACTCCCATCCGGCAGCACAGCGTGGAGGTGCGCGAAGGGACTCATGCGGAAGCGACCGGTGCGCCCTCCGGCACGCGAAGCGTCGACGCCCCCGCCACGGCCGTCGTGCCGCCGGTGACCCCGGACGACTGCCCGGCGATCGACCCGGTCTATTGGCCCCCGCCGTCGGCGCAGGAGTTCGAGCCGTGACGCGCGCCGCGGGGCGGTTCTGCACGATCGGGTTTGCCCTCGGGCTTGCTGGCTGGACCGGCTGCGGGCGACCCGGCGACGCACAGCCCGTGATGCGCGTTGAGCCGCCGCCCGCGCCCGCGCCGCTCAACCCGGCCGAGCGTCGGCGCGGTCATGACGACGCCGTCGAGCGCGCCGTCGCGCTCGCCGAGCGCGGCGACTACGGCACGGCCCTCGGCTGGTTCGAGAAGGCGTTGGAGTATGAGCCGACGTCGCCCGCGGCACGGTTGGGGCTGGGGGCGTGTTATGAGTCGATCGGGGACCCCGTCCGCGCGATCCAGGAATACCGCCGGTTGCTGGCCACCAACCCCGCGGACGCGGACGCCTACGCCAACCTCGGCACCAGTTACATCAAACTCTATCACCGCGAGCGCAACTCGGCCTGGCGCGACCTCGCCCGCCAGGCGTGGGAGCAGTCGCTCCGCATCAACCCCCGCCAGCCGGACCTGCGTGGATACCTCGCCAGTCTCGATTCGACCCCCGCCCGCTAGGGCAGGCAACGATCGGCACGGCGCCTTCCGGTTTGACGGTAATCCCTCCCGTTTGTACCGTGATCCGCGTTGACAGGAAGACGCGCCTTCAGCCGTCTGATTCACTAACTCCCCCGGCGACGACCTGACCGCCGCGGGCCGTATCGTGCCGGCCGCGTCGGGTCTCTGTTGTCGGCCGGCCCAGACCAGGGACCCTCAGGGACCGCCATGACTCAACTCGACGTCAAACAGATCGGGGCGCACGTGCAGGCGGCCAGCGCGCCGTTCCGCGCCCTGACCGACCAGATCGGCCGCGTCATCGTCGGCCAGCGCGACATGATCCACCAGATGCTCCTCGCCATCCTGGCCAATGGCCACCTCTTGCTGGAAGGTGTTCCCGGTCTGGCCAAGACCATGACCGTCGCCTGTCTGGCGCGGGGAATTCGCACCGGGTTCCGGCGGCTTCAGTTCACGCCCGACCTGCTCCCGGCCGACTTGATCGGGACGATGATCTACCAGCCGGCCAGCGGCACGTTTACGGTCCGCAAGGGACCGATCTTCAGCAACATCATCCTGGCCGACGAGATCAACCGCGCGCCGGCCAAGGTGCAAAGCGCGCTGCTGGAGGCGATGCAGGAGCGGCAGGTCACCATCGGCGACCAGACGTATCCGCTCGACGAGCCGTTCCTCGTGCTGGCGACGCAGAACCCGATCGAGCAGGAGGGCACCTACCCGCTGCCCGAGGCCCAGATCGACCGCTTCATGCTGAAGGTCGTCGTGACCTATCCGACGCGGCAGGAGGAGCGCCGCATCCTCGACCGCATGGCGGTCACGCGGCCGGAACTGGCCGTCGAGCCGGTGATGCATCCGCAGGACATCGTCGCCGCCCGGCAGGTCGTCGACGAAATCTACATCGACGACAAGATTAAGGACTACGTGGTGTCGCTGGTGCAAGCGACGCGGACGCCCGACGAGTTCGGGCTGGACTTGTCGCGGCTGATCCGCTACGGGGCGTCTCCGCGGGCGACGATCTACCTGACCCTGGCGGCCAAAGCCGGCGCGTTCCTCGCCGGGCGGGGGTTCGTCACGCCGCAGGACGTGAAGGACGTCGCCCCGCCGGTGCTGCGGCACCGCGTGATCGTGACCTACGAGGCCGAGGCGGAGGAGAAAACGAGCGAGGACGTGGTACAGCACGTGCTTAGCCATGTTCCGGTACCGTGAACTCAAAACTCAGTTTCATTGTGGATTGGCGATTGGGGATTATCGATTGACCGGGTCCCGCGGCCACGGCGCTGTCGGCGGCGGACGGTGCTCATGAATGCGAACGACCTAAAGCAGCGGACCAAGACGTTCGCACTGCGAATCATCCGACTCTGCGACGCGTTGCCAAGAACGCCGACGGCGCAGTTGATTCGCGGCCAGTTACTTCGCTGCGGCACTTCCGTGGGCGCCAATGATCGGTCGGCCTGTCGTTCGCGGTCTCCGGCGGAGTTTTCAGCTCGGATGGGGATTGTCGAAGAGGAGGCCGAGGAATTGTGCCGGATCGCCGTAAGTTCGCGGAAAACGATTCGCGGCCGCATGGGAACTCTGCGGCAAAAGGGATCTGAAAGCGACCGAAAATCGACCATCTCCAATCGACAATCGGCACGTGACAGGCGCCCTGCTCTAAGGGACGTAGACGGGAAGTAAGATGATCCCGAAGGAGTTATTGAAAAAGGTCCGCCGCATCCACATCCGGACGCTGCACATGGCCGACGATCTGTTTGCCGGGCAGTACCACTCCGCCTTCAAGGGCCGCGGAATGGAGTTTGAGGAGGTCCGCGAGTACGAGCCCGGCGACGACGTCCGGACGATTGACTGGAACGTGACGGCCCGCGCCGGCCGCCCGTTCGTCAAGCGCTTCCGCGAGGAGCGCGAACTGACCGTGATGCTCCTGGTCGACGTGAGCCGCTCGCAGGCCTTCGGCACCGACACCCAGTTGAAGCGAGAACTCGTCGCCGAGGCCTGCGCGACACTGGCGTTCTCGGCCATTCGCAACAACGACAAAATCGGGCTCATCGGCTTCTCCGATCAAATCGAGCGCTACGTCCCGCCGAAGAAGGGGACGTCGCACGTCCTGCGCGTCATCCGCGAACTGCTGACCCTGACCGCCCGGGGCCGCGGGACCGATGTGGCCGGGGCGCTGGAATATCTCAACCGCGTGACGACGCGGCGGGCGGTGGTGTTCGTGGTGAGTGATTTTCAGACCTCCGGCTACGAGCGGGCGATGCGCATCGCCCGGCGGCGGCACGACGTCATTCCCATCACCATCACCGACCGGCGCGAGGTCGAGTTGCCCAGCGTCCGTTTCATCGACTTCGTGGACGGCGAGACGGGCGAGTTCGTCACCGTCGATACGTCGCACGCGACCTTCCGCGAGGAGTACCGCCGCCGCGCGCAGTCGATCATGGAGTCGCGCCGCCGCGAGTTCCGCCGGATGGATATCGACTCGATCGATCTGTTCACCGGGCGGTCGTTCGTCGAACCGCTCCAGCGGTTCTTCCACGCCCGCGAGACCAGACTGTGAGTAACGAGCAGCGCGTGGCGAGTATCGAGTCCAGTAGTGCGGTGTGACTCTAAACGACATTCGGCAATCGACAATCGGAAAGGCAACCGGCCGCTCGCGACTCTCGATTCATCGCCGTAGGTCTTGACCCATGGACAAACCCAACCTCGAACTTCCCCGTCGCGTCGCCGTCTCGCGGCCCCTTTTTGACCGTCGGTCGGTCTTTTTTCTGTTGCTCGGAGCGGCCGCGTTCGCAGCCCTGATGTGGGCGCAGGGCCGCCCCCGCGGCGGGCCGGGTGCGGAGGAAACTCCGGGAGTGGCGGTCGCGGCCGGCCTGAGCGCCGAGGCCCTTGAACGGCTCGCCCTGCGACTGGAAGACAAGAACCTCTCCGCCGCGGCGGTGGAGGTGTGGCGCGACTGGCTCGCCGCCAGCGGGGCGCAGGGCGCGAACGCTGCCCGAGTTTTTGCCCGGATGGGCCGGCTTCTGGCCGACGCGGGCCGGCACGACGAGGCCGTCGCCTGCTACTACCGGGCCGAGATGCTCGCGCCGGGCAACGAAGAGGCGCTCGGCCGCGATCTCGCCAAGCGCGTTCGCGACAGTTTCGCCGCGATGGGCCGTTACGGCGAACTGGCGCGCGAGGTCGCGCAGCGAACGACGATCCAGCCGGAGGCGGCCGCGCTGGCCGGTCGCCAGGTCGTCGCACGGATCGGCGACGACGAGATCACCGCCGCGGACCTGGAGCGCATGGTTGCGGATGAACTCGATCAGGCGCTGGCCGGGCTGCCGACAGCCAGCGCGGCCGAGGCCGACGCCGCGCGCCGCCGCGCCCACGAGCAGTTCTCCTCCAACGAGTCGCGGCTGCGGTTCCTGCAACAGGTCATCACGCGACGGGTCCTCGCCGACGAGGCCCGCCGCCGCGGCCTGGATCGGGACGACGCCTACCGCCGCCGGCTGGTTGGCGACGCCGAGTCGCTGCTGGCGTCGCACTTGGCGGCCCGGATCGTCGCCGAGCGGGCCGTCGTCACGCCGCAGGATGTGGAGCGCTTCTACGAGGCGAACAAGTCCCGCTATGCGACGCCCGCCTCGGCGGACATCGCGCGCATCGTCTGCACCAGCAGATCCGATGCCGAGGAATTGATCGCCGCGCTCGACGACGGGGCGGATTTCGCCGATCTGGCGAAGAGTCGGTCCGTGGACGACGAGACGAAGCCGCGCGGCGGCCTGTTGCCGGAGCCGCTCGCTGGCCCGGGCGCGGACCTCGTGCCCGGTGCGGGGAAGAACCCAGACCTGCACGCCATGCTCTGGGGGTTGAAGGCCGGTGAGCATCTGAAGGAGCCGGTGTCGATCGGCGAGGCGTGGCATGTGTACAAGATGATGGCGAAGCGCCGCGAGCGTACGCCGCCGCTGGACGAGGTCCGCCGCCGCGTGAGGGCCGAGTGCGAACAGGCCCGCCGAGAAGAGGTCCTCCAGGCGTTCGTGGGCGAGTTGTTCGAACGGCATCGCGTTCGGCTGAACCCCGCGGCGGTAACGACCCGGCCGGATGCGGAGCCGCGCCCGTCCGGCGCGAAGGATGACGGGACGCATGACGGCGAGTGATCGCGTTGGCACGGACCCGCGGCTCGGCTCCCTGCTGCTGGCGACGCTCCTTGTCGCTGCGGGGTCGTCATCCGCGGCATGTCGGCGCGACGGCGGACCGTCGGGGGCCGACGTGGCGACGACGCAGCCGGCCGTGCCGGTCGAACGGACCGCGGAGCGCGGCCCGGTGAAACTGACCGTTCGGGCCGACCGCAACCGCATCACGATCGCGGATGCCTTTGAATTGACGATCGAGGTGCGGGCCGAGCCGGAGGTAGACGTTGAAATGCCGAAGTTCGGCCACCAGATCGAGCAGTTCATCATCCGCGACTTCCGGCAGTCGACTCCCGCGCGCGACATTGCCGACACGTCGGGCGCGGCGGCGACGGAGCGCGTCTGGCGGCAGACGTACACACTGGAGTCCTACATCTCCGGTCGCTACGAAATCCCCGGCATCGAGGTGAAGTTCACCGACCGCCGTCCGCAGCGGCGTGCCGACCCCGCGGCCACCCAGCCGGCGATCGAATCGTCGGTGCGGACCGAACCGCTGGAGGTCGAGGTCGAATCGCTGCTCGCGGGCCAGTTCGACCCGCAGCAGTTCCATGATCTCAAGGGCCCCGAAACGCTGCCTCGGCCGCGCTCGGCCGCCATCGCGCTGGCAGCGGGCGGCGCGCTGGCGGCGCTCGGGCTGGCCGCCGCCGCCGCGTGGTGGTGGCGACGGCGACGCGCCCGCCAGGCCACCGTCCGCATGCCGCCGCACCAGTGGGCAATGCTCGAACTGGAGCGGCTGGTCGCCGAAGACCTCGTCGGACGCGGAGCGGTGGCCGAGTTCTATTACCGGCTGAACGGACTGCTGCGCCAGTACATCGAGTTGCGCATCGGGCTGGCCGCGCCCGAGCAGACCAGCGAGGAATTCCTCCGCGCTCTGGACGACGACCATCGCCTGCCCGACGAACACAAGGAGTCGCTCCGCGGCTTCGTGGCTGCGTGCGACCCGGTCAAGTACGCGCGCTACGCTCCCGGTCGCGAGGAGATCGAGGCGGTGTTCGCCGCGGCCCGGGACTTCATCATGCGGACCGCCGAGCGGGAGCGGGAGGTCGAACTGGCGGAGTCTGCGGCGTGAATGGGTAGGGTAGATCGGGTCCGACCCACCGCTATAACCATAACTGCCGAACAGAATGAGCCGGGAACCGATAGGACGGACGGATCGGAGATTCATGCTCCCCTTTCTGCTCGGCGCTCTTGATTCCGGTTTGGGATTTGTGTTTTCCGAGTATGGGTTTTCCGGCTCATGACACTTCACTCACCGTGGCTGCTGCTGCTCCTGCTGCTGACGCCGCTGATCTGGTGGCGCTGGCGCGACCCGCGCCGCCGCGCAGCCATTCTGTTTTCCGATGTTTCGCGCCTTAAGGCCGCCGGTGGGTCGGCCCGAGCGAAGGCCCGCGGACTGCTGCCGCTGCTGCGGACGGCGGCGCTCGTTCTCCTCGTTGTGGCGCTGGCCCGGCCGCAGCAGGGCAACGAACAGACCCGCGTGTTCAGCGAAGGCGTGGCGATCCAACTCGTGTGCGACACCTCGGGCAGCATGAACGCGCTGGATTTCGAACTCGACGGCCGGCAGGCGACCCGGCTGGCGGTCGTGAAGAAGGTCGTGGGTGAGTTCATTCGGGGCGACGCGGGGGGACTTCGCGGGCGTCCGAACGACCTGCTCGGTCTGGTTACCTTCGCCCGATACGCCGACAGCGTCTGCCCGCTTACGCTCGATCACGGCAACCTGCTGGCCATCCTGGAGCGCGTGCGGGCCAAGGCCGACATCGACGCTCAGCGCCGAATGCGCGACTTGCAACTTGAATACCAGCGGCGCCGCGGCGCCGGCGCGCCTCAGTCCGAGTTGCGCGAGATCGAGGCCGCGTACCGGCTCCTGGCGGAAGAGGACGGCACGGCCATCGGCGACGCCATCGGCCTCGGGCTGGAACGGCTGGACCAGGCGACGCGCGGCAAACAGGCCGTGGGCCGCGAGCCGATCAAATCGCGTACCATCATCCTGCTGACCGACGGCAAGCAGACCGTGCCGGACTCGCTGGACCCGGTGGAGGCCGCCCGCATTGCGGTTCCGCTGGACATCCGAATCCATACGATCCTGGTCGGCCGGGCCGACCGCGTCCCGGTCCAGCGGCTGGACCCGCTCTCGGGCCAGCCGGTGATCATTCCGGCGGAGTTTGAGATCGACCCGGACACGCTCCGCCAGGTGGCCGAGGCGACCGGCGGGCGCTTCTTCGAGGCCGGCGACACGGAATCGCTCCGCGACATCTACCGCGAGATTGACAAACTGGAGCGAACCCACACCGACGAGAAGCGCTACATGCAGTATACGGAAAAGGCGACGCCCTGGCTGTTGGCGGGGTTTCTGTGCCTCGGCCTGGAGTTCCTGCTCGCCTGTACCCTGCTGCGGAAGATCCCCTGATGGAACTTCGTCTCGACAACCTGTCGTTGCTGCACCTGCTGTGGGCCGTGGCCGGGCTGGCCGGGCTTGCGGTTTACGGCTTCGAGCGGCGGCAGCGGGCGCTGCGCACCTTCGCCTCGGCGAACCTGCTGGGCGCACTCGTACCCGACGCGTGTTTCCGGCGGCACGTCGCGCGGGCGGCGCTGGTGCTGCTGGCGCTGGCGCTGGTGGTCGGGGCCCTGATCGGTCCGCGCTGGGGCGTCTATTGGGAGGACGTTCAGCGCAAGGGCGTCGACCTGATGATCTGCCTCGACGTCTCGCGCAGCATGTCGGCCCGCGACGTCCCGCCCAGCCGCCTCGAACGCGCCAAGCAGGACATCCGCGACCTGCTCTCCGTGCTGCCGGGCGACCGCGTGGGCCTGGTCGTGTTCGCCGGGCTTCCGGTTCTCAAATGTCCGCTGACCATCGATTACGGCTTCTACCGCATGGTGCTCGACGACGTTGAGGTGAATGCTGCGTCGCGCGGCGGCACCAATCTCGGCGACGCCATCCGCGTCGCGGCCTCGTCCTTCGACGACGCGATACGAAATCACAAGGCGATCGTCCTCGTCAGCGACGGCGAGGATCAGGAGTCGTACCCCGTCGAGGCGGCCGAAAAGGCGTGGGAGGAGCAGGGCATCCGGGTCTTCACGATCGGCCTGGGCGACCGCTCGCAGGGATCGCGCATCCCCACTCCCGACGGCGGCTACATGATGCACGACGGTCAGCAGGTGTGGTCGAAAATGAATCCCGAATGCCTCCAGCAGATCGCCCTGGCCGGCGGCGGGGCCTACGTCCCGGCGGGAACGGCCAGCATCGATCTCGACCGCATCTACCAGGAGAAGATCGCCACGATCGAGAAACGCGAGTTCGAAGCGAAGAAGGTGCAGCGCTTTCGCGCCCGCTTCCAGTATTTTGTCGCCGCCGCCTTGGCGCTTCTGATGATCGAGACGCTTATGGGTGAGGTCCGGCCGGGAGTCAGCCGCTCATGACCCGTCCGCCTTGCGACCCTCGACCCCACGGAGCACGCCCCCTCGCCGCCGTTCTGCGCGTCGCGGCGCTTTCGGCGCTCGTACTTTTGGCGGGAACGGCCCGCGCCGAGACGAACCTCTCGGCCGCGCAATGGGTCGCGCGCGGAAACGAGGCCCTGGCGGCCGGAAAGTCGGATGAAGCCCTGGAGGCCTTCGCCCGTGCCGACGCGGCCCTGCCGGACTCCCCGGTTGTGGCGTATAACCGCGGCATCGCCCATTATCGCCGGGGAGATTTCGAGAAGGCCCGCGGCGCATTTGCCGACGCCCTGCGGACCCGCGACCCGGCCCTGGAGGCCAAGGCCAAGTTCAACCTGGGCAACTGCGCCTACTCGTCCGCCCTGACGAAACTGACCGACCTGCCGGCCGCCATCGACGACCTGCGGCGGGCGATTGATTTCTGGCGCGATGGCCTGCAACTGGGCCCCGACGACCGCGCGGCGCGCGAAAACATCGAGACCGCGCAACTGTTGATGAAGGACCTGCTCGACAAGGAAAAGAATCGGCAGGAAGAGGAGGAACGGCAGCGGCAGGACCAGGAGGAAGATCAGCAGGGCGAATCGGAGGACCGCGCGCGGGAGGCGTCCGAGTCCGAACCCAAGCAGGACGAGCAGAAGCAGCCGCAGGACGAACAGTCGCCGCAGGACCAGGACCGAACCGGGCGCGATGACTCCTCGCAGGACGACGGACGGCAGGAGCAGCGCCGGGACGAAAAGCAGCCGCAGCCCCGGCCGGCGCCGCGGGAACTGTCCCGCGAGGACGCCGAGCGCATGTTGCAGGCGATCCGCGACAAGGAACGGGCGCGGCGCGACCTTCGCCGCGAACAGGAGGCGTTGTGGCTCGGCCGAGTGCCGGTGGAGCGCGACTGGTGAACGCGGTTCGAACGGCTCGGTGCCGAACGGTGAAACTCCGCGGGCCGGATGCGGGCGCGAGACGGGGTTCATTCTCTGCGCGGTCGGGGGTTCCCCGGACTTCCTCCGGTGCTCGGGCCGTCGTGGCGGCCGGCGCGGTCGTCGCCTCACTGGCCGCGGCGATGCCCTCGGCGGCGCGCGGTGCGGTTCAGGTCGTCGCAGAATTGTCGACCACGAACGCCACGCTGGAGGAACAGGTCACCCTCGTCGTCCGGGTCAGCGGGGCGCGCGAGGTGGAAGCGCCGCGGATCGCCCGCGCCGCCACCATGGAGATTCGCCAGGTCGCCGGCCCCTCGCGCAGTGAGAGCGTGATGATCGTCAACGGACGGGCCACCCAGTGGCTGGAATTTCGCTGGGAATACCGCCTGACTCCGATGCGGACCGGGCGGTTGCGGCTTCCCACGATCCGAGTTCGCGCCGACGGAGAGGACTACCAGGCCCAGGCCCTGGAACTGGTCGTGGGTCGCTCGGAGACCGGCCCCTACCTGATCGTCGAGTCGGAGGCGGGCGACGCCGAGGTCTTCGTCGAGCAGCCGCTCCGCGCCACGCTGCGCATCTGGATCCGCGCCTACCGGCAGCGCGACGGCCTGGCGCTCAACGCCGAATCGCTCTGGTCGCTGGTGGATCGAGAGGAGACTGATTTCGGGCCGTTCGATAAGCCGCGGTACGTCGGAACGCGCGCGCGAGACGACGGCCGCGGCGGCAGCGCCAGTTACCACCTGTTCGAGACCGACGGGATCCTCTGGCCGGAGCAGCCCGGACCGCTCCAACTCGGGAGCGTCCGCGTGACGATGAACTACCCCAAGTGGATCGCGCGGGATTTTTTCGGCAGTCTGCGGCTTCAGGACTCGCGGCGCATCACCGCCCGGCCGGAACCGCTGGCCGTGACGGTCCTGCCCATCCCGACTCAGGACCGCCCGCCCGGCTTCAACGGCGCGGTGGGCGAGTATCGCCTCACCGCTTCCGCACGGCCCACGGAGGTTTCCGTCGGAGAGCCCATCACGCTGACCCTGACGATCACCGGCACCGGTCGGCTGGAGCGGGTCGCCGCGCCGCCGTTGGCCCAGGTCCCAGAACTCGCCGCCGACTTCCGGGTGCCGGATGAGCCGCTCGCGGGGACCGTGGACGGCCGCTCCAAGTCCTTCGTGCAGACCCTCCGCGCCAAGCATGCGGACGTGCGTCGGATTCCGCCGATCCCGCTCGTTTACTTCAATCCCCTCTCGCGCCGATTCGAGACCGCGGCCGCCGATCCCATTTCGATCCGCGTCAAGGCGGCGAATCGCCTGTCGCTTTCGGAAGTCGTCGAGGCCGATACCGGCCGACCGCGACTGGCCGCTCCGCTGATCGAACGCACCGAGGGCTTGTTGGCCAACTTCGCGGACCCCGAGGCGCTGTTGGAGGATCAGGAGTGGTCCGTGTCGCGCGGCTGGACCGTCCTGCTGGTCGGGTGTCCGTTGCTTTACGTGGGAACGTTCTTCGTTCATCGGCGCAGCCGGCGCTATCGGGACGATCGCGCCTGGCGACGGCGCGCCCACGCGGCGGCAACCGCACGTCGCCTGCTGCGAATGGCCCGCGGCGGCGGGACGACGAATGCCGAACTCGTCGGCGACGCCCTGCTCGGCTACGTGGCCGACCGGCTCGACGCGCCCGCCGGGGCGCTCACCAGGACCGAGGCCGCGCATCGGCTCACCGAGCGCGGCGTCGAGAAGTCGCTGCGCGGGGAACTGGACGACCTCCTCGCCGAGGTCGAGGCGGCGCGCTACGGCGGTCTGCGCCCCGGCAGCCCGGACTCGCGGCTGATCGAACGGGCGGAACACTGCCTCCACGAACTGGAACGGGTTCGATTCTGATGATGGGGGGAGTGTTGCTGATTGCGGCTGTACTTGCGACGGGAAGCCGCGACGCTCCCGACGACCCCCCGCGGACGCGCCCCGCCAGGTTCGAGACGCTTCATGCCGCGCTCCGCGCGTTCGACGAGGGCGCCTGGCTTGCCCCGCGCGATCCGGCCGCCGCCCGCGAACTATACGACCAGTCCCGCGAGGGTTTTGAACGGCTGATCGCCGCCGGCGTCCGCAACGGCCGACTGTGGTACAACCTCGGCAACGCCTGGATGCGCCTCGGTCGCACAGGCAAGGCGATTCTCTGTTATCGCCGCGCCGAGCGACTCATCCCCGCCGATCCCAACCTCGCCGAAAACTTGCGCTTTGCCCGCTCGATCCGCGCGGATCGAATTCCGCCCGCGGCCGCCTCCGCCGCCGCCGAGGTCCTGCTCTTTTGGCATTACCGCACCCCGCTCGCCTGGCGCATGGCCGCAGCCGCGGCGGCCTACGTCGTGGTCTGGGGACTGCTCACGGCGGCCCTGTTCGTGCGCGGCCGACCCGCGACCCTTGTCTGGTCGCTGCGCGTCGCGGCGGCTCTGGCGCTCGCGCTGGGGGCCTCCGTCGCCGCCGACCTCCATCACCGCCGGACCGTGCTCGAGGGCGTCATCACCGCCGACGAAGTCGTCCTCCGCAAGGGAAACGGCGAGTCCTACGAACCGCTCTTCGATCACCGCTTCTCCGAGGGGGTTGAGTTCGCCCTGGTGGAACCGCCGCGCGGAGACTGGATTCGCATTCGACTCCCCGATGGGAAGAGCGGCTGGATCCGCCGCGACCAGGCGGAACTGATCTGACCGGCTGCCCCCTCGCATCGGGCCTCCTCGGCGATCCCGCCGGGTTCCCTGCGGGCGCAGGCCGCCGGGGATTCCACGTTTCCGACGCGCTACAATTTCGTGAAAACCTGGTATTTGGTTCGCCCCGCGGCCACGGCAGCGGAGGACACCCCCAACCGATCCGCCCGAATTCATTTCGGGCTTGGCAGCCCGGCGCGATCGGGGTACGATGCGCTTTGCCGCGGTGTGTGAGTCAGGTAACGGAGGTGCGGCCATGGAATCCAGGACATCTTCCGGCGGCTCCACCGCGACGGGCGCGGCCTCGCGGCGCGGTCCGTTTTCCGGCGGCTTGGGCATCATCATTGTCCTTGCGGCGCTGGTCGCGGCGGGCTACTCGGTTCGATCGCTCGTCCGGAACGTTCCGAGCGAAGAGCCAAAGGCGTTGGCCGGCGACTTCATATGCGCCAGGACCCTGAAGCACTTCACCTACCAGATGGCCCCCGGCGAGCGTCAGCCGGTCTTCTCGCCCTTCTCCAAGGAGCGGACGGGATATCCGGCCGAGAAATGCTTTTGGACCCGCGACGGCAAGGCCAAACTGGAACCCACCTTCGTGCTGTTGAATCATTACATTGGGAAGAAGGATGAGCCGACGATCTGCCCGGACTGCGGCCGGCTCGTCGAGCCGCGTAATCCGACCCCGCCGCCCGAGTTGATCGCCGAGGCCTACGCCCGCAAGACCGGAACTCAGCCGCCGCCAGCGCCGGACGGCTCGGATGCCAACCGCTGATGACGCAGCCCTCCGCACGAAGCGGAACCATGTTGCCGCAACACCAGAAGGGCGCCGCGGCGCCCCGCGGAATCCGCTCGCTCGCCACCGGGAAGACGGGCATCATCGTCACCGTGCTTCTGCTGGCGGTCGCCGGCGTCTATGCCTGGAGCCACCTGGCCGTGTCCGTTCCCGATGCCCGCGAGCGGAATTACATCTGCGCCGAGACCGGCAGGACCTTCGACTACACCCTCAAGCCCGGAGAGGCCTACCCCGTCCGCTCGCCCTACACCAACCGGCTCACCGGCTACCCGGCCGAGAAATGCTTCTGGACCCGCGACGGCAGGGCCAAACTCGAGCCGACCCTCGTGCTTCTCAACAAGTTTCTCGGTAAGGAGGATGAGCCGACGATCTGCCCGGACTGCGGTCGGCGCGTGTTTCCGCGGAACCCGACCCCGCCCGCCGAATTGCTTCGGGAGGCCTACGAGCGCCGCGAAAGAGGAGAGTAATAACACGATGACTGCCAAACGGACCATTTCGGCCGGACGCCGCGCCCCGTTCGGGTTCACGCTGATCGAATTGCTGGTCGTCATCGCCATCATCACGCTGCTCGTCTCGGTGACGTTGCCGTCGCTCTCCGCCGCCCGTCGGGTCGCCCAGCGCGTCGTCTGCGGCGCCAGTTTGCGCAGTTCCTGCCAGATGATGGCCTCTTATGGGCAGGCCAACGACGACGCGATCATCGGCTCGCCGGGCACGTCCGGGCTCTACCTGGCGAACCCGCCCGCGTCCGGTCCGTTCCCCGGCCCCTGCACGACCCGCTGGGACTTCATGGGCGTGATGGCCCTGGAGGCGGGCGACGAATCGGTCCTCGACGAGAACCCCTCCACCCGCTTCCACAGGATCCGCACCATGAAGATGTTCCAGTGTGCCTCCAATCCCTACTTCGCCGAACCCTACGGCACCCAGTTCGCCCAGGACGCCGGCGCGGGGCCCATGATCGCCCTCAACACCAGCCGCAACTTCATGTTCCGCGGCGGCACGCCCTCCCCGGCCCAGTCGAATCTCGTCGGCCTCATCTTCAACGGCCCGGGCTACGAGGAGACCCTGCCCCGCGAGTACGGCCCCGTCCTCACCCGCGTCGGCGACATGGCCCGCAAGGTCTTCGTCGCCGACGGGGCGCGCTTCTCCACCTGCTCGCAGCAGCCCACCTTCGAGGTCGACGCCGGCACCCGCTGGGGCGGATCGCACGCCGACATCGCCCCCTACAAGGTCGGCCCGGGCCTGTCCAAGTCCTGGGATCGCAGCGCCGCCGCCGGCAACGCGCTGGCCGGCGCCGCCTGCGCCACGCCCGGCTGGGTCGACGCCCGCCAGTACGCCTACCGCCACAACGCCTCCGCCCTCGTGCCGTGCAGTGCGCGCGGCGATGCCTATCGCGGCAACTTCGCCTTCTTCGACGGCCACGTCGAGACCCTCGGCGACCTCGAGTCCTCCAACCCCTATATGTGGGTCCCCGCCCGCAGCACCGTCCGCATGGCCGGCGGCTCCCAGCCCGACGTCATCGCCCGCTACGGCAGCGGCACCCTCAACGTCAGTCAGTAAGCCGGCGCACGATTCGCCGTCTCGAAAGGGTCTCGTTTTCCTGCGCTCGCCAAAAAAAAACGCCCCCAACAGGGAGGGCGGTTCGGGCAAACCCATGAGAGTTCACCCTGGGCGCTCACATTGGAGCGTTGCCTTACGCGGACGATTGTCCACTTACTGTGATATGCGGACAAGCGTCGCTCGGATACACTATCGCCTATCGTAATTCGCCCCCCGTTGCCTGTCAAGAGGTCCCGTCATGAAATCTCAATTCGATCATCCGCCCTACTGGCTGGGTCTCGACATCGGCGTCGCCTCAATCGGCTGGACGCTGGTCGGCCTCGACGACCAGCGCCGCGAACCCGTCCGCCTTCTCCGCGGCGGCGTCCACACGTTCGACGCCGGCGTCGAAGGCGACGTGGAAAGCGGTCGCGACGAGGCCCGCGGCGCCGTCCGCCGTCAGGCCCGGATGCCGCGCCGAATGTTCTGGCGCCGCCAGCGGCGACGGCGCAATATTCTGCGATTGTTGCAACGTGCAGGATTGTTACCGGTCCGCGATCTCGGTTCCGCGCAGGCCATTCACGAATACCTGCTTGCCCTTGATGCCGATCTACGACTAAAGCATCAGACCGACGGCGATCGCGTCGCGGCGCATCTGCTGCCGTACAAACTGCGCGCCGCGGCTCTCGATCACCGGCTTGAACCGACCGAACTCGGCCGCGCGTTCTACCACCTCGCCCAGCGCCGCGGCTTCCTATCCAACCGCAAGTCGGTCAAAAAGGACGAGGACGAAGGCGCGGTCAAGAAGGGAATCTCCGATCTTCAGGCGGCGATGGACGCGGCGCACGCGCGGACACTCGGCGAGTACTTCTCGCGCCTCGACCCGGAGGCCGAGCGCATCCGCCGCCGCTGGACCGCGCGGCAGATGTACGTGGCCGAGTTCAACCGCATATGGGACGCACAGGTCCCCCATCATCCGGCCATCCTGACGGATGCCTTGCGCAAGGACCTGTTCCGCTCCATCTTTTTCCAACGGCCGCTGAAATCCGCCCGCCACCTCATCGGGCGCTGCGAACTCGTGCCCACCGCCCGCAGGGCCGCCATGGCCGACCGGCTTGTCCAGCGATTCCGCATCCTCCAGAAGGTCAACGACCTGGAAATCATCCCGACGGACGCCTCGCCGCGGCCCTTGACCGCCGACGAACGCGCACGGCTGGTTGACGCGCTTTGCCGCCACAGCGACCTGACGTTCGCCAAGATCCGCAGCAAGGAGATTCTGGGCCTGCCGAAGGGCACGACCTTCAATTTCGAGCAGCGCGAAGAGGAGAAGAAACTGCCCGGCCACCGGACCGACGAGAAGATGCGCACCGTGTTCGGTGATCGCTGGGACCGGCTCCCGGAAACCGAGCGCGACGCGATCGTCCTTGAAATCCTAGGCTTCGAGAAGCCGGACGCGCTGGAGCGTCGCGCGATCAAGGCCTGGAGCCTCGATCCCGTCGCCGCTAAAGCCCTGGCTGAAACCCGCCTCGAACAGGGCTACGCGGCGCATAGTCGCGCGGCCTTGCGGAGACTGGTTGCACGCATGGAAGACGGCACCCGCTATGCGACTGCGCGCCGCGAACTCTTCCCCGACAGCTTCGAGGCCGTCCAGCCCCGCGACCGCCTGCGGCCGGTCAGCAAGTCGATTGGCGCCATTCGCAACCCCGCCGTCGAGCGCGCCCTGGCGGAATTGCGTAAGCTCGTCAACGCGATCATCGGTGCGCACGGCAAGCCGGAAGTGATCCGCATCGAACTCGCCCGCGATCTGAAGCGCGGCCGCAAGGAGCGCGAACGCAAAAGCCGCGAGATCGACGAGCAGACCAGGCTCCTCGATAAGGCAAAGGCGAGGATACTCGCGGAGTGCGGCATCGCCGAGCCGTCGAGGTCGGACAAGGAAAAGGCGCTGCTGTGGGAAGAATGCGGCGGCCTCTGTCCTTACACGGGCCGTTCGATTGAGTTCTCTTCTCTGTTCGGCGAGAACCCGCAATTCGACGTCGAGCACATCTTGCCGTGGCCACGCTCGCTCGAAAAGGGCTTTCTGAACAAGACCCTCTGCGAGGTCGCCGAGAACCGCGACCGTAAGCGTAACCGTACGCCCTTCGAGGCCTACGCCCGCGATGAGACGCGGTACGCCGAAATCCTCGCCCGCGTACGCCGCTTTCAGGGCAAGGGCGCGGCCGCCAAGCTCCGCCGCTTCGAAATGAAAGAGATTCCCGAGGATTTCGTCAGCCGCCAACTTAACGACACGCGCTTTGCATCACGGCTCGCCGCCGACTACCTCTCCCAACTTTATGGCGGTCGGTCGGACGCCGACGGCCGGCTCCGCATTCAGGTCAGCGCCGGCGGCCTCACCGCCCACCTGCGAAACGAATGGATGCTCAACTCCATCCTCGACGACGGCGGCCGGAAGACCCGCGACGACCACCGCCACCACGCCGTCGACGCCCTGGTCGTCGCCCTGACCGGCCCGGCCGCGGTGCAGGTGCTTCAGCGCGCCGCCGAACGCGCCTCCGCCGAGGGCCGGCGCCTCTTCGCGCGAGTTCAGGAGCCCTGGCCGCGCTTCCTCGAACAGGCCCGCGAGGCGGTCCTGCAAATCAACGTCTCATGCCGCCAGCACAGGAAGATTGCCGGCGACCTGCACGAAGACACGAATTACAGTGCGAAGGAACACCCGTTCACGGACAAGGACGGAAAGACCAAGTCCGCCCGCCACGTCCGCAAGCCCGTCGATGACATGATTCCGGCTCAGGTCGACGACATCGTCGATCCAGTGGTCCGCGAGCGTGTTCGAGCGTGGATGCAGGACGAGAATCGCGCTTCGTTCCCGGTCACGCGCGCGTCCGACGGCCGCGAGATTGCAATCAAGAGTGTTCGCATCCGAAAGGTGGTCGGCGTCGAGCCCGTGGGCCTGGAGCGTACGCCGGAGGGCGTGAAACCCGGGCCGCGCACGCGCTACGTCAAGCCCGGCGCCAACCACCACACCGTCATCGTCGCCACGTTGGACAAGAACGGCAACGAAGTCCGCTGGGACGACCACCCGGTCACCCGGCTCGAGGTCCACCGCCGCAAGGCCGCGAATCAGCCGATCATCCAGAAGGACTGGGGGCCCAACCTTGTCTTCAAGTTCTCGCTCTCCGCAAACGAATACCTGCTCGTGAAGAACGCCGAAGGTCAGGCCGACCTGATTCGCCTCATCAGCATTTCGAAAGGCGCGAACGAATTCCGTCTTCACTCGGATGCGCGCTCGGCAAAGGAGGCACGAATACGCGGCAGTGGTGCCAGAATCCGGCTCAACGGCGATGGCATGCGCAAATGTCGGGCTCGCGAGATTCCAAAGGTCCGCGTCACCCATCTCGGTGAGATCATCCCCGCCAATGATTGACCGCATCATCGACCTCGCCGACTCCCCCGCCTACCTGCGCGTCCAGAATCGCCAACTCGTCATCGAGCGCGACGGCGTGGAACCCGTTTCAACGCCCCTGTCCGAAGCAGCCGTCATCATCGCCGCCCATCCTCAGGTGCGGTGCTCGCGGCCCATGCTCGCCGAACTCATGCAGGCCGGCGGCGCCTTCATCGTCTGCGACGAACGTTGCCTGCCCGTTGGCCTCATGCTTCCGCTCGTCGGAAACGCCCTTCAGTCACAGCGGATTGCCGCCCAGGCCGCAGCCCCCGTGCCCCTGCGCAAACGCCTCTGGCAGCAGATCGTCCGCCGCAAAATCAGCGCCCAAGCCGACCTCCTTCGCGACCTCCGCGGCGACGACCACGGCTTGGCCCAACTCGCCCCGACCGTCCGCTCCGGCGACCCTGACAACCGCGAGGCCGTCGCCTCCCGTCGCTACTGGCCCGCCCTGTTCGACGATCCCAACTTCCACCGCCGCTTCGACGCCCCGGACGCCAACCGGCTGCTCAACTACGGCTACGCGGTGCTTCGCGCCGTCATGGGCCGCGCGATCTGCGGCGCCGGTCTGCACCCGTCGCTCGGCCTGCACCACCATCATCGCGAGAACGCCTTTTGTCTGGCCGACGACTTGCTCGAACCTTACCGACCGTGGGTCGACGCCGCCGTCGTCGATCACGTCCGCGCCGGTCGCGGGGTTGAACTCGACCGCGCCGCCAAGACCGCCCTGCTGGAAGCCGTCCTCGCGCGTTATCGCGCCGATGGCGAGGTCCGCACCCTCTTCGACCTCTGCGCGCGGACGGCCGTTTCTCTCGTCCGCGTGCTCGAAAAGCAAAGTGACCGCCTGGACTATCCGATTAAACTTACCGATGCCGCGCGATAGGTTCGCCCTGTCCGGATACCGGCCCGTGTGGCTCTTTGCGATGTTCGACCTTCCGGTCAAGACCCGTGCGCAGCGCCGCCGCTACGCCCGCTTTCGCAAGTTGCTTCTCTCGGACGGCTTCTGTAGAATGCAGTACTCGGTCTATGCCCGCTACTGCGCGAGCGACGAAGCGGCGGCCCCGCACCGTGCGTTCGTCCGCGCTGGCCTGCCTGAGGAGGGCCAGGTCCGGCTGCTCGCCGTGACCGATCGGCAGTTCGGCAAGATGGAGAATTACGTTGGAAAAAAGCGCGGACCTGCCGAGAATCAGCCGGTCCAACTCATGCTTTTCTGACGCCCCGCCAGCCCTAACTAGCCGTCAATTCGCCGATTACGCGACCATCAGTGTATCCGAGCGACGCTTCCCGGCAAACCACAGCGACGCCGCCGAGCGGGCGGTGCCCGACCGGAGTGTATCCGAGCGACGCTTCCCGGCAAACCACAGCTCCTATCCCAGCCGTACCTTCGGCCGCTCCAGTGTATCCGAGCGACGCTTCCCGGCAAACCACAGCTTGCAGCAGGAGCGGAATCCGCTTGTCGGCAGTGTATCCGAGCGACGCTTCCCGGCAAACCACAGCGATTCTCATTAAGATATCTTCTCAATGTTCAGTGTATCCGAGCGACGCTTCCCGGCAAACCACAGCCCAGTCCTGGTCGTGCGCCTCACGCTGGCCAGTGTATCCGAGCGACGCTTCCCGGCAAACCACAGCACGGAACGCTCGGCCAGTTTGTGGTTGCGAAGTGTATCCGAGCGACGCTTCCCGGCAAACCACAGCTCGAAGCGGTTCGTGCCGATCAGACGCGGCAAGTGTATCCGAGCGACGCTTCCCGGCAAACCACAGCTCTGGTCAAACGACACAAAAGCGCCCCATCAGTGTATCCGAGCGACGCTTCCCGGCAAACCACAGCGGGTCGGTCGCCGATTGGCCGCAGTTTGTAAGTGTATCCGAGCGACGCTTCCCGGCAAACCACAGCGCAACCGAAACCGCCCCGGCTCGCGGGCCGAGTGTATCCGAGCGACGCTTCCCGGCAAACCACAGCGCCGGACCGCAAGGATGACGCGCCGATGAGAGTGTATCCGAGCGACGCTTCCCGGCAAACCACAGCGTGTTGCACGTCAGCGCGCTGATCGCCTTGAGTGTATCCGAGCGACGCTTCCCGGCAAACCACAGCTATCGGCGGACAGGAGTACCAGGCCCTCCAAGTGTATCCGAGCGACGCTTCCCGGCAAACCACAGCGATAGGCGTAACCAATCCAGTCAACGGCAGAGTGTATCCGAGCGACGCTTCCCGGCAAACCACAGCGCTGTACGGCAGAGAGGCCATCAAGCGGGTAGTGTATCCGAGCGACGCTTCCCGGCAAACCACAGCGGATGGGGCGCTATTTCAGTTGGCCGACGGAGTGTATCCGAGCGACGCTTCCCGGCAAACCACAGCTGCCGCCGAGGCCGTAATCGCCTACGGCCTAGTGTATCCGAGCGACGCTTCCCGGCAAACCACAGCAAGACTGCATGACGCGGCGACATCTATCCCAGTGTATCCGAGCGACGCTTCCCGGCAAACCACAGCAGTTTCGCGCGCGGCTGGGCACCTCCGCCAAGTGTATCCGAGCGACGCTTCCCGGCAAACCACAGCACGCCGCGCGCCAGGCCGTTCAACCGCCGCAGTGTATCCGAGCGACGCTTCCCGGCAAACCACAGCTGCTGCATAAACGACTCGGCGCGGCGCTTGAGTGTATCCGAGCGACGCTTCCCGGCAAACCACAGCAGAAGAATCGCGGGCCGGAGCATGATCGGCAGTGTATCCGAGCGACGCTTCCCGGCAAACCACAGCCGGCTTCTGTTCCGGCTGGTCGTTCCGACGAGTGTATCCGAGCGACGCTTCCCGGCAAACCACAGCTGCTCGGCGGACTCGGCTATACGCCGGACGAGTGTATCCGAGCGACGCTTCCCGGCAAACCACAGCGGCAGCGCTGCTCGGTCCGGCAGGCCCGCAAGTGTATCCGAGCGACGCTTCCCGGCAAACCACAGCGAGTGGGCCGACGACGACTGGGGCGGCGTCAGTGTATCCGAGCGACGCTTCCCGGCAAACCACAGCACGGTTTGATCGTCTGTCACGGCACCTCTCAGTGTATCCGAGCGACGCTTCCCGGCAAACCACAGCGAAAACAATCGCTGGCCGCTGCCGCGGGGGCCGACGCGGTTCCGATCATGCGGCAACGATGCGGCGCGGGCAGTCAGCCGCCGGCCCTCGCGCCGATCGCCCTACGCGATTCAACAATCGCCACTCGCCAATCGTCATTTCCCACTCGCCATTCGCCATTCACCCCGCGCTGGTGAACCATGGCCAATCGAATCGCCCATGACCGATTGGCAGTCTTCAATCGCCAATCCCAACTCGCTACACGCCATCGCCCCAACCCAACTCGCCACTCGCCACTCGCTGCTGGCTACTGGCTACTCGCCCCTCGCTGCTCCCGACTCGCCGCAGACCGCTCCTTATCCGGCCCTCGCTGTCGCGCGTCGTTCGCCGTAAGCCGATAAGATGCTCCCCCGCGACCTGCCACGGCCAGAACCCGCGGGCTGATTTGCCTCTCCCCTCCCCGTGTGGCATATTGGGTTCGGGCACACTCTCGTCCGACAAACGAACGCGGCAGGGGCAGCGCTTTTCCGGACGACGTATGGCGCTTCCCGGAGGCGATGGCCGTTCCGGCCGGGTCTTCTGCTTCGGCAGAACCTTGTCCGGGCCGGTCCTCTCCGGGGGCCATTTGGGGGACACACGATGTCATCTGCCGTTTCCGGCCGTTCGGCCGTCATCGTCCTGGCACTGGCGGCCTGCGGCGCGGCCGCTCCGATCGAGTTCACCGCGAGCGAAGGCGACCTGGCCGCGTCCGCGCGGTTCGAGGCGTCCGGGGGGAACCTCGTGATCACGCTCTCGAACATCGCCGCGACGGACGTCTTCAATCCGCAGGGCATCCTCACCGCCCTGTTTTTCGACATCACCGGTTCCGCGCCGGCCCTGTCACCGCTCAGCGCCGTCGTTCCCGCCGGCTCGACCGTCGCGTTCGGCGGGATGGGGCCGGGCAACTCCGTCGGCGGAGAATGGGCCTACCGCAGCGGGCTTTTAGGCGCGCCGCTGGGGGCGCAGTACGGCCTCAGCGCGGCCGGGTTCGGGTTGTTTGGTCCGCACGACATCATCGGCGGCGTCAACCTCCAGGGACCGGTCGCCCCCAACGGGCTGGAGTACGGCATCACCTCGGCCGGCGACGACCCGACCACGGGAAACCGGCCGGTCACCGGCACCCAGGCGCTCATCAAGTACAAAGTGGTGTTCACGCTCTCGGGCCTGCCGGACGACTTCGATCCGTCGGCCCGCCTCACGAACGTCTGGTGGCAGTACGGCACCAGTCTGTCGGAGCGCGGCCTTCCCGAGCCGGCGAGCGCGGCGCTGATCGTCCTGGGCGCGGCCCTGGCGCGGACGCGGCGGCGCAGACTCACGTCCGTTTGAACTGCCGTTCAAGATCATCGAGCGACAGCCGCAGGGTCGTCGGCCGGCCGTGCGGACAGTTGCTGCTTCGCTCCACGACCTGCCGCTGGGCGAGGAGGGCGTCGATCTCCTCCGCGCTGAGGGCGTCGCCGGCCTTGACCGCGGCCTTGCAGGCCATCATGTCGAGCAGCGCGTGAACGAGCGACTCGGGGTGCTCGGATTGACCGGGCTCCGCCAGCCGGTCCAGCACGTCGCGGACGAACGGGCCGGGGCTCACGCGGTGCAGGAAGGTCGGGAAGGCCTGCACGGCGAGCCGGTCCGGACCGAAGGGCGACAATTCGATTCCGAGCCGGGCCAGGAGGGCAACGTTGGCTTCGGCGGCGCTGCGCAGGAGCGAGGAGGCCTCGATCGGCTCGGGGATTAGGAGCCGCTGCGATTCGAGCGGCCCGGCGAGGATGCGTTCGCGGAGTTGCTCGTAGAGGAGGCGTTCGTGCAACGCGTGCTGGTCGATGATCATCAGTCCGTCGGACGCCTCGACCACGAGGTAGGTATTGTGGACCTGAAGGGCGCGGGGCAGACCCGGAGGCGCGGCGTCTGCGGCCGCGGGCGGCGCGGCGTCGCCTGACTGGTCGGCGGGTCCGGGGACCCCGAACGGTACTCCGGACACGTCCCCCGCATATCGTTCACGCGGCTGCGAAAGGTTGATCGGTCCCGCCTCAATCGGCGGGTCGGTGCCGCGCGGCCCGGACGGCACAAACGGCTCGATCCTCGGCGCGGCGGCCCGCACGGGCGGCGGCAGGTCGAGTATCCGCTGGGGTGGTCCGGCCGCGCGAAGAAAATCGACGATCGCCTGCTGAACCCGCTGCGCGCGGGAAGCGTCTTCATCGCCCGCGGGACGGGCCCGCGCCGCGGGCGTCAGGTCGCGGGAGAGCAGCGCCTCGCGCAGCGCGACCTGCACCTGCGACTGGACCATCCCCGCGTCCCGCCAGCGGACCTCGATCTTGGTCGGGTGAACGTTCACGTCGTATCCGCCCGGATCCATTTCCAGAAAGAGAAAAACGACCGGGTGCCGGGCCGGCTCGACCAGTCCGCGGAAGGCCTCCCGCAGCGCGAACTTGATGAACCGGTCGGAGATGAAGCGGCCGTTGAGAAAGACGTACTGCCATTTCGGCGTCACGCGGGCGGAGGCCGGCGGGGCGAAGAAGCCGTCGATCCGCAGGTCGCGCGGCCGCACGTGAAGCGGGAACAGGTCGGCGGCCAGTTGCGGGCCGTAGAAATCGGCGATCCGGGCGCGGACGTCGCCGCTGGCCGGCAGGTTGCGCAGGGTTCGGCCCTGGTGAATCTGCCGGAGCGCCACGCCCGGATGGGCCAGCGCCCCGCGCGCCACCTGCTCGGAGACCTGGGCCAGTTCCGTCGCCGCCGCGCGGAGAAACTTCCGCCGCGCCGGGACGTTGAAGAACAGGTTGCGGACCTCCACGGTCGTCCCCGGCGGCGCGGGGCAGGGCCGCGGAGCGCTCACGCGGCCGTCGACGGCGAGGATTTCCGCCCCGGCCTGCGCGTCGGGCGGGCGGGAGACGATCCGCAGTTCGGCCACGGCGGCGATGCTGGCCAGGGCCTCGCCGCGGAAGCCGAGCGTGCCGATGCGGAAGAGGTCGTCGACCGAGGCGATCTTGCTGGTGGCGTGCGGGGCGACGGCCAGCGGCAGTTCGTCGGGCGCCAGGCCGGCCCCGTCGTCGGTCACGCGGATCAGTACCGCGCCGCCGTCGGCCAGTTCGACCTCGATCCGGGTCGCGCCGGCGTCGAGCGCGTTTTCCATCAGTTCCTTGACGACGGAGGCGGGCCGTTCGATGACCTCGCCGGCGGCGATCTTGCTGACCAGCGAGGGATCGAGCGTCCGGATGCGGCCCATCGCCGGCGATTGTAGATGGGCGCGTCGCCCTCGCAACCGCCGCGATGCGAGATCTTCATAACCCGCGAACGTGGATCACCGCCGCGAGCCCAGGGGAGCCGGTACGCGCGGGCATGTTCCGGCGCGGTTGCCGCGACGACTACGCCACGGAGTCCTCGCCGGATTCGGGGGGCATGTCCTCGGCGGTCAGTCCGCCGTCGGCCTCGGCCTGGAGCCGCTGAATCTTCATCTCGGCCTCGCTGAGGATCGTCCGGCAGCGGCGGACCAGCGCCATGCCCTCCGCGAAGCGCTCGATCGACTCTTCCAGGCCGATGCGGCCCTGCTCGATGCCGGTGACGATCTCCTCCAGCCGGGCCATGGCCTGTTCGAAGGTGAGCGGCTTGTCGGCCATCTCGGGCGGGCCTCCGGTCGCGGGCCGGTTTGTCGGGCGTCGGCCCGGCTGCATTACAGGATCGTACGCCAGCGCGGCCAGTTTTGCACCGGACGACGGGTTGGGGGCGGGTGCGTCTCGTCGGTCCGCGCGCGACCCTGCCGCGACCGGCCAAAAAAGAACCCCCTCTCCATCGAGTGGAGAGGGGGTATCAGAGTCGCCTGAATTCCGTGCACCGGCCGTGGGAACGGCCGAGGTACGACCGGCCGCCCGCTTCGGCCCTATTGGCGCAGGAACGTGCGGATCGGGCCGATCAACTGCGTGTTGCCGCCCGTGATGGTCCGGTCCGGCGGGAACGTGCCGTTTCTCGTGGCGACGCTGTCGAACACAAAGATGGCGTTGGTCGCCCGATTCACGATGTAGCCCCTCCCGCCGGCGTCAACCTCGATCGCCGTCAGGTCGGTCGCGCCCTGCGGGACGAGCGTGACGTCGGGCATGACCGCCCCGTTGCGGGTCGAGGCGTTGTTAAAGATGTTGATCCGGTTCGAGTTCACGCCGCCGGCGCCGTTAACGACGTACATCCGGTCCGACGAGTCGATGAACACGTCGAACAGGTTGTTGCCGAAGGCGGCGCTGGTGATGGTCCGCGACGGCATCACGTTGCCGTTGAGGTTGCTGGCATTGGCGAAGACCAGCACGTTGTTGCCGCCGCGATTGGCGACGTAGAGTTCGTCGTTCGCCCCGAAGTTGATCCCCAACGGCTGGTTCAGAATCCCTGCCGAGGTAATCGTGCGGATCGGGGCGAGGTTGCCGTTGAACGCGTTCGTCGATGCTCCGGCGTAAACGGTGATCTGCGGCGTCGTGATGTTGGCCACAAAGAGCAGGTCGCTGGCCGACTGGATCGCCAGCGAAGCGGGGCCGGACAGTTGCGTCGCCGCGCCCGATACGTTGCGGGACGGGGCGATGTTGCCGTTGGCCATCGACGCGTTCGCATAGACGGTGATCGACTGCGGCGCGCCGAAATTGCAGGCATGCAGACTGCCCGTGGCATCGACGATGATGTCGGCCGGTGCGTTCAGTTGCGTCTGCGCCCCGGCCAGGTTGGTGTTCGGCGCGATGTTGCCGTTGACCGTCGCCGGGTTCGTGTAACTCGTGACGTTGTTGCCGGCGAGATTCGCAATGAAGAGTACCGGCGGCGGCGGTTGCGGACAGGGATTCGGCACGCATACGCCTCCCGACGTCCACGTGCTGCCGGCCGGACAGTTCGCCTGCGTCGTCACGGTGCAGGTGCCGTTCGGAGCGCAGCAGGAACCGACGGGCAGCGGCTGCATGCAGGGATTGGGGTTGCACGTCGCGCCCTGCGTCCACGTGCTGCCGGCCGCGCAGTTCGCCTGCGTCGTGACGGTGCAGGTGCCGTTCGGGGCACAGCACGAGCCGGTCGGCTGGCAGGGGTTCGGGTTGCAGGTGCCGCCCTGCGTCCACGTGCTGCCGGCCGCGCAGTTCGCCTGCGTCGTCACGGTGCAGGTGCCGTTCGGGGCACAGCACGAGCCGGTCGGCATCGGCTGCGGAAAGAATGGACAACTCAGCGCCAGGCAGAGGGGCGCAGAGAGTGCGATGAGCAGCAGCGCCCAACGGTGGTTACGGACCGCAGTACTCATGGAATAACTCCTTGACTCGTGCAGCGAGGCCAGACCTGGGCCGCGCACGACCACGCTGGCGTGCGCCGGACAGGCAAAGTCGGACGCTGATCCGCACGTGACCTCCGTGCGACGGATCGACCGCGAGGCATCCGCTGCCGTCGAGAGGCCGGCGGAATTATCCGCCTGTCCGTCCGCGCGTCAAGAGGGAAAAGTTTGTCGGGATTTCCTTGGCCGGCGGTCCAACGCCGTACCGACGCCCCTCAAGGGGTCGAATCCCCTGTTATCCGGGGTGCCCCGCCGCCGGTCGGTGGGGAGGGTTCAGGGTTCTTGCCGCTTGGCCCTGCGGCCGGGTGGGTCGGGGGTCGGGAGCGGTCGGAAGCAAAGCCCCCTGGTGGTGGTCGCTGCCCTTTCGATCGATTCCGCGGGTCGCGCCGGTCCGCTCACGATCAAAAAAAACCCGCCGCTGTCCGGCGGGGAGTTTGAACTGGGGATCAGGGATTCGAACCCCGACTAACTGGTCCAGAGCCAGTCGTGCTACCGTTACACTAATCCCCAGTGTCGCGGCGGTCCCCGCCTTCCGGCGGGCGGCGACGCCTCTGGACCGTCGCCTGCGCGCACACGATCAAGGATTCCGGACTATACGACGGGCCTGCGGTCTCGTCAATACGGCCAGAGGGGCCGTGCGCAGTCCGTCGCGCGCATTGTCGCCCGCCCGGTCCGGTCGGCCGCCACGGCGGGCTTTATTTTGAATCCGTTGACGCGCGCGGTATCAATCGTTCCGACAGGACCTGCGCCGCGCGCCTCGGCGCTGCACCGCAAACCAGACCGCCAGCGGCGGGATCACGATGGGCAGGAAGTCGACACCGCACACGGTCGGGCGCAGGCCCACGTTGCCGCCGAGGTCCACCGCCGTCGCCGTCGGTCCCGAGACGAGGAACGTCACGTTGCCCAGCAGCACCGTTCCCGGGCAGCCGTCGGGCCGGCTCACGCGATAAATCGCACGTGTCATGCCGGAAAAGCCGGGGTCCGGCAGGAAGAAATAATCCAGCCCCGAACCTCCCGCCGGGACCAGTTGCCCGCCCTGCGGATGCTGGAAGATCGTGACCGTCTGCGCTCCGACCTCGCGGACCGCCAGGCGCACGGGCGTCGCCGTGTTTGCGGCCACGGGCACGGTCTGGTCGGCGATCGACGGACAGTTTCGCGCCTGGGCCCGCGGCCCGGACCCCAACGAGACCGCGATCAACAGCACCAGCACCGCCCGGCGCAGTATCCACCCTGAAAGCAGATTGCTCCCCATTCCCCTTCCCCTCCTGAATCCAGTCTACGCCGTCCGCGCCCCGAAGTCAGCGCCGGGCACGCCGCGGCCCTCACGGCCGCTTCTTCTCGGACGCGTTAGTCGCCCGGTTTCAGCCGCCCGCGGCCTCGTCGCGGAGCCGGAAAACGGCAAGACCTTCTCGCCGTCCCCCGGTCAGGAGACGGTGCGCCGACGTCAGCCATTCCCAGGTCCGGTCCGAAAGTTGCGCGCCCGGAAGCACTACGACCAGAAACTCGACCCCCTTGCCCGTTGCCCGCGCGACGAGGTCGGCCAGCCGCTCATCCACCCAGCGGTTCATCAGCCGGTCGGCCTCCGCGGACGTGATTTGTCTGCGCCGCCGCCGACGTTCGACGTCTTCACGGTACTCGTCCGGCGGAGCGATGATGAACCCGCGGCGGTTGACGTAGTACATGACCTGCGGGTCGCGGACGTCGGCGACGTATCCGTCGCCCGCCAGTGCGACGAGCCGCCCGTCCGCCGGCAGCGCCGCGCCGATCCGCCGCCCCATCTCGATCAGCGCCGTCTTCCGCTCCCAGTACGGATGTCGCCGTCCCTCGCGCGCCGTGTCGATCCGCCGCTGCGCCAGCGGATCGTATTCGCGCAGCACGCCCCGCGTCGCCGCGATCAGCCCCGCCGCGCCCGCGATCAGCAGCGTCGCCGCCAGGATGCGTCCCGTGTTTCCGGCAACCGCCATTCTGATTCCCGTCGCGGGCGCGAGCCCGCGGTCCACGGGCCTGCGCCCGCGACTCAGAACCCGCTCGACGAACACGCCGCACCCCGTCGCCAGAATCGGAATCAGCGGCATCTGGTAGTAGTTGTGCACGAGGTTGACGTTCAGAAACACCAGCAGATACGCCGCCCCGCCCAGCAGCCATGCCCGCAGCAGCCACGCCGCCCGGTCGCGCGACGGCCACAGCAGGCCCGTCAGCGCAGCCGCCACAAACGCCCAGTGGCCCAACCAGTCCGGCCCGCGCGACAGGATTCGCCGATAGACGGCCGGGTCCGTCCACTGTTCCGCCCGGCCGAAGTACCATTCGACCAACCGCTGGTTGAACACGCCCGCGTTTGTGAAACTGATCCCCAGGTCGTCGCCGAGATGGTTGTTCACGTATCCCTGGTACTTCATCCAGCCGGCGACGCCCGCTGCCATCATCAGCACCGCCGCGTTCAGCCGCGCGTCGCGCCACCATCGCCCGCCGCGCGCCGCCAGCAGCGCCGCCGCCCAGGGCGGCCCCATGACGACGCCGATCGGCGGCTTTCCCGCCAGCGTCAGCAGTGCCGCCGCCGCGCCGAGCAACAGCGCCCACGATGCGCCCGAGCGCAGATATCGCAGCAGCCCGCACGTCGCCCACAGCGACAGGCAGATCGTCGTCGAGTCGGGCATGAACGCGCGGTTGAAGAACACGTTCAGCGGCGTCCAACTGAACACTGCCGCCGCGACCAGCCCCGCCCGCGGGCTCCACAACATCCGCCCCAGCGCGAACAGCGCCGCCGCGGACCCCATGCCGAAGAGCAGGGCCACGACGCGGCCCGAGATCTCCCGCACGCCGAACATCTGGTAACACGCCGCGACGAGGTAGGGGTAGAGCGGCAGTTCGAGTTGCATCTGCCCGTCGCCCATGTAGTCGACGCGAGCCACCAGCGGGTTCAGCCCGTCGCGGACGAAGTTGCGGGCCACCATCGCCGTCTGGCACTGCCGCCAGCCGTGCACCCGCTCCAGCACCTCGCCGTGCAGCCCCGGCCACTGAAGCGCAACCCCGACCGCGAGGACCGCCGCCAGCAGGAGTAGTTCGACGGCGCGAACGCGGCGCGGCGGCGCGAAGTACGCCGCGGCCGCGTCGGGCGGTGGCTCGGCGGAGGGGCCTGATGCGCCGTGCTCCGCGCCGGGCGGCTCGCCGCGGGATTCGGTGTGCGGCCGCTCCGGGCGGGGCGCCCCGGGCCTGTCTCGACGGGGCGACTTCCTGCGCTTCATGCCGGCGGCTCCGGGGCCCGGCGGCATTTATACCGCGCGGCATCGGCCCGGCCTTGCGGCGGCCCGTGATTGGTGGAATGGCGCACAGCGGCCTAAAATCGCCGGCGCGGCGACAGCGCTAGTATGCTTTCTCCCCGGCGGCCGCGGGTGACGTTTGAGGACTTACGGACACATGCCCCGGAATTCAAGCCGGTCGAGCAGGTGTGGTCCCACTCCAGGTGCGCCGATCCGAAAAACTTCGCGCCGTCCGTCGACTTGCCGACTGCCACCCGCGCGACGACCGTTCGCGAGCGGGCATTCGTCGCTCGCTGTGGGTTTATGAAATGGCATGTTTGCTTGAGAATATAATCCTTAGACACCTATATCGCTTTCTGCCGTTCCGCCGACTTGCGATATTCGTTGCCTCCCTCACTTGGCTTTGGCAGGCTGGGTGCTTGTTTTGCGTACTCGAAGGGACCCAAATTTCGACCCCCAATGGAAATGTTCCCGTGGAGAAATTGAGGGTCGGACAGACTGTCGTTTCTATGTCGCCCGATGGTCGCGAGTTCCCGGTCCGCGTCGTGGCAATATCGTCGGCACTTGTCTTAAGAAACCTTGAACTCAGGGTTGAAGGTATAGATCGGGTTTTGGCTGTGACCGCGGGGCATCCGATCGCGACTGAGTGGGGATGGGTTGAGGCGGGAATGATTAGAGCAGGCGATATGATCCGAACACGACAAGGGTTGAGGAAGGTCGTCCATGTGTCCGTTCGCCGCGGAACCAGAAGAGCGTACGACGTAACGATTGGCCCAGATGGATGTTTTTTCGCAGAAAACGTATTTGTTAACAACAAATCTCTTTTGATGCCGCCGACGGTCGACAGGGTTGCGGGAACCTACTTTGGCTACCTGTCAAACGGCCCGCAATGGTTCTGCCGCCTTCGGCTTTCGCCGAACATGCGCGGCTTGTGCGCTATAGGCGGAGGCGGTTGGACACGAACCAGTTTGTACGAGGTCGAGTCCTGGAAGCTGACCGGCGCGCGCATCGAGATCAGTCTCTGTCCGATCAGCGCTTCCGGGAAGGGGCGCACCATGACGATGGTTGGTCAGACCTACGGCGGAGCGATGAACCTGGAAGTGCGTATGTTGGCGTACCCTGGAAAGTATGACCGATTCCATCTTGAGTTATTTCCCGAGCGCGAATTTGAATCGATGCTGGTTGAGTTGCGGCAAGCCATGAGCTTTCCTGACGGAGAGAACCATCGCCGGCAGGCACCGTGCGATTCGCCGCCTGAACCGGTCGAGATGGGTGATTGATCGACCGGGCCGGGGCGATCGTGGAGCGAACTTCTATAACGGCTATTGGAATCCGTACCCGGGGGAGATGCGCGCGCGAGGGAGGTTGAGTCCTTTGCGAGTTCGGCGCGAAGCGGTTTGGTCGCTGCACGACCTGCCGGCGCGTCGCGGACCGACCGGCTGGTTACGACCCACAACGAGCAGTCGCAGCAATGGGCCCTGGGGTCGGGCGGTGTCGCGCGCGAATGCGAGCGAATGCAGCGGTCCTACGAATCGCTTAGGATGGGCAGCACTGAGTCGCGCCCGGCTTGGTCGCCGCGGCGCGGCAGCGCCGAACTGGAGACCTCGAAGATGACCGCGGGAACCCTGTTGCCCGGCGCGCCAAGATCCACGGCAGCGCGCCCCGCACCGGAACCGCCGGCGAGAGAGCACCGCCTCGCACCGCGGCTTAGCGACGCCGAGGCCCTTGCACTCTGGCGCGACGCCTCGCTCCACGATCTCGGCCGCCGGGCCCTCGACGCGACGAATCGCCTCCACCCCCAACCCTGGCGGACCTACGTCGTCGACCGCAACATCAATTACGCCAACTGGTGCACCGCCAAGTGCATCTTCTGCGACTTCAAGGCCGACCCGCCGGAGATGAACACCGGCCGACGCGACCTGCCGCCCGGCTATACGCTCGACTTCCGCGAGATCGGCCGCAAGATCGAGGAACTGCTGGCCCTCGGCGGCACGCAGATCCTCATGCAGGGCGGTCTCGTCCCCGCCGACGGCCGCGCCGGCCTGCCGTTTGAGTGGTATCTCGACTTGATGCGATTTATCCGTCGCAACTTCCCCACGATCCACATCCACGCCTTCAGCCCGCCCGAGATCTTCGCCCTGCACCAAATCTTCGGCCTGTCCGTCCGCGACGTGTTGCTCCGCCTGCGCGAGGCCGGCCTCGACAGCGTCCCCGGCGGAGGCGGCGAAGTCCTCTCGGACCGGGTTCGTCGCAAGATCGCCCCGGGCAAGACGCTCACCGACGAATGGCTGGGCGTGATGCGCGAGGCGCACGCCATCGGCATGGTCACGAGTTGCACGATGATGTTCGGCCACATCGAGACCATCGAGGAACGGATCGACCATCTCCGCCTCCTCCGCGAACTCCAGGACGAATCCCTTGCCCGCGGCAACGGCGGCGGCTTCGGGGCCTTTATCTGCTGGCCCTTCCAGCCCGGCGACACGCCGCTGGGCCGCGTCCGCCCGCTGCCCGACGACGCGCCGCGCACGGCCGACGGCCGCCCGATCCCGGATGGCCGCCACCTGCTGCTCGCCAACGCCGCCGAGTACCTGCGCATGCTCGCCATCGCCCGGCTCTTCCTCGACAACGTCCCGCACCTCCAGTCCAGTTGGGTCACGATGGGATCCAAGATCGGCCAACTGGCCCTGTTCTTCGGGGCCGACGACATGGGCAGCGTGATGATGGAGGAAAACGTCGTATCGGCGGCGGGCACCACCTACCGGCTCGACGAGGCCGAAATCCGCCGCCTGATCGCCGACGCCGGCTGGCAGCCGCGAAAACGAAACTACTACTACCAGCCGCTCGAATAGCGCGGCACAATACCTCTTGCATGAGCCGCGCCCAGCCGGATTTCGGAAAGCATCGGATCGGCCCGTCGCTCGAGCCGGACGCCGCCGAGCCCCTCTTTCGCGCGGCGCGGGCCGAACTCCGCCTGCCGCGCGACGGCGTTGAATTCGACGAGACGCTCTACCACGCCGCGCTGCGCCGCGAACGGCTCGCTCGTTGGGCCTCGGCGCTGCCTGAACTCGCCGACGCCCGCTGCGACCGCCGCGCCCTCGCGGCCGCCGCGCTCTTTCATGATGCCGCCGTCGCCGAAGAGGTCCGGCACGGCCGGCTCGACCGCTCGCACATCCTGCTGTCGCCGCTGGACACGGCTTTGCGCGAACGATCGGTGGATCGGTTGCAGGCGGCCTGCGACGGCCTGCTCGCCGCTCCGTCGCGTCAGGCGGCGGTTCGCGCGCTGCGCGAGTGTTCAAGCCGCGACGCCGCCGCGCCGGAAGCGGTCGCGCTGGGCGAGGCGATTGAACTCTTGGACCTCGGCCCCGCCTGGCTCTGGCTCGAGGCCCGCCGCGCCGTCGTCGAGGGCCGCGAACCGCTGGAGGTCCTCGACGCCTGGCGACGACAGAACGACTACGGGTACTGGGACGCGCGGGTCCGCGAACGGCTCCGCTTCGACGCGACCCGCCGGCTGGCGCGGGCGCGGCTCGAAACCCTCGCCGGCCTCGTCGACGCCCTGCGGACCCATTTCGAGGCGGCGGACCTCGATCCGCCGTTGACGCCTTGAGCCTCCGCGCCCGATGGGTCCTGCCGATCGACGCGCCGCCGATCGAAAACGGCTTCGTGCGGATCGACGGGCGGCGGATCGCCGAGGTCGGCCGCGCGACGCCCTCCCGGACGGATCGGGCCGAGGATCTCGGCGACGCGATCCTGCTGCCCGGACTGATCAACGCCCACGCGCACCTCGAGTTGTCCTGTTACGCCGGCCTGCTGCCGCCCGGTCCTCTGTGGGACTGGCTGGCGGGTCTGATCGCGCTGCGTCGGCAACCGGGCGCGGCGGCCCGCGAGCGGCAGGCGATTGTCGACGGCGCGAACGAATCGCTCCGCGCCGGCGTCACGTGCGTGGCGGACATCTCGCGCGGAGGCGACACCGCGGCGGCCCTTGCGGGCCATCCGATCCGCAAGGTCTGTTTCGTCGAACTGATCAGCGGCGCGTCGACGCCGCCGTCCGATCCCGACGAACTGCGCGAACGGCTCGACCGCGCCCGCCGGGCCGCCGACGAACGCACGCTCGTCGGCGTGTCGCCGCACTCGTTCTACAACGTGTCGTGGGACGACCTGCGCCGCATGGCCGCCTTGGCCGCAGAAGAGGACCTCCCGGTGACGATGCACGTCGCCGAAACGCGCGACGAACTCGACTGGCTGGAGTCCGGCTCGGGCGCGGTCGCCGGCTTCCTCGCCCGTTTCGGCAAGCCCGGAGCGGGCGGCGGCGTCCGCGGCGCCCCGAGCGAACTGCTTCATCGCTGCGGACTGAGCCGGCTCCGCCCGCTGCTGGCCCACGTCAACTACGTCTCCGACGTCGAGATCGAGGCCCTGGCGCGGATGCGCTGCCCGGTCGTATTCTGCCCGCGGGCGCACGCGTTCTTCGGCCACGCGCCGCACCGCTGGCGCGACTTGCTCGCCTCGGGCGTCAACGTCTGCCTCGGCACCGACGGGCTGGCCAGCAACCGCTCGCTGTCGATGCTCGACGAGATCCGCGCCCTGTACGTCTCCGCAGCGGCCCACTCCCGGTGGCCCCCCCTAGATAAGGGGGGGGTCGAATCAAGTTCTTCCACGCGCCCTGATTCCGATCCGGCCGCGGCGACGGCAGATGCCCTCGCCCCCTTGCTGTTCGAGATGGCCACACGCCGCGCGGCCGCCGCCCTCGGCCTGTCGGACGTGTGCGGCACGCTGACCCCCGGCAAGGCGGCCGATCTCATCGCCGCGTCGCCGCCGCGGCCCGCCGCCGATCCGTGGTCCGCGCTGCTCGACCCTAACTGCCGCGTTCGCGACGTCTGGATTGACGGCCGCCGCGTAGTAGGCACCCGTCGTAGCGACGGTTGGGTTGACGGCTGATAGTGGCAAAGCGGGCGCTTGCTTTCGTGACAAAAGCGTTCCGGACGGCCGAGGCACTCGGGCGGACTCCAAGCGCCGTTAAAGCCGGATCGCTTTATATTATTATCCTCAAAATTTGGGCTTGACTTCATTTGGGGGGGGGTTAAGATGTCCCCCATTGCAAAGATCTATCTGAGCGGGAGGCGACCTATGCGCCCTTTCCAAATGGATCGAGCGAGATTGAAACGACGATTGTTTCCCCCCGCGCTGGCCGCGGCGCTCGCGCTGGCGGGGGCGATCGGACTTCGCGCCAGTCAACCGGCGACGCGGCCGGCCGACGAGCGCGCGGTCGAAGCGCTCCATAAACAGGCCATTGACGAACTGTACGGTCAGCGCGCGGCGTCGCTGACGGCGGCGGAGAAATGCGCCTGGCGCGACCGATTGCTCGCGGCCGTGAATGTTCCGCCCGCGACACGCCGCGAGGCCGTGATTCTTTCGGACGTCGCCCGGCTCGCGTCGGAAAAAGAGACAGGCGACGACCAATTGGCACTGAAATTGTGGGACTGCCTCCTGAACAGTCCGGTGGCCACTCCGTCCATGCGTATGACCGCGGCGGACCATTTGCGGCTGAAGGGCATTAGTTCGGCGGACAGCGCGCTGGCGCTCCGCGCGATGGACGCCTATCTCGCCGCGGCGCGGGAGTACGAAAATGACCCCGATCGAACGCAGCCCTATTCCCTGGCCCGAGACCATCGTGCCCCTGGGTTTGGGTTAGAGCGCGCGGCGGCGCTTTTCTATGACGCCCAGCGCCGGGCCCCCGACGATCCCCAGCGGGCGATCCTGGCGCGGCGCGCGATCGAGCACTTCGACGAGTGCCTCGCCCCGGATTCGCCCGCCGCGCGGCCAGGCCACTGGTTTCGGTCGCCCCGAGGTCTTCTTCAGTACAAGGGTTGTGCCCTCGCGCTGGCCGGGGATTACGAGGGCGTAATTGACGTGGCACGTCGGATGAACACGATGCCGCCGGTCAACCCCAGGAACCACGCTGAGTCCGTCGGCGAACTCCTGAATAGGGCAGCCGAGATCTTCGCCGGAACGCTCGACGAAAGGGACACGTCCGGCGTGTGGGTTCGAAAGGTGCGCCGATTCTTGGCCCGCCACGAGGACTTGGTCCCGGCCGACGACCCGGGCTACGTCACCTTTCAGATGCGCGTGGCGTATCACTACCTCGACGGCCCCAAGGTCGAGGCGTTCAAGCGCATCGAAGCGCTGCTCTACTCGCCGGACCCGCGGATTCGCAATTTCCTGGCAGACCATTCAGAGGCGTGGGCCAACCTGCTCTTTTTCTACGGGGACTGCCTCATGTCGCTGCAACGGCCCGACGAGGCCCGTGCCGTGTTCGAGGACCTCCTGCGGCGCTTTCCGGACGATCAGATGGCGCCCGCCACGCGGTCGCGCCTGGAAAAGGGATGGTGACTTTTATTCGCCCCGCGGGCCGCCGCGTTCGCGCCACGTTGGCGCGCACGGCATGGAAGATGCTGCCATGACCACGCTGATCATCGCGACGTTGACGCTGTCCACGGCCGGACCGGCCGGACAGACCTGCACGTGTTCTTACAGTTTCATCGGGAACGGGTGTTGCGATTACCAATTCGATTGCAGGGACTACGGGACGGGCCCCATTCGGGAAGAGAGCGTTCAGATAACGGATAGCGAGGTGTTGATCTGCTCCACGACGGTGCAGAACTGCGCGCCCTGCTCGGGCAGCACAGAGGGCAGTTGCAGCGGCTCGATTACCTACACGGACACCGGCGGCGCGGGCCTGAGCGCCGTCGTCGGCGTGCAGGAAGCGATCAATCGGACTTTGGTCACGCGTCTTGGCGGCTCGTTCAACGTCACCGCGCAGTTCCAGGCGGGCTATTCCCGAGCGACTTCTGTTTCAATCTCCAATACCTACACCTGTGGCGGTCGTCCCGATCCATGCCGCGGCATCACGTACCGCCAATTCATCCTCGTCAGGTCGATGACGTTCCCTGTCCCGGTTTATTCCCAAAGGGTTTTCCGCACGAGGGGACTGGCCTCCGGCGCGCCGACCGCCTGCTTTGCGCACCCGGAGGACTGCCCGGTGGAAAACGAGTGGCGTCCGATAGGAGTACAGGAGGTCCCGTGCGCCGTCCGCGACGAAACCGTTACCGGCAGAGACGAGATCTCCGGCGTCTGTCGCTCTGAGGACGGCCCGCACTGTGGCGGCTCATGTGTGCCATGCACCCAGGGGATCAACAACAATTGGCAGTTCGGCGAGCCGCCGCCGCCCCCGCCGCCCGGCGACCCGCAACCCGAACCGGGCTGACGTGCAAGTCCCCCTGCGCTATTTGACGTTCGCACGGTCGCTCGCGTTGAAAGTCGTGGCGACCCGTGAACCGCCGCGTCGTAACCGCCCGTCCTTCCGACGGTTTAGTGCCTCCGCCCGGCGTGGGCTGAGCCGGGTCGGCCCCGCCGTTTTCCCTATTGCATCCTCCGCCGAAGCCGTTACCTTTCCGCCTTAAGGCCAGGCGCTCGGGTTCCCCGCGGTCCCCCCCAGCCGCGCCCCGACCCTGGCCCCTTTTTTTCTCACAGGCGGCCCGATGTCCGACGCCGGGAAACTTCACATCGACGACGACTGGAAGGCCGAGGCCCGACGCGAGAAGGAGCGCCTCGCCGACGAGATCGAGCGCACCGAGCCCGCCGGCATGCCGGAGTCCTCGTTCACGGAGATCGTCAACACCCTGGCGTTTCAGGCGATGGTCGGGCTGGGAGGCATCGCCGGTCCCGGCGGGCAGCGCGTCCCGCCCAATCTCGAAATGGCCAAGCACTTCATCGACCTGCTCGACGTGCTCGACCAGAAGACCCGCGGCAACCTTTCCGACACCGAGAAGCGCGCCCTCGACGCCACACTGTACAACCTGCGGCTCGTCTTCGTGGAGTTGGCCGGCGGAGCGCCGCCGATGCCTCCTCCGAGCCCGCCGAATCCGCCGGGTTGACGGTCCGCATGCCCCCGAGTTCGTTCCGCTAGTTGAGTGACGCCTGCGGCCGCGGGCGGTCGGCCGGTCCGCGCCCCAGGACCTGGATGTTCGTTGCGCCGCGGTATTCCTCGCCGCTCTTCGTCAACACCAGCACGGTAATCCGGTGGATTCCGGGCGTGTCGAGGATCTTGACGCCGCGCGGCTCGTCGCAGATCCACATCCCGTTGTCCAGCCAGAGAAAGTCCGCCCCCCCCAGCACCTCCGGCGGCAGATCGACCCGGAACGAAAGGTAGTACGGCGCGGTCCCGACCGGATCGCCCGTGAGCACGATCCGCGCCGTGCGGACAGGCGGCCGGCTGACCGCCCCCTCCTCCGCCACGTCGTCCGCGCCGCCCCTCGCGGCGGACAGTACGGTCAGCGCCGCCGGCTCGGAGGCCGGTTCCGCCGTGCGGCCCGCCGGCGCGAGCGGTTCGAGGGACTGCCGCGCGAGTCGTTCGCTCGGGTAATACTCCGGCCCCGCCTGCGACGGGCGATATGGACGCGGGGTTTGCCGCGGCGGCGTCAGGGGCGCGGGAGATTCGGCTCGAATGCCGGCCGCGGTCGCTCGCGGCGATTGCTGCGCAGAGCCGGACGCGGAAGTCGCCGCGCGTTTGTCCGTCATTCCGCTTTGTGCCGGGATGGCCGTGCCCCGCAGCGCGTGGGCCACCCGCACCGGGTCCAGGTCCGTCGCGTCCGCGCGCCGCCCGGCGGTGGCGACGGCGGCCGCGGCCGTCGGCGGGACGCCGCCCAAATCCGCCCCGTCCGCGTTTCGTGGGGTTGCGTACGCAAGCCGCGGATCGAATCCGCGGTTTGCGGCGTCGTTCCGGGCGGACGACCGGGGCGGTTCAAGCGAGCCGCGCGGCGCGGGCACCTGCAAAGGACGGACGGACGACCCGGGATCGGCCGGCGCCGCGGAGGCGGTCGGGCCGAGACGCGGCGGCATCGCCCCGGGTGCAATCCGCGGGGCGACCGTGGCAAGCATTTCGGGAGGGGGCTGGTAGTCGGTCATGCGGACCTGCGCCAGCGACCGCGCGGCACGCTCGGGATGCAGGGGGTGGATGCCGAGCGACTCGGCAAAAAATGCCGCGGCGCACTGCGGCGTGCGCACGTGCCCGAGATCGTCGATCGTCTTGCCCGTCGTGCGGAACCCCCGCGTTCGATACCACGCGACGGCCCGCTCGGATTCCGCCTTGCACGCCGCGAAGTCGCCGTCGCCGATGTAGATTGCCACCGGCACGCGGCGGTAGAGCGGCACGTTCTCCTCCAGCAGCAGGTCCGACGAAAAGTTGGACAGCCGCGTGGCGATGCAGTGGAAGCGCTTCGGGAACCGGTTGGGGAAATAATGCGCCAGGTAGCCGCCGCACGAGAAGGCGGTCGAGAGCACCGCGTTCGGGTCGGCCCGCGTCGTCTCGAAGACGTGGTCCATGATGGCGATGACCCGCTCCTTGTCCTTCAGCACGTAGTCATGCTCCCGTCTCAGCGGGTACTCCATGAACGAGTCCGACGTCTGGAGCCACGGGGCGCACACGATGTAGCCGTAATTGTCCGCCTCCTGCTCCCACTCGTGGGCCTGGCGATCCCACGTGTCGTAGGGCTTCATGCCGTGGAAGGTCATCACCAGCGGCCACTTCCGGTCCGGGTAGAGCGGGTGCCGCCCCTCATTTTTGACGTAATCATCGGGCAAATAAAGAAAGTATTCGCCCCCGGTCCGCGGCTCACGGACGATCTGCTGCCGGCCGTTGCCCGGCGGCTGGGGCACGGGGCAGCCCGCCAGCAGCGGCATCAGCGTCAACAATCCGGCCAGTTCCGCGATGCGACGAGGATTCATGCGTCTGGTTCTTCAGGAGTGGCGGCAGGTACGTGCCGCCGCGTACCGACTTATATCGGCATGGGCACACGCCCGCCCCGGAATGCAACGACCGCCGTGATCCGGGGTGACGGCTGTTTCCGCCCGCGCGACCGCAGGGCAGGCGGATCGCAGCCCCACGCCCGGCGCACCCGACCGGGCGTGTCGCCTAACGGCTGCCGACAATTGTAGTTTGGACCGGGCGTGGAATCAAAAGCGCATCGACACGTTCAATGAGCCCTTGCGCCCATCCGGCCTTCGTCACGATGCAAACCGAAGAATCATCGATCCGGGCCGTCGATCGGGGCGAACCGAACCGTCAACCCCCCATAGTAGTTGGAGCGGCCCAAAGCGACCGATAAGTGTTCATTCCTCGGAAGACGAACGGCTGAATCGCACACGGCCCCGCTTGATCCGGCTCCGCTGTTCCTTTTCCCGTCGGCGCCGCTCCTGCGACGCGCCGGTCGGCCGCGTCGCCACCCGGCGCACGCGCGGGCGCAGCGCGCGGCGCAGCAGTTCGGCGAGCCGTTCGACGGCCGCCCGACGATTGCGGGCCTGGGTACGGTGCGACTGGGCGACGATCCGCAACTGCCCCGCGTGGTCGATGCGGCCCGCCAGCGCGTCGGCAATGCGGTTGCGCGATTCGTCTGAAAGGTTGGTGCAGCGCATCAGGTCGAACCAGAGCGTCGCGCGGGTGCTGACTTTGTTGACGTTCTGGCCGCCCGGTCCGCCGCTGCGATCGAAGGTAAACCGGACCGCGTCCTGCGGGATCCGCAATCCACCGCCAAGATCGAGGTCGGCCACACCCCTATCCTAGCGATGCGCCCGGTTTGCGGCCGTGCACGTCGCCGGGCTGCCCCGGCCCGTTCCGACCGGTTTGCATGCCCCCGCCTGCGATTCAGCGGGTATAAGAATAAAGCGGTGCGGGACGGGGCAGGGAAACGCGGGCACGGTGCGGGCGCGAACCCCGCTGCCTGCGGTCGGGCGGTTTGCCGGGAGGATCGTCACATGGCAGCAAGGCACGACCAGCGAAAGCGGGAGCAGGATCTCGGACGGCGGCGTGACCCGGACGAGCCGCCGGGTTGGTCCCGGCGGAATGGTCCGGGGCGATGCGATGCGATCCGGCGCGGCGCGGCATTGGCTGCAATCGTCTTCGCGCCGGTGGGCCGCGCGGCCGCGGCAGAACTGAAGGTCACTCGCGTCGCGCTCTTCAACTCCGGCGTTGGTTTCTTTCAGGCCGAGGGCACCGTCGACGGCGACGCCACCGCCGAGTTGCGATTCCGCACCGCTCAGATCAACGACCTGATCAAGTCGCTGGTCCTCCAGGACCTCGACGGCGGCACGATCCGCGCCGTTCAGTACCCGACGGCCGACCCGATCGACAAGGCCCTGAAGAGTTTCGGCGTCGATCTCACCGGCCGGCCGACGCTGGGCCGACTGCTCGACCAACTCCGCGGCGTGCCCGTCGAGATCGCCGCCCCGACCGCGGCGACCGGCGTCATCGTCGGCGTCGAGAAGAAAAAGGTCGTCGCCGACCGCGTCGAGACCGAGGTCGAGTTCCTCACCATCCTGACCGACGCGGGCCTGCGGTCGTTCCGGCTGCACGAACTGGGCGGCATCCGCATCCGTGACGAAAAAGTCGACGGCGAACTCCGCAAGGCCCTGGCGACCCTGGCCACCAGCCACGACGCCGACCGCAAGGCCGTCACGCTGAACTTCTCGGGTCGGGGCCGCCGGCGGGTGATGGCCCAGTATATGCTTGAAGCCCCCATCTGGAAGACGAGTTACCGGCTCGTCCTGGCCGAGGGAAAGAAGCCCTATCTCCAGGGTTGGGCGACCGTCGAGAATACGACGGAGGAGGACTGGTCGGACGTGCGGCTGTCGTTGGTCAGCGGGCGGCCGATCTCCTTCATCATGGACCTTTACACGCCGCTCTACGTCCCGCGGCCGAAGGAGGAACTCGAACTCTACGCCGGCCTGCGTCCGCCCACCTACGAGGGCGCGATGGAGAAGGCCGAGGAACAGGCCCGGATGACCGATGGCAATGAGGCGCGCGATCGGAGGTTGTATTCCACCGGCCGCCAGTTCGCCCGGGCTGCGCGCGCGGCGCCGCAGGCCGTCGGCGGCGCGGCCGGCCTAGGAGTGGAACTGGACGAGGCCGGCGTCGCGCCCATCGCGACGGCCGAGCGCGCCGGAGAACTGTTCACCTACGACATCCAGACCCCCGTTTCGCTGAAGCGCCAGCAGTCGGCCCTGCTGCCGATCGTCGGCGGTGACATCGAGGGCACCAAGGTCTCGATCTTCAACCCGGCGACGCATCCGAAGCACCCGCTCAACGGCCTGCAACTCACGAACACGACCGCGCTGAACCTGATGCAGGGGCCGGTGACCGTCTTCGACGCCCACACCTACGCCGGCGACGCGAAACTGCCCGACCTGCGCCCCGGGGAAAAGCGGCTGCTGTCCTATGCGCTGGACCTGGCGGTGGAGATGGAACAGGTGGCGCAGTCCGTGCCGGAGGAAGTCGTCGGCCTGCGCATCGCCAAGGGGACGCTGTGGCACCGACGGAAGTACGTCGACGCCCGGACCTACAACGCGAAGAACAAGGATGACAAGCCGCGGACCGTCCTCATCGAACAACCGTTCAGCGGCGACTGGACGCTGATCGAACCGAAGGAGCCCTACGAACGGACGCCGCAGGTGTACCGTTTCAAGGTCGAAGTCCCCGCCGGGGGCAAGGCGTCGCTCAAGGTCGTGCTGGAGCGCTCTCTCGACCTGGCGACGGCGCTGTCCAGCACGGGCCTGAACGACATCCACTTCTACCTCCGGACTCGGGTCATCAGCCCGGCGCTGAAAAGGGCGCTGGAGGAGGTCGTGTCGCGGAGGCAGGCGATCGACGAGGTCGTCCGCCAGCGGACGCAGGTGGAGCAGCAGATCGCCGCCATCGAACAGGACCAGAACCGCATCCGCGAGAACCTCAAGGCCCTGCCCGGCGGCAGCGACGTGGCCCGCCGCTATCTGGCGAAACTCGACGCGCAGGAGACCGAACTCGAGCGGTTGCGCGCTCAGGCGGCCGACCTGCGCCGGCAGGAAGACGCCAAGCGCACGGATTTGGAGCGCTACCTGCTGTCCCTGGACGTCGAGTAACCCGGCGGACGGGCGGATTCTGGCGGGTGGAAGGGACAGGGCCGGATGCCGACGATCCTTGCGCTCAGTCTCACCGCGATGATGCCCGCGCAGGCGGGCACGGCGCAGGAGGGCGCGGCGTCGGCGGCTGTGTACGACGCCGACCGGCAGCACCTCTGGAATCGCCTGCACTGCATGTTCTACGTCCGACACGTGCCGCTGACCGGCCTGGAGCATCGGCCGAGCGACGCCCCCCTGCGCGTCGATCGCGGCGTGCGGCGCTTCGGGCCGGACGTGCTCGATCCGCCCCTGTCGGCCCATCCGCGCTACCTGCTGGATGACGAACCGTTCGAGCGGGCCGTCGCGGTTCTCGACGAGTTTCTCCGCTGCCGCGGCGGGCGGATGATCGACGATCCGCTGCGGCGCGTCATGCTTCAGCGCGACCTCTGGGCGGTGTTCGACCTGCTGCACGACGACCCGAACGAATCGCTGCCGCTGCGGATGCCGGTCGTTCCCCCCTACCCGCCCCGTTCGGCCGCGCAGAATGCCCGGGCCGCCGAACTGGCGCGTAAACTCGCGGCGGTCATTCGTGCCCTGGCCGTTCCGCGAGAACTCATCGAGCGGTTGCCGGACAACTATCAAGCGGCGACGGCGGGCGGTTCGGCCTCAACCTCGCGCCCCGAAGCGGAGGCGTTGCCGGCGGACCTGTTTTCCCGCGCGGGACTGTGGGTAGAGATCGCCCTGCCCGCCTCCGGCCGCGACGTTCCGGTGCATACGCGCTACGTCCGCGGCCGGTCGGTCTTCCGCACGTTTTACTCGCTCGACGAACGTGACAGCAGCGGGTCCCGGGTCCGGGCGCGCCTGCGCGCGGCTGGTCGGGCAACGAAACCGACGAGCGAGCCGGCCTATCCCGCCGGGTCCGCGCGCGGCCCGACTGCCTCCGCGCCCGCGATCGGCGGAGACGCACCTTGGCCCGTTGGCACGCGCTTCGTGCTCCTGCGGCAGGCCCTGGCGCTGGACGAGCGCATGGACCTCGTGCCGACGCCCATCACCGAGAGCATGCTCATCCGCCGGTTGGTCCCCAACCCCGACCGCCCCGACGTGCCGCTCCAGACCGTCGCGGAGTTTCACCTGGACCGGGCCGACCTGTTCGCCGGCCGGGCCGGAGGCCTTCGCGCGGTTGATCCGGCTGAGCGCAGGTTCGACGCCTACGCCGACCTCGGCTGGCTGCGGACCGACGCCGCCGGCCGCCTCGATGAGGGCCGACCGCTGCCGGGCGTCTGCCTGTCGTGCCACGGCCCGTTCCCGCTGGGTCTGCGATTGCACCGCGGGATCGGCCTGCGCAATACGGCCGATCCCTCCCCGGCCGAACAGACGATTAATTGGAAGTCGGGTCGGGCCGAGTTTCTTCGGCTGCGGGAAGCGGCGGCCGCGTCGCGCGCGCCGTCTCGACCGGAGTAATCTTCGCCTGTTCGTGCGCGGCGGTATCCAGTCTACGACTCGCCGGCTTTATGCCGGCGATGCATGACTACGAGCCGCCGGCTTTGTGCCGGCGATGTATGTCTACGACTCGCCGGCTTTATGCCGGCAATGTATGTCTACGAGCCGCCGGCTTTATGCCGGCGATGCATGACTACGAGCCGCCGGCTTTATGCCGGCGGTATTCCGGCGGGGGTAAACCCCGCCGCTCGAGTCCGGGAAGGGGCGCAGATGAACGCCTTGTTCGCCGTGCTGCTCCTCATCGTCACCGCGACCGGGCAGCCCGCGCGCGTCGTCTTCCAGCCCGCGGACGGAGGGAAGAGCGATCTCCCAAACCTGCTGCGCGACGGCGGGTTTGAGACCGCCGACCCGGAAACGGCCACTTGGCGGCCCTATGGCGGCGGCTTCTCGATCGAAGCGTCGATCGTGCACGGCGGCCGCCGCAGCATCCGCTGCCGCGCGTTTGACGACCGCTCCACGCTCGGCGCGACGACGAAGATCGATCTGGTCCAGCAGTCGCCGCGAACGGTCGTCATCGAGGCCTGGACCAGGGCCGAGGGCGTCACGTCGGCTCCCTCAGCGGAATACAGTCTCTACGCCGACCTGACCTTCTCCGACGGAACGCGACAGTGGGGGCAGTTCGCGGCCTGTCCCACCGACGCGGGCGGCTGGCGGCGCGTCGTACTCGTCCTGCGCCCGGACCGGCCGATCGCGTCGGTCGACCTCTACTGCTTGTTCCGCAATCTGCGAGGGACCGTCTGGTTCGACGATGTGGCCGTCCGCCGGACAGAACCCGGCCAGGGCCCGGTCTTCGACGGCGAGTTCGGGACATTCCCCACGACGCAGCCGGATGGCGGCGATCCGTTCGCGTCCCCGCTGTCGCCCTGCTTCGTCCTGATCCAACTGCACGACCCGGCCGGGCCTGTGCTCGCGCCGCCGTTGCGGCCGAGTCCGCCTGCGACCGCGGCCGCCGACCAACCGCGCGACCGCGTCGCGACGTTCGACCTCGCCGGGCAGAGTCTGCGGGGACGCGTCATCGCATCGGCCGCCGCGCGGTCGTCGGGCGCGTGGGGCGTGTTGGTCGTCGAGATAGAAAACGACTCACCCGACCCGCGGCCCGCGACGGTGTTTCTCGGCCGACGCTTTGACGCTCGCGGCGGCTGGTGGTGGGACGACGGCGTTCGCCGGCGGCGGATCGAGGCGGAAGGCGAGTATGTCAACGTTGTCGACGTCGGCGCGGGCAAGACGCGCACCCTTTCGCGCTATCCGCTGGCGGTCGTGGCCACCGAGCGCGACTCGCTTGCCCTCGCCCCGGGTCGCACGATCGGCCCGCCCGCGCCGACCCTTGCCCGCTTCGCCTACCACGCCGGCAGGCAACTGCTTTATGCGGCGTTCGACGTGGTGTTGCCTGCGGCCGGCGATTCAAGCCCCGGGCGGACGCAGTGCGTCGTGCAGTTTCGGCACGGCCCGGCCCGCGGCTTCCGCGAGGCGTGGGCGGAGGCCGCACCGTTCTCTCCGCCGCGGCGCGTCCCTCCGGGGCGCATCGGCCTCTGGATGCCCTTCGCCGCGATCAGCCGAATCGAGCGCCCGGAAGACTTCGGCTTCGCCTTCAAGGAAGGCATCGATGACCTCGAATACGACAACGCCCACGGCCTGCTGACGTTTCGTTACGTCGAGCCGCAGTCCTTCTGGCTCAAACTTCCGCCCGACGCGCCGCGCGATGCCGCCGCGTGCGTCGCCGCGCTGCGGGCCGCGGCCCGCGACTCCGAATACCCGCAGCATGCCGAGGCCGCCGCCGCGCTCGCGTCGGCCTGCAAGTCCGCCGACGGCCGCTTCTACGTCTGGCCGCGCCGCGAGCCGTGGTGCGACGGGGCCGTCTTCGCCCTGAACCCCGCGCCGACCGTCCCCGGCGAGCCGACCAAGGCCCGGCTCAACTTCGACCCGCCCGCCGCGGAGCGCTACTTCGCCGACGGCGTGGACGGCGAATACCTCGACTCGCTCGACGGCTGGGCCGACGTGCTGAACTTCGATTCGCAGCACCTTTCGCGGGCCGGCGCGCCGTTGGCATTTGACCCGGATACGAAGCGGCCCTGCCTGCTGAATGCCTTCTCCATCTGGGAGTACGCCGCGTGGCTGCGCGCGCGCCTCGACGAGCGCGGCAAACTCCTGATGGCCAACTACTGTCCCACGCGCTTCTGGTGGATGGCCCCGCTGTTCGACGTGATGGGCCAGGAGACGAACTGGAAGGTCGACGGCCGATGGTCGCCGATGTCCGACGCGGAATTGTGGCATCGCCGGGCCCTGTCCGGCCCGCGGCCCTACTGCCTGCTGATGAACACCGACTTCGACCGCTGGACGCTCGACGATACGCGCCGCTACATGCTCCGCTGCGCGGCGTACGGCATCCTGCCCGGCTTCTTCAGCCGCGACGCCGCCACGCGCCAGTACTTCGAGACCCCGGCCCTCTACAACCGGGACCGCCCGCTGTTCCGGCAGATCGTTCCCCTGATCCGCGAGATCGCCGAGGCCGGCTGGCAGCCGCTCCCGCGCGGCCGCGCCGCGCTCGAGACGGTCCGGCTGGAACGGTTCGGCGATGACGGTCCCGGACCGATGTTCTGGACGATCCACAACTCATCCGACGGTCCGGTGCGCTCGGAGATCGAGATCGAACTTCCGGCCGCGTCGCTGCCGCCTGCCGGCGCCGTCCAACTGATCGAACTCGGCTCGGGCCGACGGGTCAGAATCCCGCTTCCCCCCGCGAGCCGCCGCGGCGCGCCGCTCCGCCTCGAACTGTCGCTGACCGCCTGGGACACGCAGGTCATCCGCTGCGATGCGGCCTCGCCCGCGGCGACCGGTCCGGCCTCAGAAGAATGATGCCCCGATGATCGCCCCCACCCGTTGCAGGCAGGAGCCGATCCCCAGCGCCAGCGTCCCCGATACCAGCAGCATCATCCACACCTTCGGTTTCATGCGGGCCTCCCTGCGAGCCGTGTTTGATATCGGCCCGCCCCCGACCCCCGGCCGCATCTTTTTCTTAAAGCGCCTAACAATCCTGTGGCACAGGCGTCTCGCCTGGGTCGACAACAGGGGGACGGCGCGGCCACAATCAATCGTTAGCCGCCCTGTTGCGTATCGGTTCCAGTTGCCTCCTGCGGCCTGCCGGCCGTCGCCTCGCCGTCGGCCGGATCGGAGCGGGAGGGATTCGAACCCTCGGTACCCTTGCGAGTACACCGCATTTCCAGTGCGGTCCCTTCAGCCACTCGGACACCGCTCCGGGCGTCGATAGCACCATTCTGGTCCGCTCGAGGATGAAGTCAACCGCGCGCCCCCGGTCAGGCGTTCGCGAACGTCCCGCCAACCGCGCAAAACGTTATAATCGTGCCCGCGGCCGGCGAGGGGCGCCGGTCGACACAGGAGCGCAGCGCATGGTCACCGTCGGCATGAACTACGTCGTCCTGCCCGGGAAGGAGCCGGTCTTCGAGAACGCCTTCCGCAAGGTCATCACCGCGATGGCCGGCATCGCCGGCCACACGCAGACGCGGATGTGCCGCGACATCGACAACCCGCGGTCGTACGTCATCCTCTCGGACTGGAACGACCGGGCGGCGTTCGACGCCTTCATCGCCTCGGACACGTTCCGCGCCGTGGCCAACTGGGGCCGGGAGCAGATCCTCGAAGGCCGGCCGAAGCACACTTATTACGAACACTGAGCGGCCGCCGCGTCATGGCGGACACCCCCGACGGCTCGCGGCGCTCCTGGCCCTTCTTCAACACGCCGCTGCGCATCTTCCTGGCGGTGGTCGCCCCGGTCTGCGCGCTGATGCTGCCGCTGGCCCTGGTCGCGCCGCGCGGCTGGATGCGGGCGACGGCCGCGGCGGTGGTGCTCTGCTCCGCCTACGGCGCGGTGCGCGGGTATTTCTGCCGGCTGACGATCGACGACCGCGGCGTGACCTGGCGCGGCCTGTGGCGGACGATCCGCCTGCCGTGGGACCGGGTCCGGAGCGTCGACCGATACGCCCCCGGCGTCGGCGGCGCGGACTACGTGTACGTCACTACGCGCGACGAGCCGCCCGCCGGCCGCTGGGACGTCGACGAGTACACGATCCAGATGCAGGACCGCCCCGGCCTGCTCGACGCCCTGCGTTCAGCGTGGCGGCGCGGCGCCTGATCCGGCCGCGCGAAGAATCGGTTCGCGGCCTATTCGTTGCTGCCGCCGCCGGCCGACGCCTTCGGCCGCAGCCGCCCGTACCACATCGTCTGCTGGATCTCGCGGAACGCCGCGTCGTTGATGTCGAACGACGTGCCGGAGGTCTTGTACGGCCCGAGGAAGCCGTCCGGTTCGTTGGCGTTCGCGCCGGCCGTGTCGTAGACGGCGGCCACGTGCCCGTCGGCGAAGAGAACGTTGGCGAACCCGCCGACGTAGTCGCCCTTCTTGGGCTTGTGCAGCGGAGCGATGTCGTTGAACTCGTGGCCCTTCTCGCCGGAGTTGCCGGTCACGGCGCCGAAGTCGACCGCCATCCCGTCGGTGAACGACTCGACCGTGAAGTCGCCCGGCGACACCACGTATTCGCCGGCGAACGTGTTCACCGTGTCGGCGAATCCGGCGTCCACCTGGGAATCCCCCGCGTCGCCCACGCGGGCGTCGCCGAGCACGGCGATCCGGTCCGCCGACACCGCCGAGGCCGACAGGTGCTTCAGGTTGAGCGGGCCGTCGCCGTCGCCGGGGCATTTCGACGGGTCGCCCGGGTCGCCGTTGACGCCGTAGCCGTCGGTCGCGGTCGGATCGCCGCGGACGAAGTGCCACGTCGCGGCGAAGTTGGTGTTGTAGCCCTTGGCCCAGAAGTCGCGGGACTGCGGCCCGGAGGGCAGGATCGGCACGGTGTGCGGGCGGCGCGGGTTGGCGGAGCCGCTGGTGCTCGCGCCCGTATAGTCGCCCACCTTCTCGTTGATCGTGAAGCGGTTGCTGGGGCAGAGCATCCGGCCGGGGTTGCCGATCTTCAGGTTGATCACGTCCGCCACCCACCCATAGTTCCGCACGTCGCCGTCGCGCAGGTGGTCGAACGCCCCGGACGTCCGCGCCCCGCGCCAGTCCGACGAGCCGTAGAGTTCGAACGCCATCCCGAACGTCTTGAGGTGCATCCCGCACGTCGCCGCCCGCGCCGACTCGCGGGCCGCTCCCATCGACGGCAGCAGGATCGCCACCAGCAGGACGATAATGGCGATGACCACCAGCATTTCGATCATCGTGAATCCCGATCGCTTGCGATGGACCATGACAGACCTCCCGAAAAATGGTTCCGGCGGCACGCACCGCGCCGGCCGGGACGCTAACGCGGCCGTGTTAAGCCCGCGCAAAGTTCGCGCCAGAAGTGCGCGAAATGAATGGGAAGTGGGCGGCCCGCTCCTGCCAAGCCGAACGGCCCGTCAGAGTTCGTGCGCCGGCTTCGGCAGGTCGCCGTGGATCTTCTGCTGCTGGCTCTGCCGGCCGTCGTGGCTGAACAGCACCATCTCGTCGTTGATCTGGGCCTGGAGGTGCACCGGCCGCCGCCAGACTTTCTGAATGTTCCGCAGCGTATCGACCGCGTAGCGGATGTCGAGATCGACCCCCGTGTGTCGGTGGGCGAGATAGAGTTCGTTCCGGCCGGCGTAGTTGCCGTCCACGACGTAGATGTAGGGCTGGGCGAGGTTGGTGAGCGAGAAGAGCAACTGCTCCTTGATCCGCTCGAATTCGCGCGAGACGACCACCATCCGCCGCGTCGCCGGGTCGAAGCGATAGTGATAGAGCCGCATCCGCTCGACAAACTCGGGCGTCAGGAATTCGTCGATGAACATCACGTCGTTATAGACGCGGCGGACCTCGAAGACCTTCTCCCGCCCCAGCATGAGTTTCCGGTCCCACCGCCGACGCTCCGCGAGCGACGCGCACTCGTCATACTCCTTCCCGAACCGCCCCCGGTTCCAGCGGTCCTCGATGTCCCGGAACAGTTCCAGGCCGATCTTGTACGGGTTCAGGTGCCCCGGCGGCATCGCGACCGTCCCGGCGTGGTGGTCGGCATAGGTGATCAGTTCGTTCGCCTCCAGCAGGTGCCCCGTCATCAGCCGGCTGTGCCAGTAGGTCGCCCAGCCCTCGTTCATGATCTTCGTCTGGCCCTGCGGGGCGTAGTAGTAGGCCTCCTCGCGGATGATCCCCAGGATGTCCGCCTGCCAGTCCTCCAGCGGGGCGTGCTTGAGCAGGAACAGCAGGACGTCCCGGACGGGCCGGGCGGGGATCACACGCTGCTCGGTCCGGCGGCGCTCCAGCAGCCGGCGGCGCTCCTGTTCGATCCGCTCGGGCGGATTGACCCATCGGTCGAGATAGGGCTTGGCCTGAAAACGGATGATCTCCGACTCCACCCGGCGACCCGGCTCGGCGGGCTGCGGCCGCTCGTGCATCTCGCGCCGCATGAACGGGCTGTGCGGGTCGATGAGGTTGTCGAGCGACACGCCCAGGTCGATCCACTGCTCGACCTCGTCGAACCCGTAGCGGTCGATGTAGCGGCGGATGCGCGTGGCGTGGTTGGCGGCCTCGTCCATCATGCGCCGGTTGGTCTTCGAGAACCAGATGTTGTTCTTGAAGAAGTCGCAGTGCGCGAAGACGTGGGCCATTACCAGTTTCTGGTCGGCCAATTCGTTGTCCGCCAGCAGGTAGGCGTAGCACGGGTCGTTGTTGATGACCATCTCGTAGATGCGCCCCAGGCCGTAGACGTGCTGCTTGCGCAGTTTCTCGTACTCCATGCCGAAGCGCCAGTGGGGGTACCGCTGCGGAAAGCCCCCGTACGCCGCGATCTGGCACATCGTGTCGTAGTCCACCAGTTCGAAGCGCGTCTCGAAGAAATCCAGCCCCGCCTTGTGCGCGATCTCCTCGATCTGCCGCGCGAAGCGGGCGAGTTTGGGCGGGATGCGGGCGGGGGCGTGGGCGGGAGTCACGTCACCGCCCCTTTCCGAAAAAGGTCCGCAGACTCTCGTAGATGTCGTCCTTGCTGTTGACCTTGCTCGTGATGACGTTCTCCTGCTTGTCCAGGTGCTCGTGCACCACGTTGATGAAGTTGCCGCTCCCGTACGCGCTGGCCACCTGGCAGTAGCCGAACAGGTTCACCTGCTTCAGCAGTTGCTCGCGCAGGATGCGGCAGCAGTCGCGCGAGTCGGTCTCGCTGGAGTTGTCGCCGTCCGAGAAATGGAACAGGTAGATGTTCCATTCCTCCGGGCGGTAGTGCTGCTCCAGCAGCCGCCGCGCGAGTTTGAACGCGCTGGAGATCTTCGTCCCCCCGTCCTCGCGCAGCCGGTAGAACGTGTCGCGGTCGACCTCCTGCGCCCGCACGTCGTGGACGATGTACCGGCTCTCGATCCCCTCGTAGTTGCGCCGCAGCCACGCGTCGATCCAGAACGCCTCCAGCCGCACCAGTTCCTTCTGCTCGTCGCCCATCGAGCCGGACACGTCCATCATGTAGATGATGACCGCGTTCGACTGCGGCAGGAGCACCGTCTTCCAACTGCGGTAGCGCTTGTCCGAGCGGATCGGAATGATCCGCGGGTTCTGCGGGTCGTATGCCCCGCTCATGATCTGCCGCCGCAGCGCCTGGCGGAACGTCCGCTTGAAATGCCGCAGCGACTCCGGGCCGCTCTGCCGCAGCCCGCTGTAGCGGTCCTTCACCGTCGTGATCTGGTGCCGCCCCTTGGGCTGGATCCGCGGCAGTTGCAGTTCCTCGCCCAGGATGTCCGCCAGTTCCTCCAGCGACACCTCGACCTCGAGGATGTGCTGCCCCGGATGCGTCCCGCCCGGACCCGTCCCGTCGCCCTGGCCGTCCACCTGGTCGCCGACCCCCGCCGCCCCCGCCCCGACGCCGCCGTCGTTGTTGTCGCCGTACCGGAAGTGCGGCAGGTCGATCCCGCGGACCGGGATGCTGATCAGGTGCTTGCCCTCCTTGCCGATCAGTTCCCCGCGCGTCAGGAACTTCCGCAGGTCGGACCGGATCCGCCCCTTCACGATCTGCCGGAATCGCTGATGGTCCTTCTCGATCTTCACCATCCGACCGTCCCGGCCGAGCCGCCCCTCGCCCGCCGCGGCGGACGGCCGCGCCCGGCCTCCACCGATTATACGAAGCGGAGCGGCCCTGCGGCGAACGTCCGCCGTTCGGCCGCGTCTGCGTGAATATCGGACAGGCCGGGGCCCGCATCGACCCGGACGAAATGCCCGCCCGGCCGACGTCCGACCGGCCGCTCGGTTGCTCGGCGGAAGCGGTCACGCTCCGGTCTCGGACGAACCGGCTGGGGTTCGGATTCTCCCGGCCCCGCGCCCGCACGCGGTGCCTCTAGGCGTCAGGACCGGCTAGAGCAATTCACGATTGAGAGTGTGGCACAGGTGCCTGGAAATGTGGCACCCGCCGCGGCGGGTGCCGGCACGAGCGGAACGCCGTGGCCACAGTTCTTTAGGGTGGGTTGTACCCAACCCACCAATTCTTGTCCTGGCCGATTCCCTCCCGTCATTTCGAATTGCGCCCGTTCCGATCGTGGTGGGTCGAGTACGACCCACCCGACAGGGCTGGACCGATTCAAGGGTCGCCGCCCGAAACCGCCGCTCACCCGCCCGCCGCGCCCGCCGCCGATTGCACGTCCGCCGCCAGCAGTTCGCCCACCAGTTCCAGCGGCAGCCCGACCACGTTGCTGAAACTGCCGTCGATCCGCTCGACGAACGTGTCGCCGTGGTCCTGGATCCCGTACGCCCCCGCCTTCCCCTGCCACTCGCCCGAATCGAGGTACTGCTCCACCTGTTCCTCGGCGAGCGGCCGGAACACCACGTGCGTCACGGCCGACGCCAGCCGCCGCCGCGCCCCGCCCGCCGACAGCAGCGCGACGCCGGTGATCACCTCGTGCCGCGTGCCGGACAGCAGCCGCAGGATGCGGCGGGCGTCCTCGCGGTCGGCCGCCTTGCCGACGACCTGCCCGCCCACCGCGCAGAGCGTGTCCGCGGCCAGCACGATCGTCTTGACCGAGTGCACGGCCACGCTCATGGCCTTGAAGTACGCCAGACCCTCGGCCAGCGCGGCGGGGGCGGCGGCCCGGCGGTTTCCCGGCGGCTCGGTCAGCGGCGGGCGGACGATCTGGAAGCGATAGCCGGCGTCGCGCAGCAGTTTCGCCCGCCGCGGACTGGCCGACGCGAGGACGAGCGGCTCGGGCTGGATGGGCGGGGCCATTGACCGCAGACCATTGTATCCATCGGGATCGATTTCATGAAACTCTGCTTCAGGTCAACCCGATTATCCGACCCGCGACCCTTTTTATCCGAGCCGCGACCGTCAGGAAGCGGGTTCTTCGCGTTGCAAGTGTGCGAACCGTTCTTCGTCGTCCACCGAATCGGGAACCGCTCTAACGACTCGATAAACTCTCTGAAGTCGCGCGCTGGTTCCATCGTATTCCGGCCACATCCGCCGGTTCAACTCGAAAAGATCGCGGATCGTTGTCGGCCGCGCTCGCGGGCAGACGATGCGGACCCTACGATGGGCCGTCGTGTTCGAGTTTCAAATCGTTGCAACCGACCCGCAAACGGCGGCCCGCGCCGGCGAGTTCCGGACGCCGCACGGAACGGTCCACACGCCGGCCTTCATGCCCGTCGGCACGCGCGGCAGCGTCAAGGGCCTGACGCCCGCACAACTGCGCGACACGGGAACCGAAATCATCCTCGCCAACACCTATCACCTCGCCCTGCGGCCGGGCGCGGACGTCGTCGCCGCACTGGGCGGTTTGCACGCCTTCGCGGGCTGGGACGGGCCGATCCTCACCGACAGCGGCGGATACCAGGTCGCCTCGCTCGCGGCCCTGCGCGAGATCGACGACGACGGCGTGACCTTCCGCTCCCACCTCGACGGACGGATGCTGCGGCTCGACCCCGGCGGGGCGATCGAAATCCAGGAGCGGCTCGGGGCGGACATCATCATGCCGCTCGACGTCTGCCCGCGCCTCCCCGCCGCACCCGAATCGCTCCGCCTCGCCGTCGAGCGGACGCTCCGCTGGGCCGGCCGGTCCCGCGATGCCCATCGCCGACCGGACCAGGCCCTGTTCGGCATCGTCCAAGGAGGGCTGGACCCGGACCTGCGCGCACAATGCCTGGAGTCGCTGCGCCGATTCGACTTCGCCGGCTATGCACTCGGGGGGCTGGCGGTCGGCGAGTCGCCGGACGAGATGTTCTCCCTGTTGCGGTCGCTGGGTCCCGCCCTCCCGGCCGACCGGCCTCGATACCTGATGGGCGTCGGACGCCCCATCGACCTCTTCCGCGCGGTGGCGTGCGGCATGGACCTGTTCGACTGCGTGCTGCCCACGCGCAACGGCCGCAACTCAATGGCCTTCACGACCTCCGGCGTCGTCCGGCTGCGGAACGAGCAGCACCGGCAATCCGGCCGTCCGCTCGACGAGACCTGCGGCTGCTACGCGTGCCGGCACTTTTCCCGCGGGTATCTGCGGCACCTGTTTCTCGCCGACGAGATGCTCGGCCCGATACTGGTGTCCCTGCACAACGTCGCGTACTATCAGGCGCTCATGGCGCGGATCCGCGAGGCGCTCGCTGGCGGCCGGTTGGACCGGCTTCTGGCCGAACAGGAGGCCGGCGCGGTCCGCCAAAATGCCGATTGACCGGTAACGCGCCGGCGCAATCCGAGCCGCGGGCGCCAGCCCGCGGCCCCGTCGCTTGGGCGACCGGCGCGGATTAATCACGAGGACGTGCGAATGATGGCGCATTCATGGCTGGCCCAGGCGACGACGCAACCCGCCGCGCCGGGACTGTTCTTCCAGTTCTTTCCCCTGATCCTGATCTTTTTTGTGCTCTACTTCCTCCTGATCCGCCCGCGGAAGACTGAGCAGGCCCGGCACCAGCATTTGCTTGCGGCGCTGAAGAGGAACGACCGCGTCATGACCATCGGCGGGATGTTCGGCACCATCGTGCAGGTCAAGGGCGACGAGATCACCCTCAAGGTCGACGAAACCACCAATACGAAAATCACCTTCTCCCGCAGCGCCATCAAGTCCGTCGTCTCCGCCGCCCCGGCGGAGGCCGGCAAGCCCCCCGGCTGATCCATGTCCGCCCGCTCCGGCGATTCCCCGCTCGAACCGTCTCCGCACCCGCCGGATCAGCAGAAGCAGGGGCCGGCGGTTCCGCGCCTGACCCTCCGAAAGAAGATCGTCTTCGCCCTCGTCCTGCTCGCGGGCCTCGGCACGGCGGCCGAGGTCGTCGCCCGCGTCGGCTTTTTCTTTGTTCGCGGCCTTGATCCCTTCTACCTGACCTACGGCTTCGGACGGGTTTATGACAAGCCCTCCGACCGCAAGGCGGGTTACTTCAAGTTCCATCCCCACACCACCGTCCGCCAGACCGTCGCCGGTCGCATTATCCCCATGCGCATCAACAACCTCGGCCTCCGCGGTCCCGACGCACCGCCCGACAAGCCGCCGGACACGTTCCGGGTCGTCACCCTCGGCGGCTCCTCCACCTTCGGCTACTACGTCGAGGATGGGCAGGAGTACCCCCGCGTCCTGGAGCGGCTCTTACAGGACCTCTACCCGGGCCTGCGGATCGAGGTCATCAACGCCGCCATCCCCACCTTCCAGTCAAGCCACATCCTGGAGTTGACGCGGAAGGAAATCTTCGCCCTGCGGCCGGACCTCATCACCTTCTACGAGGGCTGCAACGACGCCAACCACCCGCGCGACGAGGAGGAACTCGGCCTCGCCACGCGGGCGAAGTTCTGGCTCCATCATCACTCGGCGCTCTACCTGGCCAGCAGCGGCCTGCTGCGCCGCGCCTACAACGCCCTGGTCCGCCGCGCGGGCCGCGACGTGCTCTTCGGCGGCGAGCACCTCATGCTGGCCTACTCGGTGCCGAAGGCCGAGGCGGAGCCGATCCGCGAGTCGATCCGGCGCAAGTTCCGCGCGAACCTGGACGCACTGATCCGCCTGACCCGCGGGAACGGCGTGCCGATCGTCCTGGCGCGGCAGGCCTACACCACGCATTTCGCCGAGGAGGAGGTCCGCGGCGAACAGGCCGGCCGCCTCGGCACCTACGCCGACGAACTGGCCGAGGTCCGCCGCGAGTACGACGCGTCTGGTGCGCTGCCGGCCACGCGCCTGACGATGCTCTGCCACGCCGACCTGATGGAGATCGTCGAAGACCTCGCGCGGCGGCACGACCTGCCGCTGGCCGACGGCATCGCCGCCGTCGACCGCGACCGCTCACAGATGCTCTCGTACGTGCACCTCTCCCCGCCGGCGAACGAGTGGGTGGCGCAGGCGTTCCTCGACACGATTGTTCGTTCGGGGATCATCGACCGTGCTGCCGCGTCCGACGCTCGCTGACGCCTCGTGTCCCGTGGTCGTTCGGAGCGGTTACAGCCCCATCGCCGCCGCGACCATCCGCTGGATGTCCCCTCCGTCGGCCCGGCCGTCGCAGTTCAGGTCGCTCCGCGACACGTGCTGCGGGTCGAGGTCCATCCCCAGCAGCACGGCCGTGAACAGGTCCACGTCCACGGCGTCGACGAGCGCATTTCCGTCGATGTCGCCGACGACGCCCGGGATGCTGAGCGGGTCGGCCGGGTCGCTGCACGCGTCGAGTTCGTCCCGGTCGAAGTAGCCGTCCTGGTCCCGGTCGATGCCGATCCGCGTCTGGCTGCCGAACGGGACGACGGTGTAGGTCAACTCGCTGCCGAACCCGGCCAGCGCCAGCAGCCCCGCGGCCGAGATCGTCTCTGCCGCCCGGTCCGACTGGAAGACGTTCGCTCCGTTGTATCGCCAGCCGCGCGCCAGTCCGCCCACCCGCCCCTTGACCACCACGCCCACGCGCCCGGCGTTGGCCAGCGACAGCATGTTGTTGATGAGCGTCGTCTGGGGCGGGGGCGGAGTGGGGCTGATGACGGTCGTCTGCCAGCCGACGGCGGTGTGGGTGTCCTGGCTGGGCGGTCCGGGCGGCTCCAGCGGATTGTTGGGCGAGCCGGCCGGCAGTTCCGACCCGGAGAACGCCAGCATGAAGGCGACCAGGTTGGCCGTCATCTGGTCCGACGTGACGTTGAAGACCGGCTCGTTCAGGAACCTGGCGATGGAGTCCACGCTGCCGTCGTGCAGGTAGCCGAACCCCGCGCGGTTCGACACCTGCGTCATCTCGAAGCCGACCTTTTCGTACTGATTGCGCAGGTGCGGAATCTTGATGCTCACGTTCGTCGAGCCGTCCTGCGAGACCAGCGCCAGGTGGCGCTCGCCGTTCGGCCCGGGCGGGATCGGCTGGAACTGCCCGCCGACAAACGTGCCGTCCGGCCCCGCGCCGGTCGGCAGCGTGTGACAGGTGACGCACTGCACGCCGTCGAGGAACCCCGTGCGGTAGTTGTTCAGCCCCGTCACGGCGTTGCCGTTGGGCAGGGGCTGACCGGCGGGTCCGAACCGCCCGGTCGTGAAATGCCCCGGCAGCGGCAGGTTCGTCGGCAGCGTGTTGTCGAAATTGCGGAACGGGTTCGGCGGAAAGTGGATCGTGGCGAGAAAGTCCTCGAACTCCTGCATGTCGGCCGGCGGCAGCGGGCCGTCGTCGCCCAGCAGGTCGCGGAAGGCGTTGGCGAATTCCTCCAGCCCGTCGCGGTCGCCGCGCCAGTGATGCGGCTCCTTGAAGATGATGTCCTGAAGCGTCTGCGACGTCATCGGCCCCTTCATCGGGTGCCAGTCCTGGCATCCACCGGCCGGGCAGTTCTGATTGAACGCCTTGACCGTTCCCGCCGGGTCGCCCAGGTCCCACGCCAGCCGGTCCATCCGCGCGTCGATGTGACACGACGCGCACGACACGTGCCCCAGGCCCGAGTTGCGGTGCGTGTCGTAGAGGTGCTTGCGGCCGACCTTGATGGCGCTCGGGCTGGGGTCGTGGATCGGCACGCGCGGCAGTGACTCGGTCTCGGTCGCCAGTTCGATGATCGAAAGAGTGGACGCAAACTTGTTAAGGACGTAGGCCCGGCCCCGCGGCTCGTCGATCACGATGCCCGTCGGTCCCTCCCCGACGGAGATGGTCGGCGCAAGCCCGGCGCGGTTGCCCGTCGCATCGATCACGATCACGTTGTTGGATCCCATGCCGGAAACGTAGCCGCGCGTCCCGGCGGCGTTCCAGGCAATGCCGCGCGGATCGCCGAGCGACTTGTCGCGCTCGGATTGCGGGATCGGCACGAACGGGATCGTGCTCGGATAGGTCAGGTGCGAGTTGAGATCGAGGATGCCGAGGACCGTCGGCGCGACCGGATCAACCCGCGCGACGTTGACGCGCAGAAACCGGCCGGCGAGGTTCGGCTCGAAGCGAATCTCGTTGGTCGCGTCGGTGCCGACGACGACCACCTGCCCGCTGGCGGGATTCACGGCCAACGCCATGCACAGGTTCATCAGGCCCGGCGCGTAGCGGACGGCCAGCGTGGCGGCGTTGATGATGGCCACGTCGCGGTCGGGCAGGTCCCAGCCCACCGGCCGCCCGGATCGGGCCGCCTGCGCCCCGCTGACGAGGTTGGTCCAGTCGCCGTTGTTGTCGTCCATCCAGCGACTCGCGGCGTTCTTCTTCACGATCAGGCCCGCCCGCGGCGGCGCGGGGTTGGCCGGGTTCTGCGGCGGCTTGAAAAGCGCGCCGTCGTTCGGCGGCGGGTTCACGCCCCCATATGGCCCGAGCGGGTCGTTCACCACGTTCGGCGGGAAGCCGTTCATGATCGTGCTGCCCCCGCCCAGAATCGTCGACCGGTTGCCCGATTCAAAGATGGCGACGTACACCTCGTTTCGCGCGGCGCTGTAGGCCATCGCGCGCGGCTCCTCGGCGTCGATGATGATGCGCGTCGGCGGGGCCGCGAAATTGGCCGGATCAAACACGAGCACCGTGTTGGCCTGCGAGCACGAGACGAACGCCCGCACCGGACTTCCGCCGAAGACCAAGTCGGCCGGCTCGTCGTCGGTCCGCAGCGAGGCGACCACGTTCATCGTCGCCAGGTTCACGACGCTGACGCTGTCGGAGATGTGATTGACGACCCACGCCTCGCCGTTGCCGCGGGCGCGGACCGACACCGGATCCAGCCCCACCGGAACGGAGCCGATCCGCACCGGCCGCGGGCCCGTCAGAACGAACACCTCCAGCCGGTTGTCCGGCGTGTTGACCGCCAGCAGCCGCGTCCCGTCCGGCGTCATCGCCAGCGGCGAAACGTGCGGGTTCTCCCAGTTGACGAACGACTGCGCGGACGCAAATTGCGCCCAGAGCAGGACAACGACCGCCGCACGATTCGCCCGAGTGGCAACCCGAACGGCGCGGCTCGGAACGCCTGCTCGCTGTGACATGGCTCCGCCTCCGGGGCGTCTCGGCGACCCCGCCCGGCTCGGCACGCCGAACCCGCCGCATTCCAGCGTAACCAATCTGCACGTTGAAAGTAAAGCGCTGCCTGCCTGCGATCCACGCCCAGCGGCCCCCAAACCGACCAGACCGCGGCTTGACGATGCCCGGTACGCCCCGCATAGTCTCTCTGCGAGGTCCCCCTGATGCTCCCCGGCACCTTCGAGGACTGGCTCGGCCGCGAATGGCTGCTGACCAACGGCACCGGCGGGATGGCCTGTTCCACGCTCATCGGCCTGCCCACACGCCGCGAGCACGGCTGGCTCGTGTGGAATCAGCCCGGCCCGCGCGTGCGTCGCTGGATGCTCTGGTCGCACGCCGCCGAAACGCTGACCGTCGACGGCCGCTCCTACCTGCTGGCGAACTTCGAGTTCAACAATGCGGTCGATCCACACGGCTACCGAAACCTCACCGCCGTGGAGTTGTTCCTGGATGGACCTTCGCCGCGAATCGTTTGGCGTTACGCCCTGGGTCCGGTCCGGCTGACGCGGCAGGTTTCGCTACTCGAAGGAGAAAGCGTTGTCCGCGTGCGGTACGACACCGAGGGCAGGCCGGGATCGGCCCTGAAACTCCAGGTGTGGCCGATGTTCGCGTGCCGGACGCTCTCCGACCTGCGCCGGCGTGCGGCGGGCGAGATGCTCGATATGGTCTGCGACTCCGGGGCGGCCGAGTTTCGCTACCGCCCGGAGACTGCCGTCCGGTTCGCGCTCATCGGCCGCGGGTTGGACCCGGGCGCGGCCCCGGTGGAGTTCAATCCGCGCGGCGACTGGTGGTACAACTTCAAGTACCGTAGGGAGACCGAGCGCGGCCTGGAGTTCGGAGAGGACCTGATGGTCCCGGGGACGTTCTCCGCCGAGGGCTGCGGGCGATTGTCTCTGGAAATCCTCGGCGTGGCCGGGATCCGCGACTTGTCCGAGGCCCGGAGCGTTGCGGCCCGGCTCGGGAACGGCCCCGCGCCGGCCGATCGCGCCGTTCCGCCTGCGTTCGCGCTCCGCGCGCCCGAAGAAGGCGCGCCGACGCCGGACGTCGTCACCGCGCCCGTGGAGTCCGTCCTGTCCGCGGCCGCCCGCCAGTTTTACTTTGCGCACGTGCAGCGCGACGGCCCGGCCCGCGGAGCCCTCTTTGCCGGCTTCCCGTGGCTGGACCCGTTCTGCCGCGATGCCTGTGTCGCGCTGCCGGGGCTGCTCCTGGCGACGGGCCGGCTGAACGAGGCCCGCGAGGTCCTGCTGCGCATGGCGCTGCTCCGGCGGGACGGCGCGCTCCCCACCCACCTCAGCGACGAGCCGATGGACCACGAGTATGTCGCCGCAGACAGCGCCCTGTGGTTCGTTCACGCCGTCGATGAATACCTGCTCGCCACCTGCGACGACGGCCCCACGGCGGCCGAACTGCTCGCCGCCGTTCGGGAGATCCTCCACGCCCTCGCCGCGGACGAGCGCGACGGGATGAGGGTCGACGCGGACGGCCTCCTGGTCTGCCAGGACGTCTCGGTTGCCGCGACCTGGATGGACGCCCGTTTCGCCTGGAAGTTCTGCACCCCGCGGACCGGAAAGCCGGTGGAATTGAGCGCCCTGTGGTATCACGCGCTTTCGGTCGGCGCGGAGCGGCTTCCGCGCGGCGACGCGGCGGCGGAAGAATTCGGTCGGCTGACCGCCCGCATGCGCGAGTCGTTCCCCGCCGCTTTCTGGAATGACGCGCTCGGCGGTCTTTACGATGTGATCACCTTCGGCGGCCCGGACCCGTCGCTGCGCCCGAACCAGATCTTCGCCGTCAGTCTGCGGCACAGCCCGCTCTCCCAGGAGCAGCAGGCGGCGGTGGTGCGCCTCGTCCAGGAGCGGCTCCTCACGCCGATGGGCCTGCGCACGCTCGCGGCCGACGATCCTGACTACCGGGGTCGCTACGACGGGACGCCCCAGGAGCGCGAGAACGCCGCGCATCGCGGCTCCATCTATGCCTGGCTGCTCGGACCATTCGTCGAGGCCTACCTCCGCGTGCACGGCGATGCGCCGCAGGTGCGCACCGAGGCGCGTCGATTCCTCGAACCGGTCCTGAAGCACCTGACGCGCTCGGCCGGAATCGCCGGCATTAGCGAACTCTTCGACGGCGACCCCCCCCACACCCCGCGCGGCTGCATCCAGCAGGCCTGGTCGGTCGGCGAGGTGCTGCGGGCCGTGAGGTTGACGGCCCCCGATCGGGCGGCGTCGCGGCCCCCATCCTCCGCCGGGTCTGCCCCGGATCAGGGGGCCGATGGGGGCAGTGCCCGCACGTCAACGCCGCCCACCCGCGACGCGGCCCCCCATTCCCCGGAAACGCCCCCGCCCGCGCTTCGCGCCGCGTCGAAGACCGCACGAAAGTGACCCCGGTCATCCTGCGCTCGGACCTGCCCGGCCTGCCGGTGCGGCGCGGGAAGGTCCGCGATGTCTACGAACTCGGCGATCGGCTCCTGCTGGTCGCCACCGACCGCGTCAGCGCGTTCGACGTGGTGCTCGCCGACGGCATCCCCGACAAGGGGCGGATTCTGACCGCGCTGTCGGCCTTCTGGTTCCAGCGGTTCGGCAGCCGGTTTCGCCATCATCTGCTCGAGGTGATCGGCCGGACCGCACCGCCGCCGCTGGAGCCGCACGCCGAGACGCTCCGCGGCCGCGCGATGCTGTGCGCCAGGACGCAGGTGGTGCCGATCGAATGCGTCGTCCGCGGATTCCTCGCTGGCAGCGGCTGGAAGGAGTACGAACAGATGGGCTCGGTGTGCGGCCTGCGGTTGCCCGCGGGGCTGAAGCGCTGCGGGCCGCTGCCCGAGCCGATCTTTACGCCGGCCACCAAGGCCGTGACCGGACACGACGAGAACATCCCCTTCGAGCGGGCCTGTGAGATCGCAGGCGTCGGGACGATGCAGACCCTGCGCGAGCGGAGCGTGGCCCTCTACCGCGAGGCGGCCGAATACGCCTGCGGGCGCGGCATCCTCATCGCCGACACCAAGTTCGAGTTCGGCCGCCTGAACGACGAACTAATCCTGATCGACGAACTCCTGACGCCCGATTCGTCCCGCTTCTGGCCCGCCGACGCCTATGAACCGGGCCGCGAGCCGGAGAGTTTCGACAAGCAGTACGTGCGGGACTACCTCGAACGGCTTTGCGCCGCGGGGCATTGGGACAAGCGTCCGCCCGGCCCGCCGCTGCCGCCCGACGTGGTCGCGGGCACCCGTCGGCGGTACGTCGAGGCGTACGAGCGGATCACCGGACGCCCGTTTGCGTGACTCGCCCGGTCTCCTCGCGACAGAGGCGGAGGCGCCGAAGCCGCCCATTCGGGATCGGGATCGCCTCCACGTCCTTCGGTTCGAGTTTGACCAGCCCGTCCGCATAGGGCCGCTGCTGGCCGCGGGCGTCGGCGCGCATCAGGGCGGCGTGAAGGCGGTCCGAATCGGCGCCGTTCTGCGGATAGATGGCGTGAAAACACGTCAGGTGCAGCGCGCCGGCCTCGTTCCGCACGAAGCGGAACCGCCCGCGCGCGAACACGTTCACCCAGATCGGCGCGGGGGCGCGCCGCTCCGGTCGAAACCACGCCGGGCGGTGCGCGGGAAGGTAAAGACGATCGATGCCCGCGGCGACCCCGCGCCGCAGGTACCGGCGCACCGCCCGCGACAGCCGCCCGCGCGGGTCCAGCAGAAACACGCGCTGATCGGCGGCGATCAGCCGGCGGACGTCGGCCGCCGTCAGCCGGTCCCCGCGAACCTGGCCCGCTTTGGAAATGCAGACGCGGACGTCGCGCCGCGAGAGGCCCGCCGCGCGAAGTTCGCTCGGACGCAGAACGAAGTAGGTATTCGCCCCGGTGGCAATGCCGCGCACACAGCGCGCCGCCGCGCCGACCCTCGTCGTGCCCGCCGTTGCCGGCCGGGCGTCGTCGAACAGGGGCGACCATTTCTCCGCCGGATCGAGTTCGCCCGGTGCGGCGGTGCGGATGACTCGCGCGTTCAAGTCCGCCGGCGTTCGCGCCGTCCGCAGGCCGATCGGTTCGTCCCGCGCCCGTCCGCGGCGCAGGAGGATGATCGCCGCCGTCGTCAGCACCCCGTCGAAGAGGGCGCATGCCGGGTCAAAATGCACGATCCCGTCAAGCAGATTGCGCCGCAGCAGGTACCGTTTGATCGACGCCCCGAAGTCGGCGTTGAGCCACTCGGCGGGCGTGATGATGGCCGCCCGGCCGCGCGGCCCCAGCAACGACGCGATCCGCAGCAGGAACAGTCCGTATACGTTGATCTTGCGCGAGAGACGCTCGCCGGCCAGCCGGTCAAACGCGGTCAGCATGGCGTCGTCGAGGTCGGCCTCGTGGTGCCGGATGTAGGGCGGATTGCAGACGACGCCGTCGACCCGTCCCCGGATCGGCGCGACCAGAAAGTCCTCGCACCGGACGGCCAGCCGCAACGGCCGCAGGCCCGTCCGCAAGCGGCCCAGGGCGGCGATCATCGCCGGGTCGACCTCGAACACCGTGATCCGCGTCCCCGCCGCCAGTCCGCCCCTCCGGCCGAGCCGCGCCAGCGCGTGGACGAACGCGCCCTCTCCCGCGCCGGGGTCCAGCACGCTGCGCGGTAGGCCGCGCGCCACCCAGCCCGCCATCCAGTCGGCCACCTCGGTCGGCGTGGCGACCTGGCCGAGGGGGCGGCGGGCCGGATCGGGAGGACGACAGTTGGATTTCAGTGAATTGAACAGCGCTCGCATGAGGCGCAAGGACCCCGGATTTGTGCTTGCCACCCGCTTCTCATACAGGACGCAGACCGGAATCTCCGGCCTCCTGCGCCCTGCCGCCTTCTTCTTGGGGCCTGTCCCCTGCGTCTCTTATTCCTGCGCCAGCGTGGCAAACTGGTCCTGCGAGAGCCCGGGCCGGTCAAACGGCACGATCATGTCGGTCTTGCCGTCTCCGTTCAGGTCGAGAAACGCCGGGAACCCGATCGTCGCCGGCGGATTGGTGGACACGATGGTCGTCGGCGTCCAGTAGTCGAGGAACGATTCCCCGTCGCGAGGGAAGAACGCAAAGATCGTGCCGCTCGCGCCGACCCACGCGTCGAGCCGGCCGTCGTCGTTCAGGTCGACGATCTGCAATTGATTGATCATGCCTCCCGGCGGCGGAAGCGCCCCGACGTTATAGACGAGCCACGGAAACGTCTGCCGCACGACGCGGTCGTGGCCCGGGTTCTGGAACCATTGAACCAGCGACTGCGTGTCCGTCGCGGAGGCCACGTCGATCGCGCCGTCGCCGTCGATGTCGCCGACGGCCAGCGCGTCGGCCGCGAGGTCCTGCTGGCCGATGATGCGCGTTTCCCACGGCGGCAGATCGGCGGCCGGATCGGGATCGATGGCGGCGCCGCCCGGGTTCCGAAGCCAGCGGATATTGAAACTCTTGGCGTTCGGCGAATTCGCAACCAGGTCGGGGCTCCCGTCGCCGTCCAGGTCCGCGGCAAAGAGCCGCGAGAGGTCGGAGGCCTCGATGTGCACGAACGGCGCGCGGCCGTTGCGCGGCACGCCCCACATCGAGCCGTCCCGCGCCGCCGCGCCCCCGGGGTTCAGGAACAGATTGATGAAACGAATCGGCGGCGGTCCCGGACAGCCGAGGTTCGCCGCGAACGCGATGTCGGGGCCGTTCTGGCCGTCGAAGTCGGCGATGGCCAGGTCGGTGATCGACAGGGTGTCGTGGTGGTTCATCGGCGGGATCGAATTCGGCAGCGGAACGACGACCCAGTCCAACTGTTCGCGCGGGTCCGACGGGGCGAACAGCAGCACGATCATGCCTACTTTCTGGGCGCATTGCAGGGGGGTGAATCCGGTGTCGTGCACGGCCACGGCCAGGTCCGTGTTCCCGTCGCCGTCGAAGTCGGCCGCCGCGATCCGCTGCATGAATGCCAGCGGCGCGCCGCCGCCGACCGTCAGTTGCAGGAAGCGCATCGTCTGCGGGTCGCGCAGGTGCAGCAGGACGACCTGCGATTCGGACGAAATCGACGCGAAATCAGTAACCCCATCACGGTCGAGGTCGGTCTGGATGATCATGCCCGCGCCGGCGGATTGCTCCAGCAGGTCGTCCAGCAGCGTGACGCGATACGATGCCGGCGCGATCGGCGCCGGCTGCGTCGTGACCGGGACCGTGTTGCCCGCGCCCTGAAGGCCCCCGGTGCCGGGGTCTACCCCCACGGCGGTGCTTCCCGCAGGCGCCGCGTCGCCCAGTACGCCGCCACTGGGCGGAAAGAATCCATCCGGTCCGAACAGGATCACCAGTTCCGCGCACCCGGAAAGCCAGACTATCGACGTGGCGGCGATGATCAGCGCGACATGTCGCGAGCGGCTCATGCGGACACCTGCATCGACCGCCGGCCGGCACGCCCCGGCGGGCGGGTTACGGGCCGGCAGTCTTGGGTGGGGCGGCCTCGCCCACCACCGGCAGCGAAGCGAGTGATTCGGCGGAACCGGCTCCCGATCCCTCGCCGGTCGCGGGCGCGGGGGTCGGAGCGGTCTCGTCCGCGGACTCTTCTTCGTACACTTCCTCGAGATCCGTGGCGTCCACGTCGCGCCGCAGCAGCAGGTAGATCAGCGTGCCGGCCGAGTGGAAGTAACTGATGAGAAACGCGCCCACCAGCGTGACGACCGCGTACGTCCACAGGGCGATGAGCCACGAGCCCGCCCGGCTGGCGCCCGAAAGCACCTGATACGCTGGCTCCCCGTAGAACGTCGTGCTGAAATCGAGCGCGGGCGCCTTCCACATGGCCGACAGTTTGTCCGACACGGACGCGCCGTTCGGTCCGGAGGCATCGCCGAGATTCATGCCCAGGCCGACCCAGAAATGGACCGCGAACAGCATCACCCGGCAGAACAACTTGACGAACCAGAAGCAGATCGCACCGTAGAGCAGTGCGAACCCGCCGTAGAACAGCGTCCGCCAGATCCGCTCGCAGACATAGTTGTAGGACCGGCTCATCGCATCGAAGGCGTCCGACCCCTCGACCGCGATCGTGGGCCACATCAGCGGCCAGCCGAGCACCAGCCCGATGACCAGGGCGGCGATGACCAGCCCGCCCAGCAGCGCCAGAAACCAGAACAGCGGCGCCAGCAGCGTCCCCAGCCCCGGGATCGACCCGAACAGCCCGCCGAGCAGCAGCAGCAGCCCCAGCACCACGCCGAACGCCACCGGCAGCAACGGCGCGGCGACGAAACTCGTCAGTTTCGACGCGGCGAATCGCACGGCGTCCAGCGGGTGAGTGCGCTCGTCGCGGGTGGCGTCTAACGCGGCGATGCGGCAGATGGCCCCGCCCCCCAGCGCCGCGATCACCAGCGCCGGCGGCACGAACAGAATCGCGTAGAACGGATGCAGCAGCAGCAGCCATGCTAGGCCCGCGAAGGCCGACACGATCGTCGCGAGAATCCCCCGTACGTTGAGCGACAGCACCGCACCCGCCAGGCCGTGAAGATCGGTCCGCCAATGATTTGCCAGCGCAACGAAGGGCCCGCGGCGCGTCGGCTTCTGCGCCGAGACCTGCTCCCTCCATTGAACGGTGCCCGAGCGACTGAAGCCGGAATCCCGGAATCGCTGAATCTCGCTCACGCCGCCGGCCGCCACCGCCTTCGACTCCCGGCTCCACAACCCGTCGAGGACGCGGCCGTACGCATAGATGAGAAAAAGCGCGGCGAAGGCGATGCTCAGTTTCCGCGGATCGATCGCCAGGCGGAATCCGCGCGACAACATCGTCAGCCCCAGCGACTCTGTCCAGGGCGTGTGCCGCATTTCGGCTGGTTCGTCGGACATGGGGTCTTCCTCCCGCTGCTCCCGGCCCGGCCGCTAGGGCAAAGATTCTCCTTGCCCTCTTCATTGGCGCTTGCCGGGCGGGCGGGTCGCCGCAGCGACCCGGGACCGCGGGCGGGCATTATACGGGGCCGCAATCAGCCGACAACGGCTTGTTAGGCGGCCGCCGCAAACCCACGGAGCGGGCTTCGTAACAATTGCTATCGGACGATTCTTTGACACCACGCGACGCGCAAGAACGGCGCGACGCCGGCGGGCAACGGCGCTTGTCAGTGGATTCAGCGGTCCTTTGATCGCGGCTTTCGGCGCGGGAACCGTTCGGCGGACGGCGGCGAGCCGGAGCCGCCGTTTCGGTCGGGCTTTCCACTGCCGGTAGCGCCCCCCTCTGCCTCGGTTTTCGGTGCGTTCGCCTCGCCGGACTGGGCTGCCTTTTCTTCCGCCTTGCCGGCCTCGCTGCCGGCCTTCGAGCGGTAGTCGGTGATGTAGAAACCGCTGCCCTTGAACAGCAGCCCCGCGCCGCCGCTGATCCGCCGTCGAACGCGCCGGGTTTTTCCGCACGCGTCGCAGCGGGCGGACCGAAGCGGCCGGGCGGTGATGGACTGAAACCGGTCAAAGACCGCGCCGCACGTCACGCATTCATATTCGTACGTCGGCACGGGGTCAGGTCCGCTCGTCCTCGTCGGGCGGCAGGGCCGCTTCAGGTCCGATGCTGCCCGGACCGCTGGTGTCGGCGTCGTCCGGGCCGCGGGCCACGGAAACCCGCGCCGGCCGCAGCACCTGGTCGAGCAGCATGTAGCCGCGCGCCAGTTCGGACACCACCGTCCCGGTTGCGGCGCCCGCGTGCGGCTCATGCATCAGCGCCTCGTGGTACGCGGGATCGAACGGACGTCCCACTGCCTCGATCGGCCGGATCTCGTGGGCCCTCAGCGCCTTCACCAGCGACTCGTAAATCAGCCGGACGCCCGCCGCCAGCGGGTCGTCGCGTCCCTCCACCGACGCCAGCGTGCGCTCGAAATCGTCCACTACCGGCAGAAGGTCCCGCGCAAACGCCGCGTTGGCCCGCCGCACCGCCTGCGATTTCTCCTCGCCCACGCGCCGGGCAACGTTCACCGCTTCGGCCTGCGCGCGAAGCATCTTGTCACGCAACTCGTCGAGTTGCCGGCGAAGTTCTGCGATCTCCTGCTCGACCGAAACGGCGTCCGGCGCGGGTCGGTCGCCCGATCCCTCGGCCGGCGCGGGACCGCCGTCGCGCGCGAGGTCGTCGGGCCTTGCCATGGCCATTCTGTGCTCGGGCTGGCTCATCGCGGTTTCTCGGCGGGTCCGACGTCAGGGCGCCCCGCGCGACAGGTACTCCTTGAGCCGGTCAATGAATCCCTTGCTCTCCGGCAGCACGGTACGGTCTTCAGTCTGTGCAAACTCGCGCAGCAGCCCCCGCTGCCGCTCGTTCAGACTTTGCGGAATTTCCACCAGAATCCGCACGATCTGATCGCCCACGCGCCGGCCGCGCAGATCAGGCAGCCCCTGCCCGGCAACCCGAAGCCGCGTCCCGTGCTGCGTGCCCGGCGGGATCGTCACCTCCACCTTGCCGCGAAGCGTCGGCACCTCGATCTTTGCCCCCAGCGCCGCCTGCGTGAAACTGATCGGCAGGTCGAAGATCACGTCGTTTCCGTGCCTCCCAAGAAACGGATGCGGCCGGATGCGCACGTAGCATTGCAGATCGCCGCGCACCGACCCGTGCGGCGACGGCTCCCCCTCGCCCCGCAGGCGGATGCCCTGCCCGTCTTGGATCCCGGCGGGAATCTTGACCGTGACGACCCGCCGCTTCACGGTCCGGCCCTTCCCGCGGCAGGCGCGGCACGGCCGCGTCGGCAGTTTGCCCTGTCCGCGGCAGGCCGGACACGCCGTCACGACGCGCGTGCTGAAGAAGCCGACGCCTCCCGTCCGCTCGACCTGCCCGTAGCCGCCGCACGTCTGACAGGTCTTCAGTTTCGCGCCCGGCTCGGCCCCGTTGCCCCCGCACGTATCGCAGAAGTCGGTCCGCTCATACTCGATCGGGCGCTCGGTGTCGGCCAGGACGTCGGCGAGGTCCATCTCGATCTCGAGTTGCAGGTCCACCCCGGCGTCGCGTCGCGGCGCGCCGCCGAACAGGTCCCCGAACAGGTCCCCGAAGATGCTGAAAATGTCGTCGACCCGCATGTGCGAAAAATCATGCGTGGTCGTGCCCGCGAGGCCCTCGTGGCCGAAGCGGTCGTAGCGGTCGCGTTTCTCCGGGTCCGAGAGGACCTCGTACGCCTCCGCGGCTTCCTTGAAGCGGAGTTCGGCGTCGGGATCTTCAGGATTGCGGTCGGGGTGATACTTCAGCGCGGCCTGGCGGTACGCGCGCTTCACGTCGTCCGGCGAGGCGCTGCGCTCCACGCCGAGCACGTCGTAATAGTCTCGCTTCGTCGCCACCGGCATGGCTCGAGAACCGATCTTCCGGCCGGATCCGGGGCCGACTCTCACCCCGCGTCGGATTCTTCTCCCGCCGCGGTGCCAGCGCGCACCGCCGGGGTACGGCCGCCCGGCCCGTGCGCTTTATCGGATGGCGCCGGCGATTTCCTTGTCCTCGTCCTTTTCCTTCAATTCGGTCACCAAGACGCTCGTCGTCAGCAGCAGCCCCGCGACGCTCGCGGCGTTCTGCAACGCGCAGCGGCACACCTTGGCCGGGTCGATGATCCCGGCCTTGACCATGTCCACGTACGCGCCCGAGCGGGCGTCATAGCCCCACGCGCCGCTCTTCTCCAGGATTTCCGAGACGACCACCGCCCCGTCCGCCCCGCGGTTCTGCGCGATCTGCCGCGCGGGGTACTCCAGCGCCCGCGCCACAATTTCGATCCCCACGCGTACGTCCGGGTCGTCCGCCTTTTTCGCCGCCGCCCGCACCGCCGGGATGCACCGCAGGAACGGCACGCCGCCTCCCGGAACGATGCCCTCTTCCCACGCCGCCTTCGTCGCGTGGAACGCGTCGTCCACAAGGTCCTTCCGTTCCTTGACCTCGGTCTCCGTCGCGCCGCCGACCCGGATGACGGCCACCCCGCCCGTCAGTTTCGCCAGCCGCTCCTGGAGTTTCTCCCGGTCGTAGTCGCTAGTGGTCTTCTCGATCTGGGCCCGGATCTGGTTGCAGCGGGCCTCGATCTCCTTCTTCTTGCCCGCCCCCTCGATGAGCGTCGTTGTGTCCTTGTCGACCACCGCCTTGCGCGCCCGGCCGAGTTGCGATATTTCGAGGTTTTCCAGTTTCAGCCCCCGGTCCTCGCTGATGAATTCGCCGCCCGTCACAATGGCGATGTCGCCCAGGATGGCCTTGCGCCGGTCGCCGAAGCCGGGCGCCTTGACGGCGCACACCTTCAGGATGCCGCGCAGCCGGTTCACCACCAGCGCCGCCAGCGCTTCGCCCTCGACGTCTTCGGCGATGATGAGCAGCGGCTTCGACGCGGTCAGCACGCGCTCCAGCAGCGGCAAAACGTCGCGGATGCTGCTGATCTTCTTTTCGTAGATCAGGACGCAGCAATCCTCCAGCACGCATTCCATGTCCGTCGCGCTCGTGATGAAGTAGGGCGAGACATACCCCTTGTCGAACTGCATCCCCTCCACCACTTCCTTCTGCGTTTCTCGCTGCTTGCCCTCCTCGATGGTGACGACGCCCTCCCGCCCCACCTCCTCCAGCGCGTCGGCCAGCAGGTTCCCGATCTCCGCGTCGCCGTTGGCCGACACCGTGCCCACCTTGGCGATGGCGTCTTTGTCCTTCACCTTCGTCGCCTGTTTGGCGATCTCGGCCACCGCCGCCTCCACCGCCTGTTCGATGCCGCGCTTCACCAGCAGCGGGTTCGCCCCCGCGGTGATGTTCCGAAGCCCCTCGTTGAAGATCGCCTCGGCCAGCACGACGGCCGTCGTCGTCCCGTCGCCCACCGTGTCGCCCGTCTTGCTGGCGACATCATTGACCATCTTCGCCCCCATGTTCTCGAAAGGATCAGGCAGTTCGATCTCCTTGCTGACCGTCACGCCGTCCTTCGTGATCCGCGGCGAACCCCAACTCTTCTGGAGCACGACATTGCGCCCGACCGGGCCGAGCGTGATCTTCACCGCGGCGGCCAGTTTCCGCACGCCGTTCCGAACGCCCTCGCGGGCATGCTCCTGGAACATCAACTGTTTAACCGACATGACACCCTTCTCCGAACGCAGGACGGTCGCCGCGGCCACCGCTTCCCGCCGGTTTACCCTGATTCACGACCCCGCCGAGCGCCGGATCCGCCGGGCGCCCGTCGGCCGAAACCGCCGGCTTACTACTCGATCACCGCCAGCACGTCCGATTCCCGGACCACGTGGTACTTCTTCCCGCTGATCTCGACCTCCGTCCCGCTGTACTTCCCGTAAAAGACGTCGTCGCCCACGCGGACCGACAACGTCCCTCGCGCCCCGCTGTCCAGCAATTTCCCCGGGCCCACCGCCAGCACGCGCCCGCGATGCGGCTTCTCCTTGGCCGTGTCGGGCAGGACGATGCCCCCGGCCGTCTTTTCCTCCGCCGTGGCCTGTTCCACCACGATGCGGTCATCCAACGGCTTGATCTTCGGACTCGCCATGATTCCAGTTCTCCTCGATCGGTCCTCGGCCCGCCGCTGCGGCCCACGGGGCCGGAGCCGTTCCTGCCCCGCGCCGCGGCCCGGCGCGCGGCCGGTTACATCATGTCTTCCATTCCGCCCATCTCGTCGTCCATCCCCGGCCCGCCCGGCATGCCCGGGCCGCCCTTGCCTTCCTTCGCCTTGGGCTTCTCGGTGATGCAGCAGTTCGTGGACAGCAGGATGCGGGCCACGCTGCTCGCGTTCTCCAGCGCCGCGCGGACCACCTTCGTCGGATCGATGACGCCCTCCCTCACCAGGTCGCCGTATTCTCCCGTCAGGGCGTTGAACCCGAACGGACCGGACTCCCGGCCGACCTTGTGCAGCACGACGCCTCCGTCGAACCCCGCGTTCTGCGCGATCCGCCGGATCGGCTCGGTGACCGCCCGGCGGACCACCTCGACGCCCATCCGTTCGTCCTCGCCGCGGGCCCGAACCCGGTCCAGTTCGCCCATCGCCCGCACCAGCGCCACGCCCCCGCCGGGTACGACGCCCTCCTCGATCGCCGCCCGCGCGGCGTGCAGGGCGTCCTCGTACCGGGCCTTCTTCTGCTTCATCTCCGCCTCCGTCGCCGCGCCGACCTTGATCTGCGCCACCCCGCCCGAGAGTTTCGCCAGCCGCTCCTGGAGTTTCTCCCGGTCGTAGTCGCTCGTCGTGGCGTCGATCTCTTTGCGAATCTGCTCGATCCGACCCTGGATCGCCTTGCTCGACCCCGCGCCCTCGACGAGCGTCGTGTTCTCCTGGTCGATGGCGATCTTCTTCGCCTGCCCCAGGTCGGCGATCGTCACGCCGTCCAGTTCGATCCCCAGGTCCTTGAAGATGGGCTTCGCGCCCGTCAGGATCGCAATGTCCTCCAGCATCGCCTTCCGCCGGTCGCCGTAGCCCGGGGCCTTCACCGCCGCCACGCTCAGGATCCCGCGCAACTTGTTGACGACCAGCGTGGCCAACGCCTCGCCCTCCACGTCCTCGGCGATGATCAGCAGCGGGCGCTTGGCGGCCGAGACCTTTTCCAGCAGCGGCACCAGTTTCGTAACGCTCGAGATCTTCTCCTCGTACACCAGCACGAAGACCTTTTCGAGCACGACCTGCATGGCCTCCGGGTCGGTCACGAAATGCGGCGAGAGATACCCCCGGTCGAACTGCATTCCCTCCACCACGTCCACCGTCGTATCGAGACTGCGCCCCTCCTCGATCGTGATCACCCCGTCCTTGCCCACCTTCTCGAAGCAGTCCGCCAGTTTCTGCCCCACCTCCGGGTCGTTGTTCGCCGAAATGGCCGCGACGTTGATGATGTCCTCGCGTTTCCCCGCCTTGATCGAACGCGACATCTTCTGAAGGCCCTCCACCACCGCCGACACCGCCTTCTCGATGCCGCGGCTCACGGCCATCGCGTCCGCCCCCGCCGCCACGCACTTCAACCCCTCGCGGAACAGCGACTCGGCCAGCACCGTCGCGGTCGTCGTCCCGTCGCCGGCGGAGTCCGACGTCTTCGACGCCGCCTCCTTGACCAGTTGCGCGCCGAGGTTTTCGTACTTGTTCTTCAGTTCGATCTCCTCGGCCACGGTGACGCCGTCCTTGGTGACGGTCGGCACGCCCCAGCCCTTGTCGATGATGGCGTTCTGTCCGCGGGGTCCGAGGGTGCTGGCGACGGCGCGGGCCAGTTTCTCGACGCCGGACAACAGCGCGCCGCGGGCGTCGGCGTCGTAGCACAATTGTTTGGCAGGCATGGATTGCGACCTCCTGAGGCATCCGCGGGCGGATCGAGACGCGGTCCGACCCGCCCCGTCTTCACGTTACCAAATAATCAAAGCAATGCCCGTGCCGCACGTTCAGCGACGACGGACAATACCACAACTTGTTATTCTATATAACGTTATGTCAAGACCATCAACGGGTAACGCCTGCCCGCGTAGAGGTTTCGCCTGCCACAACGGCAGCGCGCTGCAAGGCAGTCTGCCAATCGAGGGGTCGCCGCGAAACGCCGGCCTTGCTCGAAGTCCGGACCGGAGCCGTCAGGGAATGTCTTCGTCGACTCCGCTTCCCTCGGCGGGTTCCGGCTCGTCATCCTTCGGTTTCTCGCGGTGCTTCACCACGAACTCCACGATGCGGTTCAGCAACTCGTCGCCGTACGACGCCGCGAACATCCACGTCCCGTGGTGGTCCCGTCCGCCCGGACGAATATCGACCGTCACGTTCTTTCCGGCCCGGGCCACGGCCTCCGCCTGTGCCTGTTCTCCCTGGGCCGCCACCAGCATCACCGGCCGGTTCCGCATCCGACGCATGGGGCCCAGCGCGTCCACCCCGATGTGCCGCTCCCCGGGCGACAGACAGACGACCGCCCGCACGTGGCGCTCCTGCGCGGCGCACTGAAGCGCGATGCTCGATCCGACGCTCGCCCCAATCAGCACCACCCGTTTCGGGTCGCATTCCTTGCGGCGGGCCAGCCAATCGAGCGCCGCCGCCGTGTCCTTCCACGCCGCTGCGAACAGTTTCCGGTCGTAGGACTGGTACCGCTTCGGCAGGTCCTGCGAGGTCGGCTCGATGCTCTCGCCCGCGCCGCGGATGTCGTACGCGAGCACCGCGAACCCCGCGTCGCGCAGTCGGGGCGCCAGCGGCTTCCAACTCTGGCGGTCGGCCGGGTACATGTGGACCAACACCGCGCATGGCGCGGCCGAGCCGCCCCCGGCGGTCGGCGCGTAATAGTCGGCGACGATGCGCACGTCGTCGGAGGTCTTGATCGTAACCCGTTCGGGTTCGCCCGCGGCGCCAAAGGTGTTTCCGCCGGCCGCAACGGCGGCCCAGACGCTGACGGTGTGGAACAGCGCGCTCATGGCTTCTCCTTTTCCGTACCGGCGGTGCCCCGCGCCGGCGTCGCGGCGGGCGGCACGCCGGCGCGATTCTACCTTCGGACCGCGCCCTCGGCGACAAGCCCCGCTTCTCAGGGCCGTGCCGCCGTCTTCGTCCCCCCGCATTCCCGGCGGACAGGTCGGCCGGTCGTCGCCGGCCGGATGCACCGGAATCAGCGCCTTCCCGGCGGCGGACCTTCTAGAAGCGCCGGGTTGTATCGGCGGACCATGTCAAGGTAGCGGTCGTAATTCGGCGGGCGCTGCCCGGGCGGGAACGGCGCGAAGTCATGGTGCAGTTTCCACGCCGCGTCGGCGACGACCAGCCGCACCGCCTGTGGCGTGCGATTCTCCGCCGGCAGCGCGCCGTAGACCCGCATCCCCAGATCGTCGAGGTTTCCCGCTGCCACCCGCAAGAACGCCGAGAACGCCCACATCGACTGGAGGTTCGGCGGGAACTTCGTCGGCAGCAGCACCCCGCCGACGATCTCCGCCCCGCCGTCGCCCTCGACCCGCCGCCGCACGAGCGGACCGTGGCGGACGGCGATCTCTTCCGCCCGCGCCATCGCCTCGAACGCTCGCCCGTAGTCTCGCGGATCGTTCACGTACGTCAGCCGCGCCAGAAAGTGCCACGCCTCGCACTCCGCCATCGGCCCGCGACGCAGCGGGTCCATCAGCAGCCGCCCGTGCGCGCCGACCGCCAGCCCGGCGGTGTCGCGGCCGTCGGCGCGGCGTCCGTCCTGCATCAGTCGCCACGACTCGATCCGCAGCACCTCCGGCGTCAGGGGGTCGCCCCACTCCACGACCGGCCGATGCGCGTCCCGCCGCGCCGCCTCGACGCGCGCTGCCCAGCGCTCCGCTCCGTCAAACCGCGGCCCGAGTGCCTGGAGCAGCGGCTCCACGTCGCGTTCGATCTGGTCGTTGCGGATCGCACGGCACAGATACTCGAGTTGGTCATCCACGCTGCCGGCGGCCCGGGCCATCAGCACGTTGGCCAGCCGGTCGAACGGCGCGATACGCTCAAGATAATCCTGCAGCAACGCCAGGCCCTGCGTCTCGTCCCCCGCCCACAGCAGCGCCTCCGCCCGCCTCGGTCCGGCGTCCGGGGCGCCAGGGCAGACGCGATATGCCTCCTCCCACGCCGCGGCCGTCCGCCGGCACAACGCGACGAACGCCTCATGAGCGCCGGGATCGACGACCGCCGGGTCCGCCCCGGGCGTGGCATACAGAACATCGCGGCGGTCCAGCAGTTGCGTCGACAGGGCCAGTCCGCGGCTGCGACGGATCGCCAGCCAGTGCAGCGATTCGAACGGCCACCGCGCGCGGTCGAGGTGAGCAAGAACCGCTTCCACGTCGACGGGAACCATCTTCAGCGCCAGGGCGTGCTGATGACTGGATCTTGCCGCGGCGACGCAGAGCCCCCACAGGGCCGCTCCCGCTGCCAGTCGCGTCACCGCGCGCGCCGCACGACCATTGCGCGGCGCCGGCGGCCGCCGGACCGGCGCCCCGCGCAGACTCAGCGCCCAGAGCAGTCCGACCAGCGTCCAAAACCACGGCGGCCCCATCTGGCTTCGCATCATCACGCTCGTCGCTTCCGACGCCGTCAGCGCCGTCAGCGCGGTCGCGACCGCCGCGAGCCGGGCGCGTTCCAGCCGATCCGTGCCCCCCCCATACCGCCGCCACGCCGCGACAATCGCCGCCACCGGCAGCGCGAAATATGCCGTGCCGCCCGCCCACCCGAGTTCTACGATCGCCTGGAGCCACTCGTTGTGCACCGCGTTCACGACGTCCGCCCAGTATCGCTGCGGCATCCGTGACCGCAGCGGCGCGAACCGCGTCGTCAGTTCCGCCAGCGCCAGGTCCGGCCCGACGCCCAGCAGCGGATGTTCGCGCGCCAGGTCCGCGCCCGCCGCGTAGAAATCAAATCGCTCAAGGATGGACGAAAACCGGCCGACCGTCGTCGGCCGCGCCTGCGCCCGAACCCACCATCCCGATCCCCCCGCGATGGCCAGCGCGCAGACGACCACCGCGGCACGCGGCCAGCGTCGCCTCTGGCCCAGCCAGGCGTGCAGTGCGGTCGCCAGAAACAGCGCCAGCGCCGCACCCAGCAGCGGTCCGCGACGCCCGGACAGCCACAGGATCGCGCCGCCGCAGACCGCGCCGACCGCGCACACCAGCGCCCGCCGCCACTGCCCCGCGCGGACCAGGACCGCCGTCCCCGTGATGAAACCCGTCGTACAAATCGCGCCGAGAAACGCCGACGCCGTGACCGACCCGATCGGCCACACGATCCATTCCAGGTTCAGCGCGGATCGGTGCCACAGCGACAGCGCCAGCGCGGCCGCCGTGAGCAGCGCGGTGAGGGCGGCGACAGCGTCAATTCCGCGCCCGTCGATTCGCGTCGCCAGCCACGCGCTCCACCCCCAGCCGGCGCCGAATACGAGCAGCCACCCCAGCGACGGTCCCCAGGTGCCCTGGGCCGTCGCGGAGAGCGCCCCGACGGCCAGCACGACAATCCCCGCTGCATGAAGGATACGCGGTGCGGAGACCGACTCGCCGGGCGCGGCCCCCCGGGTGCGGAGAACCGCCATCCCGCTGCCCAGCCACGCGAGGCCGACCATCGCTAGAAATACGACCCGCCGCGCCTCGAACGTCGGCTCCAGCGTAAACGGAACGCTGAGGAGCCGATCCACGCGGCGCAACGCGGCGGGCCATTCGTCCGGTTCGGGTTCGACCGGCACGCGCCCGAACAGCAGCGTTGCCGCCGCCAACAACGCCCCGGCCGCCACGGCCGCCGCACCGGGAGGGGTCAGGAGGAATCGCGGCAGCGGAAGACGAATTGGCGGCGCGCCGGCGGACAAGGGCGACTGGCCCTACTGAATCCGGACGATCACAAACGCCTGTCCGGTGGCGAGCGGACTGGTCAGCGTGAGCGACACCTGATAGTCGGCAGGAATCTGGGCCGAAAACGTGACCTGGGACGACGTGCCGTTTTGCAGCACCGCGCCCGTGTTGGCCAGCGGAATCTGCTGACCCGTCGCGCTTTCGGTCGCCGCCACGATCGTCCAGTTGAACAGCAGGTTTGACGCCAGCGCGTTCCGAAACGTGTCGTCGCCCAGCACCACGCCGCTGTTCGACGCGTCGAGCAGAATCGCCTGTCCGGGCGCGGCGACGGCGTTGTTGTTGACGATCGGGATCGCCCGCGGCGGGATGAGCAGTAGCTCGACAAACGACGTGATGGGCCGAACGTTGCAGCCGGCAGACGCCGCCGCCAGGACCGCCGCACACGCGCCGTACACGAAGGAGGGCTTCCGCATGGTATTCCTCGCTGAGAGCCGCGCGTCGAATCTGCCGACGCGGGGCTCCCGTCAGGTTCATCACAGAATAAATCGGCTCAAATCCTCGTCCTGCACGATTGACGCCAGCCGTTCCCGAACCCGGGCCGCGTCGATCATCACCGTTTTTCCCGCCAGGTCCGGCGCGTCGAAACTGACGTCCTCCAGGACCTTCTCCAGTATCGTGTACAACCGCCTCGCCCCGATGTTCTGCGTCGAGCGGTTCACCTGCCACGCGATCTCCGCCACTGCCGCGACCGCCTCCGGCCGGATGTCCAGCCGCACCCCTTCCGTCTCCATCAGGGCTACCTGCTGCTTCACCAGCGCGTTTCGCGGCTCGGTCAGGATGCGCACGAAATCTTCCTTCGTCAGGTCCGTCAGTTCGACCCGGATCGGCAGCCGCCCCTGCAACTCCGGCATCAGATCGCTCGGCCGGCTCTGATGAAACGCCCCCGCCGCGATGAACAGCACGTGGTTCGTCCGCACCGGACCGTGCCGCGTCAACACCGTCGACCCCTCGATGATCGGCAGAAGGTCGCGCTGTACGCCCTGCCGGCTCACGTCCGGCCCGTACGCCTTGTCCGACCCGCACAACTTGTCGACCTCGTCCAGGAACACGATGCCGCTGTTTTCCGCCCGATCCACCGCCATTTCGACCAGTTTCTCGCGGTCGATCAACCGGTCGCATTCCTGCTGGAAGAGAATCTTCCGCGCCTCCGAGACGGGTACCCGCCGCTCGCGACGCTGCGCCGGCATAAGCCGCTCCATGAAATTCTGAATCTCGGGGTCCATCTGGTCCATGCCCACCGTCGCCGCCACCATCCCGAACGGCGGCGCCTTCTGCTCCACCTGTAGTTCGACCAGCCGCTCCTCCAGTCCGCCCTCGCGCAACTGCCCCCGGAGTTTCTCCCGCGTCCGCTGCCGCCGGGAGCCCTCGTCCTCGCTCCCCGGCTCCGCTCCGGCCTCCGGCAGCAGGGCGTCCAGCAGCGCCTCCTCGGCCAGTTCCTCCGCCCCCCGGCGCACCACCTCCGTCTGCTCCGTGCGCACCATCCCGATCGACAGTTCCACCAGGTCGCGGATGATCGTGTCCACGTCGCGCCCGTGGTAGCCGATCTCCGTGAATTTCGTCGCCTCCACCTTCAAAAAAGGGGCGTTCACCAGGGCCGCCAGCCGCCGTGCGATCTCCGTCTTCCCTACTCCCGTCGGCCCGATCATCAGGATGTTCTTCGGCCCCACTTCCGTCCGCATCGGCTCCGCCAGTTGCTGCCGCCGCCACCGGTTGCGGATCGCCACCGCCACCGCGCGCTTCGCCTCCTGCTGGCCGATGATGTATCGGTCCAGTTCGGCGACGATCCGCGCGGGTGTCAGCGATGGCGTCATGGCGGGGCAGGTCATGCGGCCGGGTCCAGCCCGGCCCGGCGGCGGTTCACGTCGGCTCCACCTCGGGCCAGCCCCACTGGGCCATCTCGGCCAGCAGGCGGTCGTCCGTCAAATCCACCTTCAGCGGCGTGACGTTGATGTATCCGCCGCGCTGCGCCCGCAGGTCTGTGTCCCCGTCCGAACTCATGTCGGCGAACTCGCCGCGCAGCCAGTAATAGTCCCGGCCCTCCGGATCCTTGCGCGGCTCAAAGCGATCATTGTACGGCACCGTCGATTGCCGCGCCACCCGTACGCCGCGCGGCCAGCCCGGCCGAAGCGCCGGTATGTTCACGTTGAACAGTTGCCCCGGCCGCACACCCTGCTCCAGCAGCCGCCCGATGATCCGCAGCGCCAGCCGCGCCGCCCGGTCAAAGTCCATCTCCGCCCCGCGCTCCAGCGACACCGCGACCGCCGCGCAGCCGAGCAGCGCCGCTTCCGCGGCCGCCGCCACCGTCCCCGAATACAGCACGTGAATGCCCACGTTCTCCCCGTTGTTGATGCCCGAGACGACCAGGTCCGGCTTGCGCGGCAGCAGGCAGCGCACGGCCAGTTTCACGCAGTCGGCCGGCTGGCCGTGGACGCTGTGCCCCTGGAACTCCCCGCCGACGCGCACGCGGTCGCAAATCACCGGGGTGTTGAGCGTGATGGCGTGCGCGCTGGCCGACTGCCCCGCCGCCGGCGCGACGACGTGAACCTCGCCCAGCGCGTTCAGTTGCCGGTACATCGCCGCAAGCCCCGGCTCGAAGATGCCGTCGTCGTTCGTCAGCAGGATCAGCACCCCGCGATTGTAGGCCCGCACGCGCGTTCCTACAATTCGCGACGCGTCGCTCGGGGCCCGCGCATGATCTCGAATCCTCCGCCGCCGCTCACGCGCCGCCAGGTCCGCGAGATCGACCGCCGCGCCATAGAGCAATTCGGCATCCCCCCCATCATCCTCATGGAAAACGCCGGCCGCGGCGCGGCGCACGTCATCCTCGGCCTCCTGCGTGGGCCCGCATCGCAACAGGTCGCGGTCGTCTGCGGCGGCGGCAATAACGGCGGCGACGGCTACGTCATCGCCCGGCACCTGGCCAACGCGGGTGTGCCCGTCGAAGTTTTCTCGGCGGTCGACCCGTCGCGGCTCACCGGCGACGCGGCGACCAACCATCTCGTCGTGTCGAAGATGGGTCTTTCCGTACGCCTCCTCTTCGATTCGTCGCAGCGTTCCGAGCACCTGCCGGCCCTGCGCCGCGCGGGGATCGTCGTCGACGCCCTGCTCGGTACCGGCGCGACGGGCGACCCGCGTCCCCCCTTCGACGAGATCATCCGCGCCATCAACGACCTCCCGACCGCCGCCCGCGTCGCCGTCGACATCCCCTCCGGCCTCGACTGCGACACCGGCCGGCCGGGCAACCCGACCGTCCGGGCCTCGCTCACCGTCACGTTCGTCGCCCCCAAGGCGGGCTTCTCCGCCCCACAGGCGGCCCCCTTCGTCGGCAAGGTGGTTGTGGTGGATATCGGCGTGCCACGGTCTCTTCTGGCGGGCTGAGCCGCCACCCCGCGGCCGCGCGCGGAGTTCCGGCCGCCATCGGTCTGACGTCCGGTCATTGTCGAACGACCCGGCGGTCGGTACAGCGCCGGCGGTCGGGAGCATGCAAGACTTGTTCGGGGGCTCGGAGCAAAAGGACGAGCGTCAGCAACTATCGCTGATTGTCGCGAGTATGTACTCCATGGCCCGCTGCTTGCACCACAGTTCGGCCGCTTTACGCTTTCGTTGAACGTCGGGGGAATCCACACGGGTCGGGTCCTTCACTTCGATGACGGCCTTTCGCCCATCCGTGTATTGAACGAGAAAGTCCGGGACGTAGCGGCGCTGGTGCTTTTGGCCGTCAACCCACGGGATGGTGATGCCGTGCCGCTTCATCCACCTGGCAACGGTGGGGTCGCGCTCAAGGCGGAGCATCATCTGTCGTTCGAGGTCGCTCTGGTAGCGCTCGAAGTTCCAGGGGCTTTTGGACGGGTTCGAAAAATCGCCGTGGTTACTTATCGGCATATTCGATGATCCCCGCCACCAGTCCCGGGACGCCGCCGACCCTCGCCTTAATCTGCGGAAGCATTCTCCACGCGTAATCGACCCGCGCACGGTTCGCCAGGCCGAGCGAGGAGCCGTCTAGGAATCGCTCGCGCACGTGGCGCACGATCGCGCCGTAGACGCGGTCTTTGAATGACGCCGCGTAACCGGCCTCGACGGTGAGCGCTTCTGCGATCTCAAGCAACCCGGTCTTTACCGCGTCTCGGGCATTGTCGTCGGAAACCACCACGCCCAATGCCGCTCCGGCCGTCGAATTCGGGGCCGAGTGGATCGTTTTCCATCCTGAGCCGCCGAGTTCACGGCCCACCACGCCTGAAATCCCGAGCTTGGTGATTTCAATCGCCGTTGGGTCGTATTCGATCGCGGACAGCGCCTCCCGCCACTTCTTCAGCGGCTCGGGCGGCGGCGTCGGATCGCCGACATCAAAATCCTCGTGGCCCATGACGGACGGATCCGGCGCCGGCACATCGACCACGAGGTCCGGGTTGGTCAACTCCTGCTTCGTCGGCGGCGGCGGCAGGTCTTCCGTTTCGTCGAACAGGTCGTCGATGAGGACGTTCTGCCGCCTCTTGGCGTTGAAGATTTGCCACAGCCATTCGTGCTCCAGCTTCGGATGATCGACCACGGCGCATATCTGCGGCTCGTCCGAGGCGACTCCCTTCACCCGAACGCGCCGGAGTCCGCGGCCGACGACCTGCTGGCCATACACGCGCGAGCTGAACTTGCGCAGCAGCAAGATCACCCCGACCTCAGGCAGGTCCCAACCTTCGCGGAGCATGAGCACGCTCACCACGGCTTTGTGCGGCTTGCCGGCCTTCCTCTCCTTGCCGAGTTCGCGTGCCTTCTGGCGATCCTCCTCATCGCTGTCCTCGGTGACCAGCAGCGTCTTGGTCTTGAAATACTTATTGAGCGTCTGGGCCGCCTTGTCGGCATCCAGCTTGCACACCGCCACCACAAAGAGAATCGGCTGATAGCGCCCCTTTGCGCGACGCTCCTGTTCCTCGAGGCGGCGCAGGGCAATGGCCATCTGCTGGCGCATCGGCTCATCGTCGGTCACCCATTGCGTTGCGTTCAGCCCCAGCCGATCGACCTCGTCCCAGTCGATTTCCTCCACCTTGCGCCGCTCGCCCGTCCTGGCGTCGGTGTAGGTCAACTGCACGGTCTTGATGTCCGGCTGGTAGACAACGGGTGTCTTGATGATCGCGTCGGCCAGCGCATCCGTCACGCCATATTCATAGACCATATCGCTGTCCGGGGTCTGCCCGTCGGCTCGGTCGGGCGTGGCCGTCGTGTCCACCCGCAGGACGATGTTTTCGCGCATGCGTTGTAGCGTGGCCTCGTATTCGGGTGCCGGGGAATTGTGGGCCTCATCGTTGAACAGGACGAACTCCGGGCCATTCATCAAGGCGGAAAGATTGCTCTGTCCGCTCTTGTTGCTCAGATAGAACTGGTGGATGTTGCCGAGGATCACGCTCGCGCTGAAGAGACTGGACCAGCCGCCCTCTTTGCCACTGCCGAGCGTCGTCAGGACAAAGTCGCCGGGTCCGGCGTTCGACCAATCCGGAAGCAGGTCGCGGTCTTTGAAAACCTTTCCGCCGTCGAAGTCCTCCTCCAGGCGGTCGCGGACGATCAGGTTCGGGCACAGCAGCACGAACTTCTGGACGTCGTGGGCGATGCGCAGCCAGGCAATCAGCGCGGCGATGACCGCGGTCTTGCCGCCGCCGGTCACGATGTTCAGCAGCAGGCCGTCGCGCCCGATCTCGGCCTTGCCGAGGACCTCGTGAGCGTACACGACGCGCAGGAACGATTCCCATTGATGCGGCCAGAGCGTGCCGTCGCGAGCCAAACGGTCGTCGTCCCTTGACGTCAGGAAGTCGATGTACTTGTACGACTCGGCCTTGAGGCCGGGCATGCCGTCGCGCCGCCACTGCGCGAAGACCTCTTCGTATCCCGCGAACTTGTTGAACATCGAAGATCAGTTAACCTCTATCTCCCCCGTCCAGATGCCCTCGCCGCCCATGTCGTCCTGCACCTTGCAAGCCACGTTGAACGTGCCAGCGGCCGGGAACTCGTACTGTACCTGCAAGGCCGGCTCCTTGTCCTTGCCGCGGATGAACGAGTAGCCGGGCGTGCTGGAGAATCGCTTGCCGTAGTCGAAGTCCCACTGCACGTTGATGATCTTCGCGCCGGGGTTCAGGATCGCCGTCTCGCTCACGTCGAACTTGTACGTCAACGGCGCGACGCGCTTGAAGCCCGCCTCGACGTGCGGCGGCTGGACGAACGTCAGAAAACTCTCGTAGTCGGCGTGCTCGGTGGACAGGGCCGAGACGTGTTCGCGGAAGCGCGGCGAGTCGATGCGGATCATGTCCAGCCGGATGAAGTTCAGCTCCGTCTGCTCCAGCTTGCGCAGCCGCTCGGCGGCCTCGACCGCGTCGGGCCGGAAGGCCCAGGCCAGCATGATCCCGTCGCGCAGGTTGTCCTGCTGGTAGCGGAGCGTCTTGCGGATGGCGTTGGCGAATCCTTCAACGTCCTTGGCGGTGACGCCCTTCTTCTGGTCCGGTTCGCCGACCCAGACCGGGACCGCGCCCTTGTAGCCGTGGATGCCGCCGTTTCCGTTTCGAGACGCGCCTTTGATCCGAGCCGCGACTCCTTCAGTCCGAGCCGCGACCCCTTCATTCCGAGCCGCAACCGTGAGGGAGCGGTCTTCGGCGTGCGTAGAGCCACCGCTCCCTGGCGTTCGCGGCTCTGATTGGCCTTCCGGCACGGCGCCGAAGCAGCGGAGGACGAAGGCCCGGAACTGGTCCGGCGGCATCGCCGCCAGCCGCCGCGACTCGTACACGCCCCAGTGCTCGATGGTGAAGTCGGGCACGGGGAACATCTTGCCCGTCTGCTCCTCGACCTGGCGCGTCAGCCGGTCCGCCGTGATTGCCACCGCCACCCGCGACTGGTCGCAAGCGATCCAGCGACGGGCGATCACTTGTGCGGCGAATGCTGTCACTCCGCCGCCGCAAAAGAAGTCGGCGACCACGTCCCCTTCGTCGCTGAATGTCTTGATTATGAACTCTAATAGTCGAGGCGGCTTTTCGGTGGGATAACCGATTCGATAGGTTCTGTCCGCTGGCTGCAACATGGAGATTCGCCATACGTCGTCCAATGCCCTCGAAGTTTTCGTGATGTAAACCAAGTTGCCATCTTCGTCGCGTGCATTGACCGCGCGGCCGTCGACTTTCTTTCGAGCGAGCCTCTTCACGGGCTCATCGAGTGGAATCTCGACTTGGTTGAACTTGGCTTCTGATGTCTTGCCGAATATGAGAATAGTGTCATGCGCTCTTGGCAAGAGGCGCTTGCGCCGGTCGTGCATTTTGTTGTAATAGTACCAGACCACCTCATTCCTGAAGCACCAGTGCCCAAATATCTTGTCCATTTCAACTTTGGCATAGTGCGCGGCGTGCCAATCAAGATGAACGCAGATAGTCCCCGTCTTCTTGAGCAAGCGCTTCATCTCGTACAGGCGGGCGTTGAGCCAGATCAGGTAGCCGGGCATGCCGCCTTCCCAGATGTCGGAGAAGGAGCGCAACTCGTTGCGGTCGCCGAAGATGACGTTGTACTGCCGGCCGGAGAAGAACGGGGGGTCGATGTAGACCAGGTCGATGCTCTCGCTGGGGAGCTGCCGCATGACGTGCAGGTTGTCGCCCCAGAACAGGCGGTTGGGCTCGAGCGCGGGATGGCCGAACGCGACCCGCTCGATCACCTGGAACGGCAGCGCGACGCGGGGGAAGAGCTTGCGAAAGCCCCGGCGGCGGTCCCAGCCCAGCGGCTCCTTCTCGACCGGCACGCTGCCGAACCGCACCGGCGGGCGCCAGAACTCCTCCTGCTGCGGCAGGGCGTCGGCGCGCTCGTCAACGTCAACCACTTCCGGCGGGCCGATGAAGTCGCCCTTGGCCGGGCCAACGGGTTGGTCGTCCCTGGTCACGGAATTCGCCTTCTTTGCCATTGCGCCGGTCCCACTCCCGGTCGTGATTGTTCGGCGTCCGCGCTCACGCCATCAGCGCCCGGCCGAGCATGTCCGAGGGAACCGGCCGGCCCAGGAGCGCCAGGAGCGTCGGGGCGATGTCGTACAGCGTGGGGCCGTCGACCCGCCCGCGGGCCGGCAGCGACGGGTGCGACAGGATGTACATCCCCTCCTGCGCGTGGTTGGCGTCGTCGGGGCCGGTGTCGTTCTCGAACGTATAGACGTCCGGGTTGCCAACCGTGCCGACGCTGCGCCAGTGAAGGTCGCCGAAGATGACGACCAGGTCGGGCGGCACGCCGTTGACCTGCCGGTAGATGTCCTGCGGGCGATAGACGCGCGTGCCGATCGACGCGCCCTTCGGGCCGCGCAGAGCCTCCAGTTTCGAGATCAGTTCGCCGCGCAGTGCCTCGTACTGTTCGGGCGGAACGATTCCCTGCGGCTCGCGCCCCCGGACGTTGAGAAAGCAGCGTCCGTAATAGCCCCCCTCGCCCCACGCCCGCGTGCGCGTCCAGTCGATCAGGTTGACGTTGAACTTCGTCGGCTTGCCGACACGTTCTTTCAGGACCAGGTAGCCCTCCCGGATCAGCCAGTCGTTGAAGCAGATGCCGCCGTCCATCCGCTTCGCCCCGTGGTCCGACACGACCAGCAGCGCCGTCCGCGCGGGGTCGAGCGTCTCGATCAGCGCGCCGATCCGCCGGTCGATGTGGACGTAGTAGTCGCGGATCGCGTGCTCGAACGGGTTGCCGGCCGAGAAGCGATGGTGCGCCGGGTCGTGGAACTGCCAGAACCCGTGATGGATGCGGTCCGTGCCCATCTCGACGAACCAGAGCAGGTCCCACGGCTGGCTGCGGGCGAGATGCTCCACGACGGTGAACCTCCGGTCCGTCATCGCGTAGATGCGTTCGAGCAGCCACTGTTTGTTCTCGGTCCGGAAGCCGTCGATGTCGACGATGTATTCGCCCACCAGGCCCGCGATCGTCTGCTTGAGTTCCTTCGGGTGTGTGTAGTCCGTGGTCAGGTCGGGCGTCAGAAAGCACGACACCATCGCCCCGCGCGGCGGGCGGGTGATCGGAAACGTCCCCGGCACCCCGACCACGATCGACGTCCGCCCCGCCTCCGTCAGCAGGTCCCACACCCGCGGCTCGCGCACGGCCGTCGACAGCGCGATCTGCATCCCGTCGTAGGAATGGTCCCGCCGGTTGCGGAAGCCGTAGATGCCGAGTTGCCCGGGGTCCTTGCTGGCCGCCATGCACGACCACGCGGGGACGGTGATCGGCGGCAGACAACTCGTCAGCGTCCCGAACGTGCCCGCCGCGCACAGCCCCCGCAGCGCCGGCAGCCGGTCCGGCCAGCGCTCGAAGACCAGCGACGGCTCGGCACAATCGAGCCCGATGACGGCGACGCGTTCGATACCGGCCATGCGGATTTCCTCTCGCTGCGGGAGCGGATTCTACCGCGCGCGGAGAGTCGGCGGAAACGCGGCCGGTGGGGGCGGATTGGCAGCCCGCGGGGCGAAGACGAGAATAGGGACGTGAGCGGTGCGGCGGACGATCGCGGCGGGGCGGCGGCCTTCGCGTGCGACGCGATGTGCGGCGGGCTGGCGCGGTGGCTTTGGGCCCTGGGGGCGGACGTCCGCTACGAAGAGGGCATCGCCGACCGCCGCCTCGTGCAGATCGCACGGGACGAGAACCGCGTCCTGGTCAGCAGCGATTCGCGCCTGTTTGAGCGCAAGGTGCTGCGCGACGGGACCGTCCGATCGCTCTTTCTGCCCCGCGGGCTGCGGCGGATGGAGCAGGTGCGCTTCGTCGTCGAGTCCTGCGGCGTGCAGGTGCGCGACCCGCGCTGCATGGCCTGCGGCGGCCGGCTCAATCCGGCGGCGGCCGAGGCGGTCGGCGACCGCGTGCCCGCCCGCAGTCTTACCTGGGCCACCGAGTTCTTCGAGTGCGACGGCTGTCGGCGCGTCTTCTGGAACGGTTCGCACTGGACCCGCATCGAGGCCGTGCGCCGCGCCGCCGCCCGATGGACCTCGGGCGGGCGTCCGCTGGCGGCGGGCTGATTGCATCGGTTCGCGCCCGGGGCTATATTTTCCCGTGCGCGGCCGGCCACGCCGGAGGACGGCAGCCCGGATCAGGATCACGCGAGGCGGCGAGTCGTGCCGATTTTCGAGTTCCGATGTCTGGCGTGCGGGCACGAGTTCGAGGAACTCGTCCGCGCCGCCGCGTCGGGCCGCAACCCGGAGTGTCCGCAGTGCGGCGCACCGCGCAGCGAACGCCGCCTCAGCGTGTTCGCCGCCCGCGGCGCGCCGGCGTCGGAGCGGCCCGCGGCGAACGTCGGCGGATGCGCGCGATGCGGCGACCCGGGCGGACCGTGCGGATGATAAGGGGCGAGGCGGGAGCGAGGGCGTGAGTCGAGCGGAGTCCACGGCCGGCGGCGTTGTGGTCCGCACGCGCTCCGCGCCGCTGGCCGGCGCGCTGGCATGGATTGTCCCCGGGCTGGGACACTGGTACCTCGGCCATCGCCGGCGGGCGCTGGTGTTCTTCGTCACGATCGTCGCCACGTTCTGGGGCGGGGTGGCCCTGGGCGGCGTGAAGAACACCGTCAACATCCCGGAGAACGGGGCCTGGTTCGCCGCGCAACTCTGCGCCGGCACGCAGACGCTCGCAGCCCTGATGTGGTCGAAATCGACGCCCGGCCTGCTCGCCTACCAGTCGATCTACCCCGCGTCCGACCTCGCGGTCGTCTACACCTCGATCGCCGGGCTGCTCAATCTGCTGGTGATCGTCGACGTGCTGGTGCGGTCCGAGGCCCGCGCGCAGGCGGGCGGGGCGGCCCGTGCGTCGCCCCGGGGGCCGGCGCCATGAGCGACTTGTCGCCCCTGCTGGCCGCGCTGTTTCTCGAACCGGTCCGCGTCGCGGGAGGGATGCGGCTGCTCCTGCTGCTTCCGCTGGCGGCCAGCGTCAGCGTCGTCTACAAGACCATCCGATGCGACGATCTGAGTGAAGTCCCGCTGGAGAGTCTGAAATTGTGGGCCACGATTGTGACGGGCATGCTGGCGGTCGGCGTCGCGCTGCTCGCCGGCTTCCGCCTGCTGCTCTGACCGGATCAGACCGGGGGATTCGGGCGCGGCCCGCCTGATCGGGTCGCGGGTTCCCGATCGAATCGTACGTATATCGACAATTGCCCATAATGGGTCTCCGTTCGAGCCGCCCAGGCGCGCGGCGTCCGGACGCATGTATCGGTCCGCCGCCTCGCGCGGCGATCGTCGGACCGCCGGGCGCGCACGGTTCTCGTTTCGACGCCTGTAAAGCCGGTCCAAGTGTGCTATCATTCCTGAAACAATGAGGACAAGAACTCGTTCGATTCGCGACGCCGTGCCCACGCCGGCCCCCGAACAGCCGGCTGCCGCCGCTCCGGCCGCGCGCGGACGCGTCCGCGTCGTCATCGAAGCCGTTCAGCCCTATGTCGATGGCGGGCGATTTCCCGTCAAACGCGTCGTCGGCGACGTCGTGCAGGTCGAGGCCGACGTCTTCTGCGACGGCCACGATCACGTCAGCGCCGCGCTTTTTCACCGCCGCACCGATGCAACGGCCTGGACCGAAGCGGACATGACCCCCCTGGTCAACGACCGGTGGGCTGGCCGGTTTGTCGTGGAGCAGGTCGGCCGGTACGAGTTCAAGATCGTCGGCTGGGTCAATTACTTCGCGACGTGGCGGCACAATCTGGAAAAACGCATCGCCGCGGAGCAGGACGTTTCGGTCGATCTTCAGATCGGGGCGGGGCTGGTCGAACGGGCCGCGAAGACGGCCGCGGGCGACGCCGGCCGCCGCCTCACCGGCGCGGCCCTGCGTTTGAGGTCATCAAACGCTCGGGAAGCCGCCTCGGTCGCCCTCGACGAACGCCTCGCGCGCCTGATGCACCGACATGCCGAGCGATGCTTTGCCGTCGAGTCGGGGGAGCCGGTCCCCGTATGGGTCGATCGCAAAAAGGCCGGGTTCAGCGCCTGGTACGAGTTGTTTCCCCGTTCGGCCGCGCCCGAGCCGGGCCGCCACGGCACGTTTCGCGACGTGGAAGCGCGCCTGGACGGCGTCGCGGCGATGGGGTTCGACGTGCTTTACTTCCCGCCGATCCATCCGATCGGCCGCGCCTTTCGAAAGGGAAAAAACAACACGCTCGATCCGGGGCCGGACGACGTGGGCAGCCCGTGGGCCATCGGCTCAGAAGAGGGCGGCCACGATGCGATCCACCCCGCGCTGGGCACCGTCGCGGACTTTGAGCATCTGGTCCGCGCGGCGGAATCGCGCGGCGTCGAAATCGCCCTGGACCTCGCCTTTCAATGCTCGCCCGATCATCCCTACGTGCGTGAGCATCCTGAGTGGTTCCGCACCCGGCCCGACGGCTCGATTCAGTATGCCGAGAACCCGCCGAAAAAATACCAGGACATCTACCCGTTCGATTTTGAGTGCGCAGCGTGGGAGTCGCTCTGGCGGGAGTTGAAACGCGTGGTGTGCGTCTGGATCGACCGCGGCGTGCGCATCTTCCGCGTCGACAATCCGCACACCAAGCCGTTCGCCTTCTGGGAATGGCTGATCGCCGAGATCAAGCGCGACCACCCCGACGTGCTGTTCCTGTCCGAGGCGTTCACCCGGCCCAAGGTCATGTACCGGCTGGCCAAGATCGGCTTCTCACAATCGTACACCTATTTCGCCTGGCGGGACGAACCGTGGGGAATCCGACAGTACTTCACCGAACTGACCACCCCCCCGTTGGCGGAATTCTTCCGGCCGAACGTCTGGCCGAACACGCCCGACATCCTCACCGCCTATCTCCAGACCGGCGGACGCGGGGCGTTCATGGCTCGGGCCGTGCTGGCGACGACGCTCTCGGCCAATTACGGGCTGTACGGACCGGCCTTCGAACTGATGGAACATCGCCCGCTGCGGCCCGGCAGCGAGGAATACCTCGATTCCGAGAAATACCAGATTCGACACTGGCCCCGGGATCGCTCCGATTCGCTGCGCGAATTCCTGACGCGGCTGAACCGCATCCGCCGCGAGAACCCGGCGCTGCAGCAGGACCGCACGCTGCGATTCCACCCCGTCGACAATCCGGCCGTGGTCTGCTACAGCAAGGCCGCGGGCGAGAACACGGTCCTGGTGGCGGTGAACACCGATCCGCACCACCATCACTGGGCCAACGTGGAACTCGACCTGGGCGCACTGGGCCTGAGCGAGGATCGGCCGTTCCGGGTGCACGATCAATTGACCAACGAAGTGTATCGCTGGCACGGCCGCTGGAACGTCGTGGGCCTTGATCCCGCGTCGTGTCCGGCGCACGTCTTCCGCGTGGCGCGGCAGGAGCGGACGGAGTCGGATTTTGAAACGTTCTGAGGAACCGGAGGACGTCGGAAGGGTATGACTCGGATGGCGGTGCAGAAAGTTCAACCGGCCCGCCGGCCGCGGGCCGAGGCCCCGCAGCCGCTGTGGTACAAGAACGCCGTCATCTATGAACTGCACGTCCGCTCGTTCTGCGACAGCGCGGGCGACGGGGTGGGGGACTTTCGCGGCCTGATTTCGCGGCTGGATTACCTCCAGGACCTCGGAATCACCGCCGTCTGGCTGCTGCCGTTTTACCCGTCGCCGCTGCGCGACGACGGTTACGACATCGCGGACTACAGCGGCGTGAACCCCGCGTACGGCGACCGCGAAGACGTGCGCCGCTTCATTCACGAGGCCCATCGGCGCGGGCTGCGCGTCATCACCGAACTCGTCATCAATCACACCTCGGACCAGCATCCGTGGTTTCAGCGGGCGCGGCGCGCGCCGCGCGGCAGCCCCGAGCGCGATTTCTACGTCTGGACCGACACGCCCGACCGTTACGCCGGTACGCGGATCATCTTCAAGGACTTCGAGACCAGCAACTGGTCGTGGGACCCGGCGGCGAAACAATATTTCTGGCACCGCTTCTATTCCCATCAGCCCGATCTGAATTTCGACAACCCGAAGGTCCACGCGGCCGTGATGGAGGTGTGCGACGACTGGTTCCGCCTCGGGGTCGACGGGATGCGGCTCGACGCCGTGCCCTATCTGTTCGAGCGCGAAGGGACGAGTTGCGAAAACCTGCCGGAGACGCACGAGTTCCTGCGCAAACTGCGGGCCCACGTGGACCGACGCTTCCCGAACCGGATGCTGCTGGCCGAGGCCAATCAGTGGCCTGAGGACGCAATCGCCTATCTCGGCCGCGGCGACGAATGTCACATGGCGTTTCACTTCCCGCTGATGCCGCGGATGTTCATGGCGCTGCGCATGGAGGATCGCTACCCGATTCTCGACATCCTCGAGCAGACGCCGGCGATCCCGGACAACTGTCAGTGGGCGCTCTTTCTGCGGAACCACGACGAGTTGACGCTCGAAATGGTGACCGACGAAGAGCGCGACTACATGTACCGGGTCTACGCCAGCGACCGCGAGATGCGCATCAACCTGGGCATCCGCCGGCGCCTGGCGCCGCTGCTGAACAACAACCGACGCAAGGTCGAACTGATGAACGCCCTGCTCTTCTCGCTGCCCGGAACGCCGGTGATCTACTACGGCGACGAGATCGGCATGGGCGACAACATCTACCTGGGCGACCGCGACGGCGTGCGCACGCCGATGCAGTGGAGCGCCGATCGAAACTCGGGGTTCTCACGCGCCAACCCGCAGCGGCTGTACCTCCCGCTCATCATCGACCCGGAATATCACTACGAAACGGTCAACGTCGAATCCCAGCAGGCCAATCCGTCCTCGCTGCTGTGGTGGATGAAGCGGCTGATCGCCCTGCGCAAGCGACATCCCGTGTTCGGCCACGGGGAGATCCGGTTCCTCACCCCCGCGAATCACAAGGTCCTCGCCTTCATCCGCCGCAGCGAGGCGGAGACCGTGCTGGTAGTGGCCAACCTCTCGCGCTTCGTTCAACCGATGGCGCTGGACCTCGCTGAGTATCGCGGATGCACCCCCGTTGAGATGTTCGGCCGCGTTCCGTTCCCGACGATCGAGGATCGCCCCTATTTCCTTTCGCTGGGCCCGCACAATTTCTACTGGTTTCTGCTCGAGCCGCCGGTCGCGACGCAGCGGATGTCCGACGCCGAGATCAGGACGCCGGAGTACATGGTGCACGACGCGGCCGCGACGTCGCTGCCGTCGGCCGAGGTGCGGCGCAGTCTCGACGCGGCGCTGCCCGCGTTCCTGCGACAGCGCCGTTGGTTTGTGTCGAAGGCCCGGCACGTTCAGGCCGCGCGCATCCGCGACGAGGTCCTGGTTCGAACGCCCGACCGGGCGTCCGGCGAGCGCGCCTACGCCCTGGTCCGCGTCGATTTCACCGAGGGCGAACCGGAGCATTACGCCCTGCCCCTGGGACTCAGTCCCGCCGGCGACGAATCGAGGATTCCTCCTGAATTCGTCATTGCCCGGCTCACGGACGGCGGCGGCGAACGGCGGCTGCTGCACGACGCCACCTGCGACCCGGAATTCGCCCGCGCCCTGCTGACGCTCGCCCTGCGCGGAAGGGAACTGGAATCGAATGGGACGCGCCTGTTCGGACGCCGCATCGGGCGGAAGAAGTTCTCCGCGGCCGAGGCGGCCGCCTGGCCCGTTCATCTTCCGCGCCTCGAGCAGAGCAATTCCACCGTCATCTTCGGCGATCGATTGCTCCTCAAGCTTTACCGGAAAGTGGAGGACGGTCCCAACCCCGAAATGGAGGTCGGCGAACACCTGACGGCGCGCGTGCAATTCCCCCATACCGCGCCCATGCTCGCCGCGCTGGAGTCCGTGCCGCGGACCGGCGCGCCGCAGACCGTGGCCGCCGTCTTCGAATTCGTGCCCAATGAGGGCGATGCCTGGACCTGGTTTCTCGAATGCACCGGCCAGTATTACGAGGCCGTCGCGGCCATGCCGGGGTCGGTCTGGGGCCCCGGCGTTCCCTCGCGCGACGCGATCCCCGAGGAACCGCCCGCGGCGTTCGCGCCACTGACGCTCGAACTGCTCGAGGCGGCCCGAATGATCGGCGTGCGTACGGCCGAGATGCACGCCGCGCTCGCAGACGACCGCGGCAACCCGGACTTCGCGCCAGAACCCTCCACGCTGCTGTACCAGCGGTCCATCTTCCAGTCCATGCGCAACACGACCCGGGCCACGCTCAAGACGCTCGATCGCGCGGCGTCCGGATTGTCGCCGGCCTTGCGGTCGCTGGCCGAACAGGTGCGCGGCCGCGAGGCCGACATCCTCGCCGTCTTCCAGGAACTCATGCGCGGCCCGATCGTCAGCCCGCGCATCCGCTGCCACGGCGACTACCACCTCGGCCAGATCCTGCGCACGGGGCGAGACTATATCGTCATCGACTTTGAGGGCGAGCCGCTGCGGTCCATCGGACAGCGGCGGCTGAAGCGCTCTCCGTTGCGCGACGTCGCCGGAATGCTTCGTTCGTTCGATTATCTCGCCTGGACGGGCCTGCGCCGCCACGACGAACTGCTGCCAGCCGACCGCAGCGCCGAAGTCGCCGCGCATCTCGAGGCCGCGGCCCAGGCCCTGCATCGCTGGCTGACGACGGCGTATCGGCGGGCTTATCTCGGCCGCATGGGCGAACTCAAAACCGCTCTGCTGCCGGAGGAGCCGGCGACCTTGCGGATGGTGCTGCGCGTCTGGCAACTCGAAAAGGCGCTCTACGAAGTGGGCTACGAACTGAATTCGAGGCCCGACTGGGTGGAGGTGCCGCTTCGCGCCCTGCTGGACCTGCTGCGTTCCGATCCTGCGCCCCATACGGAGGAGGTGCGACCATGAGCGGTACTGCGCGCGATGCCGAGGCCGGCCCGGTCGCCGCCCGCCGGGGGCCCGAAGCGCGATCGCTCCTGACCGAGGACGATCTTCATTTTTTTAACGAGGGGACTCACTTCCGCCTTTACGACAAACTCGGCGCGCACGCGCGGCCGGCCGGCGGCGTTCATTTCGCCGTCTGGGCCCCGAACGCGCAATACGTTTCGGTCATCGGCGACTTCAACGGCTGGGACAAGGGCCGCCATCCGCTCAGGGCCCGCGGCCGGTCCGGCATCTGGGAGGGCGTCGTCGAAGAGGCCCGCGAGGGTTCCACCTACAAGTATCATGTTGCCTCTCACCACCGCGGCTACCGCGTCGACAAGGCGGACCCTTTTGGCTTCATGCACCAGACGCCCCCGCAGACCGCGTCCATCGTCCGGTCGCTTGACTACGACTGGTCGGACGATGAGTGGATGCGCCGCCGCGGCGCGCAGCAGCGGCTCGATGCCCCGATCAGCATCTACGAGGTGCACCTCGGCTCCTGGATGCGAGTCCCCGAGGACGGCAGCCGGTGGCTGACCTACCGCGAAATCGCTCCGCGGCTGGCCGAATACGTTAAGCGGCTGGGATTCACCCACGTTGAGTTTCTGCCCATCATGGAACACCCCTTCTACGGATCATGGGGATACCAGACCACGGGGTATTTTGCGCCGACCAGCCGTTACGGAACCCCGCAGGATTTCATGTACCTTATCGATCACCTTCATCAAGACGGGATCGGCGTCATTCTGGACTGGGTGCCCTCGCACTTCCCGACGGACGAACACGGCCTCGGCTACTTCGACGGGACTCACCTTTATGAACACGAGGACGTTCGTCAGGGATTTCATCCCGACTGGAAAAGTTCCATCTTCAATTACAGCCGCAATGAGGTCGTCTGCTTCCTGATCTCCAACGCCGTCTTCTGGCTCGAGCGTTTCCACGCCGACGGCCTGCGGGTCGATGCGGTCGCCTCCATGCTCTACCTCGATTACGGCCGGCGCGAAGGCGAGTGGGTTCCGAACCGGTTCGGCGGCCGTGAGAACATAGACGCCATCGATTTCCTCCGCCGCCTCAACGCCGAGGTCTACCGCGCGTTCCCCGACGTCCAGACCATCGCCGAGGAATCGACGGCGTGGCCGATGGTATCGCGGCCGACCTACGTCGGCGGGCTGGGCTTCGGATTCAAATGGGACATGGGCTGGATGCACGATACGCTGGACTTCCTCCAACATGATCCGGTGCACCGTCAGTACCACCACCACCAACTCACGTTTCGCGCGATGTATCAGTACGCCGAGAACTACGTGCTGCCGCTCTCGCACGATGAGGTTGTGCACCTGAAGAAGTCACTGAGCGGGCGCATGCCGGGCGACGCGTGGCAGAAACTCGCCAACCTCCGGCTGTTGCTGACCAACCAGTGGACCCAGCCGGGCAAAAAACTGTTGTTCATGGGCGGTGAGTTCGGCCAGTGGGAGGAGTGGAACCACGACCGCAGTCTCGACTGGCACCTGGCCGAACACGAACCTCACTGCGGCCTCCAGCGGCTCGTGGCCGACCTCAATCGCCTCTATCGTTCCGAGCCCGCTCTGCACGAGGGGGACTGCGTTCCGATCGGCTTCGAATGGATCGATCCCAACGACGGAGCCCAGAGCGTGATCAGTTTCCTACGCAAGGGAAAGCGTCCCGAAGACGTGCTGCTTGTCGTCCAGAATTACACGCCGGTTCCCCGGTACAACTACCGGGTAGGCGTTCCGTTCGGCGGCGCCTGGCGCGAGCGGTTCAACAGCGACGCCGAAGTCTATGGCGGGAACGGGCAAGGCAACTTCGGGGCCGTCGAAGCCGCGCCCGTCCCCTATCGCCAGCATCCGCGAATGCTCGTGCTCACGTTGCCGCCGCTGGCGTCGGTCATCTTCAAGCCGGCGGAGCGCGGAAACGGCCCGGAAGGGAGTTGACGGCTCTTGCCCCGCCGCGGCCAGGACGAGCAGGCCTGCCGCCGGTCGGCACGCGCCCGGGGGATCCAGGATGTCTTTCGCGACGGTCACGGGCGCGTTCGTCGAACTCCGCTGCCGGCGCTCCGGCGGCTGATGGACGCGCTGGCCGTTGAGGGCCCGCAGCCCCGAGATGCGCCCGACGCACTGCCCGCCGTTCTGTGTGCAACGGCCGGTCGCCGGACGGTGTCCGTGACCGGCTGCGCCGCGTCGTCCCGCGGGGCCACAGGCGAAGTCCGGCTGGAAGGGGGCGGCGGTTTGGCCCTGCGCGCCGTCACGACCGCGGGGCGTTCAGACGGAACGACCCTGCAACTCGACGGCGCCCTGCCGGCCGGCGTGCATCAACTGGCGCTCCGCGCGGGTCGGCGCGAGCGGACTGCGTACGTTCTTTCCGCGCCGCCGACGCTTCGCGCCGGTTTCCATCGCGGCCGCCGCCGATTGGCGCTGTTTCTGCCGCTCTATGGCGTACGCTCGCGACGCAATCTCGGCGTCGGCGATCTCACCGACCTGCGCGACCTGGTGGCATGGGCGGGGCAATTTGACGACGCTTTCGTCGGCACGCTTCCCCTGTTCGCGTCGTTTCTCGACGCGCCGTTCGATCCAAGCCCCTACGCGCCCGTGTCGCGCCTCTTCTGGAATGAACTGTTCATCGACCCGGCCGCGGAGCCGGAATTCGCTGATCCTCGGATTCAGGTGCTTTTCCGCAGCCCCTCGTTTCGCGGCCGCGTCGCCCGCGTCTGCGCGAATCGGCTGCTCGATTACCGGCTTGCTTATTCTCTCAAGCGCGCGTTGCTGACGATCATGGCTGCGGGGGCGATGAAGAGTTCCCGTCGTCGGGAACAGTTGGCACGGTTCCGGAAGCGCAATCCATACCTTGACGACTACGCGCGCTTCCGGGCGCTGGTGAATCGGCGCGGGACGGCATTACCGCGTGCGATACCGCCGCCCCGCGGGAGGACGATTCGCCCGGACGACGTCGATCCCGAAGCCGTCATGCTTCACCTTTACTGCCAGATGGTGTTCCAGGACCAGATCGAGCGCGCCGCGCGCCGCACCTCGTCGAGGAACCCGCTTTATCTCGATCTGCCCGTCGGCGTACACGGCGGCGGCTTTGATGCCTGGCGTTTTTGCTCCCACTTTCTGCACGGCGTCTCCGCCGGCGCGCCGCCGGACGATCTCAACGCCCGCGGACAGGTCTGGGGGTTTCCGCCGATGCATCCGTGGAACGGCCGCCGCGACGGATATGCGTATCTTCGCTCGGTGCTGGCGAAACTGTTCTCCGTGGCCGGCGTGGTGCGTATCGATCACGTCATGGGCCTGCACCGGCTTTATTGCGTCCCGCCGGGCTTCGACGGCACGCAGGGCGCTTATCTGCGCTACCCGGCCGACGAGTTGTACGCCGCCGTCATGATCGAAGCCGCGCGGGCCGGAGGCGTCGTCGTCGGGGAAAACCTCGGCACCGTGCCGCGCGCGGTCAACCGCGAGATGGACCGGCGCGGGTTCCTCGGCCTTCACGTCCAGCAATTCAAGTGGCGTCCGCCGGGACGATCGTGCATCGTCCGGCCGGATGCGCGGCAACTCGCCTGCCTGAATACGCACGACACGCCGACGTTCGCCGGCTTCTGGAACGGCGACGACATCCGCGCGCGGCGGAAGATTCACGGGATCAGCGCCGCGGCTGCGCGAAAGGAAATGCTCGGTCGCCGGGCGCTTCGAAAACGATTATGCGCCGAACTCGGCCGCGGCGGCGCGCGCGTGCGAACCGCACGGCAGGCCTGCGAGCGACTGCTCGAACTGCACGCCGGAAGCCCGGCCCCGATTCAACTGGTGAACCTCGAAGATCTCTGGGGTGAGACCGGATCGCAGAACGTCCCCGGCACGACCACCGAGCACCCGAACTGGCGACGCCGCGCCGCGCAATCCCTCGAACAGTTCACGTCCGACGCGCGGATCAGGCGGCTCCTTCAGGGATTGGCCGCGAGGCGGGCCGGCGGCGCGGGCCGTGATAGACATCGGGTGCGGGGTCGGCCGCAGAGGTGGCGCCGCGGTGTCTGAGTCCCCGCAACCGGGCGCCATTCCGATCGACGCGGTGCGGACGCGGTTCTGCGTCTGGGCCCCGCGGACGGACCGGCTCGACCTTGAACTCATCGAGCCGCGCCGCGCGACGCTCCCGATGCAGCGCGACGCCGCCGGGTGCTTTGTCGTTGTCGCCGACGCGCCGGCCGGATCACTCTATCGATTTCGATTCCCCGACGGCCGCGCGCGGCCCGATCCCGCGTCGCGCGGCCAGCCGCAGGGCGTGCACGGTCCGTCGCGGGTCGAATCGGTCCCGCCGTCAGCGGGTAACGCGCCGGTCGTGCCGCCGCTTCATGAGCACGTGATCTACGAACTTCACGTCGGCACGTTTACCCCGGACGGAACGTTTGACGCCGTCCAGTCGCGCCTCGACGACCTGGCCCGGCTGGGCGTCACCACGATCGAATTGATGCCCGTCGCCGAGTTCCCCGGTGCGCGGAACTGGGGCTACGACGGCGTCTGCCTCTACGCCGCGCATTCCGCTTACGGCGGGCTGGCCGGCCTGCGCTGCCTGGTCGACGCCGCGCACGCCCGCGGACTCTTTGTTTTTCTCGACGTGGTGTACAACCACCTCGGTCCCGAGGGGAACTACCTCGCCGAGTTCGGCCCCTACTTCACCGATCGCTACCAAACGCCGTGGGGCCCCGCGGTCAACCTCGACGGCCCCGACTCCGACCCGGTGCGCGAGTTCTTCTTTCAGAACGCGCTTTTCTGGACCCGTGACGTTGGCGTCGACGGCCTGCGACTGGACGCCGTGCATGCCCTGCTCGACCGAACGGCCCGTCCGTTCCTTCAGGAACTCGCCGAGCGCATTCATGCCGCGGCCGAACAACGCGGACGACGCATCCTCCTCGTCGCCGAGTCGTCGGATAACGACCCGCGGCTGGTGCGGCCGCCCGAACGCGGGGGCTACGGGCTCGACGGTTGCTGGAACGACGACTACCACCATGCGATTCGGACCGCGCTCACCGGCGAAAAGGCCGGCTACTACGCGGCGTTCGGCCGGGCGTCCCTCATTGCCAAGGCGCTGCGCGACCGCTTTGCCTTCGTGGGCGAGTATTCGCACGCCTTCAGGCGGCGACACGGGACGCCCGCCGCCGATGTGCCGCACGGCTGTCTCGTCACCTATGCCCAGAATCACGATCAGATCGGCAACCGGCCCCGCGGCGACCGGCTCGAACGGGCGGCCGATTTCGCCGCCGCCCGCGTCGCCGCCGGACTCGTGATCCTCTCGCCCTATACGCCGCTGCTGTTCATGGGACAGGAGTACGCCGATCCGGCCCCCTTCCTATATTTCATCAGCCATTCCGATCCCGACCTTGTCGAGGCGGTCCGGCGCGGCCGCCGCGAAGAATTCGCAGAATCGCACGCGGTCCGCGAAGTTCCCGATCCGCAGGCCGAGGCGACGTTTCTGCAATGCCGACTCGACTGGACGCTCCGCACGAAATCTCCGCACGACGCGATGCTCGCCTATCACTCCGAACTGTTGAAACTGCGGAGGTCGCTCGGTCTGGCCCGCGCCGACGCACCCGCCCTCGATGCCCGCGCGTGGGATGATCAGAACGCGGTTGCCATCCTGTTGAATCAGCCGCCGAGCATTATCCTCGCGGCCAATCTTTCGGCGGGCGTGCAGAAGATCACCCTGGCGGGCATGCGCGGCGAATGGCGTAGCCTGCTGGACTCGGGCGAGGCGCGCTTCGGCGGCCCCGGCGCGCGGACGCGCGTTGAGTCCGTCGCGGGCGGACTTGCGTTGACGCTTGATGCGCGCACACTGGTCGTTCTCGAACCCCGGAGGGCCTGAAGGTGGCCGAGCGCTACGTCTGCATACACGGGCACTTTTATCAGCCGCCGCGCGAAAACCCGTGGCTCGAGGCCGTCGAAGTCCAGGAGTCGGCCTATCCCGACCACGACTGGAATCACCGAATCACCCGCGAATGCTACGCCGCCAACGGCCAGGCCCGCATTCTGGATGGTGAAGGGCGCATCACCAGTCTGGCCAACAACTATGAGCGCATCAGTTTCAATTTCGGCCCGACGCTGCTGGCTTGGATGCAGGAGTTCGCGCCGGAGTCGTACCGGGCCGTGCTGGAGGCCGACCGGGCGACCGCCGCCCGCTTCGGCCACGGTTCGGCGCTGGCGCAGGGTTATAACCACGCCATCCTGCCGCTCTGCAACGACCGCGACCGGCGCACGCAGATTCTCTGGGGCGTGCGGGACTTCGAGGCGCGATTCGGCCGCCAGCCCGACGGTCTGTGGCTTCCCGAAGCCGCCGTGAATACGGCCACGCTCGAAACGCTCGCGGAATTCAACATCCGCTTCGCCGTGCTGGCGCCCGGGCAGGCACACCGGATTCGGCCGATCGGCGGCGATGCCTGGAACGACCCGGGCACGGGCATCGACCCCAGCCGGGCCTATCTGTGCCGGCTGCCGTCCGGCCGGGAGATCACCCTGTTCTTCTACGACGGCCCGGTGTCGCAGGGCGTCGCGTTCGAGGGGCTGCTCAACTCCGGCGAGCGGTTCGCCGAGCGTCTGCTGACTGCATTTGACGACGCCCGCCCGCACGCCCAACTCGCCCACATTGCCACCGACGGCGAGAGTTACGGCCATCACCATCGTTTCGGTGAAATGGCGCTCGCCGCGGCGCTCGACCGCATCGAGGCCCGGCCCGAGGTCTCGCTGACCAACTATGCCGCCTTCCTCGAGCGTCATCCGCCCGAGATGGAGGTGCAGATACACGAAAACAGTTCCTGGAGTTGCGCGCACGGCGTCGAGCGGTGGAAATCGGACTGCGGGTGCAACTCCGGGCGGAAGGACTTTCATCAGCGCTGGCGCGGGCCGCTGCGGGCCGCCCTGGACTGGCTGCGTGATTCACTGACGCCGGAGTTTGAGCGCTCGGCCGGCGAGTTGCTCAACGACCCCTGGGCAGCCCGCGACGACTACATACAGGTCGTGCTGGACCGGTCTGCCCCGACCATTGAGCGGTTCCTGAAGTCGCATGCGAAACGCGACCTGACGCCCGACGAGCGCGTCCAGGTGCTGCGACTGATGGAGATTCAGCGCCACGCCATGCTGATGTACACGAGTTGCGGCTGGTTCTTCGACGACATCGCCGGCATCGAGACGGTACAGTGCATTCAGTACGCCGGCCGCGCCGTTCAGTTGGCCCGCGAGGCGCTCAACGTCGATCTCGACGGGTCGTTCCTCGAACGGCTCGCCGAGGCTCCCGGTAATGACCGCTCCCGCCCCGACGGCCGGGCCGTTTATGAGCAGTGCGTCCGGCCGGCGGTCGTCGACCTGCTTCGCGTCGGGGCACACTTTGCCATCAGTTCGCTGTTCGGAAGTTACCAGAACCAGAGTCGCGTCTATTCGTTTGAAGTGCAGCGCGAAGACGAGGCCCGCCGCTCGGCCGGCCGGGCGCGGCTGCTGGTGGGCAAGGCCCGCCTCGATTCGCGCGTCACGCTCGAGCAGAAGCCCATCACGTACGCCGTGCTGCACCTCGGCGATCATGTCCTGAATTGCGGAGTTCGGGCGTTCCGCGACGACGCCTCCTACGAAGCGCTCATCGCCGCAGCCACCGAGGCGTTCGATCGCGCCGATTTCGCCGACGTCATCCGCGTCATGGATGCCGAGTTTGAGGGCGCCCAGTACTCGATCGCGTCGCTCTTTCGCGACGAGCAGCAGGCTGTCATCCGCAGAATCCTGGAGACGCCGCTGGCCCAGATCGACGCGGCCTACGCCCAGATCTACGAGCAGCACGCGGCGCTGGCCCGCTTCCTCAAGTCGCTCGACCTGCCGATTCCCCGCCGAATCCAAATGGTCGGCACGGTCGTACTGACGCAGTCGATCCGCCGCCTGTTCGAGGAGCCGTCGCCGGACTTTGACCGCATCCGGGAACTCGTGACCGAGGCCCGCCAAGAGGGCATTGCCCTCGATGCCCCCACCATCGAGCACGCCGCGCGCGAAGCCCTGTGGACCGCGGGCCGTCACCTGAAGGCCGGCGGCGACGGCTGCGAAGACCTCGAACGCCTGCTGGCGCTCGTCCGCGTGATCCGGGTGCTCCCGTTTCAGGTCGACACGTGGCCGGCGCAGGAATCGCTCTTTGCCGCGCTTCCCGTCCGGACCGAAAAGCAGCAGAAGGCCGCGGAAGACGCCGAGGCCGGCCGCTGGCTCGAACGGTTCGACGAACTGGCACGCGAAGTCAAGGTCAGCGTGTAGGTCGTGATTCTCGTGCGGCCGCCCGTCGCGACGTACCGGCTTCAATTGACGCCCGGCGCGGGCTTCGCCCGGGCGCGTAATCTCGTTCCGTACATTTCGTCGCTGGGCATTTCGCACCTCTATCTGTCTCCCATTCTCGAAGCGCGGCCCGGCAGCGCGCACGGTTACGACCAGACCGATCCCACACTGGTGCGGGCCGAGTTGGGCGGCGAGGCGGGCTTGCGACATCTTGCCGAAGAGGCGGCCCGCTTTGGACTGCGGTTGATCGTCGACATCGTGCCCAATCACGTCGCCGCCCATCACGATTGCCCGTTGTGGTGGGAGGTGCTGAGGGTCGGCCGATCGTCGCCGCGTGCGGCGCTCTTCGACATCGACTGGCCGGCAGGCGGCGGCAGGGTCGTGCTGCCGGTGCTGTCCGGACCCGTCGATGAGGCCTGCGCGGCCGGCGAGATCGTCGTCCTAGACGATCCCAGGCGCGGGACCGTGCTCCGGCATTTCGACCGACTGTTTCCCCTCGGGGCCGGCACGGAATATTTGGCGTCTGCGGGCGGCCCGCCCACGCCCGAGTTGCTCGCTCGACAGCACTACGACCTGGCTTGGTGGCGCGAGGGGCTGACTCGCGTGAATTATCGCCGTTTCTTCGACGTGGCCGATCTCGTGGCGGTCCGCATCGAGAACCCGGATGCTTTCGAGTGGATGCACGGGCGCATCCTTGAACTGGTCCGCGACGGACTGATCGGCGGCGTGCGCGTCGACCACGTCGACGGCCTGTACGATCCCCGTGCCTACTTGCTTAAACTTCGCGACGCCCTGGATCGCGCGGCGGGGACGGGCGATCGGCCGCTCATACTCGTCGAGAAGATTCTGGCCGCGGGCGAGGCGGTCCCGGAGGACTGGCCGGTCGACGGCACGACCGGTTACGAATTCCTCGCGGCGGCGACACAAGGAATATGCCGTTCGGACGGGGTCCGAGGCATCCGCGCGCACGCGCGGCGGATCGGCGGATGCGAGACCGATTTCGGTGCCGTCGTCGTCAACGCCAAGCGACAGGTTACCCGCGAACTGCTCGCCGCCGATCTTGCCCATCTGGTCCGCCTGTTTCGCGCTGCGTGGCCGACCGAACGAGATCCGCCTCCGCCTGAAGAGACCTTGTCAACGGCCCTTGTCGAACTTTCGGTGCGCATCGGCGTCTATCGAACGTATGCGGACGCCGATGGAATTGCCGAACGCGACCGCCGGCGGATCGAGGCCGCGCGCGATCAGGCCGCGGCCGCGGCCCCCGAGTTGAAGCCGGTGTTCGACGGGCTGACGCGGCTGTTGCTCCGGGACGAATCCGCCGGCGCGGACCCCGCCGCTGCCTTTCGCCTTCTGACGCGCTGGCAGCAGTTTACGGGGCCGCTCGCCGCCAAGGGCATCGAGGACACCGCGCTCTACCGCGACACCGCGTTCGTCGCCCTCAACGACGTCGGCTGCGAACCGACGCCCGCCGGCAATCCGGAACAAATGCTGCGCAACGTGCTGGACTCCCGGACCCGTTTCCGTTGTTCGCTCAACGCGACGGCCACGCACGACACCAAGCGTGGAGAGGACGCCCGCTGCCGCTTGGCGGCGCTCAGTTGGATCGCCGACGACTGGACGGCCGCTCTCGATCGTTTCCGACGAGGCGACACCGATCTCTCCGGCCCGGAATGGCTGCTCACTCACCAAACGATTGTCGCCCTCTGGCCGGATTTTCGGCGCGACCCGAAGGAGGCAACCGCGCGGATTGAGTCGTACCTCGTCAAGGCGGCACGCGAGGCCAAGGATCGAACCGGCTGGCTCAACCCCGACGCGGAGCACGAGGCAAAGTTGACGGCGTTCACGCGGCGACTGCTTCTTGATCCGGCCGAAGACGAGTACCGCGAGAACATCGACACGCTTGATCGCGTACTCGCGCCGCGGGCCGTCGCCCTGTCGGTCGCGCTGCTGCTGCTCAAGGCGCTCTCGCCCGGCGTTCCCGACATCTACCAGGGCTGCGAAGGGCCGGACTATTCTCTGGTCGACCCCGACAATCGCCGCCCGGTCGATTTCGCCCACCGCGCGACCCTGCTGAATGAGATCAGGGATCGGTGGAGTCGGGACCGGTCCGGCGTGCTGCCTGAACTCTTTGACGGACCCGCGAGCCCGCGCCTCAAGGTGTTCGTGCTCTGGCGCGCCTTGGCGTGCCGCCGCTGGTTGCTGGCGGCAGGGGGGTCACTTGTCATCGACCGGCTGTACCTCCGTCACGACGCGGCCAATCCGTTCATTGCCTGGTCGGTCCGGTGCGGGGACCGGGAGGCCGACGTCGTGGCCGGTCTGTCCGGGGCGGCTCGGCCCGCGGACTCACTGAGATGGGTCGCCTCGGTGGCCGAGCCCTTTGACCAGATCACCGCTGCGCCCCTCGCCCCATCCGGCGAATCAGCGGGCCGGTCTCGGTCTTGCGCCAATCTCGTTCTGCGCGGGGTCCACGAGGTCGTCTGACGATTCATTGCCCCCTGCCCCTTTCCCGCGGACCGTGCGACAATGGCGCAAAAGGAGGCATTGCCCATGGCGGAATTCGACGCGCTTGCCTCGCTGCTGGACCGGCTCGTCGACCACGATCCTCCGTTCGCCGCCCGCGCGCTGGAGGGTCTGGCCGAGGCCGACGCCGCCGAGGCCGTCCGCGCCCTGCCGGCCAGCGCCGCGGCGCGGGTCGTTCCTCATCTTCAGCCGCACTTCGCCGCGGTGCTGCTCAGCCAGGTCGAGCCGAAAGACTTTCGGGCCGCCGTGAAGGCCATCGATCCCGAGCGGGCGGCCACCGTCGTCCTGCACATGCCCGAGGACGCCCGGGAGCGTCTGCTCCGGCACATCCCCGAGAAACTCCGCACGGCCATTCGCGAGTTGCTTTCCTACCCCGAGGACAGCGTCGGGCGCATCATGCACACGTCGTTTCTCGCTTTTCACAAGGACGAGAAGGTCCGCGACGTGGTTCGCAAGATCCGGGGCCTGGTCCGCAAGGGCTATCCCTCCTCCTACGCCTATGTGGTCGACCAGGAAGCCCACCTGCTCGGCGTGATCAACATGCGCGATCTCATTCTCGCCGCCGACGACGATTCGCTGGCGTCCATCATGCGTACCGGCGTCTTTACCCTGAACGCCTTCGCCGAGCAGGCCCAGGCCGCGGTCGAACTTTCCAGGCGCGGTTTTTTCGCCGCTCCCGTGATTGACAACGACGGCCGCATCCTCGGCATCGTGAACTCCGAGCAACTGCTTCACGGGGCGCAGGAAGGGATCGTCGAGAATATTCAGAAAATGGTCGGCGCGGGAAGCAACGAGCGCGCCTTCTCGACCCTGGGCTACTCGCTGCGCAAACGGCTGCCCTGGCTGCACGTCAACCTGGCCACCGCGTTTCTGGCAGCCGCCGTCGTCGCTTTTTTCGAGGACACCATCGCCCGGCTCACGGTGCTGGCGGTGTTTCTGCCCGTGGTCGCGGGACAGGGCGGTAACGCCGGCGCGCAGTCGCTGGCCATCGTCATGCGCGGACTGGTCATGCGCGAGATCCCGCGCGGCCGCGTGCGGCGGCTGATCGGCAAGGAGGCGCTGCTCGGCGCCATCAACGGGACGATCACCGGCGGCGTCACGGCGCTGGTGGCGTGGATGTGGTACGGCAACCCCGTCCTCGGGCTGGTCGTCGCGCTGGGAATGCTGATCAACCTGTTCTTCGCCGGGCTGGCCGGCGCGTCGATTCCGATGGCGATGAGGGCAGCGGGGCTCGATCCCGCGCAGTCGTCCAGCATCATCCTGACGACGGTGACGGACGTGGTGGGCTTTGCGGCGTTCCTCGGCTTGGCGATGACCTTTCAGTCACACCTGGCCTGACCGCGGGCGAAACTCGCCCCAGCCCCCCAACGGCCCGCGCCGACTTCGGCGTGCGGTCTCAGTACCTCTTTCGGCACGGTTTTTTACCGTCTCGTGATGCGTTTTGAGGGCAGTCGGCCAGTCAACAATCGTGAAACTTTCGCAAGTGCGAGAGTTTCAAGAGTTTGTAAACTGCCTCGAAAAAGAAACGGAGAGGGGGGGATTCGAACCCCCGGTGCCCTTGCGGGCACACTGGTTTTCGAAACCAGCCCGTTCAGCCGCTCCGGCACCTCTCCACGGGTGGGGCGGTGATGGTAATCCGCCGCGCGGCCGGCGGCAACCGTTCGAGGCCGGGTCGCCGGGCGATATGATGGGCGACCGGCGCACGTCGCGGTGTGCGCGACGATCCCCGGGGGTGGGAGACCTGCAATGACGTGGATACGGACGGTCGGCGACGACGAAGCGAGCGGCCCGCTGCGCGAGTTGTACGAGGCGGCCGTGCGCCGCGCGGGCCGGGTGTTCGGCATCGTCCGGGCGATGAGTCTGAACCCGCCGGCGTTGCGGGCGTCGATGGACTTCTACCGGGCGTGCATGTTCGGCCCGTCGGGCCTGTCGCGGGCCGTGCGCGAATTGCTGGCCGTCGTCGTCAGCCGGGTGAACGGGTGCCATTACTGAGTGCAGGCGCACGCGAACGACCTCCGGGCCGAGGTCGAACAGGGTTGGTCGTCGGTGGCGGGCGCATTGGGAAGTGCGCCTGCGCCGGCGGACCTGGATGCCTTCGTGCACCAGGTCGTCGACGATTGGCGACGCTGCCGGCTGCGCCCCGCGCTGGCCGACCTGCTTGAGTTCGCCGAGAAGGTCACCCGCACACCAGCCGCCTGCACGGCCGATGACCTCGCCGGGTTGCGCGCGGCGGGCTGGTCGGATGCGGACGTCCACGACGCAGTACAAGTAATCGCGTACTTCAATTACATCAATCGCGTGGCCGACGCCCTGGGAGTAGCGCTCGAATCCGGCCTCCCGTGCTGGGGCAGCGCGGCGCGGAACGCGCGCGATTGACCGTCGCCGGGCGGACGCGATACATTAACGCGCCCGCTCGAACGGGCGGAATCTCTTGAGCGGAGGGTCTCGACATGCCGCTGAGTCCGCCGATCAATCTGAAGGCGTGGATCGACGAGCACCGCGACCAACTGCGGCCGCCGGTCGGCAACCAGTACTTGTACCGGGGCCGCGACTTTTTCGTCATGGTCATCGCCGGGCCGAACGCGCGCAACGACTTTCACGTCGTCGACTCGGAGGAGTATTTTTATCAACTGAAAGGCGACATCAAGGTCCGCATCCGCGACGGCGAGCGCGTGATCGACCACGTGGTCCGTGAGGGCGAGACGTTCTTCATCCCCGCGAACGTGCCGCACTGCCCGATGCGCCCGCCGGGCACGCTGGGGGTCGTGGTCGAGCGGACGCGGCCGGCCGGAGAGCGCGAGCACCTGGTGTTTTACTGCGAGGGCTGCGGGGCACTGGTGGCGGACATCGAGTTCGACTGCAAGGACATCGTCGAGCACTTCCGCGACACGATGGAGGCATTTTGGAAGGACGACGCCCGGCGTGTGTGTCGCAAGTGCGGAAAGCGGGTGGAAAAGCCGGGGCCGCTGGAGCGGATCTGAGCGCGGGCGGGGGCGGGCAGGGGACCGCGCGGGGCGGAAGTGGTGGCGCGCCTGGTGGACGGGCTTGTCTCGGTCGCGTCTGGAAGAAGGGCGCAAGTTCCGAAGATCATCGCGCAGGTGTAGTTGGGAGTGCGGCAGATGTCCAAGCGAGTATTTTTTATTGGCATCGGTTGGATGAGATGCTATCGCGGGCCACAACCGGGAGACGAGAAGCCGGAGGGAGGGGGTCGCCACACGGAGGAGCACGTCGGCGACGAAGCGTGGAACTTCCTCGAACACGACGGCTGGCTCTACGGATACGGGACAGCGAAGTCGTCCATGCACCTTCAGAGGATAGACCCCGCCGCGAAAGGAGCGTCGAAACTGGACGACACAACCGTTATATTCTGTGCGGTTCCGCCAAATACGAGGGGCCGGGTAGTCGTGGGGTGGTATCGAAAATCCACCGTATTGCGTGGGAAACGACAACTGAAGCGAGGCGATGGAAGACAGCATTCTTGGTGGTTCAAGGCGCGGCCGGAAGAGGCATGGCTCTTGCCACCCGACGAACGGGAATCGAGGAAGTGGAAGGTGCCGAGCGGACCCAATTCATTCGGTCAGTCACAGCATACCTATGGGCGGAATCGGGGCGGGGACCTGTATCCGTGGGCCGAGGAAATCCTGATCCAAGTGAAGACCTACAACGGAGCGAATCTTTACCGCGAACGGCGACTGGCCGATGCCGAAGAGCGAATGCTCGACGCCTGCGAGGTGGTTGAAGCGACGCGTAGTGGTCAGGGGTGGGGGCTCTCAGGGCGCGAGCGGAAGGCCGTTGAAACATGCGCGATGCAGGCCGCCATACAGCACTACAAGGGGCAGGATTACGATTGCATCGATCGTTCGGTGGGGCATCCGTATGACCTGGAATGCGCGAAGGGCCCTAACGTGCGTTTCGTCGAGGTGAAGGGTACGACGGGCGCGCCGAAAGCCGTGTTTCTGTCGCGTGGCGAGGTGGACCACGTTTGGCGACACGAGGGCGAGTGCGACTTGTTCGTCTGGCACGGAATCGACCTGGTGAGGCATGACGACGGCCCGGCGGCCCGAGGCGGTCGGGCTTGCATTCTGGCGCCCCTCGATTTGAAGCGCGGCGATCTATCACCGATCTGTTATGAATATCGCCTGCCTGTCGAGGGTCGTGATGCGCTTGGTTGATAATGCGCGACTCCCATCGGTCGTGGCGGCGGCGACTGGTGGACGGGCGGCATTCGTAGTGCAAAAGAGATTTTTATTCCGCCACGAAGACCGGCAGACGGCTATAATGACATCCGTTTGCGGAGCCGGGCACGGATGGCGATCGACGTGAAGGCCATTCTGGGTGAGTTGCGCCGCGAGTTGGCGGCGTTGTACGGCGAGCGGCTGCGGGGGCTGTATCTGTTCGGCTCGTACGCGCGCGGCGAGGCCGACGCGGAGTCCGATCTGGACGTCGCGGTCGTTCTGGACCGAGTGGAACGATACGGGGAGGAGGTTGACCGCGTCGGCGGGCTGGTCAGCCGCCTTTCGCTCGAGCATGACGTTTCGATCCTGCCGGTGTTCGTCTCGGAGGAGGCGTGGCGCACGGACGATTCCCTGCTGCTCGTAAACGCGCGGCAGGACGCGATACCCGCATGAAAGAGGGAACCTCCATCCGGCTGGACAAGGCCGGGCGCGCGATCCGCGCCGCTTCCCGGGCGCTCGCGGACGGGGACGGGGATTGTGCGGCTAACCGCGCCTATTATGCGATGTTTTACGTCGCGGAGGCCTTGTTGTCTGAACGCGGGATGACGTTCTCGAAGCACTCAGGCGTACACGCCGCGTTCGGCAGCCATTACGCGAAAACCGGGTTGCTTGACGCGAAATACCATCGCTACCTGATCGAAGCATTCATGAAGCGGCTCGAAAGCGACTATGGCATTCAGACGACCCTGACGCATTCGGAGATCGTAGCCATGATTGAACGCGCGAACGAGTTTCTCGGCGCGGCGCGGCGCTTCCTGGCTGCCGAGTAACCCTGCCCCACGAACGTTCTGATGCCGCAAACTCATATTAGAAATCTCGCCATCATCGCCCACGTCGATCACGGCAAGACGACGCTGGTCGACTGCATGCTGCGCCAGTCGGGCACGCTGCGGGCCGGCGCAGTGACGCAGGACCTGATCCTCGACAGCAACCCGCAGGAGCGCGAGCGCGGCATCACCATCTTCGCCAAGAACTGCGCCATCGCGTGGCGCGACATCAAGATCAACCTGATCGACACGCCCGGCCACGCCGACTTCGGCGGCGAGGTGGAGCGCGTGCTCAAGATGGCCGACGGCTGTCTACTGCTCGTCGACGCCTTCGAAGGGCCGATGCCGCAGACGCGCTTTGTCCTGCGCAAGGCGTTCGAACTGAAACTGCGCCCGATCGTGGTCATCAACAAGATCGACCGGCCGGACGCCCGGATCAACGAGGTGCTGGACGAGATCTTCGACCTGTTCGTCGAACTGGGCGCCGACGACGCCACGCTCGACTTCCCCGTGCTCTACGCCAGCGGCAAGGAGGGCTTCGCGCGGCGGGATCCGGCCGACGGCGGCGCGGACATCACGCCGCTGTTCGAGGAGATCGTGCGCCGCGTGCCGTCGCCCCGGGACGATCCGGCGGCCCCGCTGCAGATGCTGGTGACGACGCTGGATTACAACGACTACGTGGGCCGGATCGGCATCGGGCGGGTGTTTGCGGGGACGATCCGCAGCGGGCAGGAAATCGTCCTGCTGCGGCGCGACGGGCACCCACAGCGCGAGCGGATCGATTCGGTGTTTGTTTTCGAGGGGCTGGGGCGGCGAAAGGTCGAGTCGGCCGACGCGGGCGAGATCGTGGCGGTGGTCGGTCTGCCTGACGTGGGCATCGGCGACACGATCGCCGACCCGGCCGACCCGCGGCCGCTTCCGGGCATCCGCGTCGACGAGCCGACGCTGACAATGGTCTTCAGCGTAAACGATTCGCCGTTTGCCGGGCGCGAGGGGAAGTTCCTCACGTCGCGGCACCTGCGCGACCGGCTGTGGAAGGAACTCCAGAGCAACGTGGCCCTGCGCGTGGAGGAAATGGCGCAGCGGGATTCGTTCCGGGTGTCGGGCCGCGGGCTGCTGCACCTGGGCGTGTTCATCGAGACGATGCGCCGGGAGGGATACGAGGTGCAGGTCGGCAAGCCGCGCGTCATCTACCGCGAACTGGCGGGCCACAAGACGGAGCCGATCGAGTATCTCGTCGTCGACGTCCCCGCGTCGATGCAGGGCGCGGTGATCGAACTGGTCGGCGCGCGGCGCGGCGAGATGCTGAAGATGGAAGTCGTCCAGAACGCCGCCCACCTCGAGTTCACCATCCCGGCCCGAGGCCTGATCGGCCTGCGCTCCCGGCTGCTGAACGCCACGCGCGGCGAGGCGGTCATGCACCACAGTTTCTACGAATACGAACTGCTTCGCGGCGCCGTGCCCGGCCGCTCGGCGGGCGTGATGATCGCCTCCGAGCCGGGCCGCGTCACCGCCTACGCCGTTGAGGCCCTGGCGGATCGCGGCGTATTCTTCGTAAAGCCCGGGGAGGACGTGTATGCGGGCCAGATCGTCGGCGAACACTGCAAGGACGACGACATCGAGGTCAACGTCTGCCGGACGAAGAAACTGACGAACATCCGCGCCGCGTCGGCCGACAAGACGGTCGTGCTCCGGCCGCCGCGCGAGATGCCGCTGGAACTGGCCCTGGAGTACATCGAGGAGGACGAACTGGTGGAGGTGACGCCGACGGCCGTGCGGTTGCGGAAGCGCCTCCTCGACGCGACGAACCGAAAGCGCCAACAGCGTGCCGCCGCGCGGGATTAGGCAGGCGCGTTCGAACGAGCGTCCGGGATCGGCATCTCTTGATTGTGAGCGTCCGGGCGCCTGCGGCGGGCCGAATCTGTGGGACGGGTGTCGGGACTGTTTCCGCCCCCTCGGCAAGCCGATACAATCGGGCTGGGGCGCTGCGAGCGCCCGGAAAAAAGGCCGCAGGGCCGCGCCCGGTCGTGTCGGGCCGGGGCAGGAAGGATCGGAGCCCTCGCCCGAGCGGCACATGATCCGCCCGGACGACGCGCCGGGCCGTCGGAGGAATTCATGCCGGAGAGGTTCCTGCAACAGCCCGTGCCCTATCAGCGCTACCGGGAGATGTCCATCGAGGACATGCTCCTGGAGAACCGCATTATTTTCCTCGCCGGGCCGATCACGGAGCGCACGGCGAGCATCGTCATCATGCGTCTGCTCTACCTGCAGAGCATCAAAAAGGACCAGGACATCCACCTGTACATCAACTGCCCGGGCGGCATGGTCGACCAGACGCTGGCGATCTACGACACGATGCGGTTCGTGGCGTGCGACATTGCGACGTACTCGATCGGCCAGGCGGCCAGCGGCGGGGCGGTGATCCTCGCCGCCGGGACCAAGGGGAAGCGCTTCGCGCTGCCTAACAGCAAGATCATGCTGCACCAGCCGTGGGGCGGCATCACCGGCCAGGCCGAGGACATCCGCATCCAGGCCGAGGAAATCCTCCGCGACAAGCGGACGCTCAACGAGATCCTCGCGCGGCATACCGGCCTGGCGGTGGAAAAGATCGAGGCCGAGACCGAGCGCGACCGCTTCATGGACGCCGCGATGGCCAAGGAATGGGGGATCGTGGACGAGATACTCGACCACCAGAAGGCGGGCAAGGAAAAGAAATAGGAACGCAGCGGCCGCAGCGGGACCAGGATCATTCTTGGCGGGGCCAGGAACATTCCTGGCCGGTCTGATTGCGGCTGCGGAAAGGATGATGGCGCGGATGGCGCGAAACCAGAACCTGATCCCGATCGTGATCGAAAAGACCGGCCGCGGCGAGCGGGCGTATGACATCTATTCGCGGCTGCTGAAGGACCGGGTCGTGTTCGTCGGCGGCGCGATCGACGACGAGGCCGCTAACACCCTGATCGCCCAGATGCTGTTCCTCTCAAATGAGAACAGCCACGCCGACATCCACCTTTACGTCAATTCACCGGGCGGGAGCGTCTCGGCGGGGCTGGCGATCTACGACACGATGCAGTTTCTTCGGTGCGACGTGGCGACGTACGGCATCGGCATGTCCGCGAGCATGGGGGCGGTGCTGCTGGCCGGCGGGACGAAGGGAAAGCGCTACGTCCTGCCCAATACGCGGGTGCTGCTGCACCAGCCGCTGATCGGCGGACTGATGCAGGGCACGGCCACCGATCTGTCGATCGAGGCCCGCGAGATCATCCGGCTGCGAAACGTGCTCTACCGGATCCTCTCGCGGCACACCGGGCAGGACATGGCCCGGATCGAGAAGGACTGCGACCGCAATCTGTGGCTCGACCCGAGCGAGGCCATGGAGTACGGCCTGGTGGACAAGATTCTGGAGCGCATGCCGGAGAGCGCCGTCCGAACTCGAGAACCGTCCGACGACGAATGAGCCGCCGGCCACGAGACACCGGGTCCGACCGCGGCGCCGTTCGGCGCACGGCGGTGGTCTGCGCGGGCCTGCTGCTGGCGGGTGGGTGCTTCGATCCCGACAAGGCGCTGCAATCGGAGCACGAACGCCGCGACTTCGAGGAGCGCATCGGCCGACTGGAGAAGGACCTGGTCGCGCGCGACGATGTGATCCGCCGGCAGGCGAGACAGATTCAGGCATTGCAGGGGTTCGGCAAAGAAGAGCGCCTGGCGCAGGTGCCGCACGCCGTGCGGATCGAGATCGACCCGCTCACCGGCGGGTACGACGAGGACCGGCGCCCCGGCGACGACGGCGTGGTCGTCTATCTGCGGCCCTACGACGCTGACAACGACGTGGTGAAGGCGGGTGGGTCGGTACGCGTGCAGGTGCTCGATCTGGCCGCGCCGACGGGGGCCCAGTTGCTCAGCGAAACGGTGGCCGACGCCGCTAATCTGCGGAAGACTTGGTACGGGAAGTTCCTCACCTCGCACTACACGATCCGCTGTCCGTGGCGGGCGGGGCCGCCGCTGCGTCCAGCCGTGACGGTCCGCGTTGAGTTCCTCGATCTGCTCTCCGGGCACACGTTCGAACAAGTCCGACAGGTCAACGTTCGGCTGGCCCCGGCGGTTCGACCCTAACGGAAACCGCGCCGACCGACCGTGGCTGAGACCGGCGCGGGCGATCCCGAAGCGTCAGGCAGATGAGTGGGAGTGCGGGGCATCGCTGCCTGCTGCTGCGCCGGGGTCTGCGCGGGACGTGACAAACCCGACGATCACTCCGGCCGTCCCAAGGGAGGCGAACTCGATCGGCAGCGGGCGCGCCAGAACGGGCAGCAGCAGATGGGCGCCGCGCTGCACCGTATCCTCGCTGAGCGCCGGGGCACCGAAGACGTAGGCCACCGTCCCTCCCAGCGCGACCGAGAACAGCAGCCACAGGCCCGACTGAAGCGGGAACAGCCAGAGGGCCACGACCGACCCGATGTAGAACGACGCGCCAACGGCAAAGAAGACTTGGCCTTTCTGCACGGCCGCCACGGGACTTCCCCCCAGCACCGCCGTCAGCGCCAGGCCGATGCCCGCGGTCACGAGGACCGCGCCAAAGGCCCGTCGCGGTTCGTGCGGTGCGTCGGAGTCCGGACTGCGGAGCAGCCGCGAGCGTTCCCAGCGCGGCTCTGACGAGGAAAACCAGGTCTCCACCCACCGCCCCGCGATCGCCCCGACGCCGATCAGACCGAGCCACAGCCACAACTCGAAAACCAGTTGCCGCGCGGGCCACGGCCCTGCCTCCGCCGGCAGGCAGACCGGCAGCAGATCGGCGGCCCCCCCGCGCCAGGCCATCGCCGCCAGGCCGACGGCGATTGCCAGCGGTCCGGCCGCCGATGCGCCGGGCCCGGCGATGGCGACGGCCAGTCCCGACCCGGCCAGCGCCAGACCGAGCAACTCGGTCATGGCCAGCAGCCGGTGGCGCACCAGCAGCAACGTCACGGGAGCGCCGGAGTCCTCCGGTCCGGCGGCAAGGAAGCCGACGTGCCAGAACATGACGGCCGCGACGAGCAGCGCCGCCAGGAACCGCAGGCGATGAGCGAGCGCGGATTCGTCGGCTGCCATGGTATCCAACTCTCCGGTCGTCATGCCGGGGCGCCGCGCGCGGCCACTTGCGTTGCCGGCCCCTTCGCGCCGCGCGAGTCGTCCCGGTACCAGTTTCCCAGAGTCCGTTCCAACCGGGCGCGGTTTTCGGCGGACATCGGGCAGAGCGGCAGCCGGAACTCCTCGGCGATCCTGCCCCGCAGCGCCAGGGCCGTCTTAATCGGGATGGGGTTCGTCTCCAGCGAAAGCAGGTCGCGGGCCAGTCCGTAGAGCCGACGGTGCACGATCAGCGCTTCGCTCCAGCGGCCTTCCAGGGCCGCGGCCACGAGGGCCTTGGTTTCGGCCGGCAGAATGTTCGCCAGGACGCTGACGACGCCCACCGCCCCGATGCTCATCAGCGGCAGCGTGAGGGGGTCGTCTCCCGAAAGGATGGCGATGTCGCTCGCCACCGCCAGCGCGCCGGCCGCATCGACCGATCCCGTGGCGTGCTTGACGGCCGCGATGTGCCGGTGTTCGTCCCTCAGGCGCGCGATGGTCTCGACGGCGATCTCAACGCCCGTCCGTCCGGGGATGTTATAGAGCATGATCGGCGCGGCGATTTCCCGCGCGCAGCGGGAGAAGTGCTGAAATAAGCCGGGTTGAGAGGGCTTGTTGTAATAGGGGCTGACGAGCATCACGCCGTCCGCGCCGGCCCGCAGCAGTGCGTGCGAGAGGTGGATCGTCTTTTCGGTGCAATTCGTCCCGGCCCCGGCAATGACCGGCACGCGCCGCCGCGAGGCCCGGCACGCCGCCGCCACTACCGCCGCTTGCTCCTCCTCCGACAGCGTGGGGGATTCGCCGGTGGTGCCGCAGGGCACCAGCCCGTCGACGCCGCCTTCGATGAGTTCGTCGACCAGCCGTTCAAGCGCGGCGAGATCGACCTTTCCGCCGCGAAAGGGCGTCACCAGCGCAACCAGGCAGCCGCGGAACACAACGCCTCCTGACCATCAGATTATACAGATCGCCGGCCGAAGCGGATCAGCAACTCGTTCATCTCCCGCACCGCCTCGCGCATCCCGACGAACAGCGCCCGCGAGACGATGCTGTGGCCGATGTTGAATTCCGCAAACCCCTCCATCGCCGCCACCGGACCGACGTTCCGGTAGGTCAGCCCGTGGCCGCCGTGGACCTCCAGGCCGCAGCGCTGCGCGGTTTCAATCCCCGCCCGCAGCGCGTCGAGCGCGGCAGCGACCCGCGCCGGCTCCTGCGCGTGTGCGTAGCCGCCCGTCCACAACTCTACGGAGTCGAACCCCAGTTCGGCCGACGCCTCGATCTGCGCCGCGATCGGCTCGATGAACGCGCTGCACCGGATTCCGCGGCCCTTCAGCCGCCGCACCACCGGCCCGATCCTCCGCCGCAGCCGGGCCACGTCCAGCCCGCCCTCGGTCGTCAATTCCTGCCGCCGCTCGGGGACGAGGCAGCACTGGTCCGGGCGCAGCCGCGCCGCGATGGCGACGATTCCGGCGGCGATGGACATCTCCATGTTCAGTTTCACGCAGACCGCGGCCTTGAGCGGCTCCAGATCGCGGTCGGTGATGTGCCGGCGGTCTTCGCGCAGGTGAAACGTGATGCACGCCGCTCCGCCAAGTTGGGCCTCGACGGCCGCCCAGACCGGGTCCGGCTCGTCGGTGCCGCGGGCGTTGCGGACGGTCGCAACGTGATCGATGTTGACTCCCAGCGTGGCCACGGACGTTCCTCCGATCGGACGGTGGTATCCAATCACAGATTGCCCCGCGCCGCCAGAGGCACGAGAGCGATCCGAGTCGCGACCGCCGGCGAGCGGAAATCCGTTCGCTAACACTCACGGCTCTGATAAGATGGGCGCCGCGCACCGCGTCGGAGAGCCATGCCGAAGTCGGGCCAGATCGTCGTCGTCGCCAATCGGCTGCCCGTGCAGCGCGTACGCCACGGCCGGGTGACGCGCTGGGACCCCAGCCCCGGCGGACTGGTCAGCGCGATGGCCCCGATTCTCCGGCGGCACGGTGGTGCGTGGGTGGGGTGGTCGGGCGTCGCCGGCCCGACGCCGCGGCCCTTCGTTCACGACGGCATCCGCATCCGCCCCGTGGGGCTGTCTACGGGCGAGGTGGAGCGCTATTACCTCGGCTTCTCCAACCGGACGATCTGGCCGCTCTACCACGACGCGATCCGCGCGCCGACGTTTGTCCGGCGCTGGTGGAAGCCCTACGTCGACATCAACCGCCGCTTCGCGCAAGCGGCGGCCCGGATCGCGCGGCGGCGCCAGATCGTCTGGGTCCACGACTATCAGTTGCAACTGGTGCCCCGGCTGCTGCGGGAGATTCGGCCGGACCTGCGGATCGGGTTTTTTCTGCACATTCCGTTCCCGCCCGACGAATTGTTTGCGTGGCTGCCGTGGCGAAAGGAAATCATGGAGGGGCTTCTGGGGGCGGACGTGGTGGGCTTCCAGACGCACGACGACGCCAAGGACTTCGCCAATTCCGCGCGGCAGTACTCGTCCGCACGGGGCACCGAGACGGAACTGGAATTCCGCCGCCGCACCGTTCGGGTCCGCACCGTGCCGATCTCCGTTGATTTCGCGGAACTGGATCGACTGGCCGCCGACCCCCGCGTGCTGAAGTCCGCCGCCGAACTGCGACGGCGTGTCGGTCCGAATCGCCGGATTCTCCTCAGCGTCGACCGAATGGACTACACCAAGGGGATCGACGCGCGCCTGCTGGCGTTCGAAGAATTGTTGCGGCGGCGGCTGGCGTCGGTCGAAGAATGCGTGCTGATCCAGATCGCCGTGCCGACCCGCGAACAGGTCACGGAATATCGGGAAGTCCGCACCCGCGTCGAACAGATCGTCGGGCGCATCAACGGCGAGTTCAGTTCTCCCGGGCGGGTGGCGGTACACTATTTCCGCCGCAGTTATCCGCGCGATGAACTGGCCGTGTTCTATGCGGCGGCGGACGTGATGATCGTCACGCCTTTGCGGGACGGAATGAACCTCGTCGCGAAGGAATACGTGGCCATGCGCCGCGACCACAGCGGGGTCCTGGTGCTGAGCGAGTTTGCCGGGGCGGCGCGGGAACTGCGCCGCGCGCTGCTCGTCAACCCGCGCGACACGGACGGGATGGTGCGGACCCTCCACACCGCGCTGCGGATGCCCGACCGGGAGGCCCATTTCCGCATGTCCCTCCTGCGAACGCAGGTCCGGCGGCACGACATCCAGGAATGGGCGCGGGGGTTCATGGGAGCGCTGCGGGGATGAGTCGGCTTTCCGAGCGGCTCGATGCACTGGCCCGCGCGCCGGTCCTTGTGGTCGCCTGCGACTTCGACGGAACGCTCGCGCCGATCGTCGACGATCACCGTGCCGCCCGTCCCGACCGCGAAGCGCTCGTTGCCCTCCGCGCCCTGTCCGACGCCCCGCAGACCCACGTGGCTGTCATCTCGGGCCGGGCCCTGAACGATCTCGCCCTGCGCACGGCGGAAGTCCCCAACGTTCATCTCGTCGGCAGCCACGGCAGCGAGTTCGACCCCGGATTCGCCGAACGCCTCTCGTCCGAGACCCGCGCCCTGCGCACGCGCCTGGTGGGCGCACTCGAGTCGCTCCTGGCCCGCTTTCCCGGCTGTACGCTTGAAATCAAGCCCGCGTCGGTCGCCTTTCACTATCGCGGCGCGACGGGCCCGGTCGCCGACGGGGCCGTACAGGCCATACAGGCCGGCCCCGGCCGCTGGCAGGGCGTGTCCGTCCGGCACGGCAAGAAGGTGATCGAACTGGGCGTCACTGAAACCGACAAGGGAAAGGCCCTGGAGCGCATTCGCCAGCGCTTCGGGGCGTCCGCGGTCATTTTTCTGGGCGACGACGTCACGGACGAGGACGCCTTCGCGACTCTTGGCGGACCCGACGTGGGGATCAAGGTCGGCCCCGGCGAGACCCGTGCCGAGTTCCGCGCAGCCGACACCACCGAGGCCGCGAGGATCCTTGCCCGACTGGCCGAGTCCCGCGCGGCCTGGCTCGCGGGCGCGCGGGCCGTGCCGATCGAGCATCACGCGCTGCTTTCCGACCAGCGCACGACCGCCCTGATCGCGCCGGCGACCCGCATCGTCTGGATGTGTCTTCCGCGGTTCGATTCGCCGGCACTTTTCGCCGAACTGATCGGCGGGCCCGCGGCCGGATTCTTCGAGATTAGTCCCGCCGGAGAGGACCGCCTTTCGGATTCGAGTGGGGAGGCAAGGGCGGCGCCCGCGGGCCGCTACATCGGCGATTCGTTCGTCGTCGAGTCGCGGTGGGCCGGCCTGCGTGTGAGGGACTATCTCGACTGCACCGGGGGCCGCGCATTTCAGCGCGCGGGGCGAACCGAACTGGTCCGGGTGATCGAAGGGCGCGGGGCCGTCCGCGTGACGTTTTCGCCGCGGCTGGACTTCGGCCGCACGCCGACACGCATCCACGTCTGCGACGGCGGGCTGGAGATCGAGGGCGCGGTTGACCCCATTGTGCTGGCCGCGCCGGGCGTGCAGTGGCGGCTGCGGGAAGAAGGTCCGCACCAGACGGCCGTCGGTGAGATTCATCTCGACGGCGCGCCCTGCGTGCTGGAACTCCGCTACGGTACGGCCAACCTCGCCCCCGCGCAGGGGGATGAGGCGTTGCGCCGATCCGAGACGGAGCAGTTCTGGAGCAGTTGGGCCGCCACGCTGACGCTTCCGCGGATCGCGCCGGACCTCTGCCGACGAAGCGCCCTGGTCCTCAAGGCGCTCTGTTACGGTCCGACGGGTGCGATGGCCGCGGCCGCGACCACCAGTCTGCCCGAGCACCCGGGCGGTGCGCGGAACTGGGACTACCGCTACTGTTGGCCGCGCGATGCCGCGATGGCCGCCGCCGCCCTGGTGCGGCTGGGAGCGGTCGCGCCGGCGATGAAGTTCCTTGACTGGGTCCTGGGAGTGCTGGAACGGTGCGAGTCGCCCGATCGCCTGCGGCCGGTCTACACCGTGAGCGGCGGCCACCTCGCCCCGGAGGCCGAGATCAGCGGTCTGGCGGGCTACCTGGGCAGCCGGCCGGTCCGCGTCGGCAACGCCGCGGCGTTGCAGGTGCAACTCGACGTGTTTGGAGTGATCGCCGATCTGGTCGCCCTGCTGGGTCAGCGGCAGGCCCCGCTGTCATCGGAACACTGGCGGATCGTCGAGATGATGGTCGACGCCGTGCGGCGCCGCTGGCGGGAGCCGGATGACGGCATCTGGGAGCCGCGGCTGCCGAAGCGCCACCACGTCCATTCCAAGGTCATGTGCTGGCAGACGGTGGACCGGGCGCTCGATGTTGCCGCGTACCTGGGGCAGGCCCGGCCCGACTGGCCCGCCCTGCGCGACGAGATTGCCGCCGACGTGCTGGAACGCGGCTGGCGTCCCGACGTGGGTTCGTTCTCAGCCGTTTACGACGACGATGCGGTCGACGCCGCGTCGCTGTGCATCGGCCTCAGCGGGCTGCTGCCACCCGACGACCCCCGCTTCGTCGCCACCGTGGGCCGCGTGGAGCGGGGATTGCTCGTCGGGCCGACGGTCTATCGCTATCGCTACGACGACGGCCTACCCGGGGGCGTCGCCGGCTTCCATCTCTGTACGAGTTGGCTGATTGAGGTGTACTGTCTTCTCGGTCGATTCGCCGACGCGGCACTTCTTTTCGAGCAGTACGTCGGGCTGGTCGGCGAAACGGGCCTGCTTGCCGAGACGTATGATCCCCGGACCCGCCGGGCGCTGGGTAATTACCCCCAGGCGTATTCGCACCTCGGGCTGATCAACGCGGCCGTGCGACTCAGCACGGGTCCCGGCTCTGGCGGGGATTGAGACACGATCGCAAGCGGGGCCGGCCCAAGCAAGCCGCGCAAAAAAAGATCGCGGTCCCTTCTCAAGGGGACCGCGATCCTTATCATTCAGGGAAAGGTTGAATTGCTTTTTAGTTACGCCCTCCGGCGTCGCAGAAGGGCAAACGCGCCCAAGCCGAGCAGCGACATCGTCGCGGGCTCCGGAACCTGGATGCGAAGGACGCCGGAATTCCACTGCCCGTCGATCGCGTTCGGCACGTCGTCGAACGATTCATGGAACTCCATCCGCAGCAGACCGTTCGGCAGGGGGATGTCGGGAATCGCGACGTCCACCAGTTTGATGACCGGGTTGCTGAAACTCGCGGTGCCCGGGGCGTTGTTGCCGGCGCCCGGCCGCAGGAAGAGGCCCGTCAGGTCCGGAGCGATATTGTCGTCGAAATAGACCCGCAACTCGCTCAACCAACTTCCGCCAAACGCGCTCAGGTTCACGTCCCAGCCGATGCCGTTCATGACGATCGGCGTGCCGGAAGGAAGGCCGACGCACGCGGCGAGGTCTAGAACGACGACCACGTTGTCGGGGTCGCCCACCAGATCCCAACTCGCAATGCCCGCAACGTTGAAGTCGCAGATCGGACCCTGGCGGAGCATCGAACCGCTGCCGGTGATGTCGGTAATCGGCTGACCTTTCGGATCCTGGTTCGGTCCCGTCACGGCAAGACCTGCCCACGCCGTGCTCGACAGGAACGCGACGGCCACGGTCGCAACTAGCAATCTTTTCATGGTCCTTTCCCTCTGTCTCGATTCCTTTGCGAGCATCCGCCGCCTACGGACGGATGAATTGCCCGCTCCTTTGCTTATGTGTCAGATTACCAGATCGGGGACCGCAATTCAAGGGGGGTGCCCGACTTTTTTCCGGTTTGGTTGAGAACCCCATAAAAACTGGAGGCCCAGGGGGCGATCGGGAAGCAATCTGTTTTAGACAAAGCACTTATGAACATGGTCGCATAACAGCGTGTCTGATTAATCTGTGACGCCGCCGAGACGGCGGTGCCAGCGCCCGCCGCGGCGGGTGCCACAGCAGGTTGCGAAACTGCGTCTAAGGGCCTTGGGCCGGCGTCTGCCCGGGTGCCGGCTCGTCACACTCGATCACGTCTTCCCCGGCGTCCATGGCCGCGTTTGCGAGGGCGTCCGCCCGTCCGTTCTGTTCGCGCGGGATATGCTGAATCCTCCAGCGCTCAAACCGGTCGAGTTTCCGGCGGACCTCGCTAAACAGCGGGACGATCCCCGAATTGCGGACTCGGTATTCGCCGTTGACCTGTCGGACCAGCAGTTCGCTGTCCGAATAGACCTCCACCGACCGCGCTCCCTTGAGGGCCGCCGCCTCCAGGGCCTTCAAAAGGGCGTTGTATTCGGCCTGATTGTTGGTGCTGCGGCCGAGGAAAAACCCCGCCTCGAAGACCCGCTGACCCTGTTCGCCCGCGACCACGACCCCGGCCCCGGCGGGACCCGGGTTCCCCCGCGATCCGCCATCGACATTAAGGATGAGTTTCATCTGGAACGCGCCGGCTGCCGGGTCAACGTACGCGTGTCTCGGCCGTCCGTTCCAGGTAGAGCATCTGCCCGCAGACGTGGCAGAGGACGGGCTCGTCGCGCGTGATGATGGCGTTGACCTGCTCGAGCGTGACGGACATGTTGCAACTGCTGCACGCGAATTCCTCGCGGCGGGGGTTGATGCGGATCAGCAGCGACAGGGCGCGGCCTTCGTTCTTGCGGGCAAGACGCTCGAACATTTCCAGTGCGCCGGAAGGCACGGCCGCGGCGGCCACCGCACGCTCGGCCCTGAGTTTCTCCAAACGGTCTGCGGACTGCTCTTTCGTGTCGGCGGCCGCCTGGCTCAGGTCGGCGAGTTTGGCCCGTTCGGCCGCCAGTCGCTGTTCGTCCTCCGCCAGTCGCTTTCGGGCCTCGTCCAGTTCCGAAAGCAGGGCAAGCAGCCGCTCCTCCACTTTCGCGTTGTTGGCCTTGTCGGTGTTGAGTTGGGCCAGGACGGCGGAGTATTCCTTGTTGGTCCGGGCGGCGTTGAGGGCCGCTCTGAGTTTTGCGATCTTTTCCTCGTTGGACTTGATCTCGAGGTTGAGCCGGTCGGCCTCCATCTGGCGGGCGAGCAGTTCCTTCCGCTTCGCGTCGATCTCCTCGCTGATCTGCTTGAGCCGACGTTCTTGGGCCGCCGCCGCACGCACCCGGGCCTCGATCCGCTGATGCACCTCCGCCAGTTGAAGTTCGATCTCCTGCAATCGGTGCAGGGCGTCGAGTACCGCGCCCATTCGCAGACTCCGGGCCGCGTCCGGCGGCCGCACACAGCCCGCGACTCGCCGGCGCCTCGTTGGATTATGCGCGGGAATCTCGTCCGCGGCAAGTTTACGGCCGGCGGTCGCGCCGCGGCGCGCCCGACAGCGCCCGCAACCGTTGTGGCCCCGGGCCGCGCTACCTATACTCCCCCACCCGACGGCCCCGCCGGCCGCCGGCCGCCCCGTCGCCCGACGCCTCACGGAGACCTTAACGATGCCCAAACTGCGTTTGTTTACGCCCGGCCCCACGATGGTGCCCGACGAGGTGCTGCTCGAGATGGCCCGCCCCATCGAGCACCACCGCACCCAAACCTACCGCGACTGGCTCAAGGAGTGCACCGAAAACCTCCAGTACCTCTTCCAGACCCGCGGGTCGTGCCTGACCATCAGCGGCAGCGGCAGCGCCGCCGCCGAAGGCGCGATCGTCTGCACCGTCCCGCCCGGCCGCAAGGCCCTCGTCTGCCACGGCGGCAAGTTCGGCGAACGCTGGCGCGACGTCTGCCGGCGCTACGGGATCGACCACATTGAATATGAATACGAGTACGGCCGCGGGGCCGACCCGCAGCGAGTCGCGGACATCCTGGCGAAGGAGCCGGCGGTCTCGGTCGTCATCACCGTCCATTCCGAGACGAGCACCTGCGCCCTGACCGACGTGGCGGCGATGGCCAGGATCACCCGCCAGCGCGACTGCCTGCTGATGACCGACTGCATCACGTCGGTCGGCTGCCTGCCGTTCAAGATGGACGAATGGGGCATCGACGTGGCGGTCACGGGGTCGCAGAAGGCGCTGATGCTGCCGCCGGGCCTGTCGTTCGTGGCGGTCAACGAGCGGGCGTGGAAGGTGATCGAATCGTTCGAGGCCCCGCTGTTCTACAACAACCTGCGGGCGTACAAGAAGAGTCTGGCCGACTGGGACGCGCCCTGGACGCCGGCCAACACGCTTGTCCGCGCCCTGCGGGTCTCGCTGGCGATGATCCGCAAGGAAGGACTGGAAAACGTCTGGGCCCGCACCGCGCGGCTGGCCCGCGCGACCCGCGACGCGGCCGTGGCGATGGGCCTGACGATCTTCGCCCGGGACCCGGCCGACAGCGTCACGGGGATCAACACGCCGGCGGGGATCGACAACGACAAGTGGCGAAAGGGCATGAAGGCCCGGTTCGGCGTGCAACTGGCCGACGGGCAGGGGCAACTCAAGGGCAAGATGGTGCGCATCAGCCACATGGGCTGGGTGGACGACCTGGACACGCTGGGCGCGATCGCGGCGATGGAACTGACGCTGCGCGAACAGGGATACAAGGTGGATCCGGGCACGGGCCCGGCGGCATATTTAAAGGCGATTGCTTCCTGAGGCACGGCTGACGCGTCATGCAGGACGCCTGACGCGACTTTGACGCGGATGGCGGGTTCGGCCCGCCCGCAAGGGGCGCTGGGCGGCTAAGAGCGTCTAGCACAACCATCTTGTGGTACCCGCCGCGGCGGGTGCGTACACAGGCGGGACGCCTGTGCCACAGAATTGTTGGGCGCTCTAAGGAGTTTTCGCGTTTGCAATCCGGCGGCTATCGCCCGAACCGCGGTCAAGCGGCGATGTGCGAAAGGAGAATGCCGTGACTCTGGATGAACGCCTTGATCGGCTGGAGCGGGACCTGGAACGTGCCCGGCGTCGTTTCCGGTGGTCGGCCATCGTGACCGGCGTGGCGGTCGTCGCCCTCGCGGCCTGGCTGCTGGCCGGGCCGAAGGGGTATGCGGCGACGGAAAAGATGCGCGGAACCCTGGAGGAAGTGCGAACGCGGCGGCTGGTGATCGAAGATGAGGCCGGCAAGGACCGCGTGTGGATGGTCGTCACGAAGGACGGGCCGGCGCTGGACCTGCGCGACGAGGCCGGCACGGTCCGCGCGGCGATGACCGTCACGAACGACGAGCCGGGGCTGGGCCTGTTCGACGAGGCGGGCACGGTCCGCGCGTGGATGGACGTCACGAAGGACGGGCCGTGGCTGGCCCTGTCCGACGAGGGCGGCACGGTCCGCGCGCGGATGGACGTGACGAATGACGGGCCGGGGCTGGCCCTGCGCGACGAGGCGGGCAGGAACCGCGCGGGGATGGTCGTCACGAAGGACGGGCCGGCGCTGGGCCTGTACGACGCGGCCGGCAAGGTCCGCGCGGCGATGGGCGTCACGAACGACGAGCCGATGCTGGCCCTATTCGACGCGGCCGGCGAGGTCCGCGCGGGGATTGAAGTGGCGAAGGACGGGGCGGGGCTGGCCCTGTACGACGAGGCCGGCAAGGGCCGCGCGAGGATGAACGTGACGAAGGACGGGGCGGGATTGCAGTTGGCCGACGGCACGGGGACCGATCGACTGGCTCTGGGCGCGTCGGCAACGGAAACGCCCGCCGGCAAGACCATCCGCCTTCCTGAATCGACGATCACGCTCTTTGGACCGGACGGCAAGGTGGTCTGGCAGGTGCCAAGAGATTAGGGCGGGGACCGTCGCACGCAACGCGAACGAATTGACGGGTTGGGGGGCTGGATGGGCAGGAGTCTGGGAAGGCGGCGGGGCCGCGCCTCGCCCCAAGCGCCGCTCGCCGCCGCGCTGTGCCCCCTGTCGGCGCGGCATTTGGGGGCGATGGCGGCGCGGCGGTAGGAACGGAAGGCCGGGTTATTGGCGGCGCTTGCGGCGGCGGCCGGGTCGGCCGTTGGCGATCGTCTCAACGGCCGCGATATGCAGGAAGGGCACGAAGACCCAGTGGTCCCCATCGGCCAGCGTGATGAACAATCGATTCCGCAAGAGCGCGACGGAGAGCGGGTCGCGGACGTCGTAATGGTCTCCGCTGGTGAGGCGGACCCGGAGGGGCTGGAAGGGTTCGCCCGCGCGCAGTTCTCGAATCTCGGTCGGAGCCATGTCCCCGATTGTACGCCCGCCCGCACTTCCATTCCACGCCGGGCACGGGTGCCGCGGCCTTCTTGAAGGCAATTACTACATGAGGATCGCCTGACGCGACTTCGGCGCGAAGGACGGTTCGTGGTACGAAGCGAACAGGCCGCGGTCGGATTCGAACCGACGAATAACGGATTTGCAATCCGTCCCCTTGAACCACTTGGGTACGCGGCCGTGCCGGGGCCCGGCCCGGGCGGCGATTCGACTTCTCTCGTCCCGGCGGCGCGCCGCGGGACGCCACGCCGACGGCGGTGAGTATACCTTGCCACCTTGCCTTCGGCCATGACGCCTGTCGGAGTTCGATCCCGCGGCTCGATCCACAAGACGGCGCGAGCAACTCCCGCACCGCGGCAGCCGCGAACGCCGGCCGCCGCGACCGCTCACTGCGCGAGGAGGGATTCGAACCCTCACGGGCTTCGCCCACTGGATCCTAAATCCAGCGCGTATTCCAGTTCCGCCACTCGCGCGGCGATGACCGATTCTATCGTCCGGGTCTCCCGGCCGCCGGTTCGTTTCGCACGGGCGGTTCCGCTGCGGGAGGTCCGCCGCCGGCGGCGGGGGGCGCCGCGGGCCACGGTCCGAACAGCGTCCGGCGCGCGCGGGCCAGGCCGGTCAGCGCCCGCGCGCCGTTGTCGATCGGGATGGAATTGATCCACAGCGCGGTGCGGTATCCGCCGAGTACGTCGCGCGGGCTGCGGACGTAGTAGCACTCCTCGGCCCGGAAGCGGAGTTGCAGGACGAAGCGCGCGGCCCGACGTGCCGCCCGGTGGTATTGCTCCCGCCGCTTTGCGTCGCCGATCAGTCCCGACAGGTTGACCCCGTCGCACAGCGCCGCCAGCGCGTCGGCCGTGGCGATGTCCATGCCCGCGCCGCCGGCCAGGTCGATCGCGCCGGCCAGTTCCGGCCGCCGGCCGTCGGGGTCGGTGAACTGGGCCGCGGCCAGTCGGTCAAGCAGGCGGAACGCGGCATCACCCGTGTTCGCATCGCGGGTCTGCTCGTAAGCGGCGGCCAGCGCGCGGGCGTGCGCGGCGACGGCGGGCAGGTCGTGCGAGGAGGCGAGTCGTTCGGCGTAATACCCGGCCGCGCGGCGCAAGGCGGATTCGATGACCGGGTCGCCGCGATTCGACCTCGTCCGGGCGTCGAATCGCGCCAGGGCGAGCAGCGCCGTGCCGGCCGCGAGTTCGGGCGAACCGGCAAACAGACCCGCGACGGGGTCGCGAACGCCGACCTGTCCGCGTTCGTCCTGCGTGGACAGCAGGCCGGCGGCCAGCCGGGCCGCGGCATCCGCCGCTGCGCCGGCGCGGGTGGCGGCGCGTGCGGGTCCGGAGGTCGGTGCGGGCCGGGTTGCGAGATGATTCGGCGGCGCGGTCGGCGGGGCAAGCGGCTCTTCGGCCAGCGCGAGCAGGAGTCGGGCTGCGGAACCGAGTTTGTCCTCGTGGCCGGGGAACTCGACGTACGCCGCCCCGAACCGGGGATCATATTTGCCTCCGCCGTCCGGCAGCGGGCGGAGGTTGCCCAGCGCCGCGGTGAGCAGCGGCCGGGCGACCTCGGCGGCCGCGGGGTCCGGCCGGGCGCGGGCGTACTCCATCAGCGCGGCGAGCACGGCCATCTGCGCGGTGGCCGAGTTGCGGTCATCGTAGCGGTCGGTGGCCGGCTGGTAGCAGTAGGCGAAACTGCCGTCGCGGTTTCGGCGGTAGCGGAGGTAATCCACGAGTTCGGACAATGCCTGATCGAGCACGGCCGCGGTCACGTCTTCGGGCGCCAGCAGGCGCACGCCGCTTCGGAGCAGGACGGGGCGCTCGTCCGGCGGCTGCCAGAGGTGCGCAACCGGGAAGCGAAAATACCGGACGTCGCAATGACGCAGGCGCTTCTCGTCCGCCGAAAGGCGGATGCGGCCCTCGGCGTGTTGAAGCGCCAAGTCGGGCGAATATCCGGCGGCGACGATCTGCCCGGGCGTGACCCACCCGGTCCGGTCGTCCAGTTCGACGCCGACGCCGTCCGCTCCGGCCGCGAAGGAGGCGTAGAGTTCTGCGGTCCAGCGGCCCTCGTCGGTCAGTCGCGCGGGCAGGTAATCCGGCTGCCCGCAGACCTCGATCTCCAGTCCGAGCCGGTCGGGGTCGCGGCGGTCGGCGCGCGGAAGACGGCGAAGTTCTCTTCCCAGCGCGGTCCCGCCCTCCGCGGCAATTTCGAGCAGCGGGCCGGCGTCGGTCCGGTATTCGCACACGAGCCGTCCGCGGGAACGCAACGCCAGGCGCAGCCGCGCGGTGCGGCCGCGCAGGACCAGCGGGGTGTAGCGCGGGCGGCGCGGAGCGAGCCGGTTCGCTGCGTCCTCGATCGCCTTGCGGACCGTCTCGACCAGCAGGAGTTGATCCGGCTCGGACAATCCGGTCGGGTCGACGAGGGCCGGGGCCGTTGTGACCCGGCCGCGCGCGATCCCCGCGGCGCAGAAGACTGCCGCAAGCAGGAAGAGTGGCCGCACGTCTGGAGTATAAACGCGGACGAATCGTTTCCCCCGTCGGTTCGCCGTCACTGCGGGCGCGGCGCCGCGATCAGTTGCGCGACGGCGGGTAGGACTTCGTACTCGACGGGCGTCGTCCCGTGCGGCTCGCCGTCAATTTCGACCGGAACGGGCCTGTCGGACGAAACGCGCAGCCGCGTCGCGCGGCGGTAGAGCAGACCGCGGCGGCCGACGTGCCCGCGAAACAGAGTCCACGCCGACCACCAGAGCAACCGGCTGCGCGACGCGCAGGGATAGACGCATACGTCCAGCAACCCGTCGTCCGGCCGGGCCTCGCGGAGGATCCGCAAGCCAAGCGCGTAGCGCGGCGTGTTGCCGACGAAGACGAGTCCGGGGCCGTCGAACGCCGGCCGGCCGTCGATCTCGACGGACAGTCGCGGCCAGTGCCACGACCGGAACGTCCGCCCTAGCGGCACGATGTAGGACCAGTGCGAGACGTGCCCGCGTCGGCGGCGGACGAACTCGCGAACGACTTGGGCGTCGAAGCCGACGCCGGAGACGCTGTGGAACGGTCGGCCGCCGGCGAGACCCAGGTCGAAATTCACGGCCGCGCCGTTCAACCCTGAGACCACGAGCCGCTCGGCGGTCCGCGGCATCTGAAGGTATTCGGCCAACAGGTTCTCGGTGCCGCCCGGGACGACCAGCAGCGGCAGGCGGCGGCGGTTCAGGCCGGCGAGGGCCTCGTTGACGGTCCCGTCACCGCCGACGACGGCCAGCAGTTCCGTCTCCGCCGGTAGGTCTGCGGCCAGACACCGGGCGTCGCCGGGGCCGGCGGTATGCGATACGCGGACGTCTGCACCCGCGGAGCGCCAGCCCGCGACGAGCCGGGTAACGAAATCGGCGCGTCGCCGACGGCCGGACACCGGATTGACGATGACGCGGATGGACCGGCGCAAAAAAATGCGCTCCCGCGAGTTCCGCCGCGCGGCTTCGAACATTTCGGTCGATGCGCGGCACCATCGAAGGCGCGGACGGATTTTAACAGCCCGAAGCGCAAGCGCGGGCGTGTTCCAGACGGCGAGGAACCCTAGCCCTCGCGGGCGCATCGTGCGGGTACACGATAGCGAGTCTCGTCGCCGTTCGATCAGTCAAGCGGGTTGAGGACCAGCCCCGTGGCCAGTTTCGGGAAAAAGTAGGTCGTCTTCTGGGGCATGAGTTCGCCCGCGGCGCAGACGGCGCGCAACTCGGCCATGGCGCAGGGCTGCATGAGGAAGGCGACGCCGCGGGCGGCGCGGGCCTCGGCGACGGCGTCAGCCAGCGGTTTGACGTAGTGAATCGCCGGCGCGGTCCCGCCGCCGAGACGCCGCGTCAGGACCTCGTCGATCACGTACCGATGCAGGATGGCGTAACTCAGCCGCCGCCACGCCGCGGCCCGGCTTGGTTCCAGGGCGGAAAGAAAATCCGGGTCCTTCGGCCGCATGACGGCGAAGCCGCCGGACGCGCCGTCGAATACGCCGATCGACTGCGGGCCGTGTGCGGGCAGCGCGGCGGCGCAGGTCGCGGCGTCCTTGGCGTCCGTCGACAGCCATTCAAAGCGGTCGGCAAGGGCCGCCGGTAGTTCGGAGCCGAGGCCCGGGCGGTCAACCACCACTCGGTGCGTCGGCAGGATCAGCGCGCCGGGGTCCTCCATCGCCAGGAACACCGTCAGGACAAAATGGGCCGGGTGGTCCGGCGGCAGCCGGCCGCCCGGCGCGGCCGCGGCCGACTCGTCGCGGTAGTTCAGGGCCGTGGTGTAGCGGTGGTGCCCGTCGGCGATGTAGACCGCCCGCGGCGACATCTCCTCGCGCACGCGGCCGATCACCGCCGGATCGCGCACGGTCCACAGACGATTCTCCACCTCGTCCGCGTCAGCGAAGGCGTCCGGTTCGCGCTGCACGGCGGCGTCCAGCGCGGCGGCGGTCCGGTTGGCGGCGTCGGGATACAGCCCGAAGATCGGCGAGAGTTGGCACCGTGTGGCCCGCATCAGCCGCAGCCGGTCCTCCTTCGGCCCGCCGAAGGTCTGCTCGTGCGGGAACACGCGGCCCGAACCGAACGGCTCCAGGCGCAGCCGGGCGAAGAACATCCGCCGGACGTACGGCCGCCCCGCGACCGCGAAGCGCTGGTAATAGACATAGAGCGCAGGCGCTTCGTCCCGCGCGAGCGTTCCATCGTTCAGCCAGGTCTTCAGCGTCCGTGCGGCGGCGGCATACTCGGCCTCCGGGCCGGCCTCCTTCGGCGGGGTGTGCGGCAGGTCGACCGCGACGATGTTTTGCCGGTCACAGGCGAGCAGGGCCTTTTTTTCGGGCGCGTCGAGGATGTCGTACGGCGGCGCGACCCGCGAGCCCAGGTCCGAGGCGCGGTAACGGATCGCTCGAAGGGGCTGTATTTCGGCCACGTCGTCTACTCCGTTTTTGTGCGCCGCGCCGCGCGCCCGGTCGGCTCCACCGAACTCAGCCAGAATTCGATGATCGCCTCCGCCGCAACGGCATGTCCGACGGGCGACCAGTGCTGGTCGTAGGTGTAATACGTCTGCCGGCCCTCAGCCGCCGCCGCCCGCAGCGCGGGCGTCAGCGTGAGGAACGGAAGCGACTCAGCGGCGCACCAGTCGCGCACGACCGACTCTTTCGCGTCCAACCTTTCAAGCAGCATCCGCACGAATTCGTCCGGCGGCGGCAGCGGGCGGCGCGCGCGCAGGGCGACAAAGCCGCGCACCTTCTCCGCCGGCAGACCGTCCGCCGCAAGGGGAAACACGACGTGGGCCTTGACGGGCGCGTAGATCACAGCGAGCCGCGCGCCGGCGGCGCGGCAGTCGTCGCGCAGCGCCGCCAGGATCTGCGCGGCGATGCGCCACTGGGGCGAGCCGGCGAAGTCCGCCGGCGCGACGTACAGGTCGATGAGTTGCTTGGGGGCGAAGGCGTAATAGCGGGTGGCGTCCGGCGGACCGGCGGCGACGGGCATCCAGGAGAGCAGGTCCATTCCGGCAGGCGGCGGTCCGATGCACACCGACGCGGCGGACTGGACCAGCAGCCGCTCGATCCCGCCGAGGATGGGCGACGTGCGCAGGATGTTTTTGAGTCGGATCGACGGGCCTTCGCGGATGCGCGTCTCGCGGAAATCGTTGCCTTCGTAGAGCAGCAGCAGCACCCATTTCGGGCGCAGCGTCAGTCCGAAGTCCCGCAGCGCCGCGCGGCAGTGCTGCGGCGAATAGCCCGACATGCCGAGGTTGGCCACCGTGCGGCCCGTCCCACGGGCCACCCGGAAGGGCCAGGCCTCGTCATCGGTGACGCGCGAGCCCTCGGCGAACGAGTCGCCCAGGACGACGACGTCGGCCTCCGTCAGGTCCGTCGCGTTGCGGAAGCCGTTTGCATCCATCGTCAGTTCGCATTCCACCGTTCCGTAGCCCGGCCGCGCGACGGGATAGGATCGCGCGGACGGCGGAACGTCCTCGTAGGTTATGTGGAAATGGCAGTACTCCGGGCGGCGGAAGGCGAGCCGGTCGATCTTGTAGGTGACGGGCGTGATAAACCGCAGCGCGACGTCGGCGGCGCAGGAGGCGACGAACGCGCCCGCCAGCACGGTGGCCAGGCGGAAGGCCCGCAAGCGCGCGGCCCGCGCGTTGGCGGCAAGGCCGACAAACAACCCGACCGCGGACGCCGCCGCCACGAACAAGAGCCAGAGAAAATGCGAGCGGGAGTACCGCCCGAGGACCACGACCTGCTCGCGGGCGACCATCTCGACCACGTCGCTCGGAATCAGCCACCCGACGGCGTTCGCGGCGAGCACGCCGGCCATCAGCCATCTTCGTTTCGCGGGCGCGGTCATGGAGGCGGGCCATGCTCCGGCGGGGTCGCACGCGGAGGCGGTCCGCGACCGCCGTGCGGCGGTCACGTTATCCGCGGGCCGATATATGATCCAGAACCGGTTCCCGCGTCGCAGCATCCGCGAGACCTGCAACGGGCGGCTCGACATGCCGGGGATCCGCCGATCGGTCGTCGATGATTCCACCCGATTTGCATGCCCGGCTGAACGAAGCGCGGCGCGAGATGCTGGAGCAGCAGTGCCGCGGCCGGGGCATCCGCGATGAGCGCGTGCTGGCGGCGATGGCCGAGGTGCCGCGCGAACGGTTCGTCCGCGAGGACTTGGTGGCCGAGGCCTATTCCGACCGCGCCCTGCCCATCGACTGCGGCCAGACCATCTCCCAGCCCTACATCGTCGCCGTGATGACCGAGGAACTCGACCTGCGGCCGGACCACTTGGTCCTGGAGGTCGGCACCGGCTCGGGTTATCAGTGCGCCGTGCTGTCGCGTTTGGCGCGGCAGGTCATCACGATCGAGCGCCTTCCCGAACTGAGCGAGCGCGCCCGAGGCCGGCTGGAAGCGCTGGGCGTGCGGAACGTCCGCTTTATCGTCGGCGACGGCAGCGCCGGCTGGCCGGAGGCCGCGCCCTACAACCGCATCATCGTCACGGCCGGGACGCCGGCTGTGCCGCCCGCGCTGCTGGAGCAAATCGTTCCCGGCGGGCGGCTGGTTGCGCCGGTCGGCGGCTCGGACACCCAGACGCTGGTGGTGATCGAGCGGCAGGAGGGGCGGACGGTCGAACGGCCGCTGCTGCCGTGCCGGTTCGTCAAACTCGTCGGGCGCGACGGCTGGTCGGAGGCGTAACCCGCGCAAACGTCGTCCGACGCGCGCCGGTCCGGGTCGAGAAGGGAACCGCCTGCGTCCGTCTGCGCCTGCGCCGCCGGAACGCTCGCTGACGCTTCGCGTCTCGTTGTGAAGTTGTCACGAGGACCCGCGCCGCCGGAACGCTCGCTGACGCTTCGCGTCTCGTTGTGAAGTTGTCACGAGGACCCGCGCCGCCGGAACGCTCGCTGATGCTTCGCGTCTCGTTGTAATGTTGGCGCGCGGCCCCGCGGCAGTGCCGCCGGAGCGCGGGCTACCGCGGCGATACGTCGCCGCGGCGCTCCTCGTCCCGCGAGTAGCGGACCTCGTAGATGTCACCGCCGCGCCACAGGCGCGCAAGCGTGCGGGCGAGGATGAACGCGTCGAGTCGCAGCGAGCGGCGCAGAACGTATTCGACGTCCAGTTCCAGTTTGTCCTCGATCGTCAGGCCCGCGCGGCCGCTGACCTGCGCCAGGCCCGTCAGCCCCGGCTTGACGCGCAGCCGCAGCGCCTGGCGCTTCGTCCACGAACAGGCCTGCTCGACGTAGAGCGGCCGCGGGCCGACCAGCGTCATGTCGCCGCGCAGCACGTTCCAGAGTTGGGGCAACTCGTCCAGACTGTGCTCGCGGAGCCAGCGTCCGATGCGCGTCAGCCGCGGGTCGGCTGCGTCGTGGGGCGACGGGCCGTAAGGATCGGTTTCGGGTCGCATCGTCCGAAACTTGTAGAGCGTGAACGGCCTCATCCCGCGTCCGGCGCGAGTCTGGCGGAAGACGGCCGGCCCCGGACTGTCGCGGCGGATGCGGCGCGCGATGATCAGCATGAACGGCCCGAGCACGATCAGGGCGACGCAGGCGACGGCCAGGTCGAACATGCGCCGGACGAAATCGCCCACGGGAGACGCACCGGGAACGGATTCGGGCAGGTCGCCGGCCACGGCCGCGAGTATAGGTCTTGCCCGCCGGACGGCGAAACACATATCCCGGCATCCTCGCTTGCGTTTCAACACGACCGCACGACAATCGCGGCCGCCCGGTGCGCGGGTCACTCTCGCGACCGCCCGGGCCGGAGGCCGCTTCAATCAGCCAGCCCGGCGCGCAGACCGGACGCCTTGAGGTCATCGCCGGCTGCATGTTCAGCGGCAAGACCGAGCGGCTGATCGAGCGGCTGCGCGCGGCCCAGCAGGCGGGGCGGCGCGTCCTGGCGGTCAAGCACCGCATCGACGATCGTTACGACCCGACGCACCTGGTGACGCACCGCAATGACCGCTTCGACGCCATCCGGGCCGCCGACGCGGCCGAGGTCGAGCGGCTCGCCGCGGACGTCGACGTCGTCGGGATCGACGAGGGGCATTTCTTCGGCCGGCCGCTGATTGACGCGGCCGAACGGATGCGCCGCCGGGGCCGGCGGGTCATCATCGTCGGCATCGACCACGATGCCTGGGGCCGGCCATTTACGCCCATGCCCGAACTGGCCGCCACCGCCGACGAGTGCGTCGCCACAACCGCCCCCTGCGCGCGATGCGGCGCGGCCGCGCGCTACTCGCAGCGGCTGACCGCCGTGGATACGCCGTTCATGGTCGGCGGCGCGGACTGCTACGAGCCGCGCTGCGACCGCTGTTTTGTCCCGCTGGCGTCCCCCGCGCCTCCGCTCTGAATCTTCCGGCCGTCCTCGTTCGCCCGTCGACGCGCGGCGGGGTTCGGCCGCGCCGACGTTCGCCGTATCACATTACCGCCGGGATTAACCCGGCGGCTCATGGATGTCCCGGCGTCCGTTGGAATACGAGCGGCGGGGTTTATCCCCGCCGGCAAGTATCTCCCGGCTGGCCGAATCGCTCGCGCGCGGGGATAATCTGTGCGATGAACGAATCTGACCCGCCGCAGATGGGGCCGGACAAGGCCCTGGCCATCGGCAGTTACGGCGAGAGTGTGGCCGCGTATCGCTATCTCGTCTTCGCCGAACACGCGCCGACCGAGCGCCATCGGCGGGCCTTTGAGGCGATGGCCGACGAGGAGCAAGACCACAAGGAGCGGCTCCAGCGGCTTCTGGTCGAGTTGTATCCGGACGCAGATTTCGTGCTGTCCGAACAGGACAAGGAACTGGTCGTGGTCGGCCCGCGGCTGCTCCAGGTCCGCGACCCGTCCAGTTTCGCCGCAGCGCTCAACATGACGCTTCAGACCGAGCAGCGCACCAGCGGCTTCTACCTGCGAATGAGCGAGCGCGTCGGCCACCAGCGCCTGCAGGCCGTATTCCGCGACCTGGCCGATGAGGGCGTCGAGCACTACCGCCGCCTGCGCGCCCTGGCCGGGGAAGTCGAGGCGCAGTTTTCCGGCCCGCACTGACGGAATCGTCGGCTGCATCGCCCCCCGGTTCGACCGCGGCGCAATCGTCTGTCTTTTCCGGGAGCCGGCGGATAGACTCCGCGGGCGATAGACCATGACGCAGCAAGGGCGATGGACGGGACTGACGGCGGCGGCGCTGGTCGGATGTCAGGCCGGGCTGCCGACGCAGACCTTCTTTCCCCTTGCGGCGGTCGCCCTGCCCATCAGTCAACTGACCGTCTCGGCCTGGACGCTCAACCTCATCGCCGGTCCGGGCACGCTCATCCTGCACACCGAAGGCGGCCGAGTCGTCCGCATCGTCGATGGGTTCGCCGTGCGGAACGTCACGGCAGGGGGCACGCTGATCGAAAACGTTCCCCGGCTGATGACCGGCTTCGCGGCGACGACCAACTGGCTGGGCGGCGGCGAGCCAGTGCCGGTCCAGTTCCTGATCGACGCCTTCCGGCAGGACGACGGCTCGTACCAGGGCTTCATCACGACGGCCGGCACGCAGACGCCGTTTAATTTGAGCGCCGCGCCGTTTTTCATGCTCGGGCTGTGCGTGGATTCGGCGAGTTGCGCCCCGGTGTTCGGCGCGCTTCCGCCGCCGCCGGCCACGCAGCCCGCCACGCAGCCGGCCCAGGGGACGTAACGGTCCGGACGGACGCCGCGGCCCGGGAGACTCCAGAATGAGCGACGTGCCTGTGCCGACCGTCAGTTTCGATGAGTTCGCGCGCCTCGACCTCCGGGTCGCCCGCGTGCTGGAGGCCGCGGCCCATCCCAACGCAGACAAACTGCTCGTTCTGAAGATCGACCTGGGCGGCGAACAGCGGACGCTGGTGGCCGGGCTGCGCGGGTACTACGAGGCGGAGCAACTCGTCGGGCGGCTGATCGTGGTGGTGGCCAACCTCGCTCCGCGCGTAATGCGCGGCGTCGAAAGCCAGGGGATGCTCTTGGCGGCGTCCAGCAACGATCGATCGCAGGTCATCCTGCTCGCGCCCGACGCCGAGATCGCGCCGGGGTCGAAGGTCTCGTAGCCCGCCGGCGACGTGGGTCTATCCACCCAGCAACCGACTGACGAACGCGAGGATGTCCCGACCGTCCAGTCGGCCGTCGTCCGAGCAGTCGGCGGCGCACTTCTGGGCAACAGTGGCCGCGCCCGGATTGAGCAAGACGTTCACCAGCCCGGTTGCGTCGGCGGCGGTGAGCGCGCCGTCACCGTCGAGGTCGCCGATGCGGCAGGCGCGGAACCACGGCTCGGAGAACGGCGAACGGAGCATGAAATTCAGCAACAACAGCCCGACCTTGGATTCGCCTCCCGTTGCCGGGTGGGTCCCGTCGCTCTCCATGTCGGCACAGAGATAGATCAGTCCGTCAGACCGCGGCGTCAGCCCGTCCGCCCAGAGGTTGGGTCCCCAGGCCAGCCACGGCGCGACGCTGCCGTAGTCGAGGTTTCCGGCCCGCGGGTCGATGCCGCCGCCGGACATCTGGGTGATCTGTGCCTGGACGGCCCACTTGACGGCGAAGCCCGTTTCGTAGGCGTACGGCTCGGGGTTCAAACTTGTCGAGGCGTAACCGGCGTAGATGCGGTTCGACAGGAACAACAGCCGACAGTTGGGATAGCGCGTCTTCACCGCCCGCGCGATCGCGCCGAGCGACGTCAGAAGCGCATAGGCGTCGGCGTTCGCCGCGGGAAGCGACGCGCTCGGTCCCGGGTTGGCCTGCTTGACCCACACGATCTGCACCTGCGCCTCGGTCAGCCCGAGCGGAGCGAGACGCATGTTGCGAACGCGGTCGTACGTCGCGTCGGTCGGGCTGTCCCATGCGGCCGCGGGCTGCCCGCCCTGGGCGCCGTTCACGATCGCGAGTTGCGCGTGGTTCACGCGGAAGTCCTGCACGGCCCGGCCCATGAAACTCCACGGTGTGCACGGCTGCGTCTCCGAGTTCGCCGAGCAGAACTCCTGCGTTGTGTTCGACATGCCGATCGAGACCATCACGTAGCGGCCGGCCGGATCGGGGTTGCCGGCGGCGTTGAGCGGCGCGATTTTCAGCGCCCGGCCGCGTCCCTCCTCCGCGTGTGCGACGGGCGGTTCGTTAAGGCCGCCCGGATACAGACCGCCCTGGAACTGGCCCAGGTAGAGGCCGCCGCCCAGGTCGTCGATGGGGATGAATCCGACGGAGGTCTGGTTGCAATCGGCTCCCGCGGCCGGATCGGCAAAAAGAAGGATGCCGAAGATCGCAGCCGCTCCAAGGGCAAGTCGTCGCGTCATGCGAATTGCTCCTGCCTGTAGTCCCCTCATCCCTCAGTATAACGCCGGCGCCCCGATGTTATTTTGGATTTGAACGAACGCGGGCACGGAATTACCTGGCAGAAAGCGCGACGGTCACGCTACCGGGACTCGCCTGCCTGTTGTTGGCGGGCGGCGGGATTATCTGCGCCGCTCCGCAGCGCCGCGATGGGCGCGGCCAGATATCGCCGATGACACGCCGGGCAGAGGTCGAAGCGCATCGCCCGATAGACGCCGTCCTCCAGTTCGTCCTGGCTCATTCGTCCCGCCTGCCGCACGAGCCGTTCAATCTCCGCCCGGTGGTCGCGTTGCAGGTCGGCGGCCGAAATCTCAAGCCGGCCGGCCGCGGCGAACGCCTCGATCCGGACGATGAAATGGCCCGATCCGTCGGGCGGCAGGTCGGACCCACAGCCGTCGCAGCGAAATCGGATCATGCGCCCTCGCCTCGTTTGGACAAAGCGGAGCATACCGCCGCGCGGCGCGGCGCTCGAAACGGGTTGACCCATTTTGCTGCCGGCTGAACAATGTCCGGCCGGCGTGAGAACGATGCCGCCTCCCGTTCGCGAACGCTCATGAAGTCCGCCCCCGCCACCCCGATCCCGCTGCTGATCGACACAGACATGGGCGTCGACGACGCCGTCGCGATCGCGCTGGCGCTGGCCGCGCCCGCGTTGGACGTTCGCTCGATCGTCGCGACGGGAGGCAACGTCGACCGCGATCAATCGCTGCGGAATGTCCGACGGCTGCTGGAAGCGCTGCGGCCCGCGCGGCTGCCGTCGGTAGGTTGCGGGCTGGATCAGCAGGCCCCGGGCCTGCTCGACGCCCGACACGTGTTCGGGCGCGACGGCCTGGGAGAAGTCGGCGACGGTCAGGCGACGGACGCGCCGCCCGGGCGTGAATCGTCGGAGGCCGAGTATCTTGATGTCTACCGCGCTTTCCTCCGCGACGGCGGGCCGGAGGCGGTTGTCGTCGCCATCGGTCCGCTGACGACGCTGGCCGCCGTGTTGCGCCAGGACGCGCCGCTCCTGCGCCGCGCGCGGCGGATCGTCGTCATGGGCGGCGCGCTGTGGTGCCCGGGCAACGTGCAGGGCCTCGCGGAGTTCAACGTCTACCGCGATCCGGCCGCGGCGGCGGCCGTGTTCGGCGCGGGGCTGCCGATCACGCTCGTTCCGCTCGACGTGACCCGAAGCGTGACGCTGGACGAATCCCACCGCGCGCACCTCGCGGCGTGCGGAACGCCTGCCGGCGAATTCCTCGCCGCCGCGCTGGCCTACCCCATGCGGCACTCGACCGAGGCCGGACCGGGACGGTTTATCGTTCACGACGCGCTGGCCGTCGGCGTGCTGTTATGGCCCGAGTTGTTCGTGAAGACGGGCCTGCGGGTCGAGGTGGATCCGGGGTCGGCCCCGCCGGGCCGCACGCGGCCCATCCTCGCCCACCATCCGGCCGGCCGGCTGGACGCCCTCACGGCCGTCAATGCCATCGATTTCATGGAGAACCTGCTGGAGCGGCTGTGCGATGAAACGTTTGTGGTATAGCGCGATCTGCTGCCACCCGACGGTGCGATACTTTTCGCCGTGGCAAACGGAGGCAGGCAAGCCCGGCGTCGGATTCCCGGATTGAACCACAACACCGGCCGGGCCCTAGGGCAGGCGGATCACTGTCCCGCCGGGGTGGGCTTCGGTTTGGGCGGGAACACGGTCGTCGGGGGTTGGTCGGTCAGTTGCAGGTTGAAGTCGCCCAGCAACTCGGTCCGCCTCGCCCTCAAATCATCCGTCCAGAGCCACTCTTCGTCGACCGCGTTGCCATGTTCGTCGATCACGCGCGAGCAACCGCCCAGGACATTTCCGTCTTTCTTGAAATCGATGCAAAGCCGCGTGAATCGTTCAGGCGACAGCGCTGCCGTCTTCGGTTCCATTCTCAGCGGCACATTCCACGCGTACGGGACGCCGGGGTTCATGTATCGACGCCAGACCGCCGCGACCGCCGGGTTGGACGTCTGGAGGACGTACTCCCTGCTGACAAGCCCGGCCCGCGGCCGCAGCGCGAATACCATGGGCTGCGGGCGCGAACTGAGGCCCTGCTTAATAAACCGCTCCTTCACGCGCTCGTCCGCGCCGGCGCACAGCAGCAGACCGGGGCCGCTCAACCAGTAAAAGTCCCCAACGTCTCCGTCATTCCACACCCCGTAGAGGAGCGTGCCGCGCGGGTCATAGATGCGTATCGCGCGCCGCGACCGGCTGTGCTCGAAACAGGCGATGATCTCCAGTCCGGGGTGATCCTCGTCCGGGAACACGTCGGCCGTTTCCAGCAGGGACACGCCGAAATCCCGCTCGCTGGGTTGTTTCGGTATATCCCCCGGAACGTCGGCGAGTTCGATCTGACGGGTCCAGACCGGCACGTCCCGCTCGCCGTCGACGTCAAATGCGCACAACGCCCCGCGGTACGGAGGCGTGATGGCGCTGAACCCCAAGACCGCGAGGCGCCGTCCTCCGTATTCGTTCGGCTGGTGAATCCACTCCGCGATCCTTCTGGAGTGGCCGATGCGCCATTCGTGAAGGACATGGTTCCTTATGGTGAGAAGTTGGACGCTCCCCGTGTTTGCCGAAAAGTCGAGGTGGTCCGGCCGAAGGGCAAAGACGAACACGGCGAGCGAGGCCGTCGACAGGACCAGACCGCCCACGCTCGTGCTTGCAATGGCGCTGCCCGCCACCGGGTGCCGAGCCGTCCACCGCAGCGCCCGCACAAACGCCGTCGGTGGCCGGGCCGTGACCGGGTCGCCGCGGAGGTAACGCCGGACGTCGTCCGCCAGGGCCCCGACGCCGGCGTACCGACGCCCCCGATCCTTTTCCAAGCACTTCAGCACGATCGCTTCCAGGTCGCGCTTGACGGCCGCGACGCCGCTGCCGCGCCCGCACACCGCGCGGGGCCGGGCCGGCTCGGCCTCGCGGATCGTCCGCGCCGCCGAGACGATGCTCGTCTTCGACACGCTGTACGGCGGGCGGCCGCACAGCAGTTCGTACAGAACCACGCCCAGCGAGTAAACGTCCGTCCGCACGTCCAGGTCGTGCGGATCGGCGTCGCACTGCTCGGGACTCATGTAGGCCAGCGTGCCGACGAGTTGCCCGGCGTCGGTGTGCATCGTCGTCGCCGCGATGTCGGCGTCCGTGGCGCGGGCAACGCCGAAGTCGATGATTTTGACCCGCGCCTCATTGCTTCTGCCGTCACCACGCGGCGCCCCGCGCGTTTGATCCGAGCCGGCGGCGCGAGCCGCGGGTCCGACGGCTGGCGCCGTCGGCTCGGACACTGTGACATCACCGCCGACCAAGACGTTCGCCGGCTTCAGGTCGCGATGGATGACCCCCCGCGCGTGCCCGTATTGAACCGCGTCGCACGCCTCCAGGAACAATTCGAGCCGCCGGCGCGTGTCGAGCCCGCGTTCTTCCGCGTAGTTCGTGATCGGCCGCGCGCCCGGCACGTACTCCATCGCGAAATAGGGAACCGGCGGCAGCGGCCGGCTGCGGCGCTCGACTCCGGGCGCTCCCGCTGGAACAGGTGGTGCCATGCCCGACTCGTACACCTGCGCGATGTTCGGGTGCGTCAGCCGGGCCAGCACCTGCGCCTCGAACTCGAACCGCCGCTCGGCCGATCGTGACCAGAATCCCGTTCGCATCACCTTCAGCGCCACGTCGCGCCGCGGCCGGGCCTGCTCGGCCAGATACACCGTCCCCATGCCCCCTTGGGCCAGCGGCCGCCTGATCGTGAACGACGCGATCGTCCGGCCGACGAGGGTGTCCGGCCCCTCGGTGTGGAGAAGTCGGCCGATGCGTTCGTCGGCGGGCGGCGGCCGGAGGAACCCGTCGTCGGCCGGGAGTTCGTGGTCGAGCAGGGACTGCACCTCGCGGAGCAGTCCGTCGTCATCGCCGCATTGGGCCGTCAGGTACGCGGAGCGCTGTTCGATGGGGAGGTCCAGCGCCGCCTCGTAGATCGCCCGGATGCGACCCCAGCGCTTGCCCTCGGCATCCTGCGCCAGTCTCGATCCGTCCGTTGCCATCGGCCCGCCGGCTTCCTGTGGCACCGGCGTCTCGCCGGTGTTTTCAGTTTCATCATTCGCTCGCCAAGGCCCTCCGCAGCCACGCCCGCGCCAGCGACCAGCGTTTCTCCACGGTGCGCGTCGCCACGCCCAGAAGTTCGGCCGTCTGCTCCACGTTCAGACCGGCGAAGTAGCGCAGCCGCACCACCTCGGCCAGTTCGCCGTCCTGCGACTCCAGCCGGCCAAGGGCCTCGTCGAGGGCGAGCAGGTCGTCGGCGTCGTAGTCGCAGGCCGCTTCGGCGTCGGGACATTCATCGAGCGGAACCCGCCGCCCGGCCCGTTCCCCCCTTGCCAAGGGGGGACCAAAGGGGGTCGTCTCGTCGCCTTTCCCCTCTGACACGGGCGCCGCTCCCCCATCTTCCCCCCTTGGCAAGGGGGGACCGAGGGGGGTCGCGGCCCCGCCGCGCTTTTTTCTTCCCTTCTTTCGTGCGCCTTCCACGAGGATTCGGCGCATGGCTTCTGCGGCGGCGGCGAAGAAGTGCCGCCGGTTCTCGAAATGCGGCCCACCCTGTGGCACGGGCGTCCCGCCTGTGTCATCCACCGCCGAGACGGCGGTGCCACAATGCTCCTCTCCCTGCGGGAGAGGGTTTGGGCCATGCGTTTCAGAGCCGCGACCGTGAGGGAGCGGTTCGGCCGACGCGCCGAACAGCCGGAGATACGCCTCATGCACCAGCGCGGTGGGTTGCAGCGTGTGCCCCGGCGCTTCGCGGGCCATCTGGCGCTCGGCCATGCGGCGCAGTTCGTGATAGACCGCCTCGAACAGCCGGTGACGAGCCGCCGCCTCCCCGCGCCCGACGGCGTCGAGCAACAGCGTCACGATGTGCGTCGGCGGTTCGTGCATGACCGGCCTCCGCGAACTGGTAATCTCGCAGATGATCATAAAGAACCGCCGCCTGTGGGGCAAGTGACCCCCCGTGCTTGGCCTTTGTTGCTCTCAAATCACAACCGGTTCCGGTATTTCAACGTTGGTGCGCCCGTTGCCGGAAAATGGCGCATGAAGTGCTGAGGTTGGGGGAGATGGAGGCAGTTCATGTCCCCCGACGCATGGAACCGAGCAATTGTCAGATTCGCTGGCACGGCATTTCTAACCGCTGCCTGCGGCATGACGACCGGGTGCGCGACCATGGTGCACGGGACAACTCAGCAAGTTTCGATTGCTAGTTCACCGTCCGGCGCCAGGGTCGACGTCAACGGCCAGCAGTGGGAGACTCCTTGCTCGGTTCCACTGTCTCGCAAGTGTTCGCATCACGTAATCATCTCAAAGCCTGGATACCAAACCGCGGCAAGAATCATCACTCCCGTTCCGACTGGCGCCGTCTTCGGAAATATCCTTTTCGGCGGATTGGTCGGCCTGGGCGTCGACGCTGCCACCGGAGCAAACAACGAATTGCAGCCCAAGTACATCGACGTCGCTCTTGAACCCGAAATGGGCCAAAGTCAACAAACGATGGCGTATCGCCGGGGCCGGCGCGTTCGTGCGCCTGACCGCCCGCCGCCCGGCGAAGATAGCGACGACGAAAACGGCCAAGGCATTCACGTTCCCGATGAGTGAATTCGAAATACCGCGGAGCTTGCACATGAAAAGAAAACTACTGAGTCTCATCATTGTGGTCGCGCTGGTCCCCTTGATGGGTCAGATGGGACCGTGCGGGGTTGGCAACACGATCCCCGGACAGAATGGTGCTCAAGGTCCCCCTGGGCCACAAGGGCCAGCGGGGCCGCAAGGCCCACCCGGACCGCCAGGCCCTGCGGGGCCGCAAGGACCCGCCGGGCCGGCGGGGCCGCCAAGCCCGGATGGCATCGGCAGCGGCGACATCACCGCGGTCTTCGCAGGATCTGGCCTGACCGGAGGAGGCCAAAGTGGCGATGTGACGCTGGCGCTTGCCAATGCTGGCGTTAATTCGTCGCACCTGGCGGGCAGCGCTGTGACGTTGGATAAGATCAGCACGGCGGGCGCTGCCAGTGGGAACGTGCTCTCATACAACGGAACGTCCGCCGTCTGGTCGCAGCCGACCGCCGGGTCGACGCCGCGCGTCGAAATTGCTGAACTCGATCAGAGTTTCCCGCTGAGCACAAGCTGGACTTCGATCGTACAAGTAAGTATCACCGCGCCGGTCGCCGGTAAGGTGCATGTGATAGGAAACACCGCCATAGACTTCGGCGTCAATGCGCAGAACCCGGCGCAAATCGGAATCTCGAATCAGGCCAATTCGGCTCCGGTGAATGCGGCCGGGCCGCGAAGTCAAGTCAACAATCCGAATTCCCCCAGCCGGGTACATTCCCTCGTACAGCACGTTGCGACGGTCGGTCCAGGGACATACACGTTCTACCTCGCGGCACGTCGCGATCTCAACAACGACGGTGCCACAATTCGTGCGTACACGCCACAGATTGTGGCGACGTTCATTCCCAACTAACGGATAACGGTGCCGACTCTCGTACCGCGTGGTACGTAACGGGCAGGTCAACTTTCACGAAAGGACACAAAATGAAATCACGAATCTGGATGAAACTGTTTTCGATCGGGACCGTTCTTTTGACCAGCGGTCTCGTGCAGGCGCAACAATATGACAGGAACCCGCTCCACGCTCGCTACGGCAACTGGGGAGGCGTCCGGTACTCGAATGGAGCAGACGGCGGAGATTGGCGAGGCAATGCCTCTCCCGTCGACAAGATGGATGCGCTGTTCCAGGCACACGATCAAGCATACGGCAGGGCCAACGAGAACAGGACGCGATGCTTGCAGAATTCGTCGAGGCCGAGATGCGATTTACAGTGGTTGGCAGCGTACAGGGCAGCAAATCGGGAGCTCAGTGCGCGGCTTGTAGCTTTGCCAAGTCTCCTTCTTAACTCCCGCGCATGGGATATTCCCGGTGGGGACGTCGTCCCATGGAGCGCTGGCTGGAGGACCGCCTTCCAAGCGGTTGCGGCCTGGCTCTTTTCCTTGCTACCCCCTATCTGATGTGCAGCCAGGCGCTCGCTGATCGCCGCAGAAAGGCTTCAGGGATCCGTCGAAAACGCATCTGGTGAAAATCGGCGTCATGAGAATCTTGCGCCCGATCGAGGCCCTGTGCCTGGTGCTGCTCTTCGGCGGTTGTGCGACGGTCCATCGCCCCGGCACCATTCCGGTCGGCGAATGGGCAGGTGCAGGCGAATTCGTCCAGGCGGCGTGGCACGGGCCAGCCGCGCAGCCCGACGCCAGAACACGTCCCGCTTCTGAGCTCCCAGTCTCCCCAGCCCGTGCCTTCCCGACGGTCCTCGGCGTGACAGCAACGCGTCCGGCTCCGCTGGCTGCGCTCGGAGAGCCCGAATTGAGGTACAAGCGGTATTCAACCTGGCTTCACATCCGGACGGTGAATAGCGATGGGCGCATCGTGAACGAGATTGAGATTTGTTCCAAGTCCGGTGTAATCGAAGATAACGAGGATATCCATCTCCGTTTCGGGCTGAGGGAGTACCGACGCTTATCTGATTTGACGGTGATCTACCAATTGGCGTTCGCGCAGTCGAAGGGACGAGAAGCCGAGTATCCGGCGCCGTACGCAGCGACGTGTACGACGGTCGGAAAGCGGACAACGCTGCTTGTGGAGTACGAGGTGGGCGCCAACTTTTTCTTTGACGTTCTACAATTCGAGGGCGACACCGTGCAGAAGTCGGGTAGCTACGCCGAGTCCCCCACTTTGGGGAGTGCTGTCAAGTCGCCTGCGTCGCCGAAGATAGGATTCATCCATTGGACCGAGCACCTGACGCGGCAGCGAGGCAGCGCGCACGCCCAATAGTGCGGCTGGTTATCAGCACAGGAGCTCCGGCCGCGGCTGGACATGAACGGCGACTGTCTGGTCAACGGCGACGACCTCCAACTGATCGTCAACGCCCTGCTCGGACGCTGACCGCCGCCGGGCGGTGAATGTGCCCCGCCGGGTCGCGGCCCCCGTCTTCAACTGCCGCGCACCGTCGCGCTGCCGGGGCCCGCGCGTCGTGGCGTTGAAGCGCGCGATTCCGCGGGCGCTCGGCCGCCGGCGTTACGTCCCCTCGACCTTCGGCGGGGCCGCGTCGCCGGGGCCGGCGGTCTCCTCGATCCGCGCGTCCTGGAGCAGGCGGTCGAGGCATTTTTCGTCCCGCACCTCGGCGTAGAGGACGGACAGGCCGTCGCCGGCGGCCAGTTCGTCGCGGACGCGGTCGAAGCGGCGGTTGTACTGCCGGGCGATGGCGGCGATCTGCGAGTTGATCTCCTCCTCCGTCACCTCCACCTTGAGTTGCTCGGACGCTTTCTCGAGGATGAAGTGCAGTTTCAGCCCGTCGATCGCCTCGCGCGAGGCCCGCGTGAGCAACTCGTCGGCGTGCTTCTCGATCTCGGCCTGCGGGACGCCCTGCCGCCGCAACTCGATCCGCCGCCGCATCGCCGCCCGCTCGGCGTGCCGCTGCGACAGCCCCGCCGGCAGGTTGAGCCGGGTCTGGTCGATCAGGTAGCGGCTGACCTGCCCGCGCATGCCGCGGCGGATGACGCGCGACAGGTCGGCCTCCATCTGCGCCCGGACGAACTGGCGCAGTTCGGCCTCCGAATCGAAGCCGCTGGAGCGCACAAACGCCTCGTCCAGCGGCGGCATGCGGTACCGCTTGATCTCGTGGATCGTCAGGGCGCACTGGGCCTCCTGCCCGCGCCAGTCGACTCGCTCGTGGTCCTCCGGCACCGCAGCGCGAACGGTCCGCACGTCGCCCGCCCGCGCCCCGCGCAGCGCCTCGCCGAGCGACTCCAGCGTCACGCCCTCGATCACCTGCGCCCGGGCGAACAGCCGGACGTTCTCCGCCGTGACGGCCGGCTCCGTCCCGACCTTCATCTCGACGGAGGCGACGAGCATGTCGTCGTCCTGCACCGCGCCGTCGGCGACCGGCTCCCACGTCCCGCGCAGGCCGCGCAGCCGGTCGATCTGCTTGGCCACGTCCTCGTCGCTGATCGTGACCCGCGGGCGCTTGACGGCGATGTCCTTCAGTTCGGGCAACTCGAAGTCGGGCCAGACCTCGACCTCGCAGCGGAAGATGAGCGGGCCTTCGTCCGGAAGTATCAACCGCGACAGGGCGGTCTGGACGTCGGCCAGTTTCTCTTCGTCGCCGTCGCGGCTCCAGATCAGCGGGTCGCCGACGGTCTTGAGGCCCTTCAGGTCGGCCGCGGCCAGGTAGCCGTTCGTCACCAGTTTCGCCCGAATCTGCTCGCCGACCTCCTCGCCGAAGCGCTTCTCCACTAGGCGGCGCGGGGCGCGGCCGCGGCGAAAGCCGGGCACGATCACCTCGCGGATCATCTCGCCGTACTGCTTTTCGCGCTCGGCGTCGATCGTCTCGCGGGGGATGGTGATGGTCAGGCGCTTGCGCAAAACGCCGGCGTCGTCGACCTGCACGTCGAGGACCTTCTTGAGGGTCTCCTTGAAGTCCTCTTCCGGTGCTTCCTCGCGGCCGACGTCCGGTTCGGAGTCCGGCCCGGCGGGGCGCTCGGCGTCTTCCAGTTCGGTCGTCGGGCTGTCGGGTTCGGCGGCCATGGTTCCTTTCCCTGGAGTCCGCGTGCAGTGTAGCGTCCGGACGGTCGTTGCCAACTCCCGCCGGGAGGGTTGGGGGAGCGCGGGATTCGGGCTGTCGTGAGGGGGGCGGGTGCGAGGGCGGTCGCCGCATGGTGCGCGGCAATCGCTCGTTTGCGCGTCGCGTCGTGGCGGAGGCACGAAGCGCCGTTCAACCCCGGCCCCGCCCCATCCATTTCCCCAACCGGAACCACTCCCGCGAGGGAGCGGATCCGGCCCGGTCAGCCAGAAACGGGGGCTTGTAAACCAGCAAGTGGTCCCGTACCATTCTGCCCAAAGCTAATCTTTTGATCGAGCCGGAGGTGGCTGATGACGAGCGTGGTGCGTCTTCCGACCATGGTGAGACCACGGTTCGGCCGGCCCGAGCGGCACGATCTTCGTCCCACCTTCGCGCAGGATGTTCTCGCCGACTTGAGGGCTGCCTATGCCGAAGATGTTCGCCCCTGGGTCGTCGGCTTCTCAGGCGGTAAAGACTCGACCGCCCTCATGCAGTTCGTATACTACATGCTCGCGCGGCTGCCGCGTGAAGAGCGCCGCAAGCCAGTCTATGTTCTGGCCTCGGACACGCGGGTCGAGGCCCCTTACATCTCGGCTCGCATCCGAAAAGAACTGGCTCTGATTCAATCTTCGGCGGACCGGGACGGGCTGCCCATCTCGACGCACCTTGTGTATCCGAAACTCAACGACACGTTCTGGGTGAACCTGATCGGACGCGGCTACCCGTCGCCCAACACCCAGTTTCGTTGGTGTACGGACCGGCTTAAGATTCTTCCCGTTAGCAACTTCATAAAGACCGTTGTCAATCGTAGCGGAACCGTAATCGTCGTTTTAGGCGCGAGAAAAGACGAGAGCGACACTCGCGCTCAGACGATGTCGGCCAACGAAATCAAGGGGCAGCGGTACAGGCCGCACGCCGACCTGCCAAAAGCGTGGGTGTACACGCCAATTGAAGGTCTTTCAGCCAACGAGGTTTGGGTTTATCTTCTACAAGTGCCGTCTCCGTGGGGCGGTGACAACCGCGGCCTTGTTGCGCTATACAAGAGTGCAAACGGCGGCGGAGAATGTCCATTGGTCATCGACTCCACGACTCCATCATGCGGGCAGAGCCGCTTTGGCTGCTGGACGTGCACGGTCATCGATCGGGACCATTCCATGGAGTCACTCGTTGACGCCGGCGAGCGCGAACTTGAGCCGTTGCTCGAATTGCGCGACTACATCAAGGAAATTCGTAACAAGCCGGGGGCCCGATACGATCTCCGGCGCAACGGTCAAGTACCCGTGAACCGACATACCGGCGAGGTGATGTCCAACACCGGACCCTTCACGCATGAGACGCGGCGGGAAATCCTGCGACGCCTTTTAGAATCTCAGCGTGATTCCGGTATCACGCTCATCGAAGGCGACGAACTGGCCGCCATACAGGAGATATGGTCGAGCGAAGAGTCGAATCGGCAGCCGGTTGACGCTGTCTCGCGTATTTGGAAGCATGTTTACGAGGATAAGTCCATGCCTGCAGAAACCAATTACTCCGATGAAACACTTTCCACAGAGGATCAACTCCTACATGAGGTTTGCCAAAAACATAACGTACCCTTCGAGATGATGCGCAAGCTTCGCAATTGCGAGGATGAGTTTGCACACCTGAAGCGTCGGCATGGGCTTCCCGAAAGAATGCGGGACGTAATCCGTAATGTCGTAAAAAAGGACGCATAACATGGCATGGAAGTGCGTCATCATCTCGCGATTGGAGATGCGCAACTTCAAGCGATTTTACGGCACGCACCAAATCGACCTGCGCCCAGAGGTGGCCTCCAAGCCCATAAGAGGTATAACCAGATTTCGTTGATGGTGGCTGGACGAAAAAAGGCGGCGTACTCTCGGGATCTGATGACAGGTTCCGAGCCGCCCACGCTGGGCAGAGGAGTACGCCGATGCACAAGAATAGC
>Ga0187893_10000143_pt1 | contig 165710 bp, 138 predicted proteins | sample MA1701074metaG_FD_139574 | JGI IMG/M metagenome (GOLD analysis project Ga0187893, IMG submission 139574) | White microbial mat communities from a basaltic lava cave in the Kipuka Kanohina Cave System on the Island of Hawaii, USA - MA170107-4 metaG ...
CCGGCCCGCAATAGCCGTTTCAAATAACCGCGCTCTTTCTTTGACGAACGCTGGAAACGTGGAGCCAGTTCTCGATCTATGGCATGTCTTTCACGCATGGTAAGCCCCATTCTTAGAACCTCCAGTGCTTTGTTATAGCACCAAGGTCGCTATTTGGAATAGAAACTTACATGAGGAAACTACACACTCTTGAATAGATTTTTCGTGAGGCAAATCGTTCCGTTGAAACTCAGTTTCAAAATCAGTAAGTTCGTCGAATATGCACGTGATGAACGACGATACCATTGTGGCGATTTCAACAGCGCTAGGAGAAGGCGCAATCGCGGTCATTCGGGTTAGCGGCAAACGATCTTTGGAAGTTGCTGATCAGGTCTTCCGGGGCAAGGTTAAACCATCTAAGGTGGCAGCCAATACAGCACACTTCGGGAAAATCGTTACGAACGAGAATGAGCCTGTTGACCAAGTCATCCTCACGGTATTGAAAGGACCGAAATCCTACACTGGTGAGGATACGGTTGAAATCAGCTGTCATGGAGGAATTCAAACGACGCGAGCAATTCTGGATGTAGTTCTTCAAACCGGTACAAGGCAAGCCGAACCCGGTGAGTTTACAAAGAGAGCATTCCTAAACGGGAAACTGGACCTTTCGCAAGCCGAAGCAGTTGCCGACATGATTTCCGCCAAGACCAAAAAATCACAGAAAGCATATCTTGCGCAGTTGAACGGCTCGCTTGCCAATGAAGTACGGAGAATCAGGAACAGCTTGTTGGATATGTGTTCGCGGATAGAGCTCCAGCTGGATTTTCCTGATGAGGGTTTGGAAATTTCGAGTTCAGCCGAGCTTCTTTCGTCAGTCGAAGAGGCGAGAAGATCAATTGTGAATTTCGTTGACTCCTATGGCTCTTCAAAGATCGTTAGGGACGGGTTTTCCATTTGTATTGCAGGGCCTCCAAATGTTGGCAAATCAAGCCTTTTTAATGCGCTAATTAGGAGTGACAGGGCAATCGTATCTGAGGTCCCTGGCACAACGCGGGACTTTATTGAGGAATCGATTCAGATTGAAGGTATATTATTCCGACTGTTTGACACAGCAGGAATAAGAAGCTCTTCAGATCCGGTTGAGGCAATGGGGATATCACGGAGTGCGGGAATAGCAGCGGAATCAGATGCTATCTGTTTGGTATGCGAGGAAGGATATCTTGGCGAAACGGAGGTCCCTGTTGTATCTACTCAGAGGCTATTCGTGCACAACAAGATTGACTTGACTGGAATGTCGCCACGCAGGGAACTAATCAATGGGAATGAGCATGTATTTCTGTCGGCGAAGACCGAAGTTGGAATTGGGCTGCTGAAATCGGCGTTTCTTGATGTTGCGGTGAGTGCCATTGGAGAGCACTCAGAATCCATTCCAGTAACAAGCTCTCGCCACTTTTCTATCTTTATGGATGCATTAGCGGCAATCAACAGTGGGATTTCCTCGTTGAAAAATCACGCGCCGATGGAGTTTGTCTCCATGGATATTCGTGCTGCAGCAAATAAGCTTGGGGAGATAACCGGTGAGGTTACCACGGAGGAAGTTCTGAATAATATCTTTTCAAAGTTCTGCATTGGGAAGTAAATTGTTTCACGTGCAACACGCGACCGACAAGTTTGATGTAATCGTAGTTGGAGCCGGCCATGCCGGAATAGAAGCGTCGCTGGCCGCCGCCCGCATGGGTTGCAATACCGCCTTAGTAACAATGAGTCGCGAGTCCATTGGTCGTATGTCTTGTAATCCAGCGATTGGTGGTTCCGCCAAAGGACACCTTGTTAGGGAAATTGATGCTCTAGGGGGCGAAATGGGAAAAATTGCTGATGCCACAGGTATCCACTTTAAGATGTTGAATAGGTCTAAAGGCCCAGCAGTTTGGTCACCAAGGTGTCAAAACGATCGGGATTGGTACTCCCTTGAGGCCGCAAAAAGGGTATTAGCTCAAGACAATCTGGAGGTTATTGAGGATTCCGTAGAGGAGATATTGACATCAGACGAAGCAATAGTTGGGGTGAGAACGAAGCAAGCAGGAATGCTAAACTGTATTTCACTTGTGGTGTGTAGCGGTACATTCCTGCGCTCTTTGATGCATACGGGTGTGCAGTCAACCCAGGGTGGAAGGTTTGGTGAGCCATCATCGGGCCTCTCGGCTGAGCTATACAGGTTGGGACTTCAGCTTGGGAGACTAAAAACAGGTACCCCCCCACGCATTTTCAGGCACAGCATCGACTTTGGCCGTGCCGAAACGCAATATCCAGATGAGAATCCACAGCCATTCTCTTTTAGCAATACCAAGATCGTAAATCAACAAATTCCAATGTACCTAACCTACACAAACCAGGAAACCCACGAGATCCTCAGGACTGGGTTTGACAGATCCCCAATGTTCACTGGTCGAATCAAGGCGACAGGACCACGTTACTGTCCATCCGTCGAGGATAAGGTATACCGGTTTTCGGACAGGGAGCGACACCAGATATTTTTGGAGCCGGAAGGATATGATTCAGACCTAGTCTATGTGAATGGTTTTTCCACCAGTCTGCCGGAGGATGTGCAAGACAAGGCCGTCAGGACGATTCCCGGATTAGAGCAATCAACAATCGCGCGCTTTGGTTACGCCGTTGAATACGACTACGTCCCGCCACATCAGCTCAAGCCCTCACTTGAGACCAAGCTTGTGCGCGGGCTATTCCACGCTGGCCAAATCAACGGTACAAGTGGCTATGAGGAAGCCGCTGCCCAAGGGCTGGTTGCAGGTATCAACGCGGCAAATCGAGTAAAAGGGGGAGAGCAGTTCGCCCTAAGCCGGAGTGAGGCGTATATCGGTGTAATGATTGACGACCTAATAAACAAGGGGACGGACGAGCCGTACAGAATATTTACATCGCGTGCAGAGTATAGATTGCTGCTGCGACAAGACAATGCTGACAGCCGGCTTATGAGAAAGGGGCATGACTTGGGCTTGGTGGATAGCGAGTCCATTGCAAGGCTGGAGGAAAAGGAAAGTGCAATGAGAATACTAACCAACGATTTGATGAACAAGTGGGTTTCACCATCCTCCATCAATCCCATCCTTCTGGAAAATGGAAGTCAGCCTGTGACAGAAACCGTAAGCCTTGCTCAGGTCTTGAGAAGACCTGAAATCAATCTGCAGTCACTGAGCAGCTTACTTCGAGCTGACACCACGAGCCAATCGATACCAATGGATGTTATGGATAGAGTGGAGATTGAGGTAAAGTATGAGGGGTACCTCTCAAGGCAGATGGCTGATATTATGACATTCGAAAAGCAAGAATCCAAGAGAATTCCAGAAGATTTTGACTACTCGTCTGTTCGATCGCTCAGCAGTGAAGGGAGAGAGAAACTAAACACCATCAAGCCCCAGTCGATTGGACAGGCTTCTCGGATAAGTGGCGTTACACCGGCTGATGTATCCGTGTTGTTGATAGCGCTACGAAACTAAGTTCCACGTGAAATGATCCCCTCGCCGGAGGCCCAAAGATTTGCTGAGATTTGTAGACACAACGGATACAACGTCGAAGAGTCGTCGCTCCGAAAGATGGACAGCTATGTTTCAAGCCTGCTTAGTTGGAACACAAAGATCAACCTCATATCGAGAGCTTCAGCAGAGAACATTTGGTCCGAGCACATTCTTCACTCGGTTGCTCCAGTGCTAATGCGCGTATTCCCGGAGAAAAGCCCGGTGCTCGATTTGGGTACCGGGGGGGGATTGCCCGGCGTTCCGTTGGCCGTTCTTTTTCCCCATGCAAGGGTGACCCTTCTGGACTCAATAAAGAAGAAGACGAAAGCCCTGCGACACGTCATTGAGGAGATCGCTCTAGATAACGTCGACGTTGTTACCGGAAGGGCGGAGGAATTACGTGAGGTGCGCGGCAGGTTTCAGGTGATCGCTACCCGCGGCGTTGCGGCACTTGATCAATTGGTCGAGTGGGCCAGGATACTTCTTGCCGAACGCGGTGAGCGAACACTCATTGCGTACAAGGGTGGGGACCTTACCGAAGAAATTGCAAACGCATCGAAAGGGAAAAGACCATTGGAAATCAGGCAGTGTGATATCCAGATAGCGGGTGAGGAGAGAATGAACGTAGGCGAGAAGAAGCTCGTAATTGTAAGGCTCTGATCGGCGAAGTATGAGCTCCAACAAACAAATCTATGACGAGCTTGAAAGGCTCCTAACCGAACAGCGAAACAGAGCGTCTTCTGATATTGACGTCATGGACACGCTGGGAATACTGCGCGTGATCAACAACGAAGATAAACTAGTTGCACACGCTGTGGAGAAGCAGCTTTCTGCCATTGCCGAGGCCGTGGAACTTGCGGTGCAGGTAATCACATCGGGGGGGCGATTGATATATGTGGGTGCCGGAACCAGCGGTCGGCTTGGAATTCTCGACGCAGCAGAGTGTCCTCCAACATTCGGTACTCCACCCGGAGTGATTACGGGGATCATAGCCGGAGGAAAGGAAGCTGTCTTCAAGTCGCAAGAAGGAGCCGAGGACAATGTATCGGCAGCAGATGTGGATCTATCCTCCATATCTCTCACCAGGAACGATCTCGTCTGCGGCCTTGCAGCAAGCAGCCGGACACCATACGTTATTCGCGCGCTTGAGTATGCTCGCACAATTGGAGCAAAAACAGTTTTTGTCACAACGAATCACGGCATACGGTCGGGCATCGCGGATGTTGTCATTGATCCCGACGTTGGGCCGGAGGTCATCATGGGTTCGACGCGAATGAAATCCGGGACCGCGCAAAAACTCGTGCTCAATATGATCACCACCGCGTCCATGATCCGTCTCGGCAAGGTGTATGAGAATATGATGGTCGATCTACAGCTGACGAACCAAAAACTCCGGGAGCGCGCCAAACGCATCATCATGATGGCAACCGGCGTCGACTATGATGGCGCGACGCATGTCCTTGATGCATCACATGGATACGTCAAAACCGCCATCGTGATGCTCACCAATCGCACCGGATACGAGGAAGCTCAGTCCCAACTCAAAGTGGCGGGAGGATTTGTAAGAGCTGCAATTGATGCCAGGCGATAGCTCCGTTCATTCACGCAACAGCCCGCAAAAGTTTCTTACCACCGACAACCCCCTGTCGGTCGCGCAACTGGAACTTCAATACACTCATTTCTTCGATTCACTTTCATCGATACGCTCCGGTGAAAGACTTCATGTTTCCGGATTGCACGGATCGCTGACGGCACTCCTCTTCGCAACGTACCATCGGGTTACTGTACAATCCATTCTCTATGTCGGTGCGACGCGGGCCCAGGCAGAAGGCGTTGCTGCGGATCTAAGGCACGAACTGGATGCCACCCGTGTAGCAACGTTTCTGGGAAAGGCGAACAACCCCAAAGAATCTGTGGGGCCTGAGGATGTAGCTACTCTGCGCATGATTGCAGGGTTGCAGAGGCCTGTCATTGTGACTCATCGGGCGATGCTTGGGCTCAGAGTTCCAACAAGCTCTACCACCCAGTCCCAAACGCTTTCGATTGTGGTTGGCTCGGAGATCGATTTTCAAACCGTACTTCAAATGCTCTCCCTTTTGGGATTTGATCGGAAGGACATTGTCGCAGTCCCTGGTGCGTTTGCCCAGCGGGGTGGCATTCTTGATGTATTCTCCTTCGGTGCAGAGAATCCGGTTCGAATTGAATTCTTCGGAAATATGATTGAGTCTATTCGAGAATTCGACCCACATTCACAACGCTCGATTCGTGAATTCACTGAGACGAATCTCATCGGGAATATTCTTCAGGCACATCATGGCGCGAGGGAATCCGCGTTCCTGGATCTGAGTGAACGAAATACACTTGTCATTTTGGATGAACAGGATGGTGCGAAGCGGGCCTATGAGCAAACGCACGCGGAGGGTAGAAGCGATCGATTCCTCTCCTGGGACGAACTGACGAAGCTGCTCGATGAGTTTCGTTGTGTTGAGGTACACACCGTCTCTGGCGATGGGATGCAATTTCATTTTGGTTCGCTTCCGCAGCCATCATTCAATCGCAGCATCAAGCATGCGTACGAGTACCTAAGCCGTCTTATCCACGAGCAATATCGAGTTGTGTTGACCTCGGATTCACCGCCCGAGATGAATCGACTGCACGCGATGCTTGTTGAGGTCGCGGAAGAACGGTCAGAACATGAGCCGGCAAGAGCTGTCCCCGATCTTGGCCGGGTGCTTTTTTCGCATCACGCCGTCAATCAGGGATTCATCCTTCCTGATGCAAAGCTTGCCGTGTTTACGGAGCATCAGATATTCGAGCGCTTAAAGCGCAAACCGCAGACGCGTCGACATCGATTTCATGGAATCTCGGAGCGCGAGTTTTCCCGCTTGCGCAAGAGTGATTTCGTCGTGCACGAAGACTATGGCATTGGACGCTTCGACGGTTTGAAAAAAATTTCGGTTCAGGGCGTTGAACAGGAAGTGGTGAAAGTGTTATACGAGGAGAACGATGTTCTGTACGTCAACCTCAACTACCTGGGAAAACTCCAGAAGTATTCTTCCAAGGAAGGGCACGTCCCGAAGTTGACAAAGTTGGGTCGCCCCGACTGGGAGAAACTGAAATCCCGCGCGAAAGGCAGAATCAAGGACATCGCCCGAGACTTGATTAAACTCTACGCACAGCGAAAAGCAGCGTTTGGCTTTCAGTTTTCATCCGATGGGCCGTGGCAGAAGGAACTGGAAGCTTCATTCATGTACGACGACACGTTTGATCAGGCAAAGGCGACAAAGGATGTGAAGGACGACATGGAGGCGTCTCATCCGATGGATCGCCTGATCTGCGGGGATGTCGGGTTTGGAAAAACCGAAGTTGCAGTGCGGGCCGCGTTCAAGGCGGTCATGGGGGGCAAGCAGGTGGGCGTGCTTGTTCCAACAACGATCCTCGCCATGCAGCATCACAGGACGTTCGTTGATCGGACGTCACCGTTTTCAACGCGCGTGGATGTTCTTTCAAGATTTCGTACACGTCCGGAACAACTTCGCATCCTTCACGACCTACAAGCGGGTGCCGTGGATATCATTATCGGAACGCATCGTCTGCTTTCAAAGGATGTCATCTTTAAGGATCTGGGTCTGCTTATCATCGACGAGGAACACCGGTTCGGCGTGGACGCGAAGGAAAAACTACGCAAGCTAAAAGCGCATGTCGATACACTGACGTTGACGGCAACTCCGATTCCGCGTACCCTGCACTTCTCCTTAATGGGTGCGCGCGATCTCTCGATCATTGCAACACCTCCGCGTAACCGTCTACCGGTCATTACGGAAATAATCCAGTTCGACAGCCAGCGAATTCGCGAAGCCATCATCCGGGAAACCGCGCGGGGAGGTCAGGTGTACTTTGTGCATGATCGCGTTCAGGATATTGAAGATGTAGCTCTTCGTGTCAAAGCACTCGTCCCAACAATCCGGGTCCAAACCGCTCACGGCCAGATGCGATCGACCGAGCTTGAAAAGGTTATGATGAATTTCCTGGAGCGGAAATTTGACGTGCTTGTCTGCACCAAGATCATCGAGTCGGGTCTTGATATTCCGAACGTCAACACCATCATTATTCATCGCGCGGATCGCTTCGGCATGGCAGAGCTGTATCAACTTCGCGGGAGGGTAGGCCGGTCAACGGTGCAGGCGTACGCGTACGCGGTAGTTCCTCCATTTGAGAGTCTTTCTCGAGAAACGCTCCAACGGCTGCAAGCCATTGAAGAATTCACCGATCTTGGGTCGGGATTTCATCTGGCGATGCGCGACCTTGAGATCCGCGGGGCGGGAAATCTGTTGGGTGGTGAACAAAGTGGGTTCATTGAAACAATGGGGTTTGAGACCTATAGACGAATTTTGGATGAAGCAATTCGCGAAATCAAACAGGATGAGTTTAAGGACATGTTCACTAGCGAAACCAAGCCATTGGCGGTGGAAGCTATTGTTGAGACGGAAATGAGCGCGCTGTTGCCAGAGAGTTATGTTAGCCGGGAAGACGATCGAATGCAGTTGTACCGCCGACTGTACTCTGTCGACACAAACGAGCAAATCGAAGAAATTGCCGAGGAACTTCGGGATCGATTTGGGAAAATGCCACCAGAGGCGGAGAATCTATGCGGCGTCGTTCGGGTTCGACTGGCATTGTCAAAAATTGGCTTTGCAAAAGCACGCTTGGGGTTGCGAAAAGTTGAATTTGAATTTCCTCCTGAGTCAGACAAATCATTTTACGAGTCACCCCTATTCCAATCGATAATGGAGCGAATCGGTGGAATGAAGAATCTGGGGGTTACCCTAAAGCACCAAGGCAACAAGCTGACTGTTTCTGCACCACAGCCACAGGGAACGGAAGTGGCTGCACATGCGCTGTCATTTCTCCGGGAACTAGCCGCAGACTAGACCGTCTCCTTACCCCAAAAATCCCCAAATTCTGCAAATTCTGCTTGACATTATCTATCAATCGAGTATCTTACTGCGGTGGGTAAAAGTGGGTGGCAGGTGGGAAATCACTTCTGTTTCTTTTCTTTATGTCTTCATTCAAGGGATCATACGAGTACTCTGTCGACAGCAAGGGTCGAATCAACATTCCGGCCCGTTTGCGGAAGTACGTCTCGCCTGAAGCCAACGACACATTCATTGTAACGCGCGGTTTTGAGCAATGCCTTTTCGTGTACCCATTGGACGAATGGAACACATTGGAACAGTCCATGCGCGTTCTCTCACCCTCCGATTCCAAGCATCGCTTTTTTACAAGGACATTATTGCGCTGGGCCACTGAATCGCAAATAGACGCGCAATCAAGGATCACTATTCCAAAAGAGCTTCTACAATTTGCCGGCATCGAGAACGCTGGTTTGATTATCGGTGTGCTGGAACGTATGGAGGTCTGGAATCCGAAAACCTACAGCAAATACATGGAATCGCAACCCGAGAGCTATGAAGATGTCGCCCAGCATGTGTTCAAGAAATAGTTTGACGGTGCAAAGGGTTGCATGTCAGGGCAATACCACGAACCGGTTCTTCTTCAGGAGTCAGTGGATTACCTGTGCACCACAGGGGGCAGCGTCTATGTTGACGCGACAGTGGGTGGCGGAGGCCATGCGGCGGAAATTTGCAAGCGGCTTCCGGCGCATGGACGACTGATTTGTTTTGATGCTGATGACGACGCAATTGCGTTCTCAAAGCGCCGACTGGAAGCATTTGGTTCACAAGTGGTTTTTATCCGGGAAAACTTCAACCGGCTCAAGCGAGGTTTGGAATCTCTTGAAATCAACGCAGTAAGCGGTGTTCTGTTTGACCTGGGAGTTTCATCGTTCCAATTGGATGCGGAAACGAGAGGTTTTTCCCACCGTGCCGGCGCGCGCATCGATATGCGAATGGACCGGCGTTTGCCGCATTCAGGTTGGAATGTAATCAATGAATACGCCGAAGAGCGTCTCGCAGAAATTCTTAACCGGTTTGGCGAAGAGCCCGCCAGTCGCCGCCTTGCGCGCCGGATTGTCAACGCAAGGCCGGTTGAGACAACAGATGCTCTTGCCGCGATTGTTCGTGAAGCGGTACATGCGTTGCACGTGACAAGAACGCTCGCACGCGTGTTTCAAGCAGTGCGCATCGAGGTAAACGACGAACTTCAGATTCTCACGAGGGTGCTGCCCGATGCAGTAGAGGTGCTTGATGCGGGCGGACGACTCGTGGTGATCTCCTATCATTCGCTGGAAGATCGTCTTGTAAAAGATTTTCTTCGATCTGCGTCGGCGACGCACAAGAAGTCGCCTGTAAGAATCGCGCCGGACATTTTGTTAAAGCCCGATCTTCATCTCTTGACGAAGAAACCGATCATACCGGGAGAGACGGAGATCAAACGCAACCCGCGGGCCCGCAGCGCAAAGCTGAGAGCGGCGGAAAAACTTGTCCACGGTTGAACGCTATGCCTGAACCAGGTGCCAAAGTTTTTGTCGAGCGACCGCGCAGTGGCGACACTTCAACATTCAAGCACGCGTCGGAGAAAGCGCATCTCCATGGTGATCCACAATCACAGATCCCGGGTTACGCTCCGCGGGTTAATCGTAAAGCGATCCGGAGGAAGCGCTCAACGTTTCAAATTGTACTCATGTTGTTTGGTTGCGGCCTTGGCATAGTTCTGTACATCAGCAATATTCTTCAGGTGAATCAAACGGCGTCGGACGTCGGCAGACTCCAGGCGGAATACGCGCGGCTCCAGAATTCAATTGCCTTACTCAAAGCAGAGATCGATCGAAAATCCGGATGGGAACGAATCAACAAGATTGCCAATGACCGGCTTGGTTTACGGTACCCCGTCAACCAACCCGTGTGGATTGATGTTGACGAGGGACGCCTGGAAAATATTGTCAGGCCGCAATTGAGGAAGGAGGGGCGTTAAGTTGCCCGGGAAGACACGGTCAATCAGCACCGGAAATGTTCCGGCCTCTCCGGATGCACCGCGCAAAGCCTCCGTCGGCAGGATTCTTGTGTTGAAAATCGTGCTGATTGCGTTCTTCCTCCTTGTGGCATTTCGACTGATTCAGGTTCAGGTTGTTGATGCCAGATGGTATCAGCAGATCGCCCGAAAACAGCACGAAGCCAAGGTTGAGCTCCCCGCATCACGGGGAAGTGTAATGGACCGGAATGGCCGGGTCCTTGTTTCCAATACGATGTTTGTTTCGTTTGGCGCCGATCCGAAGCTTGTAGGCAACAAGAAGGGGCAGATTGCAGATCGATTCTCCCGCGTTTTCGGCAAACCGCGGGAAACGTACCGCACAAGACTCGCGTCGCCCCAGAAACGCTTTGTATGGCTTGAACGACAAGTTGATCCTACTTCATCCTCTCGTGTGCGGGCCTCGGAGTTTGAGGGCGTCATTCAAATGAATGAACCCAAACGCATGTATCATTACGACCATGTTGCCGGTCAGGTTCTCGGTCTTACCGGCATCGACAATAACGGTTTAAGCGGCATTGAACTCCAGTGCGATGAATTGCTTAAAGGCACGAAGGGTCACGTCATCATGCAGCGCGATGGCCTGGGGCGTCACCGTCCATCGATGGACTATCCGCGAATCGAGCCTGTGAACGGAAACAGCGTTGTTCTCACCCTTGACCTTGAGTTGCAAGCAATCGCCGAGGAAGAGCTGCGCAAGGGTGTGGAGCGGAACAAATCAGATGCAGGGCTGGTGATTATGATGGATCCCGCAACGGGCGAATTGCTTGCGGTCGCGATGTATCCGAAGGTGAACCCGAACCGCTATTCTGCGGCGGACACGTTCGCGCTGAAAAACCGTGTTGTTGCGGATATGTATGAACCCGGATCTGTGTTTAAGCTTGTTGCGACTTCAATCGCACTCGAAGAAGACCTTGTTAAGCCCGAGGAAAAATTCTTTGCAGAGAATGGAACGTACGTCGTTCCGCTTCCCGGGAGCACAACGCGGAAGATCACGGATACACATCCGTCCGGTTGGCTGACGTTTCGTGAAGCCGTTGAACAATCCAGCAACATTGTGTTTGCAAAGGTATCCAACCGGATCGGTGCGGAACGACTGTTTATGAAGGCGCGCGATTTCGGCTTCGGCACGGCAACCGGTGTTGACCTGCCCGGTGAGGTGCGCGGTGACCTGAAGAAGCCGACGGAGTGGTCAGGGACCACATTGAACAGCATGGCGTATGGATACGAAGTCGGAGTAACGCCGATTCAAATTGCAGCCGCATACGGCGCACTTGCCAATTATGGTGTTTTGATGAAACCATACATCGTGAAGCAGATTCGGAATGAACAGGGCGAAGTCCTGTCGGAAACGCGGCCCCAAACAATTCGCAGAGTGCTTTCAAAAGAAAGCGCGAATCTCGTTACCCAAATGCTTGAGGGAGTTGTCGAGCGCGGCACCGGCGACGGCGCGCGCATCGAGGGAATGAAAATCGCCGGTAAGACAGGGACATCCCGCAAGGTCGTCAACGGCAAATACAACGTCGGAAGTTATGTGGCGTCGTTTGCCGGATTTTTTCCGGCGGACGATCCGCGCGTGGTCTGCCTTGTCATGATGGATAATCCGCGCGAAGGGGGATACACTGGTGGTTTGGCAAGCGCTCCGATCTTCAGGGAAATTGCGTCTAAGGTGACTGCAACGTCTGGAAGGTTCAATAAATCTTCTGAACCTGTTCATGTCGGCAGACACCCCGTCGTTGTTCCCGATGTTGCCAATCTCAATGTCGAAGTCGCCAGGGAAATGTTAGAGGGGCGCGGGTTCAATGTCCAAACATCCGGTAAGGGCAATACGGTGCTTGCACAATCGCCTAACGCCGGCGAAAAGCTCCTCACCGACGGCGTGATTAACCTTGCAACCGATCAGGCAAGCGCGCAGGTTCCTGCAGGATTTACACGGGTTCCGTATCTGGGTGGACTGTCCATCCGGAGGGCATTGAACCGTCTGACCATTCAACACCTTGAGGCTGAAGTCGCCGGATCGGGCGTTGTCGACCAGCAGTATCCCCTTGCAGGGACGCTCGTAAAGACCGGATCCAGTGTACGCATCCGGTGTACGGCCGCGGGTTCATTGTTGACCAGTGCGCGATAGTACGGCATGAACTGTGCATGACGCTCACGAAGTTGCTCGACGGGATTACCGTTGTCAAGCTGTATCACGCGCTGTACGGAAAGAGGGCGGTAACACAAGATCTTCATATCGCCGGGATACAGTATGATTCGCGGAAGATTCAACCGGGCGAAATGTTTGTTGCGATTCGAGGGCACAACACGGATGGCCACAGGTTCATTTCGGAGGCCATGGCCCGCGGAGCGAGTGTTGTTGTCGTTGAAAATGACAACGCTGCACCGGATCCGATGTTTCTCCACACAGGCGTGGCAAAGCTGGTTGTACCCGATTCACGCAAGGCACTCGCGTTATTGAGTGGAAACTTTTATGACCATCCTTCAAAACGAATGCGCCTTGTAGGTGTTACGGGGACTAATGGCAAAACGACAACAACGCACCTCGTTCACTCTGTTCTCCAGGAGAATGGTGACAAGGCGGGATTTATTGGAACCATAGGGTACAAGACGGGCAACGAGGTATTGCCCGCAACACATACAACACCGGAATCTCTTGACCTGAATCGGTTGCTTGATAGCATGGTGCGCAACGGGTGCACGTCGGCGGTCATGGAAGTGTCATCACATTCGTTGGCGCTTGACAGGGTGTACGGTCTGAATTTCACCGTTGCAGGGTTTACCAACATCACACAAGACCACCTGGATTTTCACGGAACAATGGATTCGTACTTCGAGGCCAAGAGGATGCTCTTTGACGACTTGCCGTCCTCCTCGTGGGCCGTAACCAACACTGATGATCCGCGCGGGAGCGCGATTGTCGACCGGACACGAGCTTCCGTGTTGAAATACGGGTTTGGACCCGGGACAGATCTGCGCGCGACAAAGGCATCATTCGGCATCGAAGGAACCAGGATTGCCATTTCGCACAAGAATAATGAAACGACAGTGAATTCTTCCCTCATAGGGAGATTCAATGCAGAGAATATTCTGGCCGCATACGCCACAGGTGTCGCGCTTGGTCTTCCGGTTCAGCAAATTGTGCGTGGAATAGAACTGGTAAAAACAGTACGCGGGAGGTTCGAGCAAGTTCACTCTTCACGAGGGTGGACAGCAGTGATTGACTATGCTCACACCCCCGACGCATTAGAGAATTGCCTGGAAACAATCCGGACGCTTTTGTCGGGCAATGGAAAGATTATAACAGTCTTCGGATGCGGCGGCGACCGCGACAAGGGAAAGCGACCACTGATGGGAAAAGTCGCTTCGGGGTTGAGCGACGCGAATATCATTACGTCGGACAATCCGCGCACGGAGGATCCCAACGTCATTATTGAGGAAATCCGAAAGGGGATGTCGACGGGGATCGATGTTGAGGTTGAACCGGATCGGGGGAAGGCAATCCGAAGAGGTTTGTCGCGCGCCTCCAAAGGTGACGTTGTGCTCATCGCCGGCAAGGGACACGAAGACTATCAGGTTATGGGCACGACGAAAACGGCGTTCGATGATAGGGCCGAAGTCGAACGGTTCATACGGGAGACGGAATGAGGCTCTCATCCCGCGAAATGCTCTCGATCGCGCACACGGAAGTTCGGAAAAGACATTTGTTAAAAGGGAAAAAGATAACGGGGGTTTCGACCGACTCGCGCACGCTGTCAAAGGGTGACGTCTTTGTAGCTCTGCGCGGCGAAAATTTTGACGGGCACAAGTTTTTGGACGAGGTGTACGCCAAAGGAGCGGCCGCAGTGATTGTGGAGAAGTCCGCAGACCTTCCGGAGAGGGACGTGCCGATGCTTGTCGTCGAGAATACAACACACGCCCTCGGCGAGCTTGCGGCCGTGTATCGTTCACGACACAAGATCCCCGTGCTGGCCATCAGCGGGAGTAATGGAAAAACAACAACGAAAGAAATGGTGGCGGCGGTTCTGGACTCGGATTATGACGTTTTGAAAACGGAAAGCAATTTCAACAACCACATCGGTGTTCCGCAAACATTGTTTCGGCTGCAAAAGAAACACGATGTTGCCGTTGTTGAAATCGGGACCAACCATCCCGGTGAGATCGCATACCTCTGCGCCATTGCCAAACCAACGCACGGACTGGTGACAAACATCGGGCGTGAGCACCTTGAGTTCTTCTCAACGCCTGAAGGGGTCGCCGAAGAGGAAACGCAACTGTACAGGTATCTTGATGGGAGGAAGAAAACGCGCGTCTTTGTTAACGCTGACGATCGGGCGATCGCGACGCGCGCGCGCAAGATGAAGCATACAATCCGGTATGGGTTTGCCTCGCGCTCATCGGATGTTCGCGGGACGCTGCACGGAACGGACGAAATGGGATGTGCACGTTTTTCGTTCAGGTTTGGAAAGCAGAAAAAACAAACAACCGTCGAGCTCTCGATTCCGGGTGAGCACCAGGCGCTAAACGCTCTTGCGGCGGTGGCGGTTGGGCGCGCATTCAAGGTTTCCCCGAAGAAAATCCGCAAAGCGCTTGAAGCATTCAGGCCGATGGGAAAAAGAATGGAAATGTTCAATCTCGGCGGCGTGCTCATTTATAATGACGCGTACAATGCCAATCCCGACTCGATGATAGCGGCGCTGAATACACTCTCGGCATCCCGTGTACCAGGCAAGCGCATTGCCGTGCTTGGTGATATGCGCGAGCTTGGTGCGGTTTCCGCCGACGAACACAAACGCGTCGGTGCCACACTCCGCGGATTGCGCATTGACTATCTACTCACGCTCGGCGCAGATACGAAACTCATGCACGCGGAGGCAGGAATAGCGTTTTCGGTTCACTATGATCAGAAGAACATTCTCGCCGAATATCTGGCGGAACTCATTGCTCCGGGAGATGCCGTGCTGGTCAAGGGCTCGCGGGGAATGAAAATGGAGGATGTCGTCACCTTTCTTGAAGCGCGCTTGCGGTCCGCTGTCGTACCGTTTGGATGAACGATAAGGTTCGATGCTTTACTACCTCATAGATATGATTGAGAAGGCTTATCACCCGCCCGGGTTCGGGCTGATCCGCTTTATCACGTTCCGGGCCGCCGCGGCTGCGGTGACAGCACTTGTCATTGCATTCTGGCTGGGACCAAAGATCATTCGGAAGCTGAAGGAGAAACAGATCGGCGAAGCGGCAAAGGTTGAAGCGCCGAAAACACATTTGACAAAGGCCGGCACGCCAACGATGGGAGGGCTCATTGTACTCGCATCGGTTTTGGTTCCCACTATTTTGTGGGGTAACATCGGCAACATGTATGTTGTATTGATAATTTTTGTGACCGCGGCGTTAGGTGCAGTTGGATTTCTTGATGACTACCTCAAAGTGATAAAACGAAAGCCCAAGGGATTGATCGGGCGATACAAGATTGTCGGACAAGTGTCTGTTGGACTCGTTGTTGGCGGTGTTATTTACTTCGTTCCTCACTGGATTGATCCTGATTTGTGGAAGCTCAACTCTTCGACGACGGTTCCATTTTTCAAGCACCGGGAGTTTGATTTCAGCTACCTGTATGTGCCGATGGTCGTCTTCGTGATAACCGCGACTTCCAACGCGGTAAATCTCACGGACGGGTTGGACGGCCTTGCGATTGGTGTTGTCGGCATTGTTGCACTGACCCTGGGAATCATGAGCTACATTTCCGGCAATGCGGTCTTGAGTGATTACCTTACGATTTCGTTTTTGCGCGGCAACGGCGAGCTCGCCGTATATTGTGCAGCTCTTGTTGGAGCGGCGCTCGGATTTCTCTGGTTCAATTCGTATCCGGCGCAGGTGTTTATGGGAGATACCGGCTCCCTTGCATTGGGCGGTGCCATCGGTGCGTTGTGCGTATTGATCAAAAAGGAACTGCTTTTGCCGATGCTCGGCGGAGTTCTTTTAGCGGAAACGCTTTCGGTGATCATCCAGAGGGGATATTTCAAATACACGAAGAAGAAGTACGGGGAAGGCAGACGCGTCTTCAGGATGGCACCCCTTCACCACCATTTTGAGCTGATGGGATGGCCCGAGCCGAAAATCGTCGCGCGGTTCTACATCATCTCCGTTCTCCTGATGATTGTCAGTCTCGCGACATTCAAGGTACGGTAGTGTGGATCCGTCGGAAGTCCGGGGCAAGAGGTTCAGTGTTATTGGCGGTGCACGAAGCGGTGTAGCGGTTGCGCGCTTGCTGAAGTCGCATGGGGCGCACGTATTTGTCAGTGATAAATCGCCCGCTTCCCGAATGGGAAAATATCTTGCGGAGCTTGAAGCCGCGGGAGTCGAAAGCGAGTTTGGAGAGAATACCGATCGAGCTCTTGGCGCCGATGTGATCGTGGTGAGTCCGGGGGTTCCCTCGGATGCGCCGGTGATCAAACGGGCGGTCGAGAAAGCGCTTCCGGTTGTCAGCGAAGTGGAAGTTGCAAGCTGGTTTACAAAGTCGGATATCATAGCAGTGACTGGTACGAACGGAAAAACAACTACGACCACATTGATCGGAAGAATGCTTGCCGATGCGCGCATCCCATCGACAACGGGAGGAAACATTGGCGTTGCATTTTCGGAAATCGTGAATGAACTGACTCCGCAAAGCAAGGTGGTCCTTGAAATCAGCAGCTTTCAACTGGATACATCGGTGTTGTTCAGGCCGAGGGTTTCAGTTTTGCTCAATATTACGCCGGACCATCTGGATCGATACGAGAATCAATTTGAAAAGTATGTCGCCTCAAAATGCAAGATCTTCGAGCATCAATCGCACGGCGACACCCTTGTATACAACGCCGATGACGAAGTTGTGAGGCGGGAAGTCGAGCAGAGAGTGCCACACGGTGTTCGGTTGCTCCCTTTCAGCGCCTCAACATCAGTTGCAAGCGGTGCGTTTGAAGATCGGGGAATGATGAAACTCTGCACATCCGGTGAGACAACCGATGTGGTCGCGGTCAGGGATCTCAGCATCAAAGGTCGGCACAATCTTTACAATGCCATGGCGGCCACGCTTGCCTCGCACACAGCGGGCGCGTCGATTGCATCATTGCGTGCGACACTAAAGAATTTCAAAGGCGTCGAGCACCGGTTGGAGTTTGTCCGTGAGCATGAAGGTGTTTCATACGTGAATGATTCAAAGGCCACCAATGTGGACTCGGTGTGGTACGCGTTACAGAGTTTTGAAAAGCCGCTCGTCGTTCTGATGGGAGGAAGAGACAAGGGAAACGATTACGAGCCGCTCGTTCCTTTGGTCAGGAAGAACGTCAGAGGGATTGTTGCCATGGGAGAATCGGCGGGCAAGGTTGTTGAAGCGTTTCGAAACGTGGTGCAGGTGAAGGAAGCAGATTCCATGCAGAAGGCAGTAGCCACCGCGTCGACTATGGCATCGCGCGGCGATGTTGTGCTCTTGTCCCCGGCGTGCGCCTCATTCGATTGGTTCGAGAATTATGAACACCGTGGAAAAGTATTCAAGGAAGAAGTTCTTAAGCTCGGCTCGTGAAAACCGAACGCAACCATATTGATCTCTCTGTTCTCATCAGCGTTTTGATTCTAATGGTGCTGAGCTTGGGAGTTGTTTACAGCGCCAGCTCTACGTGGTCTCTGGAGAAATACGGCGAGAGCGGAAAATTGCTGGGCAGTCATGCGATCAAAATCATCGCCGGGTTTGGAGCGATTCTGCTGTTCATGAAAATTGACTACAAGAAATACAAGAAGTTGACCAAGCCCGCGCTGACTGGCGCGATCATTTTGCTTCTGGTGACGCTGGGTCTCGGAGGGGAAGTCAAGGGTGCTTCACGCTGGCTTCGGCTGGGCGGCTTTGGTCTTCAGCCATCGGAATTTGCGAAGTACGCGCTCGTCTTTCACCTCTGTGTCCTCCTTGCAGAGAAGCAAAAACGCATTGCCGATTTCAAAACCGGTTTTGTGCCAACAATGATTTGGGTCGGCTGTGTAACGGTGCTGGTGCTGTTACAACCGAACTTCAGTACAGGAGCGATGATCTTCGGGATAAGCCTGATCCTCCTGTTTGTCGGCGGCGCAAGGTTCAACCATCTCATGCTCACACTCGCGTCACTTCTTCCGCTGCTGTTGGTTTATATGGTAAGCGCACCGTATCGCATGAAGCGAATCATGAGTTTCTTCGACGGAAGTTCCTCCGGCGAACGCTCCAATTATCAGCTTTGGCAGGGAATTATCGGATTCGGGAACGGCGGCGTGTTCGGACTTGGACCCGGAGAGAGCCGCCAACGCGATCTCTTTTTGCCCGAGTCCTATGGTGACTTTGTCTTCTCGATCGTTGGCGAAGAGTATGGTTTGATCGGAACCCTGTTTATCATGGCGCTTTTCCTGGTGATAACCTTGCGCGGGTTAAAGATTGCGAAACATGCGCGGGATGATTTCGGCAGAAATCTCGCGGTTGGGATAACGTTGACGATTTCATTACATGCCCTGGTCAATGCGGCGGTAACACTGGGCATTCTCCCTACCACCGGATTACCAATGCCATTTGTCAGTTACGGCGGCTCATCCATGCTGTTTTCATCCGTTGCCATCGGGGTGCTGTTGAATATCTCGTCGCAAACGGATATGTACCCGCGGCTCCACCAGGCACCGGATGGAGTGAGGCCGCTGGAACCACGGTTCGCCGGGAAACCGGCATAGTGAATCTCCCAAAGCGGAGTGTTTCCGGTCGTGGGAGATCGTAAGACGTCGATTCTGTTCGCGGGAGGAGGAACAGGGGGGCACCTGTTTCCGGCAATCGCGATTGCAGAGGAGATTCGGCGGATGAGGCCTTTGACCGCTATCCACTTCGCGGGCACGAAGGATAAGATAGAAGCGCGGGTTGTGCCCCAGCTCGGATATGTGTTCGAGCCGATTTGGATCAGCGGACTGCGACGTAAACTGACACTGGAGAATTTGCTGTTTCCAATTAAGCTAATGGCTTCGATTGTGCAGTCATACAATCTTATGAACAGGATTCGCCCGTCTGCTGTCGTCGGCACCGGCGGATATGTTTCTGGTCCGGTAGTGTATGCGGCGTCATTGATGCGAATACCGACAATCCTGCAGGAGCAAAACAGCTATCCGGGGATTACAACAAGAATGCTTTCGCAACGCGCAACGGAGGTTCACCTCACGTTTGAATCCTCGGCGCGGTTTCTGAAGAGAAAAGACAATATCAGGGTCACGGGCAATCCGGTGCGTTCTTCGGTTGGTACAATATCGAGAGCGGACGCAGTTCGGTCATTCGGATTGGATGCATCAAAAAAAGCAGTGCTTGTGTTTGGCGGAAGTCTCGGTGCAACGTCGTTAAACACCGCACTGCTGAATGGATACGAGCGGATTGTTGAGACAGGAACTCAGATTCTCTGGCAGACTGGCGCCAAGGATTTCGCCTCAATACGGGAAAAAGCGAACCATCCATCGGTGAAGGTCATGCAGTTTATAGAAAACATGGATCACGCTTACGCGGCCTGCGATCTCGCGGTGTGCAGAGCGGGTGCCACCACTCTGGCGGAGTTGACCCTGGCGGGCGTTCCGTCAATTCTGGTTCCGTATCCGTTTGCAGCCGCTGATCACCAGACGGAAAACGCGAAGGTGATGACCGAACATGGGGCAAGCCTGCTTCTTGCAGACAAGGATGTTAACAGCCGGCTTGTGGATGAGGTGATGGCGCTGTTGAAGGATGCATCACGGCGGAACGCGATGGCACGAAGCACGAAGGCACTCGGCAAACCGGATGCGGCAGCAAAAATCGCACAGGCGATCCTGGCTATTGCAGACGCACATCATGGCTGAGCAGGAGAAAGTATTCAGATACAAACTCGATTTTTACTACCAATCAGCGCTCATTTATTTGGTGACGCTCATTGCGTACGGTGGAATCAGGGGGAACTTTGTCGAAGCAAAGTTCGAGTATGTTCTGAACGATCCGTTGATGTACGTGATTCTTTTTTTCGTGCTGATGTCCATTGTCAGTCTGATACTGAATTATATACGGAACAGGCGTCTGGTTGTTCTTGAATCAGCGGTGATCTTTCGTAATCGCTTTCGCGAGCGTCGGGTCGATATCAGGAATATCGAGTGGATGCACATCGGGCGGGAGGCGGGCGTTCAGACGGACGGCAGGTTTCAGGTGATTGTGCTGAAGCTTGCAGGGAGGAAACGGCTGGTGCGTGTTCGCGCCGGGCGCTATGAACGGGCAGACGAACTTATTACCGAGATGAACAGGATAGCGGAGCGCGCGCCAAAGCGGGGCGCGTCACGATGGCGTCGCCCGGGATTTACAGATCGCTAAGCAAATGTTCTCATCAATTAAGAAATTGCATTTTGTCGGCATTGGCGGAATCGGCATGAGCGGGATCGCCGAGGTTCTTCTCGACCAGGATTTCGCGATCACCGGATCCGACAGGGCGGCGAGCGACAACACGGAGCGCCTTGAATCGCTGGGTGCGAAGGTATTTATCGGCCATGACGCCAAGAACCTCCAGCCGGATGTTGACGCCCTTGTTTATTCGTCGGCCGTTCCGCCGGAGAATCCCGAATTGCTTGAAGCCCGGCGCCGGAACATCCCTGTCATCAGACGCGCGGAAATGCTGGCCGAGGTGATGCGGCTGAAGTACGGCATTGGCATCGCCGGTACCCATGGGAAAACCACAACGACATCCATGATTAGTCTGGTATTGATGGAAGGCGGAGTTGACCCGACTGTGATTGTGGGCGGTAGACTGCACGGGCTTGCGGGCTCCAATGCCCGCATGGGGAAGGGCGATTTCATCGTCGTGGAGGCCGATGAATTTGACCGGTCATTTCTGTCCATAACACCGACGATTGCGGTGCTTACCACCCTGGAAACGGATCATCTCGATTGTTACCGCGACCTTGACGACATCAAAGGCGCGTTCATCCAATTTGCGACCAAGGTGCCATTCTACGGGTTTGTCGTTCTCTGCCTTGACGAGCCGGCTTTGCAGGAAATCATGTCGCGCATCAAGAAGAAGATCATCACATACGGTTTGAACGGACAGGCCGATCTCCAGGCGGTCAACATCACACACGATCAAAACAGGTCGCGCTTTACAGTCGTCCGCGGAGGCAAGGATTTGGGCGAAGTTACTCTGCAGATTCCCGGAAAGCACAATGTGCAGAATGCACTCGCGGCGATTGCAGTTGGACTTGAACTCGGGGTCCCGTTTGCAAAGGTCAAAGCCGGCATCGAGAAATTCACCGGAGTGTTCAGGCGGTGGGAGGTGAAGGCAGACCTTCACGGAATTACCGTGGTTGACGATTATGCCCATCACCCGACAGAGATTCGCGTAACGCTTGCAGGCGCAAAGTCAGGATGGCGGAGACGCGTCGTATGCGTTTTCCAACCGCACCTGTATTCGCGCACACGGGATTTTTACGATGAGTTCGGGAAATCATTCTTCAACGCGGACGTTCTCGTGCTTACCGATGTCTATCCCGCGCGCGAAGAACCCATCCAGGGAATCAACGGCGAGTTGATTGCAAACGCCGCAAAAGGATTCGGGCACAAGAATGTGCACTACGTGCCGGAGAAGAAACGGGTTCCCGGGTTTCTCATGGGAATGAAACAGCCCGGTGACATTATTATTACGATGGGCGCGGGCGATATATGGAAGTATGGAGAAGAGTTCATCAAGAATCTGAAGAACGCTGACTGATGTGCCCGGAGCCGGAAATAAGAAAAAGCAAAAAGCCAGTTTTGCTCCTCCTTCTCGTGGTTGGCGGAGTTGCAGCGAGCACACTTCTGGCGAATATCTGGAAAAACGATCTGCCTGTGCACAATATGGTTGTGGAGGGAAATAGGATCGTTTCAACCGCGGAGGTTCTCACGCTTGCGAAGCTGGACAAGGAACAGAATCTGTTCTCATTGGACCTTTTTGAAGTGAGGAAGCGGCTTGAGGCGCACACCTTCATCAGGTCCGCATCGGTGAATAGGGAAGTGCCCGATAATATCCGCATTGAGATTACAGAACGGCAACCTGTTGCGGCGGTTGCTATGGGAAAGCTCAAGTACCTGGACGAGGAGGGCTTTGTGCTTCCTCCGGCACAGTCTGAACACCTGTTTGATCTCCCCGTCATCACGGGAGTTTTTCGGGCGGGTGACCTTCCATCCGGAAAACAGACATCCCGACAGGATGTTCTCGATGGGCTTGAACTTATTCTTATCGCGAAACAACTGGACGAAGAGTTATACCACACAATCTCCGAGGTCCATGTCGAGAAAGGCAAGGACATGGTTCTTTACAGCGCCGAATACGGCGTGCCGGTGATGTTTGGAAGTGACGACCTTGCCGCGAAACTGCTTAAGCTGGATACGTTTTGGGATTCCTTCGTGACACAGCACGGCGCGTCCGAGCTGCGGTATATCGACGTGCGCTACGAAGACCAGGTGGTTGTCCGGTGGAAACATAACCCGGCTGATACAGATGACGGGACGCAGAAATTGAAATCTTCAACTCACGATACTTAACAAGGAAAGCATCATGGACAACATCATCGTAGGTCTGGATATTGGCACAACGAAAGTCTGTGCTGTTGTTGCAGGGACCGATGAACATGGGAGGGTGAATATTCTCGGTGTGGGGCGCAGTCCCTCTGAGGGGATGATGCGCGGCGTGGTAACCCACATCGAAAAAACCATTAGGTCGATCAGCAATGCCGTGAACGAAGCGCAGGCGCAATCGGGCGTTGCGATCAAGTCGGTGATTGTCGGGATTGCCGGAGACCATATTCAGAGTTTTCAAAGCCGAGGTGTTGTCAGCATTAGCGGGCCGGAGAGCGAAGTGACGCAGGCAGACATTGACCGGCTGCTCGAGGATACCAAACGCGTTGCCCTGCCTTCCGACCGGAAGATCATTCATGTCATTCCACAGGAATTCATCATTGACGGACAGGACGGCGTATACGATCCGCTCGGCATGTCGGGCGTCAGGATGGAAGCCAACGTCCACATCATTACCGGACTGGTGAGCGCCGCGCAGAACATTTACAAGTGCGTCCAACGCGCCGGACTTGAGGTGAGCGATATGGTGCTTGAGCCCCTGGCTTCAAGCTATTCTGTTCTTGACGATGAAGAGAAGGAAGTAGGAATTGCCCTGCTCGATGTTGGCGGCGGCACGACGGACCTCGCCGTGTTTGAAGAGCGCACCATCCGCCATACCGCTGTTATCGGGATTGCCGGGAAGAAGGTAACGGATGATATCCGAAAGGGACTCGGGATTCTGGGCGACCAGGCCGAGCGCTTGAAGCGTGAACATGGGTACGCGTACCTCTCGTCCGTTGCCAACAACGAAACAATTATTCTGCCGGGTGTCGGAGGTCGCTCACCGATTGAAATTGAGACGAAACTGTTGGCGCAGATCATTCAGCCACGCATGGAGGAGATTTTTGAAATTGCCGCACTGGAAATCAAGCGATCCGGATATTCAAAGCATCTTTCGGGCGGCATCGTGCTGACGGGCGGCGGCGCGCTGGTGAGAGGAACGGCAGACCTAGCACGCGACGTGCTGTCCATGCCTGTGAAAATCGGTATCCCGACCGGATTTGCGGGAGGGCTGGTGCGCGAGATTGAAAACCCGGTGTATTCTACCGGCGTCGGACTCGTGATGCATGGACTCAAACACCAGGAGCACTCGGTAGTGCACAGCAAGCCCGCGCGGGACAACAGATTTGCCAGCATGACAAACAAGATGAAAGAATGGTTTGACCAGTTGTAAGATGCACTTTCCAATGAAAAGAGAGAAACATTATCCCATCACACACATAATTAAGAGGAGTTACCAGTGATCGAACTCGATAGTTATCTCGATCGTGGCGCAAAGATTCGTGTTGTTGGAGTTGGCGGAGGCGGAGGAAATGCACTGAACAGCATGATCCACAAGGGTCTGCACGGCGTTGATTTCTTTGCCATCAACACCGATTCACAGGCGCTGGAACGCAACCAGGCGCCGAACAAGATTCAGATCGGCAAAAACCTGACGCGCGGTTTGGGCGCGGGCGCCGATCCCTCCGTTGGTCATCGGGCGGTAGAAGAAGACCGTGAAGAAATTGCGCGGGCACTCGCCGGGAGTGACATGGTATTTGTCACCGCGGGTATGGGCGGCGGAACCGGAACCGGCGGCGGACCGCTTGTCGCCAACATTGCGAAGAGTATCGGAGCGCTTGTCGTCGGGATTGTCACGCGTCCTTTCCAATGTGAGGGAAAACGTCGCATGCAACAGGCCGAGACCGGCATTGAGGAACTGAAGAAACAGGTGGACACACTGATTGTCATCCCGAACCAAAAGCTTCTGAACATCGTGGAGCGAACAACACCCTTGCGCGAGGCGTTTGATATCGCGAACCAGGTGTTGTACGGCGCAACGCGCGGTATCTCGGAACTCATTACGGTGCCCGGATTGATTAACGTTGACTTTGCCGACGTCCGGACGGTGATGAAGGAAATGGGTGACGCCGTAATGGGCTCCGGGCTGGCAAAGGGCGAAAACCGGGCGGTGGAGGCGGCTCATTCCGCGATTTCCAGTCCGTTGCTGGAGGATGTTTCAATCGCAGGTGCACAAGGTGTTCTGGTGAACATCACGGGCGGTTCCTCGATGTCTCTTGTGGAAGTGGACGAGGCAACCGAAATCATCCATGAAGCAGCGGGCGAGGACGCGAACGTGATTCTCGGTGCTGTGGTAGATGAAAACATGAACGAGGATGAGGTCATGGTAACGGTGATTGCCACGGGCTTCAACAGGCGGGGAACTGGCGTCGGACTTCGACCGCAGAAGATTTCAAAGCCGATTGAACGCGTGCCGACCGGCGTTGAAGACCTGAAGAAACTCGAGACGCCGACGTTCATCCGTCGCGGCATGGAGATCAGCATTCACACCGGAAATCCGCAGAGTACGCTGGAACGACAGAAAATCGACAAAGAGGATTCGGGAAAACCCGCCTTTCTCAGGAAGATCATGGACTAAGCACGGACGCACAATCCCCCAGTACGTCCGACAGCCCGGTTACTGCAATTGCAGGCCGGGCTGTTTTTTGTTGGTGGCACAACTAGCTGTTGCTAGAACTGACGAATGGCTACAACTCAACACGCAGGCCCAGCCTCACACGTCGGTAAGGATCCCATGCGGTCAAGTCACCCAACTCTCCCCCGACTCTTCCTGCTGAATCTGCCCAACGGACGTTTCGTTCGTTGAGGACGTTTCGTGTATCAAGGTAGATGTTCATCCGCAACCATGGGTTCTCGTTTGCACCAAAGCTCATCGCCTTGCTGAGTTTGGCGTTGAGCAAGTTATAGTCTTCAAGACGCGCATTGTTAGGTTCAAACTCCGCGTCCAGGTTATCGGGGGTGAAGCCATCGCTGGAAGGAAAATACGTGTATGGCCTCCCGCTATGGTACATCCAAGTTACCGACAGTAACATTTCCCACGGCAACTGCAGCAACCCGGTGGCTTTGACGGTATGGCGCTGATCCCAACTCAACGGATATGGTATTCCCGGCACAGCGATACCCCACTGGTAGTATCGCAGGCCACCGCGCGCGTTCTCGCTGATGCCTTCCGCATTCATGTAGGTGTACGAGAGGGACCCGGTTAGCGGACCGCCCTCCTCACGCACAATCGAGAATTCAATTCCGCTTGCCAGCGCGTAAGGACTGTTCACAAATTCAGCGAACCCATAATCGCCAGCCACACGTGCATTTGTCGGGACAAAGGTTTTTACGTCGATCAGATTTGTCGTCTCCTTGTGAAAATAAGTTCCGGTCAAGACGATCTTGTTCCTGAGCGCATACCGGATACTCATTTCCCACGATCGGGTGCGCTCAGGTTGAAGGTCGGGGTTTCCCACCAAAACACCCACTCCATTCTTTAGACTTGTGTTGTTCAGGCCTGAGTACAGGTAATCAAAAAGAGGGAACTGATAGTAAACGCCATAATTGATAAACAGGTAACCCTGCGCGGAGAATGGAGCCGCGAAACCGATTCTTGGACTGAACAAGTGTTTGACCGATGCTGGCGTCATTCCAACGATCCGGGTTTCGTATTCGTTATCGGGGAGGGGAACCCGTTCCGCTGTTGGCCGTTCTGCCCGCGGGTCCAAAAACTCGTAACGAAAACCGATGTTAAGCAGCATTCCGTCCTTGCTCAACTCAATCTTGTCTTGGATATAGGCGTTTCCCATACGGGGAAAATAGCGGTAGTCCGTACTGTAATTCAGCAACGGTTTATTCACAAATGGTTTTCCGAACACGTTGACCACCGGTTCATACCGGACAATATCTGCTTCAATCTCCTGCACGGTGAATTCACCGCCGAGCTTCAAAACATGTTGGTCATCAAGTCGCCATGTCGCATCCGCTTTGAGCATGTTGTGTGCTTGTGAGCTTCTGGCCCACCACGATCGATTCCCGTCAACGATGTACTGCAGGAAAAAATCCCATTGATACAATGTCGTATCGATCGCATCACGGTCGCTGTCGTTGATTTCCCCGTTGAGAACGTACCTGCTGAAACTTGCAATGTAGAAGAAATCCTTTGAGATGCTGTGGTTGAAGAGGATTGCTCCACGGTATCCTTCCTGCTGGCGAGCCGGCAATCCGCCAAGGTTGAATCGCCAGGTGAACTCGTAGTCCTTAAACCGGTTATAGGAATAGAGGAATTGTCCGGTCAACTTTGCAGTCGATGAGGGCTGGTATTCCAGCTTGCCAAGGGCACTGACGATGGTGGAAATTGGTGAATCATAAAAGTGCGACAGGTCTTGCCACCATCGAGTGTCGGTGAGGATAACATCCGCGCTACCAAAATATGAGAGGTTGCTAAGAATCGGCCCGCTCGCCAGGACATCAATCTCACCCCGATGGTCAACCTGCTCGCCGCCCCAAAGGTCGTCCGCTTCTGCGCGCATCGACAGCGAATGCTGTTCTCCAGGACGCTTTGTGATCACGTTGATAACACCCGAAAGCGCATTCCCATACTCCGCGTCAAACCCGCCCGTTTGAATCGCGATGTCTGCAATCGAACTTTGTGGCGAAATGGCTCCGGCGCCACCTTCAATAAGATCCTGCAAGGGCAAACCGTCCAGCAGATACACAACTTCCGTTGTTTTTCCACCACGGATGTGATTCTCCAGAGTTGTACCAGGTTGGAGACCGATAATGTCAGACACATCGCTTACCGGGAGGGCCGTAAATGTTTCGGAGGTTGCACTGTACGTTGTGCCTGTTACATCTTTTTGAATTAGCGGCGGCTCGGCAACCACAACAACATCACTCAGCTCAATGGTTGACTCCTCAACCTCGATATCGAGGGTCGTTTTGAGATCCGGCTTTACGTACACCGACTTGATGATGACAGTTCTGAATCCGATGAATGAACATTGGACTTTATGGGTTCCGGCAGGAACATTGTCGATGCGGTAGAAACCATCTACACCCGTAGAAGCACCAAGCCTTCTCGAGGCGATGCTGACCGTTGCTCCAACGATTGGCTCTCCGTTCACCTTGTCGCGAACATAACCATCAATCCTTCCTGTAGTACCGGCCAGCGAGGTACTTCCGAAAAGAAAAATGACCGCTGCCCAAAGTCTCCTCACCGAACCACCTTCTCCTTGTCCAAAGTCCATGCGAGCGCGTTCTGTGTGATGTAGGTCCGGATACAGAATTCTATCATTTCACCTGGACATTCAATCCGATTCTGTGCGCCAATCCAAAACGTCCGAGCGAACTCGCGGCGTAGTCAAAACCGACGATGAAATCATCAAGAGTAATTTTCGCTCCACCGCCCGCGGACCAACTGAGCTCATCCGAGTTAAACAGATACCCGGTACGAAATGCAACGGCATCGTACAAGGCATACTCCGCACCAAGGGCGACGCGCTCTTCCGAATCGGACTCCTGGATGAAATCGAACGCTGCAAGAAGCTTGTGGTTGGGGATTGCATCATCAATCATGCGGAACACATCAAACGAACCGCTTGCGCGAAAGAGCAGGGGCAGACTGAATGCCAGCGTCTGCAACTCAGCCGATGTTTGCGGCTCGCCCGGAGTTCCTGGATTGTAATCCACCTCCAGCGATTTTCCCGAAAATGTCTGGTCGAGCCCGAGATGCGATATGGAAAAACCAATGGCAAGACTCCGGAATCCTGTGTCATAAGAAGCACCTGCATCCACCGCAAGCCCGCTACTCGTGAGGTCGTAGATTCGTTCTTCTAAATACTTGATTGTCGCAGCGAATGTCAGTTGTGTCGTCAATCGCACGGAGGAAGTCAGACCAACCGCGAGATCAGAGGCGTCGTAGAACTGGCCCGTTCCTTCAGGAAGATCAATGGTGGTGATTTCTACCTTGCCGCTTGTTAGAAAAATGGTGTGGAAACCCAGAGCGAATTGCTCATTGACGGGGACGACAAGGCCGATAAAATTGTGGTCGGTTTCTGCAACCCATGGCGTGTGTTGGGCGGAGATGGAGACAAGCTCAATGGTACCGATGCCGGCCGGGTTCCATGCGAGCGAGGAAACGTCACCCGTGACGGATGCATAGGCCCCACCCATTCCCATTGCTCGTGAACCAACGCCGATTTTCAAGAACTGTGCCCCCGTTGCACCAGCATTCCGAAACGACTGCGCGTTCGCAGTTGCACACAGAAGTGCAAGCACAATGAAGAGCGAGGTTTTGTTCATGGTGTTCTTGTTGTTTCGCATTTGCAAGAGACGTGGCTTTGCTACGTCTCTACGGATTACTTTCCGACGATGACGGCAAATTTCTTTATGGTGTTCTTTCCTGCGGACTCGATGTGGGCAAAGAGCATCTGACTTGCCACCAGTTGTCCCAACTCCGTTGTCAGGTCCCACTCTTCGCGCGAACCGCCTTGATGGTGGATGGTTTTCACAAGGTCGAGCGCCAGAGTGTAGATTCTGATTGTGCATTCATCCGGCAGGTAGTTGAAGTAGATGCGCCGGTCATCACGCTGTGCCTCATGGCGAACCACGTAGGGATTGGGAACGATCCTGATTTTATCAAGCATCTCGTTTGTTACAGCCTCAAGCCCTCCTGCGCCGCCGGTCAGATTGACAACAGCATTTCTTGGGAAAACTGCACGCACACCTCCTGCCCACACAATGTTTACCCTATCTCCAATCTCGAAGTCCCTCGTCCCGCGCCTGTGCGCGCTTCCCCAAGGAAACGGCAATCCCGGCCTTCCGGATCCTATACCGCGGTCAGGAAAATCGAACGCGACGATTGATCCCGCCATCGACAACACGTGCCCGAACTCCCACTGATCGCCATTAGCAAGCGTGTCAATGTGATAGTAATGATTGTTTCGCATTGGTCGCTGGAAGAACCCATTGGCCTTTACTCCAATGGAGGAAAATGTGTAGTCCCTCCCGGGAGTGTACACACTGTCAATGGATGAGTCCACAACGCGAACGTTGAGGTATTCGAAAATCATTCCGGCAGTCCGGTCAATGGTATCCAATCCTCCGGGCAGGAACTCAACGCGTACAGCCCGCTGAGAATTTGTGTACGGTGTTATCGTACGGATCCCCGTATAGTTGATCGAATCCCGAACAAGAACCGGTGTATCGGCGTCACTTGAAGATTCGATAAGTGGAGGTTCAATGTGGAATGAATCGGCAAGCTGTTCGAACCTGTAAGGTAATTCGATATCCGATGCACCGAGAGCGAAGATGTTTTCAATACGCAGGATACCTTCTTTGATCCCCGCCGTTGCAGGAGAACCATGGACAAACAGATTCGGGTCAAGGATGACGTTCTGGATTTGACCGCTAACGCTGTCTCTCACTGTTACCGGCATGGTGTAGCGCTCTCCATCAGTGGATGCCGACATCGAAAGGGTAACTGCTTTCCCGCTCAGGAGCGTGTTGAAGTTGGTGACGTTCAACGGCTTGAAGTAGGGCTCTCCAACGTCGCCCAATGTTCCGGTCGCAAGGACACCAACGCCGCCGCTCGACGTGGAGTTGCTGGCGTCTGTTGCCGGGATGACACTGAGGGCATTGACTCCGGTAACTGCATCAGACTCCATCGGCTCGAGTTTGAGTTGCGGAGATCCTTCATCGAAGGCAAGAAGTCTGTAGAAATAGCGGACATTGTTCTTGAGTCCTCCGATATCCTCGCCCCGATCAATGAACTCATAGATAAGTAGTGTGTCCTCCACCCACCGGCCGATCTGAACGAAGGGACCACCTTCACTCACTGCGCGCAGAAGGCGGTACCCACGAAATGGTTTGCCGAGACTGTCCGGTATGATCTCATCAACTGCAAGCTCGGACGAGGTATCCCAGGAAAGTTTTACTCCACGATTGAGCCCCTTTGCTGTAAGCCGTGGAGGCGGTGGAGGAACGGGACGTTTGAACCCCGAGGCATACACTCGTTTGATGTAATCATCCATGAGCAGCAAGTGTGGCAGACTGTCAGCAAAAAGAAATCCAACTGAAAACCGGACACTCTGGCCCACCGACATAGGGAAAGGACCGGAAAGAAGTAGCGGTTCATGTCGAAAATTGTATGGAGGTGGATTGGGATAAGGCCACGGCGGAGGAGTCGTCAGTGCGCGATACATAATTGAATCGATGTCGAAGGTTCTTTGGAGAGTACCCGTTGAATCAAGAAACGTGGCGACCGTATCAAGCGGGAACATTTTGCGGAGGCCCAAAGGAACACCATCATAGCCCGCAGGAGACTCAAGCACAGGGTATCCAATTGTTGGGGGATAGGGCGTGGCCGTCCAGTATGCATCCCACCACTCCCACGGTTGCGGCTGGGTATAGGAGAGGTTGCGCCAGGGTTGCGGTGAATACGTCGCAATACGGGCGCGAGGCCTCAATCGGGGAAGCCGAGTGATACCGGTGATCTCCAGGTTGGGAGAGAACGCGACAAAACAGCTGTCGAGAGGGTCAACCCCCTTATTGAAGAGTTCGTATTGAAACACAACAATATCTTTGGCGGGTCCACTTCCCCACGTTCTAACGTACTGGTGAACTTCCAACCCAATCGGAATACTTGGTCCCCCGGGTCCGGAATAACCCTGATCTGCACGAGTGTCTGTATCCTTGACAACTAAAAACATGTCTTCATCCGAAAGAAAGACCGGGGAGTACGAACGCCTTACCAAGGGGTCTGTCACATAGGTGGCTTGAGTGTTCACATAACGCAAGGGCCAGTCGTTGTAGTTGTTTCCCGATATGTCAATGCCCGCGCTGTCGTAGTCAAGGCTTGAATACACGATGTAATCAGGGCTATCCACGTAATGCCAACCGGCCTGCTGAAAGGTGGTGTCGAAGCCGGCGAGCGGATCTCCGATCCGGCCGGGACACATTTGATTTCCGACTATGATCGAAGGATTTGGAAATGCGTCACGAGCCCTTGCGAAGTCAGCATCCGAGACCAGGTATCGGCCATTCTTCCTGGCAAGAAATGCAATTCCTTGTCCTTCCCCCCCAGCGTAGAGATGGTTTGAACCTCGTGGCCAGTGGGCAAACGTGTTGTAGCCGTTAACATCAAAAGTTCCCCAGATCATTCCGTCATTGAATAGTGCAAACTCAAAGTTGCTCACGCGGGAAACGCGTCGAAACTGACTTCCCACAAGCTGGGCTTCCGCGAGCGACCCCATTCCAATAATTAAGGTTAGAGTCAGGCGGAACAAGGCAGTTAGAATATCACGTTTGACACTGCGGCGAAGATAGCCCCGCCGGCAAGCCGGCGGGGCTCCGTGACGCCTCAACATGGATTGATGCACTGTTGAAAGCACCATGTTTGACATGATTGTGGATACGACGTTCCACACTGTGCCTCGAAGTCGCACCAACAAGTAACCGACCGACATTGCTGCTGGCCGTCGAGGCACCAGTTTGAGACGCAGGGCATCCCAAGGGGTTTAGCGTAGAGATACTGGGTTGCCCCCACGAGCACGGTGCCCAACATGAAAAGCATGAATAGAACAGCAAGCGTTTTTTGCATACTGCCTCCGTTAGTTTGTTTTTAGATTGATATCAGAGATGGCCTGCACCACCTCCGCCAAGCTTTTTTCCTCTATCGGACCGCTCCATATTCGTAATGCAATACCCTCCTTCGATCTGAGAATAGTCTCGGGAATCGAAGGGAGATGATTAACTCTTGAGAATCTCTGGGGGTCAAGCGCATTGGCAACCGGAAAGGAAAGACTGCTATCCCGAACCAACACAGTTGTTTTCTCGCGGCTATCTATTGATACCCCAAGAACCTCAATGCCAGCACTTTGAGCCATTGAGGCCAATAGTTTCCAATACGGAAGGCTCTTCATGCAGAAAGGGCACGATGTTGTAAAAACAAAAATGATAGATTGACTTGTTGAATCGATCATATTGTGTCCGTTCATCATTTCAATTCCACTTAAGGTGAACCCCTCACCCACCTTGATTTTTTCTTGGAGTTCAAGTCCGTTTTCTTGCCGAGTTAGCAGAAGCACTTCGATTGCAAGCACAACAAGGGTTACATGAAGGAATACTTGGTACAACAGCTTACCACTGATTTGAAAAGGTCGTTTCATGTGCCCTCCACGCATGGATGGTTAATTGAAATCCTGTACTCAGGCGTTCACAACTCTGAACACCAGCGAAAACTGAAGATCTCCACACTCGATCAGTGGAACCCTTTCAAAGATCTGTACCGTTGCTGTTGTGCCGAACGGGATAGGTCCATAGAACTTGGCCGGACCATCCTGAATGAAAGGTAAGCCATCGAAGACAATTTGGTCGTAAATGTCATATGGAAGCCATGACGTTGAAAACACTGCCATCTGACCGGGCGATATCGCAATATTTCCCTGAAACACGGGAGGTTGGTTAAGGTTTCCACTGATGAGAGGAATTTGGAAGACCCGCGGAGCTTCAGAGAAGGATTGAACCGTAATCAACCCAGAGATTCGAGCAGTGCCTTGCAATATGTCGTCATGCTGGTTGAGGACCTCAACGCGAAATGTCATTGGCGAGTTGAAGTAGTAGAGATCGAACAACGGCTCGTAGACCACCTCAATCGTGTCTGGAGATGTGAAGACAATTGAACCGGTGAGGACATTTGTCGGCTCGACATACTCGGGGAATTCCTCCGAGCAAGAAGCGAGAAGCAACCATACCATCAACTGTAGGGCGATGGGACGCATTGCAAGACTCTTTCGTTCAGGGTAGCGTTTGAACAGGAGATTAGCCAGAGGAAATATACCTTTCGGTGTGGGGAGTTTCAAGGGGTGTGCGTGCGGGATAATCCCCCGCCCCGATTTACGGTAGAGAAGTAGCATGCTACGCCTCTACAGGTTAATAACGTTTGCATCCCAACCCCATCTTCAGTAGTTTGAAGGCACGAACATTGGTGAACACGCAGGGCCGTCATGAAACATCTCCTCCTTTCGCTTCTCTTTTTACTTGTTGCTCTTCCCATTGAGGCTCAACAGCAGAAGGTTTCCAGCGCCTTTAAAATCGCCCGGCTAAAATACTCCGGCGGCGGCGATTGGTACAACGATCCCGAAGCGGAACCCAATCTGCTCAACTTTGTCCGCCAAACCACTGGCCTCGACGTTGACCCGCGCTACGAATTTGTTGAAATCGGTAGTGAGAACTTCTTTTCCTATCCCTTTCTCTTTATTACAGGGCACGGCAACATCGTCCTGACGGAACCTGAAGTCCGGCGGCTCCGTACATATCTTGAGAACGGGGGATTCATTTATATCGACGATGATTACGGTATGGACAAAGCTATCAGGAGAGAACTCAAGAAGGTTTTTCCGGAGAAAGAGCTTGTGGAGATTCCATTCAGCCACGGTCTCTACCATTGCCAGTTTGATTTTCCGAACGGTCCGCCCAAAACACACCAGCACGACGAAAAGCCTTCGCGCGGTTTGGGACTTTTTTACAACGACCGGCTTGTTGTTTACTACACGATGGAATCAAACCCGAGTGACGGTTGGGTGGATACGCACAACGATCCGGAGGAAAAGCGGCTGGAGGCGCTCCGGTTCGGAACGAACATTATTGTCTGGGCGTTGACGCATTAGCATGAGCACCGAGCAAACACACGGATCGATTCTCGAGCGATTGTCTGCGGCACGAAAGCGGGATATCAAAACCACCCTGCTGACCGGCGCATTGCTTTTTCTTGTTATCGCTTGCGTTGCCATTATTGCGGTGGTAACGCTCGAAGGCGCGTTCCGCTTTGGCCCCGCTGTGCGAACCACATTCTTCTGGTCGCTGGTTGTCTTGTGTGCTGGCTTACTCGGCTGGTTCGTTGTGGTTCCACTGCTCCGACTTCTGCGCATCCTGCCGCAGGAAACGGACGAACGCACTGCGACACGTGTTGGCTCACATTTCCCTGACGTTTCAGACCGCTTGCTCAACACGCTTCAGTTATTTCGTGAGCGCAAGAGCACGCTATATTCTCCTTCGCTTGTTGATGCTTCCATTGAAGATGCTGATGCGGAAATGGCTGGGGTTGATTTCTCCTCGTTCGTTGACGCGTCTCCTGCGCGCCGCATAGCGCGGACATTTGGGATTGTCGCTCTGACCGCCGCTGTGCTTGTTATCGGTTTTCCTTCTGTGTTTGTCGCATCGGCCCAGCGGCTTCTTCACTATGGGGAAGAGTTTGCCATACCCACGCCGTTCAGTTTTGTCGTTGAACCGGGAAATATCGAGGTGGTGAAAGGTCAACCAGTGACGATCAACGTTCGCGTTGCCGGCGAAACCAAGGAACCCGTTCGTCTGCTCAGCAGACCGAGGGGTCAGGTTGCTTTCGATGATCACACCCTTGAAGTATCAAACACCGGGGCACTCCGCCACGAGTTTCCATCCATAAAATCATCCACCGAATACTTCGTCCAATCCGGCGATGTTCGCAGTCCGGAGTTTACTCTGACGGTTTTGGACAGACCCGCTGTGAAATCCCTGCGGCTCACACTGCAATATCCTTCCTACACGCGGCTTGCATCAAGGGAGCTGGATGAAAACACCGGCGACGTTACGGCATTGACGGGAACACGCATTTCTTTTTCGGTGGAATCCAATAAAGAGCTCGCAGAGGCAATGATTGTTTTCAATGATTCAACACAAAAAGTGCTTGAGGTGCGTGGCGAACACGCGTCGGGCTCGATTTCGTTGATGAGGGACGCGACCTATCATGTGTACGCGCGCGACACCGAGGGACTCACCAATGCCGACCCAATTGAATACATCATGCGTGTTACGGCGGACGCTCTTCCAACAGCGGAAATTCTCGTGCCCGGATCGCATCTTGATATCATGGGTGATACAGGCCTCAATATGCTTTTCAAAATCACGGACGATTTTGGTTTCTCACAATTGCGCCTTGCATACCGCTTGACCCAATCGCGCTACGAACAGCCGGCTGAGGAATTCACCACGATTGCGGTTCCGCTCGGCGAGCGGTCATCGACAGAAGAACAGATTCCGTATCTGTGGTCGCTTGAGCCGTTGCATCTCGTGCCCGAGGATGTCATCAGTTACTACATCGAAGTGTTTGACAACGACCGCGTTTCAGGGCCGAAGTCCGCCCGAAGTGTGACACACACACTGCGACTTCCATCGCTTGATGAAGTCTTTGCCGATTTGGACAAGGGGCATGAAGCCAGTCTTGAAAGCATGAAGGAGGCACTCGAAGAGGCGCGTGAAGCGAAGAAGGACCTCGATGAACTCCACCAGGATTTGAGGAAGAACCAGCAGAAGATGGATTGGCAGCAGCAACAGAAAGCTCAGGAGCTGGCAAAGAAATACGAAGAGATTCAGAAAAAGCTGGATGACGTTAACGCCACACTGGACAAGATGACCGCCGAGATGCAGAAGAACCAGGTTCTCTCCAGGGAAACCATGGAGAAGTACCAGGAACTTCAACAGATGTTAGAGGAAATGAACTCGCCTGAGTTCACCGAGGCCATGAAGAAGCTTCAGCAATCCATGCAACAGATGTCGCCGGAGCAAATGCGCCAGGCGCTTCAGGAATTCAAATTCTCCGAAGAGAGCTTCCGGCAGAACCTGGAACGCACCATGAACCTTTTGAAACGCCTGCAGATCGAGCAGAAGATGGATGAAGTTGTGAAGCGCGCCGAGGAAATAAACAACAGGCAGGAGGAACTTCAAAAGCAAACAGAGCAAACGAATCCCCAGGATCGAGAAGCGCTTGACAAACTCGCGCAAGAGCAGAAAGATTTGAAGGAACAACTGGACGCCTTGCAAAAGGAGATGGCTGGTCTGCAAAAGAAGATGGAGGATTTTCCCTCCGAGATGCCGCTGGATGAGATGAGCGAAGCGATGGAGGAGATGGAAAAAAGCGACCTCGATCAGCAGATGCAGGAGATAGCGCAACAGCTTCAGCAGCAGCAGATGTCGCAGGCCATGAAAGGCCAACGTTCAGCGATGCAGAAAATGGGATCGATGATGCAGCAGCTCCAGCAAATGCAGCAATCAATGATGCAGAACCAGCAGCAGCAGGTTCTCAACGCGATGCGCAAATCGTTGGAGGACATGCTTGAGCTTTCAAAGCGACAAGAAGAACTGAAGAAGGAGTCGCAGTCACTGGATCAGAACTCACCTCAATTCCGGGAAAACGCGCAGGAGCAAATGGATATCATGCGCGATCTCTCGTCGGTGACACACGGGCTTTCGGAGCTTTCGCAGAAGACATTCAGCATTTCACCCGATCTCGGGAAGTCCATCGGCGACGCGATGCGGCAGATGGACCGGGCGATGCAATCGTTGCAACAACGCAATGGCAATATGGCCGGACAACAGCAGGGTGGAGCGATGGCGTCTCTCAATCAGGCCGCAAGCCAACTCCAGGGCTCAATGAATTCCATGATGCAGGGTGGTTCCTCCGGCATGGGGATGGCGGGCTTCATGCAACGGCTGCAGCAAATGACGTCACAGCAACAAGGCATCAACCAGGGAACGCAAAACCTTGGCGGCATGACCCCGCAACAGGCGGCGGAGATGGGTCGGCTTGCCGGGGAACAGGGTATGGTGCGCAAGTCGCTGGAACAGCTCGCGCGCGAAGCCGCGCAAACCGGAGAACTCAGCAAGATGCTTGGCGATCTCAACCGGGCGGCGCAGGAAATGCGTGAAGTGCAGACCGATCTCGCGCAAGGGAACGTTAATCCGGAAACGATCCGCAAACAGGAGCGCATTCTTTCGCGGTTGCTGGATTCACAACGCTCCGCGCGTGAACGCGACTTTGAGAAGAAACGACTTGCAGAATCCGGTAAAGATATCCGCCGCACAGGACCGCAGGAACTGAACGTTGCCGGAAAAGACAAGGAAAAACTTCGCCGTGATCTTTTGAAAGCGATGGAAGAAGGATACGCGAAGGACTACCAGGATATCATACGCAAGTACTTTGAAGCGCTGGAACGTGCAGAACCGAATCAGTAAGACTCACCAACCGCGAATTTTCCCCATGCATTAAGGAATTGTTATCTTTTTCCCTTCCCCGCAAAATGTTCTTGCTTTTCCGTCAAACGCGAATTATATTGCTCGTGGTCAAGGTTGCTGGTTTCCTATCCTATCCTATCCTATCCTATCCTATCCTATCCTATAAGGAAGGTTTATGATGCGATTGGTTCTTAGCGTTCTCCTGGTGGTTTGCTACAACACCGTTTTCCCTCAGGACACCACCAACGGTATTATTTGGTATCCGGCCGTTCTTCTTTCGGATACAACCATCAACGCGTTCACTCCTAAGATTGCCACAACTGGTGATGATACGATACACGTTACATGGGAAGGCGCGACTGAACGATGGCCATATTCGAGAAGTACGGATCAAGGAGCAACTTTCACCAGAGTTGATATCTATCCTGATACACCAACCATTCACAAGGCGTATTGGAATCAAATCGTAGCTCGAGGCCCGAGCGTTTTCAACTTTATGAGGTTTACCACTGGTACCCCCATGTACATGCGAAGAAGTAGTGATGCTGGGACCACGTGGGATTCATTGACCATCATATCCGACAGCGCTGGTCTAATTCAAAATGCGTCGGTTGAAGGAAGTACTTTAGCGGTGACTCATTCGCGAGGGGGCGGCTGGGTACGAATTCTTCGGTCAACAGATGATGGTGATACGTGGACCGATTCGCCGGAGCCGTTAGGTTATGCAGCCAAAGGTTGCCTGGGTGCAGGCTTTCTTCATCTCATTCAAAATGTATTTACAGGCAACGCGATAGAACTGGAGTATCGTCGGTCAACCGATCTAGGGGATACCTGGCAACAGACCACAATGCTTTCCACGATTGATCAACACGACGGGTTGGATCCATTTATTGCTTCCAATGGTAATGTCGTTGTAGCGACATGGAGAGAGTACAAATACGGCTATGGTGGTGATGTCGGAGGCAGCATTGCGGCAAGAATTGGCGTCATTGGTTCCGATTCAACTACATGGCTTCCGGAACAAATACTAACTCAAATTCCCTTTGGGTATAAACCTGCTCTTTCGGAATCAGGCAATGGGTTTGCGTCGGCTTGGATGATGAATCGTGAAACGAGTCCACGGGCTCAAGTCAGAGTTCTGAGGGATACTTCTTGGAGCCCTCCGTTTGATCCATCCGGGGGCCACACAGTAGCAGTCACAGGAATTGATGTCGCGCTGTCTGCCAACTCCGTTCATGTTGTATGGGAATCAAAGTATAGAGATCCTGACTATTACGTTGTATTCTATCGCCGGGGTGCATTTCAAACTACAGATGTGTCGCTTGAGGATCGAACATCCCCGGATCTGGTAAGACTTGAGCAGAATTATCCCAACCCGTTCAATCCCGCTACAACCATTGCGTATTCAATTCCAAGGAAGACCACTGTGGTCCTGAAAGTCTATGATCTCATTGGAAGAGAAGTCGCTAAATTAGAGGACGGAGAAAAGAATTCCGGGACTTACAACGTGGAATGGGATGCCGGGAATTTCGGAGCAGGTGTTTATTTCTATCGCTTGAGTACGGACAGAGTCACAATGACAAAAAAAGCCATACTGCTGAAGTGAACAACGGCAAGAAAGGAGAAGGTTAGTTTTACAAAAAACGGGGGCGGCCTCCGAGTCTCGCAGACGTCAAAAGGCCACCCAAGCACGTGTAGCATTTGTGGTTTGCCACCACATTTGCTGCACCTCCAAGATACAAAACCATCAACCCACCTACAAATTGGAGGTTCTATGAAATCCGCTCTTCGTGTTTTTTTCCTCTTTGCAATCCTTTCGCAGGCTGCTGAGTCACAGTCTTGGGTTAGCCTCAGCGGTCCACAAATTGTTTCAGAGGCAAAGGATATTTCCGTCACAGCAGATAGCAACCTGTATGTTGCCGATGCAGATTATGTCGTGAGGAGAACCAGTGATGCATGGAGTATTACATCCTCCCCGTACGCAGATCCCGTTGTGACACTTGTAAAGCCGAACAATACGAGTGTTGCTGTTGCCGCCATCTCGGGCTCACTGAGCGTTACCGACAACGGAGGAGCCAGTTGGACAGAAGAAATCAACCACGGAGTTCCTCTTCGATTGAGTGTTGCAATAACAGACAATAACTATATGTGGGAAGGGAGGGTCTACGAATCTGGAAAAAAATCCATTTGGAGGAGCACAAATGGTGGAACGGATTGGATCGAATCACGATTTTCCGCAGTGACAAATGTAACGGATTTTGCACCACATCCAACCACGAGTGGACTGGTTTGGGCATGTGGAACAAATCCGGGTGGCGCGCCAGAAGGAACCTCTAACGAACAAGAAGCATCCAGTTCGGGGTTGTGGTTCAGCTATGACAATGGTGACAATTGGGTGGCAAGTGTACTACCGACCTACAACCTGCGCTCCATCGTTATTTTTCCAATTGCATCTGAATATGGTATGCTGGCGGCAGCAAATGTGTCCGGCGATGATGATGTTGTGCTGAGAAATGTGACGATATCCGATCCCGAAGCATGGTACGAAGTTTTTTCAGATGCGGCGGATGTATACATGGTGAGAAGGAAGAAAAACAGTGGCAGCCTATTCTTGGCAACGAACAGGGCAGTATGGCGGTCAGTCAATAACGGAGCGAACTGGACACAAAAGAAAACCGGAATGGGTTCAGACACTACCGTTCTTTCGATTGCTTCTGTTGGTAATAGCTTGTTCGCAGGAACCACCAACACCATCTACAAGTCCACCGACGATGGAGACAATTGGGTCGACATAGGTAAGATGAATGTCTCCTCCGTTGACGGAGAAGGCGGGACTGTGTTCGCAGTTAGTCGGGATAACTCTTTTGCCGGCAGGACAACTAACGGAGGTTCCTCCTGGACCAATACACATCTCGAAGGGGTGGGTGCTACAATCAGTGCCGAATACATCCACAGGATTCCCGATAACGGCTATCTGCTTGTTGGTGGCGGGTTGAATAATAAAGCCGCAATCTATAGATGCACGAATGCTTCAAGTACGTTCACATTTTCTCAGGAGTACTACAATTCTGGGACCTTCAGTTCAGGCTCACGGATCAAAAGCGTTGCAAGTGATCTCCACGATTATGACAACTGGGTATATGCTTCCGGTGGTATCAGCATTTCAGGAACATGGAAAAATCTTTTCAAGTCGGAAAATCACGGTGATGACTGGAGTGCGCTTAGTTATCCAGACGGAACTGTAAATGAAAATGTAGTGGACTTTGTTGCGTATGACAACGCTGCCAGATATGCAATTTCGAGTGATGGCGAAGTTTTTAAGACGGTCAATACTGGTCAAGATTGGCCGAGCGTCCTATCTGCGTCGGGTACAGGTAAAGATCTTGAGCTAAATCCAAACGACACCTCGTGCTTTTTCGCATCTAGGTCGGGAGGGCTATCGCGAACCGTCAACGGTGGCGTCAGTTGGACCACCATGAGAACGGGAAATGTCGCTCGAACCATCATAAGTCCGTCATATTATTCAAATGACAAGGTCTTTGTTCTTGCAAAAGGCACGTCGGTTGACACGATTTATACGAGCACAAATGGTGGAACAACTGGAACCATGATCTCGTCCGGCTTACCTCAACCGATCAATGATATCCGGACATCCAAGAATGCGGGATTCTTATATGCCGGTACAAGCCGCGGCGCTTACAAGTATGACATTGCCCCGAGACCACCGACGAATTTTGCGGCCGGGACATCCGTTATCCTTTATGAAAATACATATCCCAAGTTGACCTGGTCATCGAATACAGAAGTTGATGTCACTCACTATGTCCCCGAACGTCGAAAGAAAATGAATGGAACCTGGGGCTCATGGAGTTCATTAACTGCACAAAGCGGCAATGAATTCGTGGACTATGGTACTATTATCGGGGCCTCTGGAGCCAACGACAGCGTACAGTACAAGTTGCGAGCCAAAGACGCCGGAGATAATTTGTCCGATTTCACAAACAACGTCATCTCCTACGAACTCAGTGATGTATTCGCAAAGGCCCCGGTTGGAATCGTTGCAGATGAGTTGCCTACTCATTTTAGCCTCAGCGAGAATTTTCCAAACCCGTTCAACCCCGTGACAACAATACGATACACTCTTCCTGTTGATGCGGATGTGAACCTAACGGTTGTTGATGTTTTGGGGAGAGAGGTTTCCGTTTTGGTGAACGAGCGTCAGACGCCCGGCTATAAGTCTGTCGAGTTTAACGCATCGAACTTTGCGAGCGGTGTGTATCTATACAAACTTACCGCCGGGACATTCTCAGACATCAAGAAGATGATCGTAACGAAATAGTTTTGCGTTTTGGGGCGGCGGACACCCGTCGCCCCACTCAGTTTCATGCTTCAGGCGGTTGCTTCTTCCTCTCTCCTTTGATACCTTGACGCAGTAGAATCAACAATCACCAGCGGCCCTTCATTTGCGCGTCTTGATCGAACGTCTCCTTAGAGACTACTCCAACCACGTTCTTGCCGATCTCACTCCCGCCCGTTGCACACATGATCACATCCATTCGGTTCTCGACGGGCTTATAGTTCGAAGTGGCGGTTTTCTGGCGAGTGAGTCTGTTGGCAATTCATTCGAGGGGCGAGAAATCAGTCTTGTTCGGTGCGGCACAGGAAAAATCCGTGTTCTGCTCTGGTCCCAGATGCACGGCGATGAGCCTACGGCGACCTTGGCGCTTATGGATATCTTTTCAATGCTCTCAGGAGAAGGGGTGCCGTATCTTCAGAACATCCTCGACGAATGTTCTCTCCTCGTTGTCCCGATGTTGAATCCGGACGGGGCCGAGAAGCGAACGCGGCGCACGACAACCCGTATTGACATGAATCGCGATGCACGGGCATTGGTTACGCCGGAGGCAAAGATTCTCAAATCCCTTCAACGAAAGTTCAAACCTGATTTTGGTTTCAATCTCCACGATCAGGAATTGAGCCGTGTGGGCACCACGCCGAAAGTAACTGCAATTGCCTTGCTTGCACCGGCGCTTGATGAAAAGAAAAGCGTCCCACCCGTTCGCAAGAAGGCGATTCAGGTTGCATCGTGCATTGCTCAGGGGTTGTCGTATATCGCGAAGGGACATATCGCGCGGTACAACGACGCTTTCGAACCGCGCGCCTTCGGTGATAACATACAGAGCTGGGGGACAAGCACGATTCTTGTCGAGTCCGGGCATTGGCCCGGTGATCCGGAGAAAACACATATTCGCCGGCTGAATGTGGTTGCAATTCTTGCTGCCCTAGATCGCATCGCGCGAGGATCATTGGGCAAGCTTGACACGCGACAGTATTACGATCTGCCGGAGAACGGAAAAGGCATCGTTGATATTCTTGTCCGCGGACTTACGGTTCTCCACCCGTCAGGAAAATCATTTCAAGCTGATCTTGGTCTTTCGGTTCCTCCATCAGCCATGTGGAATCCGGAGGCAGAAGAAGTTGTAATCAGGGAGTTCGGCGATCTTACTACACTTACCGCGCTGCAAACGGTTGATGGCAAAAATCATGTTGTCCGGTTGGGAGATATCCGCCTTGAGGAGGCGATGAAAAGGAGCGAGCTTCAGGAAGTCCTCCGGGTGAACCTTCCTTGATATTCCTTCGTGATAGTCGTACATTTTGTCCATCCCCGAAACCAAAAGACCAATGCCCTCAGCAGTAGATCCCAAACAGCAGGAGTTCAAACAGGAAGCGCTTCCGCACATGGATGCGCTGTATAATTTTGCGCTGCGCATGACCAATAATGCCGCCGATGCTGAGGACCTGATCCAGGAGACCTATCTCAAGGCATTTCGCTTTTGGGACAAGTACGAGCGGGGAACCAACATACGCGCATGGTTGTTTCGAATCATGAAGAACTCGTATATCAACCGCTACCGGAAGGAGTCCAAAGAGCCGGAAACGGTGGATTATGACGAGGTTCAGAATATTTACACTCCCCTGCGGGCAGGCACGGCAGATGAGAATGATCTTCAAAAGACGCTGTTTGGGAACCTGCTCGAAGATGATGTTGCTACGGCTATCGCGGAACTACCGGAGGAATTCCGGACGGTGGTGATTCTGTGCGACATCGAGGGATTGACGTACGAGGAGATCGCCGAGTTTTTCGACATACCGCTCGGCACGGTGCGTTCGCGATTGCACCGCGGAAGAAAGTTGCTTCGCTCGAAACTGATGAAGTTTGCGCGCGACAAAGGCTACGTGACAGAAGACTAACATCCGAGAACAATACATGCACATTCGATAAAGGATCGTTGTGGATTGCAAAGAGTTTCAAGAGCACGTCACGCCGGCGGTTGACAAACGGCTCACCGGTGATAAGTTAAAGGAGTTCTCGCGTCACGCCGAGCAATGTTCGCGTTGCCGCAACGAGTTCGAACTGGAATCCCTAACCAGTTCGTATGTTCGCTCACGCCTTCCGATGTCGCGCACGCCCTCGCACATTGCAGAAAGAATCTCCAACGGGGTTGACACGGGACAAACTGCAAGTGAACCGACATTCGCGGGCATCATCCGCGGTGTTGTCGAATCCGTTTACTTCAAACCTGTGCTCGCGTTCGCAGTTGGCTGTATTGGTGTTGTCCTTCTTCTGCAGAAACCGGAAACACAGAGTCTGAACACCGCATCGTTTGTTCCCGGGAATGTCATCCACCAATCCCTGGCGAACTATTCGCGTGTTGTTAACGGTGAGATTATCTCTCACCAGTCCCCGGACAAATTGGAAGTCCATGCCGGCTACAATGGAGGCAAGACGACGTTTCCCGTTTTTGTCCCCTGGATGAAAGAGTGCGAGATGCTTGGCGGCGCGTTGATGGAGGACGGAGGGTTGATGATGGCACACTTCGCATACAAACACGCCGGAGGTATTGTCTATGTCTATGAGACATGCTGGAAGGAAGTGCAAAAAGGAGACAAGATCATGTTGCCGGCTAAAGCGATGTTAACGCTGAAATCCACCGGCTGGTATTCCGAATCCGATCCCGGTGGATGCTCAATCATTCTCTGGACTAAAGACGACAAGACGCTATGCTCGGCAGTCTCACGCATGCCCAAGGATGAATTGCTCGCGTACGTTTCTTCAGTAACCGACGCCCCCTAAATGCCCCAGGCTCACGCCCCGACCGCAAAGAGATTGATGCGGCTTCTGTGGAAGGGGCTCCCAAGAACCTCCGCGACGTTCGATCTCGGCAAGCTCATCACCCGGTCCATCCTGCGACCTGAGTCGGGTTCGCTCTCTGTTGATGTTCAGTTCTCCGGGCGCATTCCCATGCGTCTAGACCTCAGCTCGTTCGTTGCCAACGATCTGTACTGCCTTGATGATCACTATGAATCTATAACACTTAAGCTGTGGCGCAAGCTTGCTCTTGATGCCAAGGTTATCCTGGATGTCGGGAGTCATATCGGGACATTCGCTCTTGTTGCCGCGGAAGCAAATCCTCATGCACGCATTGTCTGCGTAGAAGCGGATGGCAACATTTACGGGCATCTGAAATTTCACACAGAACGCTACCCAAATATCACCGCTGTGCACGCGGCAATTGCAGATAGTTCAACGAACATGTGGTTTTGTCCCCTGGGTGGAAACGACGGCGGCGGTTTTCTTACCACAGCCAAGCCATCGAACGAACGATGTTACCCCGTCACCACACACACGCTTCTCAATTTGTGCGGTGAGCGCAACATCGTCGCTATCGATTTGATGAAACTTGATGTCGAGGGATTTGAATACGAGCTGTTGACTCGCAACGATGATTTCTTTTCAAAGCACTCCCCCAAGCATCTGCTTGTAGAGCTGCGTCGTGACCACAACGATGCTACAAAAAGCGACGAGATATTTGCTGCAATGGCGCGACGCGGTTATTCAGCCCGCCGCGTTCAAGGTCTGTATGCGGTTCCTTTCGGTAAGGATCACGATCTTGCCAACTGGCACTTCGAAAAGGCACGCGCGTAAGCTTTGTTCTTTTTGACAAACCCCGTGTAACTTGGTATATTAGCCTCGGTATTTGACATGCGTTGCACGAAGCGCGCATGCCCGTCAATCTCGCTCACCCCGTGTCCAAATTATTGAATGCAGACTGAAACTCATACCGAAGGAGCCCAGCACCAGCTTGAGGCAATCCCGAAATTGCTTCCCGTTCTCCCGTTGCGCGACGTTGTTGTGTACCCGTATATGATTTTTCCCGTGCTGGTGGGGCGCGACTCGTCGTTGCGCGCGGTAAACGAAGCTGTCGAACACGAGAAGTACTTGTTCCTCGCTGCACAGAAGAATCCGGTTACTGAAGAGCCAGGCACGGAGGATGTCTTTAACGAGGGAACCGTCGCCAAGATCGTCCAGGTGCTCAAGCTTCCCAACGGTCTCATGAAAATCCTCGTTGACGGAGTCGTACAGGCAAAGGTAAAGCGGTTTGTTGCCAACACAAAATTCATGCAGGCCGAAGTCGAAATCACGTTCGAACCAACGCAGGTCGACTCGGAACTCGACGCCCTTCTCCGGCACACATCGTCTCTCTTTGCTGAGTACGTCCACCTGAACCGGAACGTCCCCAGTGAAGTCCTTGTGGCTTTCGAAAACACCAAAGACCCGCGGCGAAAGGTGTTTTATATTGCCTCTAACATTCTTCAAAGCGTCGATGTGAAACAAAAAGTTTTGCAGTTGACCAATATCCGCGAACAGCTGCACGAAGTGATCCGCATTCTCAATTCCGAGAATGACGTTCTGAAGATCGAAAAGGAAATTGACACAAAGGTGCACGATAACATTGCCCGCTCCCAGAGGAAGTACTTCATTCAGGAACAAATCCGCATTCTGCAGGATGAGCTGGGTGATGATGAGGGCTCGCCGGAATTTGCCAAGCTGAAGGAAGAAATAAAAAATGTAAAGATGCCGCCGCCGGTTGAGGAGAAGGCGCTTGAAGAATTCAACAAGCTGAAAAAGACACCACCGCTTTCGCCGGAGTCCACCGTCATTAGAAGCTATTTAGACTGGATGGTTTCCGTTCCTTGGCAAAAGCACACAAAGGACAATCTCAACATCTCCCACGTCCGGCAGATTCTGGACGAGGATCATTTTGGGCTAGAGAAACCGAAAGACAGAATCCTTGAACACATTGCTGTGCTCAATCTCGTCGAGGAGATGAAGGGACAGATCCTTTGTTTTGTCGGGCCTCCGGGGGTCGGAAAAACATCGCTCGCCAAGTCCATAGCGCGCGGCCTTGGGCGGAAGTTTGTGCGCATTTCGTTGGGCGGTGTACGCGACGAGGCCGAAATCCGGGGCCACAGGCGAACATACATCGGAGCGTTGCCCGGGAAGATTCTCCAGTCAATGAAGAAGGCGGGAGTCGTCAACCCAGTTCTTCTTCTTGATGAAGTCGATAAGATGAGCATGGATTTTCGTGGCGATCCTTCGTCCGCTCTTCTCGAAGTGCTGGATCCCGAGCAAAACGTCGCTTTCAACGATCACTACCTTGATGTTGACTACGACCTCTCGCGCGTGATGTTTGTAACAACCGCAAATATTCGCCACGCAATCCCGCTTCCTCTGCAAGACAGAATGGAAATCATCGAACTGCCCGGTTATCTCATGCACGACAAACGGGAGATTGCGGTAAGGCACATCATTCCGAAGCAACTGAAGGAACACGGTCTGGAGAAAGCCAAAGTTTCGATTGGAAATGGCGCGATTGACTGTGTTATCAACGAGTACACGCGTGAAGCGGGTGTTCGCAACCTTGAGCGGGAGATAGCCACCATTTGCCGGAAGGTGGCAAGGGACATTGTTCTTGCGCGCCAAAAGAACGAAAAAAAAACGTCGAACAAGGCTGTTGTCGTTGACAGTCAGAAGGTTGAAGAGTATCTTGGCGTACCGAAGTTTAGAAACCGGAAGAGACCGGATTCGCATCGCGTGGGCTCGGTGGCCGGACTTGCATGGACAAGCGTTGGCGGCGAGATTCTTCAGGTTGATGCAACGATAATGAAGGGCCAGGAACGGCTCCTACTCACCGGTCAATTAGGCGACGTTATGAAGGAGTCCGCGCAGGCGGCGCTGAGTTATCTTCGCTCAAATGCGAAGAAATTGAAGCTTGACCAGGCATCTTTCAAGGCGAAGGAGATTCACATTCATCTTCCGGAAGGCGCGATTCCCAAAGACGGACCCTCCGCCGGCATCTCCATGGCGATGGCGATGTACTCGGCGTTGAGCGGCAAACCGATGCGCTCCGATGTTGCACTGACCGGTGAAATAACGTTACGCGGAGAGGTTCTCGCAATTGGCGGATTGAACGAGAAGCTTCTAGCGGCGCAGCGCAACGGCATTCTCCGTGTGCTTATCCCGCAGGAGAACGTGAAAGACTTGGTGGAGATTCCCGCGAAAGTGAAGGAGGGTCTGACCATCACGCCGGTTCGACGAATTGAAGACGCCCTTAAGTTCCTTTTGGTAAACAAGACGCGGCGCAATGAACGATTGGCGAACCAGAAATGAATCTTAGACTATGAGCGATTTTATTGTAACAGCGCGCAAGTGGCGCCCGTTGCTTTTCGAAGACGTCGCAGCGCAAGACCACGTTACGACAACACTGCGGAACGCAATTGCCACGAAACGGATTGCCCACGCATATCTGTTCAGCGGGCCGCGTGGCGTTGGGAAAACGACGACGGCACGCATTCTGGCAAAAGCGGTGAACTGCCTTCACCCCGTGGATAACAACCCGGACAATGAATGCAACAACTGCCGCGAGATTACCGAAGGACGCAGTTTCGACGTACTCGAGATTGATGGAGCTTCCAACAGAGGTATTGAAGAGATGCGCAACCTGCGCGAGGCTGTACGCTACGCGCCGGCACAGGGGAGCTACAAGATATACATCATTGACGAAGTGCACATGCTCACTAAGGAAGCATTCAATGCGCTTCTGAAGACACTTGAAGAACCGCCGCCGCACGTGCTCTTCATCTTCGCCACAACAGAAGTTCACAAGGTTCCCGCTACGATTCTCTCCCGGTGCCAGCGTTTCGAGTTTCGCCGCATTGCCATTGAGGAAATTACTGGAAACCTCAAGAGCATTGCAGCCAAGGAGAAAGTCACGATCGACGACGATTCGCTTCTTCTGCTTGCAAAGAAGGCGGATGGCTCCATGCGCGATGCACAGAGTCTCTTCGACCAGGCCGTGGCTCTTTGCGGGAAAAGCGTAACGCACAAGAAACTATTGGATGCACTCAACATTGTTGACGTGGAAATATTCTTTCGCGTGACCGACATGGTGAAGGCAAAGGATGCGGCAGCCGGGCTAAAATTGGTAGAAGAGTTGGTCAGCAATGGGCACGACCTGCGGGAGTTCTTGCATGGGTTGATCGAGCATCTCCGTAATATCCTGATTGCGAAGACTGCAAAGTCTACTCAATTGATTGAGGCCTCCGAGAATTACAAGAACCGTTACGGCAAGGAAGCAGAAGCGTTTTCGATTGGCGATATTCTCCGGCTGCTGCGACATGTGCAAGTAACGGAGGATGCGTTGCGCTGGAGTTCCCAGCCGCGTTACCGTCTGGAGGGGGATATCGTGCACATGATTACCACGCATACGGCTCCGGAAGTGGGTGAACTCCTTCAACAGATTGAAGCATTGAAAAAAAAACTCGATGAACCCGGAACGCTGAAGAGTTCAACCCCCTCTTCGCTCGCGAAGCCCGTTCCCGCGCCCGTCGGTGAAACAAGTGCAACGGTTCCGAAACCCGCGACAGTTGCCAAAGAACCTGAAGGGCCGGTATCAAAAGCCAATTTAGCTCAACCTCCAACTCCTGTAATCCAACCACAACCGTCAAAGCTCATAGAGGGAGAAGTCTCGTCACGTTGGCCCGAGTTTGTTGCTGAGGTTCGACGGCAAAGGATTTCTCTGGGATCCGTTCTGGAGTCCGCTACGCTCCTTGGTGTATCCGGCTCTACCATCCGTGTGGGGTGCGCTAATGATTTCCAGGCGTCGTCAATCAACCGCAACAAGGAATTGATCCTTTCCATCGTACAACGCCTCTTCAGCGCAAAAGCGAGAATTGAAGTGGAAATCACGTCCAATCCCCAGACACTTCAACCAATGGCAGGCAAACCTGAATCACTCGCCGCCACAGTTTCGGAAGAGCATCCCGTAATCCAGGCGATGATCCGGGAACTTGGCGCGGAGCCGATGGGATAGGCTGATACCCATAAAGAAACGCCGTTACAATCAAAGCGATGGTTTCAAGTTGATGACGAAAACGGCTCATGCCACCTGTGATGCCAAGATGCGCAACTTGACTTTCAACCCCTCTTTTCCGATGTTTTCTCCATGAGGAACGGGTCGGACAAGCAGGGAGGAAGAATGGTGCGCGGGTTGGTGTTGACTCTGCTTGTCGCAGGACAGGCAATTGCCGGAACCGGAATTGCAAAATACGCCGGTGAATTCATGGCGCTGGGCGTTGGCGGTCGCGCCCTCGGCTTGGGTGGCGCTTATGTTGCCTTGGCCAATGACGTTACCGCTGGTTACTGGAATCCCGCCGGACTCGCTTCTATCACATACCCTCAAATCGCGCTCATGCATGACGAGCAGTTCGGCAGTCTCGTCAACCACGACTACGGCGCCGTTGCGTTTCCCTTCGGTACGTCATCCAGTCTCGGCCTCAGCGTTATCCGCCTCGGTGTTGATGATATCCCCGACACCCGCAACGCCGGAGTCGATATTAACGGCAATGTCACATACGATCCGAATGAATTCAGCCGGATTGATCCGAACCGTGTAAGGTATTTCAACGCGGCGGATTGGGCGTTCTATCTCAGCTACGCGAAGAAAGCATCGGATGAATTTTCTTATGGGGCCAACGTAAAGTTCATCAGGCGTGAATTGGGCGAGAACGGAGCTACAGGTGTCGGCTTTGATGTCGGTGCAACGTACACCCCTATGGAAAATCTCCTGCTGGGCGCGAACCTCCAGGATGTTACAACCACGTTTCTCGCATGGGATACCGGGACGAATGAACTGATTTCCCCAACGATGAAAGTTGGTTCCGCATACCTCATTGAAGCATGGGGCGGACGGTTTGCCCCTGCATTGGATTTTGATATCCGGTTTGAGAACAGACAATCGGCGTCTACTTTCAACCTCGGTCCTGTTAGTTTCGATATGCATGCGGGGCTCGAGTATCAGCTTAGGGATTTAGTTGCGCTTCGCGTCGGTTATAGCGATGTCAAGCAAGTTACCATGGGCGCCGGTCTTCACCTTCCCAAATTGAACATTGACTACTCCTTTGCCAAGTTTGACGGCATTGATCAACTTGGCAGTACCCACCGCATTTCCCTCATGTTTACTCTGGAGGCCGACCAATTCAAGCGGGCTTCCGGGGAGTAGCATTTCCATTTTCCTGTTTTCTTCTCGGCTTGGCCGGCTGTTCAAGCTCGCCGCGAGCGTTTGAGTATCCCCTTTTTGAACCCTACTATACTGCAAATGAGGGAGCATTCGAGTACAGGTTGCCGCAGGGCTGGTTGGATGCGTCTGGTTCTGATACGACAAGCACGCACGCGATTTTTCTTGTGCGGCATGACTATACAGCTTCAATGTTGATCAATGAAATTGAGCTTGATGAGGCGTCGCGCCAAGAACTCCTGAAGGGCGGCGTTGTGGCAATGTCGGGTTTGGCCGGCTCATTGTATGAATCTGGTGAGAAGGTAAACCGTTCGGATGCGCAGGAAGTGGAGATGGGGCAGGTTCAAGGAATTGCGTTTGAACAGCAGTCCGAATCACACGACTACAAGACCCGCGTAGTTATCTTCGCCGTAGGTGATAGGTTGTTTGAATCAACCGCGATGGCGAAGCCGGGAACAGAGAATGAAACGTTTGGGGTGCAGAAGGCGGTGCTGGAGGCGATCCGATGGTAATTACTTGGTTTCCATCACAAACACTCCGTTCCAATCCGGCGGCGGCGGCTGACTTGCATAGTGGGCCGACCGCGGTATGTACAGCGCTGTCGTTTGGTCCTGCGGATACTTTTCCCTGATCTCCTCGAAGGCTTTGAGCGCAGGTACCCACGCCCGATTCCTGTACAGCTCAAGTGCGCGGTGGAATTGTTCAATCTTCTTTTCCTGTTCCGTAACATTATCAGCCGTCCGGTCACAGATCAGCTCGTATACGCGCAAGGCGCCCGATCTTCCCTTGACAGCTACAAGGTCAATCTCTCTTGCCAGGATTCTCTCCTTCACCAACTCATGCGTTCGCTCGCTAACCAGAATTCCGGTTCCATAAATCTTGTTGGCACCCTCAAGGCGTGAGGCCAGATTTACGCTGTCACCGATAACCGTGTAATCGAATTTGCCAACTGCTCCGAGGTTTCCCACAACCATTTCGCCCGAGTTTATCCCTATCCGCACACTGAGCGAGATGCTCCGAAGATCCTGCCACTGAGTGTGTAACTCTCTCACGGCGCGTTGCATGTGAAGCGCTGCAACGCACGACCGCAACGCATGGTCACCCTGCGGAATCGGTGCCCCCCAAAATGCCATTACCGCATCTCCCTCATACTTGTCCAGCGTTCCGTGGTGTTGAAACACAATCTCCGTCATCTTGCTGAGATACTCATTAAGAAGCCCTACCAACTCCTCAGGAGGCATCCCTTCCGAAATGGTAGTGAATCCCTCAATGTCGCTGAACAAAACCGTTAGCTCCTTCCGCTCGCCGCCAAGCTTGAGTTTTTCCGGATGGGCTATGAGCTCGTCAACGACCGAAGGATGTACATACGTGCTGAACATGGCCTTAATAAGCATGCGTTGCTTGCGTTCAACAACAAAGTGATAGGTCGTGCTTGCAACATACCCTGCCACGACCGCCAATCCCGGCGCCACCACACTAACCAGGTAGCTGTACTTGTTGAACATCACCAGGGCAAGATACCCAACGATGAAGACCTCGGCCGTGGCGAAGAGGAAGCCATTCACTTCCACCATAACGTGGTGCTTCGTTGTTGAACTTTTGAGCGCGGAGGTCACCAGAAAGGTAAGGATGGTGAGAAAAGTGATAACCGCGATTTCGATGTACACGGACTGCTTTGTAATGAACTGATCGCGGAGGACGCTCTCAATGAGATTTGCGTGGATTTCAACGCCGTACATGAGGTTGTCGCCCTCCTGCTGTCCGCGCGCAAACGCTACCGGGAAAAGGTCATGATCCTCCGGAACCGTTGAGCCGATGAGGACAATCTTGCCCGCGAATGTGCTGTCGTGCAGGAGTCCGTAATCGGGATCGCTGAAGGTGTTTATTTCCTCGCCGGTCTCCTTTTCTTCGTTGGTCGTGCAGGATTCGTCATCAACAACATCTACAAATTTAATTCTTCGGAAGGTTCGATCAGGCCCCAAGAAGTTGATAGGTAGTGTTCCCGGATCATATTTGGGTATCTCGCGGTCGGCAAAGATGAACTCCGTTGAAGAATTCTCTGCTGTCGTAAGCGCGGGGAACCCAAAGTATTTGTTCAGGATTGCGAAACCAAACGTCGGGATTCGCAGGCCGGTGTTTGTCGCGAAGAAGGGGCTGTAGCGACGGTATACACCATCTGCGTCGTTGCGTATATTAACGAGGCCAATGGTGCTGTCGACATCAAAAAAAATGTTACCGAAGTTCTCCGTCGACGTTGTGTGTATGTACGTGTCCTGCAAGACTTCCGTCTTTCCAGCGAGAACCGCAATGCGAGTTTCCCGGATAGCCTCGCGCAGAGAATCATCGTTTGCGAGTGAGTAGACGTCGTTGCCGCCAAAGATGAGGTCGAGCCCGACAACGCGCGCGCCGGCCGCACGGAGGTTGCGAAGCGCACGCGCGTAGTATGATCGCGGCCACGGCCATTTAGCCGGCAGTGACTTAAACGACTCCTCGGAAATCTCAACAATAACGACACTAGCGGAATCCTTGAACGCGGGATTGGTTCCGCGTGATTCAAAGCGATAATCGATGGACGCCAGCTCCATCCGCTGAACGATACCGAGTTTGAGAATACTTTCTTGCGTCAGCAGAATTACGAGGAGGGAAACGCCGATGGCGAGAGCGACCTTTGTTTTCCAGCCGTGTGTTATTCGTCCCGGCCATGCAGTTGCCATGGTGAGGTCCGCTTAAATTCCGTAACGGAGCCGGGTGCTCCAGATAACATCCGAAGGGCCGCTCTCGACCCGGTAATAGCTGAAGTCGAAAAGCAGCGTAATGGCCCGCATGACAACCCATTCGCTTCCGAACGTAACAAGAAGCCGGTCGAAATCTCCGAAGGTGGGCGCGATGGATCCCGAAAGAGCAATCAAGTCGGGTACGATACCGTAACGACCGTAGAAGGATAACGAAGTATAGTCGAATGTGTAGGGAACCTCGTTCAAATTCAGGGTGTAATCGAAACGCGTTTGCAACGGGAAGTCAAACTGCGTTGTTACGCCGAATCCAAGCGTGTTATTCTTGATGTCGATTTCCTGTACTGAACGATCGTCACGCACGGATGCTGAATAGCTTGCGTTGACCAGATGATTCGCGCCGTACTTGAATCCATATGATGCTTGAAGGAACAGCTTGTTTGTTCTTTCGTCAATAACTACGGGATCGGAAAGAGGAAGATCATTGTCATTGGCGAAATACGAATACCCTGCCGTGAAGCTTGGGAGGGTTCCCCGCGGATAATAGCTGATGGCTGTGTTGATTGTTGAGTATGTCGTCGTTGCCTGTTTCGTCGCGCTGGTATTGTCGTTGAGCCGCTCATACCCCAATGTCAGGAACACCTGGTTGTCCACCAATCGAAGACGGTCAACAATGTTAAACCCCTTGATATCTTTGCGTAAAAATGTTTGTCCGAAAGAATTGTATTCGGCTCCGCGGTAGAGGTACTTTGCGCGAAAGGAGTTTGCCGTGGCGTCAACATTAACACCGGTTTCATAGGCGATAGTCGCAAGCTTCTTCAATGAAAGAGGACGAAGGTTGTCGTTCACTGTGATGAATCCGTCCAGGATATCCCGGGTCCTTTTGATTTCATCTGCGGCATCGGGATAGACGGAGTCGATATACGCGTCCGTGAATGTTCCGCTGGAAATATCCGAGTTGAACGCACTGAACGCCCCCTGGCCAAAAAGCTCCACGGTGTTCATGATTTTTACCTGTACATCAGTTCCCAGCACAACATTCTCCTGCGGCCGCGCTCCGTACTGGATGGAACTCATATCATCACCCGAGGAGAGCCATGTTATTCCCCAGTGCCACACTCCCGGGGCCCCGACACTTGGGCGGATGGCGAAGAGCTTCCGCTCGAATGTTCCGTACCTGTACTTACCCCATGTGGTGGAATTAATCGGGGCGTACGCGGCATTCGGATCGCGCTGTTGCTCGATGGCAAGCGTATCCACACCGATGACCTTCAAAAGCTGGCCCTCTATTCCGCGGGCAGTCTGCCCCAGCGTCATGTCAAGATTAAATGCGCCGAGAATCAATGTGGAATGCAAACCTCTGACCCGCTTGCCGCTCAGGATAAGATTGGGGAACACCGGAAACCCGTCGCCGAATGAGGCTTTGAGCCATGGGGATTCCGCTCCGACGTAGAATCTGTTCTGCGGTTGGACTGCCGGGGATTCCTCCGACGTGACAAAGAGATTTGTGCGGAAAAGCCAGTCCCCCTGCTCTGCTTCTGCTGAAAGTCCGCCGCGATTGTACCAGGTTCCAATTCCACCGACACGCTCAAACCGTGATTCGATCTGGGCAGTTGCGTTGGCACCAAGCTTATCTCCGCCAAGCTGATCGTTGAATTCCGCTGGCGTCGTGGAAAACACCAGACTGGCATTTCCCGCGCCCGTTCCTTCATTGTCGAACAGCAGAACAGTAACAACATGCTGACCGGGGGTGAGTTCGCGTGAAAGATTTGATGGAACGCAGGTGATGACATCTTCGCTGAAAATTGCCACGTCCGTAATATCCACTCCATCCAAAAGAAGTTTCGTCGCCTTAAGGTTAATGCTGGAGTCGACGCGCAGGAGTGATATGGAAATAACAAGTTCATCCTCCGGAACACGGCTGTTGGGATCCGGACTCAAGAAAAGGACGGGAGGTCCGGACGGACGGTCTGAACCAATCGCGATCTGCATCGTTTTTTGGGGAGGAATCGTAAACGGATCTGTTACATTATCAAGCGGATATGTTTCCAGTGACCCGGTTCGAGTCTCAAGGATGAGGTAGTACTCCACAAAAGGAGGACGGACAACAGCCGGGAGAATAACACCGCGTGCAGTATTCCCGCGCAAGTCCATTTCCCGGATTGAATACTCGCTTTCACCGAACGGGCGGTACAACAACATGACACGATTGATGCCTTCGCCGTTAAGCAGCGTTGCCGTGATAAGAATCGGAGATCCGGCGGGAGCTGTTGTGGGTGCTTCGACGATAAGGTTGGAAGGAACCTGGGCTCTCAGGCCGTTGAAAGCAGGACATGCAAGGGCAAGCAGGCAAGCACACGCTATGCGGTAGGGGATTGTCATGTTTAGGGGATCATGAATGTCTTCACATACACGAAGGCCCCGTAGAAACCCAATCCACAGGGCCAACTGCGTCAGCACAGTGGTGCATGTGCATTCATTCGCATGTGTTCATTGTCTACTTGTAATCGATCTTCAGTTCTTTCTTATTCCCCCGATTGTCCCGGAATTCAAATTCCATCTTGTTGTCCTGCTCTGCCTTGCGCGAACTCTGGAGGGCTTCCGATCGTTCTTCCGGAGTCGATGGTCTGCTTTCGATCGTGCCGTCGGGTCGTGAAATAGCCGTGAACCCGGCGCGAACCTCCACCGATTGCGACGAGCGTTGGTTCGTGAATTCCACCACGCCCTCAGTCACGACAAGCGTGTCGGAATCCTCGTGGGAAGAGAACTTTCCCCCCGTGCCGCGAATAGAAGCAACTGATGTTGGTGACGTAAACCGGAATTCTTCGTCCGGATTCTGTTTTTGGATGTTAAATCCAACAGCCCCCTTTTGCACATTTACCGACTTTGAAAAAGCGCTGTTCCTGCTTTCCCCGGTTACCGTCAACTCTGATTCTTCGCGGACGCGTACCAGACTGTTATCCTTGAACTTCACGACAGCCACAGACTTTGAACCAGTCTTCACCCTGTCGCCGGAAGAAAGTGTTTCGCCCCGTTGGGCTTTTGTCCAATCGCGATCAACTTCCTTGTGCTGGACGTCCAGGATCACCTTGCTAACGACCGCTACGGCCGGTCCCGGTGGCACTGAAAGTGCGAGGGATGTGAAGGCCAAAAAAATCAAAATGAAAAGCGTCGGTTTCATAATTGTACTCCCCAATCATTCCATAACGACTGATGAAATTGCACCGGGCGTTTGACGCAACTGGTTGAGAATCGTCATTGCTTGGGCCCGGGAAATAGGGGAGCCATTTAACATGATGCCTGATGATGTAACATTACTGTTGCGCAGTTCATCAATAACCGATCTGTAGTCCGGTCCGAGTGCCCGCTCAAGCTCATCAAGGAATTCGTTCGTGCTCTGAATCTCTCCGCTTCCGCCGCTTCGCACAACAGTAAACGAGCGAAGTTCACTTCGGAAGGGGCGCTGAATACCACCTGCTTCAACGGGCAGTCCTTCAACATGCCACACGTATGTTTGATCCGGCTGGAGCAGTCGTGGGCCGGTGCCCGGATATTGAAAAAGCTGTTCGCGCGTCACGGTGGTAAAGTAGGAAACACCAGACGCCGTCTCTTCATCGCTTACCTGTCCCGGGAGACGCTGGAAAATTGAAAGCCGCCATTCCGGGGCGTCACCTCTCCACTGGAACGTTGGAAACTCGGTAACAATGGATTCGCCATGCTGGGGAAAGAGGAGATCAATGGACGAAGGATTGGTCAGTTCTATTCGGAACTGATGACGCGTAGGTTCACGTCCGTCATCGGGGCGTACCTCAACAGAAAAGAGGTAAATGCCTGCGGGCAATAATCCGCTCGGTAGAGCTATGTCTTCAAGGCGGCTCTTGTGCGCCTCATTCACATTGTAGTCGCGGGTGAAGCCGGGATTCTTCAGATCAAAATTCGTGACCGTGCGTTGGCCAGAAATGGCAAACGGAGTTGTCTCAAGCTCTACAATCCCCGGGAGTTCCTCGCCGGTTGCCAGCGAAATGTCTATCCGCATCAACATGGTTGCGTTGACGGCGCCCTGCCCATTCATGCTCATCGTAATGGAAAAAATCCACTTTGGCGTAGTTGAATGGATGAAATCCACGTCATTCACAGAAAGAGTTTGCGCCGGAGTCGCTGCAGATTGAACCTGAACAGGTAGTTGGGCATCGGCCGGGAGTGTTAGCCCAAAGCATGCTACGAGCAGAAGGGGAAGACGACAGGAATTGCGGTTTCGCACGAAATTTCTCATCACATCACCTTTCATCATTCCTTAAGATAAAGAATACCAAAACGAACCTTCCCTTGCAAACCACCTCAGAATAATGCCTCACAGTACGTGCCGGGAGGCCCCGAAAGGAGAAAACGTGGAAAACGTTAGAAATTCATTATGTCATTATAGACGACAAAGACCATGAAGGCTATAAGGAGGGCAAAACCTACCTTCTGGAGTCCCATTTTTACCTTTACGGGAATCTCCCTGCGGAAAATTCCTTCGTATACGAGGAATAGAAGGTGGCCGCCATCAAGGGCGGGAAAAGGAAGAATGTTCAGCATTGCGAGACTGATGCTGAGAAGAGCCATGAAACCGAGGTAGGTGATGATACCCAACTCAGCCGTTTGGGTTGCCATTTGTGCGATCTTTATCGGGCCGCCTACGGATTGCGCAAAAGCCACCCGACCCGTAATGAGCTGTCTCATCTGATCTGCGAACAACCCGATTGCACCAACGATATCACGAATGCCCTTGGGGAAAGCTTCCCAGAGAGAATACCGAATCTTTGATACGGGTCCGTTATATCGCGGTCCGAACGCAATGCCGATGCGTCCGTCATCTGTCGGGATTGTTGTTCCATGCAGTGTCGAGTCATTCCGGCGCCATTCCACGAGCAATGGTTTCCCCGCGCTGGACTTCACAATCTCGCGGAGCTTGAGATCAAACTTGACCGGCACTCCGTTTAACGACACAATAACGTCGTTGGGTTTCAATCCAAGTTGTTCTGCTGGCTTGCCCGATTCCACCGTGCTCACTACGATTTCTGTGTGTATGGGAATGATACCAAACGCGATTTCCGTAGGTTCGGGAATGGATGCTCTCGGCATGTTAATCGAGGTATCAACTCCACCGCGCTGGACGATAAACTGCAAATCATCGCCAAGGTGTTTGAGGTAAATGAGAGTCAAAATATGGTCCCAATGGAGAGCCGGAGAGCCGTTGATGCTTTGAATACGGTCGCCGGCAACCAGGCCACCGAGGGCGGCAGGAGTTCCTTCGGCGACGTACCCGATCTCCGTAGTCTCGCGTATCGTAATCCCCTGCGCGTAGTTGATACCCCAGAAAATCCCTACGGCAAGTAGAATGTTCATGATGACTCCAGCCGAGATGACAATCATTCTCTGCCAGATCGGTTTCGATCGGAACTCCCACGGCTCAGGAGGCTTTTGCAAATAGTCGGTGTCAAAGCTCTCATCGATCATCCCCGCGATCTTTACATATCCTCCGATGGGAATCCAGGAAATGCAGTAGTCGGTTTCACCGATTTGCTTTCCAAACGCCCGCGGAGGGAAGCCGATGGAGAAACGATCAACCCGCATGCGAAATATTTTTGCCGCAAGGAAATGCCCAAGCTCGTGAACAAAGACAAGCACACCAAGCGTGACAATGAAGTAGAAAACTGTTTCCAGAATCTGCATGAGTGAAGTTATGACAAGTGCATGGATGCGATTTGTTGGGCAACGCGTGTCCGCGTCTCGCCGTCAACACGGACAATATCTTCAAGTGTAGGGGTCGAAACCGGGGAGTGCGTCAGGAGGGCCTCCTCGATCAACGCCGGTATGGCTGTGAAGGGAATCCTGCCTTCGAGGAACAACTGCACGGCAGCTTCGTTTGACGCGTTGAGTACAGCAGGCGCAGTTCCAGCCAGGTTCAGCGCTTTGTACGCAAGTTGAATGCATCGGAATTTCCCCACCTCAGGGGGACGGAAAGTGAGTTCGCGTGACGCGGCAAAATCCATTTTTCTGACAGACGATGCCGGGCGATCTGGATAGAGCAACGCATATTGAATCGGCAGGCGCATATCGGGGATGCCGAGCTGTGCTTTGATGGAACCATCCTCAAACTCTACCATCGAGTGAACAATGGATTGAGGATGAATGACAACGTCGATCTTTTCCGGTGAAAGATCAAAAAGCCAATGCGCTTCGATTACCTCGAGACCCTTGTTCATCATCGTTGCAGAGTCGATGGTAATCTTGTTCCCCATGTTCCAGGTGGGATGGTTCAGGGCTTGGGCAACTGTTACGGTCTCAAATTGTTCTTGAGGGAGATTGAGGAATGGCCCCCCCGAGGCGGTAAGGACTATCCGGTGAACTGTGGTATGGTCTTCCCCGCGCAGACACTGCAGAATGGCGCTGTGTTCGCTGTCGATTGGACGAAGAGATACACCGTGTCTACGCGCTGCCTGTGTCACAAGCCCACCGGCAACAACGAGAGTTTCCTTGTTCGCGAGCGCAATATCCTTTCCGGCTTCAATTGCCGCGAGCGTTGGTTGAAGACCGGCAAAACCCACAAGCGCGTTCACAACAATATCAACGTCGGGCCTCCGGGCCACCTCGATCAAGCCCTCCATGCCGACGAGGATTTCGACAGAACCGTCGGTAACCGATCGGATATTTGATGCAATTGTGTTATCGGCTACAACAATCCCCCGAGGCTTGAAGCGTGCAACCTGTTCCCGGAGCAGGTCAATATTCTTATGCGCTGTAAGGTACCGAACACGCAATCTTCCGGGAAAAGCGTCAATCACTTCAAGGCTGCTGCGGCCAATGGAACCGGTGGAGCCGAACAGAGCTATGTTTCGAACAGAGGTCAGAAGTCCTCAAATCGGATGTCAGGTGAAGAAGTTGTTCTCTCAAGGTATGGAAACACGCTATCCTTCGCAAGGATGAATGTGATGGTTGAACCCCGCACACATTTCACATATATTTTGTTTGATGTCTGAACAAACGATGGACTATCAACGTTCATATAGCATGCGCGGTCCCTTCATCACTCTGCTTGCCATAACCCTCTCTGCCCAACTGTTTGGCCAGACCTCCGACCAGCCGGCAAAACTCCGCCTTGGCCAGAGCTACGAGCAGGCAGGCGATTTTGAGAACGCCCTGCAGATTTACCGGCAGCTTTACTCTTCCGACACAACCAATGCCATCCACTTCGAAAATCTTCGGCGTGTGCTCATGGTGTTGAAGCGATATGATGAAGCGGAGTTGTTGATCAACGAACGCCTGATCCGGTTCCCGGTTGACGTTAATCTGCGCAACATGCTGGCAAATGTTTGTTACAAAGCCGGAAACGAGCCACAGGCGTTTGCCGAGTGGGATAAGGCCCTGGGTATTGAACTGTCGAATCCGAACGCGTATCGGATTGTGGCCGCCACGATGATGGAAAACCGCTTGTTGGACAAAACCGCGGAGACTTACCGGCTTGCCCGCGTCCGGTGCAACGACCCAAACCTGTACACGCTTGATCTTGCTCAGATTCTCGTCACGTCTTTGAACTACAAGGAAGCAACCCGCGAGTATGTTCATTGGTTGAAGGCGAATCCGAACCAGCTCGGGAATGTGCAGAGCCGGATGATTGTGATCAGTGGTAAGGAGGAAGGACGTTCGGCAGCGATAGAAGTGCTCAACGAAGAGATTCGTTCCGATGATAGAATTCCGTTCCAGCGATTGCTTGCGTGGTTGTATCTTGAAGGCAGACAGTACGAGGAAGCGTTTACTGTTTACCGGCGTATTGATCGTATGTCAAACGCAAACGGAGCGGAGATTCATGGATTTGCCGACAGGGCATTCAAGGACGGCTCTTTTGCCGTTGCCGCGCAGGCATTCAAAGAGGCGATCAACAAACCCGTGCACATCCAGCTCATGCCATTTTCAAAATATGGGTATGCATCCGCATTGAAGGGACTCCACACGCTTCCCGACAGCTCCGCAGGCCCTGCCAGGTTTGTGAACGCTTCGGAAACACAGACCCAATACGCGCCAGTCATCTCGGCGTTTCGTGAGATCATTACTTCGTATCCCCGCACCGAGTTTGCCGCCCGGTCATATTATCAAATTGCGGTCCTGCAGTATGAAAAATTGCATGATCTTGACGGTGCTCTCGCGTCGTTTGCGAGCGCCGAGTCAGAGTTTTCCGGCGCTGGTGGGATGCGCTACGATATAGAGTTGCGCATGGCAGAAGTTCTCACCGCCAAGGGCGACACCATCCAGTCAGTGGCGAAATACCGGGGTGTGGCCTCAGCATCCGTCGCAACACCCGATCAGCAGGACGAGGCAACGTACCGACTTGCCGAGCTGGCGTTTTTTAATGGACGCTTTCAGGAAGCGCTTGCATCCCTGAACACGATTACGGTGAACCTTGCGGCTGATTATGCAAACGATGCGCTCCAGTTTTTGTCGTTCCTTCAGGAGAACACGGCCACCGCCGAACCCGCTCTGCGCGAGTTTGGCCGGGCAGCGTTTCTTGCGCGTCAACGAAAGACAGGCGAGGCGATTCAACATTTTCGATCCATTCTCACCCAATACCGAAATGCGCCGCTGGCCGACGATGCGTTGCTGACCATTGCCTCACTGCAAACGCAAACACACCAGTTCACAGATGCCGTCGCTTCCTATGAACAGCTTCTCACGGATTTCAAGGAAAACTGCAACACGTGCGACAAGGCACAGTTCGGTATTGCCGAGGTCTTCCAGTTCGGGACGGGGCAAAAGGACAAGGCCATCGTTGCGTACGAAAAGCTGCTTGCCGATTATCCTCACTCTCTTTTTGCGACGACGGCCCGCAAGAGGGTACGAGAGTTGCGGGGAGATACGCTGTGATGAACCGAGTGGCCGCCTGTCTATTCTTATCGCTCTCTGTTTGCGGGTTCATGCAAGCACAGGACAAGATTCTCATACCCATGGATCTTCAGCAGACCGATCACCTCAAGGCCTATGGTGTTGCGTTCTGGACGCTTACGAAAAATGTTGAGATCGACTGGTTGTTAAACTATCGCGGTGGGTCATTCATGATGGATGCGCATGAAATCATCCGGACTGAATGCAGGGTCCGCGGCGTATCACATGAGATCATCAGCGCTTCGAAAGCAGCCACAATCTATTCCGAAGTCCAGCAGGAAGACAATAACATGGATGTGGTGCGCTTGGAAAAGGCGCCGCGTGTTGCCGTGTATGTTCCTCCGGGCTTCCAACCATGGGATGACGCAGTAACGCTTGCCCTTGAGTACGCCGAAGTTTCATATACAAAGCTCTGGGATGATGAAGTGATACAGGGGAAGCTGGCAGAATACGACTGGCTGCATCTCCATCACGAGGATTTTACCGGGCAGTACGGAAAGTTCTACGCTTCCTTTGCAAACGCGCCCTGGTATCTCGAACAACAGGTGATGCAGGAAAAGAAATCTCGCGAGCTGGGATTCCGCAAAGTCTCTGATCTCAAAAAGGCTGTTGCGCGCACAATCAAGGAGTTTGTCGCCTCAGGCGGTTTCATGTTCGCCATGTGTTCGGCGACAGATACGTATGACATCGCGCTGGCCGCGGAGAATGCCGATATCTGCGACGTGATGTATGATGGCGATCCGCAGGACAGCGACGCACAACGCAAGCTCGATTTCTCAAAAACACTCGCGTTCACGGATTTCACCCTTGAGAAAAATCCGCTTCGGTATGAATATTCCGATATTGACCAGCCGCCAAGCGATCTGGTGGCCATGCAGAATCCGGACACGGACTACTTCACCTTGTTTGAATTCTCCGCGAAATTTGATCCTGTTCCCACAATGCTCACTCAGAATCACGTTAATGTCCTAAGAGGGTTTCTTGGTCAGACCACCAATTTCAAGAAAGGCCTGATCAAGAAAACGGTAACGATTATGGCGGAAAAGGAAGGAGCGGACCAGGTCCGATACCTTCATGGCAACTACGGGAGAGGGACATTCACTTTTTACGGTGGACATGACCCCGAGGATTATCAGCATGCCGTAGGTGATCCACCCACAGATCTGACCTTACATAAGAATTCGCCGGGATACCGTCTTATTCTAAACAACATTCTTTTTCCAGCAGCGAAAAAGAAACAACAAAAAACATGATACGGGAGAACGCATGAAGCGTGTATTACTTCTTTGTTGCTGTATTGTTGCCTTTGCAAGCCATGCCCAGTCCGGAATGGGTGTGCGGTTTGGCGTGCAGGGGAATTTCACGACCATTAATCTGCCGGGACCCACCATCAACGGTGTTGAGCCGCTCAAGGACGTTTATGGAACAGGATTGGGTGGCGGCGCGCATCTCGACTTCAACATCCCATTGCTTACGTTCCGTCTTTCGGGGGATTATATCACATTCGCTCCGGACAACGACAAGTTTCGCGACAATCTTGCTCAACTCACCGGGTCAGCCGCTTCAGAGTTTTCCATCGAAGGCGGCAGAATCGATATTTTCTCCCTTGCTTTGAATGGCAAGTATTCGTTCCTGGATGCTCTGCCAATCGTGTCGCCGTACATTACCGGTGGATTCGGTTTAGCACGACTTGAGGCTCAAGAAACCAAAATTCTTTTTCAGGGCCAGCCATCGAACACGTTTGCGGGCAAATCTTCTGAAACCGAAGCCCAGTTCAATGCGGGCGCCGGAGTGGATGTTAACCTGGTCGGTATTGCCATTTATCTGGAGGCAAAGTATACGTGGGTTACCACAGAGGGAGGAACGAGCACGTATGTGCCAATTACAGTGGGCGTGACATTTTAGGATGAGTTCGCTGCAGCACCAATGAAAAACGCCCGTCAGGTTTCCGACGGGCGTTTTTTTATTGCCAACGATTGGGTTGCTTTGCTACTTAACCAGCGCCATTTTCTTTATCTCGTTGAATACTTGTTGTCCTGATGCCGTTTGAACAGTCAGGCGATAGAAGTACAAACCGCTTGCAACCGTGAACCCGGACCTGTCCTTGCCATGCCACTGGACAGTGTGGGTTCCCGCCTGAAGGACGTCGCTTACAAGCGTGGAAACCTCCTGGCCGATAAGGTTGTACACCACAAGCGATGTTGATCCGGCAACCGGAAGAGTGAAGCGGATTGCCGTACTCGGGTTGAACGGGTTTGGATAGTTCTGTTGTAACTCGAACATCTCAGGCGTGCCGGTATTCGTTTCCACATCGGAGACGACAGGAGGTGTGATGACAAGATTGACTCCGCCGACTGATCCGGTCGGGTCGGTCAACATCACGGCCGTCTCGGAAGAATTGTATCCCTCTCGCGCTGCGATCACAGTTACCGCGCCGGAAGGTAATCCCGCTATGCGGTATGCCCCGGTTGCATCAGTAACTGTATAGCCCAGCACACTGTTGCCGTCCATGGCGTAGACCACTACGCCTTCAGCAGGCGCACCGACTTCCGAAAGGATATGTCCGCCAACACTTGCAAGACCGTTGCCTCCGAAGCGAACAACGCCCACGTCGACTCCGGTAACATTCCCGTTACCATGGACGGTATCTGCATCTTGCCACCGTCTAACTCCGTACGCTCCCGCTTTATAGAACGCAGGTGCGTACTGATGGAAAGGAATCGCCAGAACGAAATAGTGTCCTTCACGAACATGCTCTATCGTGTAATTACCGAGCGAATCGGTGTGGCCAAACCGGACGCTTCCCGGTCCGGGATGGTGATGAACAGGTAACAACACGATGCGGGAGCGAACGCCGCTATCGAGAGAATCACGCACGCGGCCCGAGACACTGTTTTCGACGATCACGCGTGTTGCGAGCGAGAAGTTAATGCCGCCCACGTCTCCATTCACAGGAATAACATCCGCGTTCATCGGATTCGTCTCGTTGTCAAAGTACTCAGGGAGATAGCCATGTTTCGCAGCCATCGCAATGTACGACTGCCCGGAGATGACGCGGGCGCTGTAGTTTCCTAGTGAATCGGTTCGTCCCCGCCACACCACGCCGTGCGTATTATCACCCGCGGTTCCGACGCTCATGCTCTGAAGAGTCCTCATGATCGTCACGGAAGCCGCGCGCAACGGCGTTCCTGCCGAATCCGTTACTGTGCCCGTGATAAAGGCGAAGGAAGGTGGTGCAGGACGGCTGAGCCCGAAGTTTGCGATGCTTACAGAACTCTCGGCAACTGCGACGCGTGTTGCGAGTGAAGGATCGGTGACATTGTCAAACCATTCCGGACGGTAACCGGGTGTAGCCGGCGAATTGGATCCTTTTTCGGCGCGAATAATGTAGGAGCCGGTGTCAAGAACGGCGTGATAGCGACCCAATGAATCGGTGAAGACATGTGGTGCCCAGTTCCCCGGTCCCGCTGTCCGGAAAAACGAAATTCTTGCTTGCCTAATGGGCAATCCTGTCGAGTCGTCAACAACATCCCCGGCAATCGTTCCGCGCAAAGGGGGCACGGGAATCGGGGGAGTGTAGCTGACTACATTGCTTGGCGGGCTCTCAATGATCGTGCCGTTATTGAAGACAGATGAGGTCACACGGTAGTAGTACGTGCTACCCGGTTGAAGATTGTGATTAACAAACCATTTTGTCGGCGTTTGTGCCGCGAGTTGAAAATGAGCTGTGTCGTGTTGGGATCGGTACACGCGGTACATCCATAAGCCGTTGGGGGATTGCCACTCCAGTCGTACAGCTCCCATTGGCGCAGGTGCCGCTGTGAGATTTGTCGGAACGGGAGGAGGAGGTGGTCCTTGCGCGAACATGTTCGCGGCTACCGAAACCGCCAACAGCCCCGCAAGAAAAAGTGAACGAAAAGTCATGGCAGAAACCTTTCTACGGATTTGGTGGAAATTGAGGATTCGTCTTACTCGATGTCTTAGATGAAGGAATAACCAACTGGTTTAATCTGCGGAGAGAACAACTCAAAATCAAGGATTGCCGGGGGGAAACGATGCAAACAGCCTTTTAGGAGTGATGGAAGGCAACAACGCTGCCGGTTTTGGGCAGGCAAGCCACACCGATCTCACAGTCACCGCAACGTTCCGGCAAACAATGGTACTTGTAGAGATGTATCATGCCCTGTTGCATCAAAGCCGATGTGACAGGCATCTTTCCCTTGACCAGCTGCCTGCCGATGATTCTCGTGATACTGTTCTCCGCGGCCGGTATTGCTAGCAACATTTCGCGCGATTGAAGTCGAAGGGTTGCATCCCTGAACACGCGGGCATACAAAAGAAGAATCGGAATGATCACGTTCAACAAGAGATCGCGAACGCGCGATGATCCCAGCCCACCGATTGATCGTTCCGCGCGACTCCCGAAGGTATAGTGATACTTCCAGAAATCGTCCGGACGACTCTCAAACATCGCTTGAAATCGACGGTTCTTCTCCGAGGCGGAAATCCCTGCCTCCTTTGCAAGCGAGATCAGACTATGAAAACCTGTTTCAGAGAAAAGTATCGGAAGAACATGACAGAACTCCGCGATACGAACAGTAGGAAAATTCGCGGGACGTAATCGAAAGAATTGCCAATCACCCGCAGTGAGAAGGGGCCCGGTGAATGACGGCCTGTACTCTTTCCACCGTTTCCGCAAACGACGAACAACGGCGCGGCCTTGTTCTTCAGCAACGCTTCTGCTCGAAGGAAGAAGACCTGCCGCCCCAAATAACAATGCGATAATCTGCTCAGTATCCGAGAGAGAAAACTGCCGGAGTGCGGATAGCCGCATGGATTGTGCAAGACGAAGGAAGGGTTCCTGGTTTTTTGAGAACCCCAACCCTTCCATGATTCCTTCGTACAGCAACTGTTCCCAGAGTCGTTTAGCCCTGAAATCCTTTGGTGTGTAGAAAGAGGAAGGAGGTGGGATTTCATCCGGGTTGTGATAATAGCGCGGATATGGTTCACAGACAATTGCCCGCTCTTCATCAATCAGCGCCCTCAGGCGTTCACCGAAGCGTCGCACCTTGAATTCAATCCGTTCCTCGGCTAAGTGCTCGAGTCTGTGAGCAAGGAGTGCTTGTGGAATACGATCGTTGTACGGTGCGCAACGCAGTGCCGTTGTTGAACGTCGCGGCGATTGTATCCAGGCAAGATATGTTTTCAGATCCAGAAAAGGGTGAAGGACGAGCACCGGGACGATCCGGCGAGACGACGTCGTTGCCGGATGTGCTCTGTCCCCGTAGGTCATGACTACATGAAGAATAACACGATTGTAGTGGGGGTCGCGGTCGTGGCCGTGCGATCTCCAACCTGACGCATCGCAGTGGATCTCAACATCGCCGAGGAATAACGTGTTGCCGATACGGATGCGCGCGTTGATGAAGTCAGGACCCGTATCAGCGTTCAGTGTCCCGGGCGATAGGATCTCGATCCGCTTGCCTTCCGCGCTCCTGAGGTTGTCCGCACTGAAACGTTGATAGTGCCAGACGTCGCGAACGAACTCCTCGGGAACGCGCGGCATCTTCATCGCAGGCCAACTCCGAAATGCCGCTCGCGGATTGCTTCAATCTGGTTGCGCAGCAAAAGTGCTGCTGTCCTGCTTGCAACAGCAAAGTCCTTCTTTCCGGATGCAAAGATGATGCTTCGGCTGACGTTGATAATGGCGCCAACACCGCGCTTGTCACAACCGTATCTCACCGCTGAACGCAGGTCTCCGCCTTGTGCGCCGACTCCGGGAATCAGCAGCGGCAGATGAGGAGCGAGTGTACGGATTCGTTTCAGTTGTGAGGGGCGCGTCGCACCAACCACGAGGCCACAATTCTTCTGCTTGTTCCACCCGGCCACTGTACAAGCCACGTACTCGTAAAGCGGTTGTTTTCCAATCTTCAAATGCTGAAAATCGCGCGCGCCGGGATTGGATGTTATACCAAGAACGAAAACGCCCTTCCGTTTGTGGGCGAGAAATGGTTCGACTGAATCCCGCCCCATATACGGACTTACTGTACATGCATCGAACCGAAAATCATCGAAGAGGGATTCGGCATACAACTCCGCCGTGTTGCCGATATCGCCCCGCTTTGCATCTCCGATGCTGAGTATTCCGGCAGGAATGTATTCGAGCGTTTTGTGGATTGTGATCCATCCTGACTTACCGAGTGCTTCATAGAAAGCCAGATTCAATTTGTACGCGCACACGAGATCATGTGTGGCATCGATGATACGCCTATTGAAATCAAGAACAGCGTTGCGGCTTCTCCTGAGGAATGCCGGTACGCTGGCCGGATCCGTATCAAGGCCGATGCAGAGAAGACTGCAGGTTCTGCTTTGTACGAAGGCGAGCCGGTCGACAAATGTCATGGGTGGTCTTTGGAATGAGTGGGTCGAAACAATGATGCGAGTGTGCGAAGAAGATACCGCAATGATGCGGGAGAAGCAAGGGTTTCAGATCACTCAAACTCCTGCCGCTCGAACGTTCTCACAAAATCATTTTGCGGCCCTTGTTCACGCGCATGACAGCCTGTGCAGTTTCTTCCGCTGAGTGTCATGGAAATAAACGGCGCTCCGTTGGGATAAAGCTCGGCCCAAAGCCAGCCGTTGCCCGCATAGGGAGAAGAAGGATCCTTATAAATCACGGCGTATAGATATGTCGAATCTCCCCGGCGAATCTCCTTGAAGACGATAGAGCCGTTCGGAAAAGAAGAGCCCGCAGGGAGCCGTCCCGCGGACAATGCATTGAACGCCACCGCGTTCAAACTGACGCGCACCAGCGGTTGATGTGCCGTTGATCCGTTCAGGGTACCGCTGGTGACGGAGTCTGCGTTGGGAAAAAGAGAGTATGAACTGAAGGGGTCTTCAACTGCAACGAGATGAAACAGATCGGCGTCGGAATCAATACGATGTGAAGCAACATCGTCCCCCTGATCAACACAACCCGCCATCAGGGAAAACATCAAAACCCATATGTTTGGTGCAATTGAATGTTTCATAGTATGGCATCTGTAAAATTATGACTTTCAGAACTGACTTGTATCACGCCCGAAGATGCGCGCCCTGATCCAATCCGTCAGAACAGAGAACTTGTTTCTCAAGCTGACGATTCTGGAGAGATACGTGGACCGCCAAAAGACCCATGTCGTCCATCCCCGGCCCTTGAATGTTTCAAGGTCGGCAAGGGCCCGATTGTTCCCGATGTATGCCAGCATTCCAAGGTGTTTGTACGCGAACGGCTTGATTTTTCCACCGCGTACCCGAGCATTCAGGCATTGTGCAAGGTATTTTCCCTGTTGCTGGGCTACTTGGGCCGTTGCAGGCAAGGGTGTTCCCTCAACAACACTACAATCGCCTATTGCAAACACATGATCACTGTTCCTTACCCGGAAAAACGAATCAACAATAAGCCGGCCCTGCCGATCCTTTTCCAGCGGGATATCCCTGATGAAGGGCACGGAGGCATTGCCTGCGGCCCATACAAGAATCCCATATGGAATGCGGGATAAGTCTGAGAGGGTAACCGAGGCTTCGTCGACACGCACAACCGGCGATTTTGTCAGGATGCGGATGCGTCTGCGCCGGAAGGTTTCCGCTGCATAGCGGCGAAGCTTTTCGTCAAACGTGCTGAGGATTTCATTTCCCGCTTCGACAACGGTGATCTCGACTTCGGCGGTAAGGTGAGGATACAATTCTTGGATATCGTCGAGAAGAAAGTCGTTCAGTTCCGCCGCAAACTCGATCCCGGTTGGTCCTCCTCCGCACACTACGAAGTGTAAGAGACGCCGGCGTTCGTTAACCGGGAGACCCGGAAGTGACGCCCGTTCAAAATTCCTGATGATGCCATGTCGAAGCACGCTCGCGTCGCGAAGGTCCTTCAGAAAAAGCGCGTGTTTGGAGACCCCGGGGATGCCGTAGGTGTTTGGGGTTGAGCCCACGGCCATAACCAGGAGATCATACTGTGTAACAAAGGCGCGCCCGTCTGTCACTCCTGTGCAGTGAACGCATTTTGTATCAATGTCGAGAGACTCGGCCGACGCATGAAAGAACCGGATGCCCTTCTTCGCGCTGCGGATCGGCTCGATGATACTCCGGAATTCCAATGTGCCGACTGCGGTGCTGGGCAAGAGCGGCGTGAAGAGAAAATGGTTGCGCGGACTGATAACCGTGACGTCATAGTCTTGACGGAGATGCTTTAACAGATTGAAAGCGCCGAACCCGGTACCCAAAACCAACAGTTGCTGACGACCGTGCATTGCTTCTCAAAAAAAAACCTGACGCATACGCGCCAGGTTGGTGGAAAAATGGTATGCGTATATCCGCTAACCGCGGATAAGATTCTTGAACTCCCTGATGGATCGAACACCCGGAAACTCCTGCTCGAATGTCGTCTTCTTTCCCGGGTCAATCTGAAATGCGTTGCGAAGAGCATCGATGGCTTCCAGGTTCCTGTTAAGAACCATGAGTACCTTCGCTTTGCTGTACATGGCGTCTGCACACGATGGCTGCGCTTCCAACGCGTGCTCAAAGGCCCTGAGCGATTGCCGGAAGTAGCGAAGCTCAAAAAGTGTGTCGCCGTAATCCAACCATGCTCCGTGGTTCATCGGCTCGAGCTTTGTTACGACGCGATAACTGAGAAGCGACTCGCGCAACCGGCCCATGTTGTAAAGGAGGTCTGCCTTTGCGTACCAAAGTTCCGGGTAGTCTTTGCAAAGCGTAATTGCTTTGTTGTAATCCGCCAGCGCCTTCCGGTGCTGGTTCAGAGAGTCGTAACAACTCCCACGTCCGAAGAAGGACTCATAGTGATCCGGATCGACCTTGATTGCCTGCCCAAAACAGCGTATGGCTTCCTCGTATTCATTCAATTCCTCGAACGCATTTCCCAAATTGTGCCACGCGGGCACATCTTTTTCATCAAGCGTAAGTGCTTCGCGATAACATGTGATGGCATCGTGTAATCTGCCCATGTTTGCATACGCGTTGCCCTTGTTGTACCACGCGGCGGAGAAATTCTCATGGATGGCCAGCGCTGTTTCATAGCTCTCAATGGCGCGTGCGTATTGGAACATGCGGTTAAGGACAATCCCGCGGTTGTACCAGGCGTTGTAGTTGTATGGATCAAGCGAAAGATGGTCATCGTAGCAACGGAGGGACTCTTCTGGCTTTTCCAGGTAGTCAAAGCAGTATCCGAGTTCGTACCATGCGTCGCGGTGATGGGGGTTGCCATCCAGAATAAACCTGAAGATGGCGATAGCCCCTTCGTAGCGCCCGACCTTTTCGTAGCTGATGGCTTTGTTAAAGAGAGCATCTTCATTGGTTGGGTCAACTTCGAGGGCCCGCTCGAAGCTTGCCAAGGCATCTTCGGTGCTGCCGAGGTCATCAAGGGCGATGCCTCTGTTTACGAGCGTTTCCGGGTCAACCGGATTCAATTCAAGCGCTTTGTTGTAGCACTCGACCGCTTCCTCGTATTTGCAGAGATTGCTGTAGATAAGCCCCTGTCGCTGCCAAGCGTCGGCGCTGTAGGGAACAAGGGTTAAGAGCTGCTGGCTGAAATGGAGGGCCTCTTCGTATTTTTCATGCTCGACGTAGTAGGCGATGATCTCTTCGAGCACTTCGGTGTTGGTAATGCTTCTTGGTCCATCTTTCATCATGTCCTGATACTTCTGCAACCCCTCTTCGAAGCGTTCCTTCCCTTCGTCCTCCGGCTCGTCGTCAAACCCGCCGCTGAAATCAAGAGTACTCATGGATCGTTCCTCTTACAAGTTGATGGACGCGATGACATTTCATCGTGAACATTCCCACTGATTGAAGTAAAACAAAAGGAAGTCGGAAGTCAAGAAGTTGTCTTCCACGTGATCTGGGCAATCTCACTGCAGACGATAACCCTTTTCATATTATTGAGCGAAGGGAATGTTCATTGATTTTCAGAGCGAATCAGAGTATATTAACCCCCTGATTTGTAATGATCTCCGAGAATATTGCACAAATCAGACGCCGAATGGCGAAAGCATGTCAACGCGCGGGCAGAAACCCGGGCGACGTAACGCTTGTTGCTGTCTCGAAGACTTTTCCGGGTGAGGTCGTGGCCGGAGTGCGGGAATCGGGTATCGCTGATCTCGGCGAGAACTACGTTCAGGAAATGGTTCAGAAGCGCGCGTTGCTTACCGATCCGGCAATTCGATGGCATTTCATTGGGCACCTTCAATCGAACAAAGCGCGGCAGATTGTGGAATGGATAACGCTGATCCATTCTGTGGAATCCGTTTCACTGGCAAAGGAGCTGGATCGACATGCATCGAGGATTGGCAAGCCGATCCGTGTGCTCGTAGAAGTGAATACCACGGGTTCCGGATCGCAATACGGTATTTCACCCGATAAGACAGTTGAATTTGTTCGCACACTGAACTCCTTCACAGGAATTCACGTCGCAGGCCTTATGACAATAGGACCGTTTCTTCCCGATCCGGAAATGTCGCGGCCTATGTTCCGCACTCTCAGAGGACTTTCGGATGAGTTGTCCGGGCTCGGCCAGAACAATGTCAGCATGGAGCATCTCTCCATGGGAATGACCGGCGATTTTGAGGTTGCTATTGAGGAAGGTGCAACGTTGGTTCGTCTCGGTACCGCGATTTTCGGAAAAAGAACGAAACCAGCCTGAAACCAGTCTGGAGGACAAAGCCATGAAACTCACGCCGCTTGATATCCGCAAGCAGGAATTCAAAAAAGTCATGAGGGGATATGACACCGTTGAGGTGGACACCTTCCTGGAGATGCTTGTAGGTGAATTTGAAAGCGTGTTGAAAGAGCAGAAGGATTCGCGCGAGAGGATTGTCGAACTGGAGACACAGCTCAAGGACTACCGCCAGATCGAAAAGACCCTCCAGCAAACACTGCTTCAGGCACAGGAGGCAACCGGCAAAACCTACGAGACAGCGCGCCGGGAAGCCGAAGTTATTCTCCGCGAAGCCGAGGGAAGAGCAGCGGGCATTATTGAGCAGGCGAATAGCGACTTGATCCGGCTGAACGGCGATCTGGCCCAGCTTCAAGGAAGGCGTGAATCCGTGATCGGACGCCTCCGCGTCCTGTTGAATTCGGAGCTTGAGGTGTTGAAAACATTTGAGGGCGGCGAAAAGCCATCGCACAAGCCATCCGCATCTCCCACACGCGAAGCGTTGGTGTTTGAGGATATCCTGAAGAGCCTTGATGAAGAGCGAAGTCAGAAAACGTATTGATGAAGCTGTTGCGTTTCTCCGCACAGTAACATCCTCCCAGCCGACAATTGGCATTATTCTAGGCACAGGTCTCGGCGGACTGGCAAAGGAAATCGATGCCGAGGTCATTATTGACTACGAACGCATTCCGCATTTTCCCGTTTCGACGGTTGAGTCGCATCACGGCAAGTTGATTTTCGGAACACTCGCAGGGAAGAAGGTTGTTGCCATGCAGGGACGGTTCCATTACTACGAGGGGTACTCGATGGAACAGGTGACGTTCCCGGTACGCGTCATGAAGTTCATCGGAGTTCAGACCCTGTTGATCTCCAATGCTGCCGGCGGGATGAACCCGCAGTTTCGCAAAGGGACAGTGATGGTCATTGCCGATCACATCAACTTCCTTGGCGATAACCCGCTGATCGGGCCGAATGACGATTCACTCGGGCCGCGCTTTCCGGACATGTCGGAACCTTATAGCAAAAAATTGATCGCACTTGCGGAACAGGTCGCGCTTGAACTCAAGATCCGAACTGAGCGGGGCGTCTTCATTGCTGTTGCTGGTCCGAATCTTGAAACGCGCGCCGAGTACCGTTTCCTCCGATCGATCGGGGCGGACGCCGTGGGGATGTCCACCGTTCCCGAGAACATCGTTGCAAATCATATGGGCATGCAAGTGCTCGGCTTTTCCATTATTACGGACGAATGTTTCCCTGATGCACTTCAGCCGGCAAACCTGCAGGAGATCGTTGCTGTTGCAGGACAAACCGAGCCGAAGCTGACGGCTATCATGAAAGGCGTCGTCGGGCGATTGTAAAGACATGCAGGGGATTGGAAAATTCTTGGTGTTGGCGGGACTAGGAATTGTTGCTCTCGGTCTTGTGCTTACGTTCTTCGACAGAATTCCATTTCTCGGAAAACTCCCCGGTGATATCTCCATCAAGCGGGAGAATGTTCATGTGTATATCCCGCTGACGACAAGCATTCTACTCAGTGTTTTGGTCAGCATCGTTTTCTGGCTGATTTCATTTTTCAAAGACGGAAAGTAATCTCCGCAGACAGGGCATGTTCAAAGAACTTACCGACAAGATTTCGTATCCGGCTGTTGAACGGGAGATTCTCCGGTTCTGGAAAGAGAACAACGTCTTCGACAAGAGCGTTACTAGTCGCGCGGGAGGCAAGAGCTTTACTTTTTTTGAGGGCCCGCCGACGGCGAACGGCAGGCCAGGGATTCATCATGTGATGAGCCGGACGCTGAAAGATCTCGTGTGCAGGTACAAAACCATGCGCGGATTCCAGGTCCATCGCAAGGCCGGTTGGGATACGCACGGACTACCGGTTGAAATCGAAGTGGAAAAGCAACTCGGCTTCAAACACAAGGACGATATTGTGAAGTACGGCGTCGCAGAATTCAACGCGAAGTGTCGCGAGTCAGTCTGGAAGTACAAGGCAGATTGGGAGCAGATGACCGAGTTGATGGGCTACTGGGTCGATCTCTCCAAACCATACATTACCTTTGAGAATTCCTACATCGAGTCAGTGTGGTGGGCGCTAAAGCGCTTCTTCGATGAAGGGATGATCTACAGGGGCTACAAAATCCAGCCCTACTGTCCGCGTTGCGAAACGCCGCTCTCGTCTCATGAAGTTTCCCAAGGCTACCAGGACGCCAAAGATCCGAGCGTATATGTAAAGTTCAAACTCAAGAATGAAGAGAACACGTTCTTTCTAGTGTGGACAACAACACCGTGGACGCTAATCTCAAATGTTGCTCTTGCCGTTCACCCCGATGTTGAGTATGTGAAAGTCCAACACAAAGACGAGAATTTCATTCTTGCCGAAGCAAGGCTGTCGGTCCTTGCCGGTGAATACACTGTTGTTAAGAAGATAAAAGGAGCAGCGCTGGCCGGGGTAGAGTATGAGCGTCTGTTCGCGTTTCACCCCGTCGAGAAGAAGGCTTTCTATCTTGTCGAGGCCAACTTTGTCACCACGGAGGATGGCTCCGGTATTGTTCATATGGCTCCCGCATACGGTGAGGATGATTATCAGACGGCAAAGAAGCACGGCCTGCCGACGATCCATCCGGTGAATAAGAGCGGTGAGTTCGGTCCGGAAGTGAAAGACTTCGCCGGCCAGTTTGTTAAAGAGTCAGACCCGCTCATTATCCAGAACCTGAAATCACGTGGACTGCTCTATAAAAAAGAAACAGTCACACACAGTTATCCTCATTGCTGGCGTTGTCGGACGCCGTTGCTGTATTACGCACGCGACTCATGGTACATCAGCACAACAAAGTACGCTGCAAAAATGATCGAACTTAACAAACAGATCAATTGGGTTCCGCCGGAGGTTGGAACCGGAAGATTCGGGAACTGGCTCGAGGAGAACAAGGATTGGGCGTTGTCGCGCGACCGGTTCTGGGGAACTCCGCTTCCGATTTGGGTGTGCGAGAAATGTTCAACACAAAAATGTATCGGCAACATCGAGGAGCTTCGTAAGGGAACAAACATTCGCGAGCCGCTCAATTTACACAAGCCGTTCATTGACGATGTGATGTTTACATGTTCATGCGGCGGCACAATGAAACGAACCCCCGAACTCATCGACGTGTGGTTTGATTCCGGGGCGATGTCGTTTGCCCAGTGGCACTATCCATTTGAGAACAAACAGTTGGTCGAGTCGGGCGGGCAGTACCCGGCGGATTACATCTGTGAAGGTATCGACCAGACACGCGGTTGGTTCTATTCACTGCATGCCATCGGTACATTCCTGTTCGGCAAGCCGGCGTACAAGAACATTCTTGTCAACGAACTAATCCTCGACAAGAATGGGCAGAAGATGTCGAAGTCGAAAGGCAACACGGTCAACCCGTTCGACACAATCGCGCGCTATGGTGCGGATACGACACGATGGTATCTTGTGACAACCAGTCCTCCATGGCGACCCACGATGTTTGATGAAGAAGGGCTTGGAGAGGTTCAGCGGAAATTCTTCAGCACGCTTGTCAACACGTATGCGTTTTTTGCGCTCTATGCCAACATCGACAAGTTTGTCTATGGTGAAAAGAGAATCCCGGTTGCAGAGCGGCCGGAAATCGACCGATGGATTCTTTCAGAGATGAATTCGCTGGTGAATGCGTATACGCAATCCATGGACGCCTATGACGTAACGCGGGCCGCGCGGGCTGTGAGCGAATTCACAATTGATCAACTTTCCAATTGGTATGTTCGTAGAAACCGGAGAAGGTTCTGGAAGAGCGAACCCGGGAAGGAAAAAACCGCCGCCTACCAAACACTCTATGAATGTCTGGTAACCGTCACGAAGCTCATGGCTCCGTTAGCACCATTTCTTGCGGAGGAGTTATTCCGGAATCTCAACAGTGTCACCGGGAGAGAACCCTCAACATCCGTGCATCTCGCGACGATTCCCGACGTAGAAAAGAACGCAATCGATTCTCAGCTAGAGGATCGCATGAAAAGAGCGGAGCGCATTGTGATGCTAGTGCGCTCGATGCGCGTGCGGTCCAACCTGAAGGTGCGCCAGCCGCTGAAGCGTATACTTCTTCCGGTGGCGGGTGAACTAGAACGAAAAGCCGTGCAGCATATGGAGGATGTCATCCTTGACGAAATCAATGTCAAAGCGATTGAGTTTGTCTCCGACGATTCTGGTCTCGTGAACAAGAAGGCAAAAGCCAACTTCAAAGCGATCGGGCCGAAGTTTGGGAAATCAGTGAAACAGGTTGCCGACCGTATTAAGGATATGACAAGCGTTGAGATTGCGGAGTTGGAAGTGAGCGGCTCGTTGAGTCTTCCGATCAACGGTTCGTCGTATACGATTGACAAGGAGGACGTGGAGATTCTTCGCGAGGACATCAAAGGATGGCTGGTGGAATCAGACGGAACCATGACGGTTGCTCTCGATACGGAGCTTTCGCCGGCGTTGATTGCGGAGGGCAATGCCCGGGAATTTGTGAACCGCGTACAGAACATGCGAAAGGACGCCGGATTCCTTGTGACGGACAGGATTGCCGTCTATGTTGAATCTTCCCCGGAAATGAGATCGAATATCGAAGCAATGGCACCCTACATCAAAAATGAAACGCTTGCAGTGACGTTGGATCCCGCTTTCAAGCCGGGAGAGTTTTCATCGGAGCTGGAGATCAACGGGGAGACGGTCCGCGTCGGCATCGAACGACGGTCTCCGGAATCAATCACCAAGGGAGAGTAATATCACATGGCAAAGAAACGCTCCGTCGTCAGATCGACTGTGGATATTATGAAGGAAAAAGCAGCAACTCGGTCGCGGCAGATAAAGAAGGCCAAGGCGAACCTGAAGAAGGCAAGCGCGGCCAAGAAAGCACAAGCCGCGGCACTTGGACCGAAAAGCTACGGTCCAAAGGAGCTTGAATCTTTCAAGAAGCTTATTCTCGAGAAGCGTAGGGAAACCATCGAAGAGTTGGACACGCTGAAAGAAAGCATGATGGATGTGACCACGGGTGAATACGTGAGCGAAAGTTCTACGTATTCCTTGCACATGGAACAGGGAACCGATGCAATGGAGCGCGAGAAAACTTTTCTTTTTGCGTCGCGGGGAAGCAAATTTGTCAATCAGCTTGATGATGCACTCATTCGTATTGAAGCCGGAACTTATGGAGTGTGCAAAGTCTGTTCTCTCTTGGTCCCCAGGGAGCGCCTTGAAGCCGTCCCTACGGCACAAACGTGTGCGGAATACAAGAATACGAACGTTGCCTGCGAGCGCGGACGCATTGTCCTGGCGCGTTTAAAAAAAAATGACACCATGGAAGCGGACTGACCATCGTGCGGCTTCTCCTTGTATCGGGCTGTATTGTTTTTGCAGATCAACTCACCAAGCTTCTTGTGAAGGGAATATCCATTCCTTCGCTTGGCATTCACATTGAAGGGATGCCTTATGGTGTGAGCAAGCCCATTCTGGGGGATTTCTTACGGCTAACGTACATTGAGAACCCCGGTATGGCCTTCGGCATCGACCTCGGCGGGAAGCTGTTCTTTTCTCTCTTTTCGGTCCTGGCCAGTTTCGGCATTCTATACTATCTCTATCGTTCGCGCAACGAACCCCTTGGTTTCAAAATTTCGCTCGCACTTATTCTCGGCGGCGCAGTCGGCAATCTCATCGACAGGGTCTTCTACGGGGTTCTATTTAGTGAGGCTCCACTTTTCTACGGCAAGGTGGTTGACTTTCTTGACGTTGACTTCCTCAACATCACCATCGGAAGTTATCACATGAGTCGATGGCCGGTCTTCAACATTGCCGATGCCTCGGTGAGTATTGGTGTCGTGTTGTTGGTGATATTCCATCGGACAACCTCACTCTCACAATCAACCTGCCCTGGAGGATCACCGGTCCCTCAAACCGCCGTCGCCGATTCTTCCCCGGGAAAACCGCAGTCCCCGGCCTCGCCAATAGAACAACAGTAGAATGCCGCACGAAGTCGATATCGTCGTTCCTCCGGGCAAGAAGAAGGAACGGCTCGATGTCTTCCTCACCCATCATGTCGAGAATGCCACGCGCAACAAGGTTCAGCGCGCGATCAAAGAGGGCACCGTTCTCGTCGATGGACAACGTGTTCGCGTCAGCCATCTTGTTTCCCCCGGAGAAGTGATTCACTATGTTCTTCCCAAACCGCCGCCGCAGGATGCGGTTGCCGAGGATATTCCCCTTGAGATAGTGTATGAAGATGACTGCGTTCTCGTTGTGAACAAACCTGCCGGTATGGTGACACATCCGGCCTATGGAAACTACACCGGCACACTCGTCAACGCGCTACTGTATCATTGCAGGACGTTGTCATCGCTGAACGATCCCACGCGTCCCGGCATTGTTCACCGGCTGGACAAGGGAACATCAGGCTTGATGGTCGTGGCAAAAACAGATCACGCGCATGCCTTCCTGGCGCGCCAGTTCTCGCGTCGAACGATTCACCGCGAGTACCATGCCCTCGTTTGGGGGACATTCCGGGAACGGCGCGGAAGTATTGATGCCGCACTCGGAAGAAGTTCCTCTGACCGGAAGAAAGTTGCCGTCGTAAAGAACGGCAGGCCCGCGCTGACGGAGTACGAAATCCTCGAACGGTTCTCCTATCTTGCGCTGGTACGGTTAAAGCTACGAACAGGCAGGACCCATCAGATTCGGGTTCACCTTGCACATATAAACCATCCGGTGTTCGGCGACCCTACCTACAATGGCAGGCATATCGTTTTCGGGCCCGGCACCCCTTCACATAAGGCCGGGGTGAACATGCTTCTCTCGCTTATCGATCGGCAAGCACTCCACGCAAAAACCATCGGTTTTGTTCATCCCGCGTCAAAAGAGGAGATGCTTTTTGATTCCGGGCTTCCCGCCGATATGAATGCGGTGATTGCTTCTCTTCGGAATGGACAGGCGCTTTCATAGTTGCGTTTCAATCGGCCGGACGGTATATTCGGACGGGAAAAACAGTACCCTTTACTTCGGATATTACGAATAAAGAACATCCCCATTCACACTATCACATTCACGGAGGCACACATGAACATCTTCCGAGAGCGTTTTCGCCATAAGGGTGTCGCCTGCATTGTCATGTTGGGAGTACTTATGACAGCGCAGCAATCGTTGGCGCAATCCGATCTGGAGAACATCCTGAAACAGGCAAATAAAATCAACGTGACAGGATACGCGCAACCGCTCGCCGATCTGTTTGGAGCGAATATTCACAGCGGCTACTATCATTCCGCCGCGATTTCCAAAGCAGGTCTCTTTCTGCGTCTTGATGTTATCGGAATGGGCTCTCCCGTATCCGACGATCATAAGACGTATGATCTTACCCTGCCGCAGAGTTTTGCACAGCGAACGATGAAAGCCCCAACGGCATTTGGGCCGAAGGCAACGCTGGTGACAGATCCGCAAACAGGTTTCCAGTACAAGCCCTCGGATGGCGTTATTGATGCTTCAATGTTTCCGCTTGCCGTTCCTCAGTTGACCATTGGCAACGTTTTTGGTACACAAGCAGTTGTAAGGTTTATCGCAACACCGACCCTGAAAGGCAACTCCTTCCCCAAGAGCACACTCTGGGGAGCGGGCATTCGCCACAGCATTTCCCAGTACTTTGAAAATCCGGCCATCGACATTGCTGTGAGCGGTTTCTACAGTCAATATACGATGGGCGATATTATCGACCTGAACGGATACTCAGCGGGAGCGCAAGTGAGCAAAGATCTGTCGCCGCTTGTCATCTACGGCGGAGCCGCATGGGAAAAAAGCACCATGAACATTGCATACACGCCTGAAGGCGCTGGAAACCCTGCCGTTGATGTTGATCTTGAAGGCGATAACACGTTCCGCTTTACCGCTGGTGCGGCTCTTGAAATCGGCCCACTCAAATTCTTCACCGATGCAAACTTCGGCGCGGTAACCGCGTTCTCCGGTGGTCTTGGATTGGGGACATGGTAACATGAACCACTCACCGAACAATGCCTACTCTAATGAGGAGCGTCCTATGAAAGCAAATGCTGTACGATGGTTGATCGGTTTTTTTGCGGTTGTGTGGGTGGCATGTGAGATTGTTAATCCATTCTTGGTAGCATTAAATCTTCCCATTGAAGTGTGTGCTGAAGTCAACAAAGGCAATAGCTGGGACGATAGCGGCACGTATAATATTCGTGACGAGATTGCCAGTGTAAGCGAGGAGTATATAAATGACGTGAAGGCAACACGAGTAAACGATATTTCGGTCTTTATGCCGAACCCTCCTGCAACGGGTAATGCCTCGGGTAGTGTGCGATTTGCGCTCGGTGGCGGGCCGTTGACCACTCTTTTGACATTCACAAACCTTCCGTTCGACAGCCTGCGCGGCGACGGTCTTTCGTTTCGCGATTACCTGAACAACCCGACTGGTCAACTGCAGTTCAATGTTGCCGGAGTGAACATTATTCTTACCGCCCTTCAAGACTCAACAGGCCTTCCGCCAACCACGACGATTTATCTTGAAAGCAATGGTTCCACAAGCGTCGAGGTTCCCCAGGGGACCAACATTTGTGCACGCATTTCCTACCAGGTTGATGTGGAAATATCAAACTGATAACCTTGGGTACTTCTTGAGTACACGAGAAAACCTCCGGCCTCTACGGGGGTTTTCTTTTTTGTGAGTCGGAAAATCTTGCTTGCGGGAATGCTGTTTTGTAGATTTCACACGCATGCGCAACCTTCTCGGTCTGTCAGAACAAGAACTGGTGTCACTTGCCCGTGAGGTCGGAGAGCCCGACTTTCGCGGCCGCCAGATGTATCAATCGCTCTACTCCAAGGGAGTGTCATCCATTGAAGAGATGACGAGCCTCAGCCGGGATTTCAGAGCAGTTCTTTCCAAATACGCACGTATTCACGGATGCTCCCTGAGTGCAAAGCAAATTTCCAAACTCGACGGCACAACCAAGTTTCTGTTCCAGCTTGATGATGGTTCGCGTGTCGAGAGCGTCCTGATTCCCCCCGCTTCATCGTTTGTAGATACAGCGAAGGAGCGCGCCGACGAGAACAAGCGATTGACGGTATGTGTTTCGACTCAGGTGGGATGTCCATTGGACTGTGCATTTTGCGCAACCGCAACAATGGGATACTCCCGCAATCTCACTGCGGGTGAAATTGTAGACCAGGTCCTGCAAGTCCGTCGCCTTACCGGCAAGACCATCACGAACGTGGTGTTCATGGGGATGGGTGAACCCTTGCTCAACTACGACAACGTTGCTAAAGCTGTTGAGTTGCTATCGCGCGGAGTGAAAATTGCCGCGAAGAAGATCACAATTTCAACCGCCGGGTGGGCAGACAAGATCAAGCAATTGGCTGATGACCGCGTCAAGGCAAAGCTCGCAGTTTCACTGCACGCAGCAAACGACAGCACACGGACGAAGCTGATGCCTCTCAACAAGAGGTTCAATCTGGAAACACTGCTCTCCTCACTCGCGCACTATTACGATCGGACCAAAACCCGAATCACGTACGAGTACATTTTTTTTGACGGGGTGAATGATTCGGAGCGGGATCTCCGGCAATTGATCAAGCTTGTCCGCCGCGTCCCAAGCAAGGTGAACATCATTCCATTTCATTCAATTTCCTTCACTCATCCTGCCGGGCTCGCGGCGTTGCTCAGACCGTCCCCGCGGCTTGAACAGAATGTGGCGATGCTGAGGGACAACAACATCACCGTAATGGTGCGAAGCAACTCCGGTGAAGACATTGACGCGGCATGCGGACAACTTGCCGTGACGACGCCCGAAGCCGGAACGCGTCGCCGACCGCAGCGTTCCATCAGAAAGGTAACGCCGGCGCGATGAGAATGAACTGCGGTTTCATTCTGTTGCTGGCCACGGTATGCTTGTTTCACGAAGCGGAGGCGGAAAACTCATCTGTCCGTCGGCGTACGTACGATGTCCTGCACTATTCTCTGGATCTTCACATTGAGGAGCGCAAACAAACCGTTGAAGGAACTGCTACTCTCCGGTTTACGCCAGTCGAAGAAATCAGATCGATGCACATAGACGCATCTGATATGGAAGTCACAAGTGTTGCACTGATGGTGAAGGGTGAACCAGTTTACGTCGCGCATACTCTGGGGGCACAGGGGCTGGTCATTCAACCGCAACGCGTCCTGACTCCTGCAGACACAGGCTTCATCACCCTCGCTTACAAGGCAACACCCCGTCTTGGTCTCTACTTTGTTGCTCCGGACAGCGCATATCCCGACAGGCCATTCCAAGTTTGGTCGCAGGGAGAGCCCGAGCAGAACCATTTCTGGTTTCCTTGTTACGACAAACCCGACGACAAGGCAACAACCGAGATGAAGGCGACCGTGAATGAGGAGTTCAAGGTAGTCTCAAACGGCTCGCTCCTCGATGTAGCTTCTGTGGGAGACAAGAAGACGTATCACTGGTTCAACGCAAAACCTATCGCGTCATATCAGATATCTGTTGTAGTTGGAAAGTATGAGACGATTCAATCGTCTTACAAGAACATCCCGGTTACGTACAACGTCTACGCGGACCGCACCGCCGATGCACTTCGGTCGTTCGGACGAACAACCGATATGATGGCGTTCTTCTCGGAGAAACTTCGTTTCGATTACCCGTGGTCACAATACGCCCAAACCGTGGTTACGGATTTTATTTGGGGTGGAATGGAAAACACGAGCGCCGCCACACTGAATGATCGGACACTGCATAGTGAGCGTGCCGCCATTGACGTCAGCAGTGAGAACCTGGTTGCACACGAGCTCGCCCATCAATGGTTTGGCGATTTGGTTACGTGCAACGATTGGTCGCATGCCTGGCTCAACGAGGGGTTTGCTTCCTACTTCACGAATCTATGGAATGAACACGACAAAGGCAGAGACGAGTTCTTTTGCAACATGGCGGAAACTCAACACAGTCTTGTGAGCGAAGATCGGGGAATCAAACGAAGACCAACTGTGACAAGCGCATTTGATGAACCAATCCAGGTTTTCGACAGCAGAATATATGGTAGAGGATCGAGCATCCTTCATATGCTGCGTTATACCCTGGGAGAAACTTTGTTCTGGCGAGGTATCCAGCGCTATGTGCAAGTGAACCAGTATCGAAGTGCGACAACCGATGACTTCAGACAAGCGATGGAAGAGGCGACGAATACGGATCTTTCATGGTTCTTTGATCAGTGGGTGACCCAGGCCGGATATCCTGTGTTTAATGTTTCTTCCGAGTACCATGAGGATGCCGGGAAAGTGGTTCTTCATATCCGGCAGTCGCAGGAGGTTGACTCGCTGACCCCGCTGTATCGCGTTCCGATGGATGTTGTCGTTTCAACTTCGTCGGGCAAGGTCAGAGAGCGAATCATCGTTGAACCGAAGCGGGAACAACTCCTGGAAATCTCTTCCGCGGAACGACCGCTCAATGTTTCCATTGACCCCGAGTCGTGGATTCTCAAGTCGCTTCAACACTCCAAATCGAAAGATGAGTGGTTGCATCAACTTCGTAATGGAAGCGTGGCGGAACGGCTTGCGGCCGTTCGGGAACTTGCGGACTTGATAGAATCCGTAGAAGTTCAGGGCGCTCTGCGGCGCACCATGCGCCATGATGTATTTTGGAGGGTTCGGAAAGAAGCGATTTCTGTCCTTGACGAGCTTCCGTCGAATGTGTTGTTTGCCGAGCTACAGCCTGCTTTGAACGATCCCGATCCGCGTGTTCGAACGGCTGCGGTTAAGCAAGTCGGAACACTGCCTTCCGATGACGCGAAGCGTTCCTTAGAAGCCGTTCTGGCTGGCGATTCAAGTTTTGCTGTCGCTGCTGCTGTGCTCACTTCGCTTGTTGCAGTTGACAAAAACCGTGGGATGGAGTACTGTGAACGCGGGCTCGCAATGAAGTCCCACAACGACATCGTTGCTGTTGCCGCTGTGCATGCGATGGGGACGTTGAAATCCGATGACGCGCGGGAACGTCTGTTGGAATTGACACGCTACGGCAAACCTCGGGAAATTCGCATTGCCGCCATTGATGCGCTCGCGACGAACTGGAGCAAGGATAGCGAGGTGAGGCATAGCCTGGAACATCTTGTGCAGGACAAACAACACCACGTCCGCAGGAAAGCAATAGAACGATTGGGTGCTGTTGGAGATGATGATTCACGGGAGCTTCTCCAATCGGTTGTAGAGCGTGAATCGGATGCCCTGATACGCAGGGACGCCCGAAATGCCCTTCGCGTTGTTGAACAACGGTTGAAACAATAAAGATCACGAACAAAGGAGCACAAAAGACGTATGAGACTTCTGCTCTTCGGACCACCGGGGGTCGGAAAAGGAACGCAGGCGAAGTTGCTTGCTGAAGAGTTTGGCATCGAGCATATATCCACCGGTGACATGCTGAGATCTGCTGTCGCCGAAGGGACAGCGCTGGGAAAGAAGGCAAAAGGGATCATGGATGCGGGCCAGCTTGTACCGGATGATGTGATGATTGGAATCGTCGAGGAAGTTCTGCAATCTCTGAAGGTGGCAAAGGGATTTATTCTCGACGGCTTCCCGCGGACGCTCGATCAAGCGCGCGCACTTACCACGCTTTTGACCAAAAACGGCATTGATGATGTGAGGGTTGTCTACTTCGATGTGGATGATGAGGAAATAATCCGACGTCTTTCAAACCGGCTTGTGTGTGCGCAGGACGGAAAAATCTATAATTCGGAAAATGACGGCTTATCGGTTGGCGATTCATGTCCCGCGTGTGGCGGTAAGCTCTATCAACGCGATGATGACAAGGCGGAAACCGTGCGAAAACGATTGAAGGTATACCACACCACAACCGAACCGATCATGCATTTCTATAAGGAAGCGGGGGAAATATACACAGTTGACGGAACGGGATCTGTCGATATCGTCAACAGGGAAATCAGGCTGATGTTGAATTCCTAACCGCCGGAGCTATCATGTTCCATCGTAAAGGCAAACGACCACTGGTTATAGCACATCGGGGAAGTTCGGGCTCGGCCCCCGAGAATACCCTCGCGGCAATACAACGCGCAGTACATGATGGTACGGATGTTGTCGAGGTGGATGTACGCATGACGCAGGATTTCTTTCTTGTTGTTCATCATGATCAGAACATCAAGCGCACGACTAACGGCGAAGGATTCATTTGGGACTATTCACTGCAGGAGCTGAGGGCATTTGATGCCGGAGGATGGTTCGCAACGGAATTCAAAGGACAACGAATTCCAACGCTACGCCAGGTCATGGATGCCATTCCGCCCCCCGTGCAGTTGAACATTGAGTTCAAAACCGACGGCGAACCGCGCAACCGGCTCGCAATGGAGGAGGCGACCATCCTTGCAATCATGGAAAAGAAAATGGAGGAGCGGGTTATAGTTTCCTCGTTCGATCACGAATACTTAAAACGTTTCCACCATTTGTATCCATCAATCAAGACGGCGGCACTATATGTTCCGGTGCATGACGTCATGTCCACGCCTTCGAAACTGAACAAAGCACTTGGCACAAGCGGGTTTATTTGCAGTAAGACACAGTTGCGCCAGCGTTTCGTCGAGGATGCAAAAAAACACAAGACCCCGGTCGCATGCTATACCGTGAATACAATCGAAGATCTGAGGAAGATGGTGTCCTATGAAGTTGACGCCATCATAACCGACTATCCCGCGGAAATACTTAAAGCACTCGACACGTTGTAATTCCCTCCGGGTTCTCCAGCCCGGCAACACATCGCGGCTCGCGTGTTTGTTGTACGCGCTGAAATCTTTCCCAGCACGAATCCGATACTTTCGTCAACCGATGCCAGATGTGATATTGAATGGCAAGATTTCTCATTGACTTTCCGCTGACCCCGATGAGAGATAATCGGTACTGCACATCCGAGTCCTCACCGCACCCGGGGCCGTCGTAGAGTTCATCGAAACCGTTGATTGCCAACAGATCTGACCTCCACGCCGAGAAGTTGCTTCCCAGCATGCCGGTGACATTGCGACCGAGCAGACGCCGAAGAAACGCGCTGGGTATCCGGATTCCGTCTTCAACACGCAGTGACTTACCTTTCAATCCATCCATCCATTCCTGAATTCCATAACCTTCAAACGCGCCATTCCGGATCATTTCGATGGTGAGATTCCTGGTCCACCTTTCGCTGGTTTCCACTCGCCTTCCCATCAGTACGCGATTCCGCTCCCGTTCGTTGTGGTGATCAAGAAGGAAGTTACGCGAGGGCAGGCAATCGCCATCAATAAAGACAAGATAGTTGCTCTTCGCCCGGCGCGTGGCATGGTTCAGCATGGTATTCTTTCTCCATCCGCGGTCTTCGTGCCAGAGATGCTGAACTGGAAAACCGAAGTGCGCTCTTGCCTCGGCAACCACATCAGCCACTCCGGGTCCTGATCCGTCATCTGCAATAACGACTTCAAATTGATTGAACGACTGGCGCGCGAGCGCTGCAAGAACCATCCGAAGGTTCTCAGGTTTATTGTACACCGTTATGATGAGAGAAAGAAAGGGGATGTCGGCTGAACCATCCGCGCGCGCATGGCTTCTTGTGACTGAGTGCTCGAGCTCCGTCATCGCAGGGTCAGTGCCAAACTAGCGAGCTAGAAAAAAAATCTTGAATGCCTTCAGAACCGGGACTCGTCCGGAGTCGGATAAAGTAAATCCCGCATGAAAGGTTCGCGAGAGACTATGAAAACATATGGTGAGAAGACCGGTCGGCAGTGCCTTTTTCATTCCACCGGGGGAAGGTGAACGAAACTGAATGAACTTGTGATAGAACATAAGAAAAGCTTGGCGGGAAATCAACGGTATAGTGTCATTAGGGGAAGGAGGGTTCTGTTGATTTACCAGAGGAAACTCTCTACCTTCATTCCCTCTTACACCGCTTCTATGAAGAATAGCACCCCGGGACGAAACGGAGTTCAATATGAATGCAGAAAAAAAGCGTCTTCACGAAGCCCGCAAGGGAGCGTGGAGAAAATGGGGACCGTACCTCTCGGAGCGGCAATGGGGAACCGTCCGCGAGGATTACAGCGCTTCTGGAATGGCGTGGGATTTTGTGTCTCACGATGCATCCCGCAGCAAGGCATACCGGTGGGGCGAAGAGGGCATTGCCGGAATCTCCGACGACCACCTACACCTCTGCTTCTCGCTCGCACTCTGGAACAGCCGCGATCCGATACTTAAGGAACGCCTCTTTGGCCTGACCAACAGTCAGGGAAACCATGGTGAAGATGTGAAGGAACTCTACTACTACCTTGACAGCACTCCGACGCATTCCTACATGAAAATGCTTTACAAATACCCGCAGGCGGAGTTTCCTTATTCCCTTCTTGTTGCAGAGAACGGCAGACGCGGCAAAGACCAGCCCGAGTTTGAACTCATCGACACAGGAATTTTCGAAGACGACCGGTACTTTGATGTGTTCGTTGAGTATGCGAAGGAAAGCCCCGACGACATTCTTGCAAAGATTACCATTCACAATCGTGGACCTGAAGAAGCGACAGTCCACATACTCCCCCAGGTCTGGTTCCGGAACACGTGGTCCTGGGAAATCGAACAACACAAGCCGTCAATGTATTCAATCAAAGAAGACGTCATCCAGATAGAGCACCATTCGCTTGGTAAGCGACAATGGGTCTATTTTAATTCCCCGGACGAGTTGCTCTTTTGTGAGAATGAAACAAACAGGCGGAGACTCTATGGCATTCATGATTCTGCAGGCACATTCAAGGACGGAATCAATGACTATATCCTTTCCGGCAAGGTGGACGCAGTGCATCCGGAGCGACGGGGAACAAAGGCGGCGGCGAGCTACAAAAGCACCATCCCGCCGGGCAGGTCTGTTGAGGTGAGGGTCCGCATCAGCGACAAGAAACTGGAGAAACCGTTTTGGGGGTTCGAAAAAACATTTGCAAAACGAATTGAAGAAGCCAATGAATTCTACGAAGATATCCAATCATCCATTACGAGCATCGACGCGAGGAACGTCCAACGTCAGGCGCTTGCAGGAATGCTATGGTCGAAGCAGTTCTACTATTATGATGTCCCACAGTGGTTACACGGCGATCCCGGTCAGCCACCCACTCCGTCAAACAGGATGCACGGTCGGAACAGCGACTGGCTCCATCTTACCAATGCGGACATCATTTCGATGCCCGACAAATGGGAATATCCCTGGTACGCAGCATGGGATCTCGCATTTCACTGCATTCCTCTCGCGATGGTCGACCCGGAATTTGCAAAGGACCAGCTCGTTCTGCTGACAAGGGAATGGTACATGCATCCGAACGGCCAACTACCGGCATACGAATGGGCATTCGGCGATGTGAACCCTCCCGTTCATGCATGGGCCGCCTGGCGCGTCTACAAGATGGATCAGAAGATGCATGACGGTACAGGGGATATCGATTTTCTCGAGCGGGTCTTTCACAAGCTGCTGCTCAATTTTACCTGGTGGGTAAACAGGAAAGATGCAGAAGGGCATAACATTTTCCAGGGAGGGTTTCTCGGCCTCGACAATATCGGGGTGTTCGACCGCAGTGCTCCGCTCCCGACCGGTGGAAAAATCGAGCAGGCGGATGGCACAAGCTGGATGGCGATGTATTCACTGAACCTCATGCGTATCTCGCTTGAACTCGCTGCGGCAAAACCGGTATACCAGGACATGGCAACGAAGTTCTTCCAGCATTTCATGTTCATTGCTGGCGCGATGGCAAACATTGGCGGAGAAGGGATCGACCTCTGGGACAAGGAAGATGAGTTTTTCTATGACGTGCTGCACCTCCCGGACGGTCGCCGGTTTCCGCTCCGTGTGCGCTCCATGGTTGGACTGATACCTCTCTGCGCGGTGGAAACACTGGAGCCGGAACTGCTTGACAAAGTTCCTGAATTCAAGCGACACATGGAATGGTTCCTGAACTACCGCCCCGATCTTGCAAGCCTTGTGTCACGGTGGAACGAACCCGGGATGGGTGAACGACGCCTCCTCTCGCTCCTGCGTGGTCACCGGATGAAGAGGCTGCTGAGACGTATGCTTGATGAAACTGAGTTTCTCGCCACCCATGGCATCAGAGCTCTTTCACGGTATCACGAGGATCATCCCTATGAGATTCAGGTCTCCGGCGACATTTTCAGAGTGAATTATACACCAGCCGAATCAGACACCGGCCTGTTCGGCGGCAATTCCAATTGGCGGGGACCGATCTGGTTTCCCGTAAACTTTCTCCTGATTGAATCGCTCCAAAAATTCCATCACTATTATGGCGATGACTTCAAGATTGAGTATCCCACAGGGTCGGGCAGATATGTCACCATCAACGACGTTGCTGACGAGCTTGCCCTGCGACTGACAAATATCTTTCTGGCCGACCAGAATGGGCACCGACCGGTATTCGGGCTAAACAAAAAAATGCAGACGGATCCGCATTTCCGGGACTATCTGCTCTTTCATGAATATTTTGACGGCAATGCAGGTAGAGGAATTGGCGCCTCGCACCAGACGGGGTGGACAGGAGTTGTTGCAAAGCTGTTGCAGCCACGCAGCAAGGAATTCTTTGGAAAAAAAGAAGACTCGTGAAGTCAACAGACTGTGTTCAAAACATCACACTGAATCCAAGCGAGGGAAAGATGGGAATGCCGTTGATTGCGCGCTGGCGCAATTCACCATCTTCGTTTATGTGGTAGTTGATCTGCTGTTGGTTGTCGTGGTTGTATACATTCTGTATATCCATATACACGGACCATTCCAATCCCCACCATTGAGGATAATATGTGAGGCGAAGGTCAAGGGAATGATACAGGTTCAATCTTCCTGAGTACGTATCACGTTCATACACAACGTCAAGAATAACCTTCCCGGTGTTGTCCACCTGGATTACAGCGGTATCCACGCCGCTCACGGTTGCGACGAGAATACGCGGTGTTATTCCCGTGGCTTCTGTAAAAGGTCTTCCGGATCGAAGTGTGAATCTTGCGCCCACATCCCAGCGTTCTGCGAATCGGTACTGCCCCACAACATTAGCGGCGTGACGCTGATCGAACAAAAATGGGGAGACAATTCCTCTGCGTTCTCGTTCCGAAAACGAGTAGGCATAGCTGATCCATCCCGTGAACCGGTCAGCAGGTTGCGACCTGATTTTCTGAAGCATGACTTCAAAACCGTAAGAGAACCCGTTCGCTGCGTTTGTCGGAACCGGAGTTAATGAATCTGCAGAAACACGGACCGGGTCCGTCCATCCATTTAACGAGAAAACATCCTGCCCGGTAGGTTGGCTCGTCCATTCCGAGCCGGTTAGCTTTTCGGCAATGATAACACTTGAGAAGTCCTTGTAATAACCCTCAGCTTTGAATTGCCACTCATTAGAGACCATCCGTTCGTACCCCGCAATGTAGTGGTCTGCCCGCTCCGGTTTGAGGTTTGCGAAAATGGGCTCTGTAAAGGAGAATCTTGTACGGAAGTCCTGTTTCTCATGTCCCGGAGATTGATAGTAAATCCCATAGCCCGCGCGTACAGTACTATTCTCATCGATCCTAAATGACGCATTGAGGCGCGGACCGAGAAAGGCGTTCCCGGAAAGTGCAGGATAGAGGTCAAGCCGCAATCCCGGCTGGATGTACAACCGCTCGCTTAAAGCAATTCTGTCCTGGATGTACACTCCATATCGGCTGTAGGTTATCTGTTCAGATGCATCCTCGGGAACGACAAGGCCGCGTGAACGGAGAAATTCCTTGAAACTGTCATCCACCTGGTAATAGCGGATAAAATCGGTTTTGAGAAAATCTGAAGTAATTCCTGTCTCAATGGTATGATTCCCGGTATTCAGCAAGAACTGTTGAGCAAGCGATGTCTTCCGGAACGTATAGTCGTAGTCAACGGCAAACCGGAAGAAGCGCAGGCCGATGGTATCGGTGCGACCGAGATCTCCGGTATTCTGGGCCGGATCAACAAACGATCCATCGAACAATCCGGACCCGCTGTTGCTGTACCAGGATACTCGAGTTTGCGAAAGCAATTGCTTTGTCGGATTGTAAAGCCACGCGGCGCCGATGAGTGTGTTGTCCGAGGCATCAACAATATTGACGCTGTCGGGTTGATTGCGCTCCGTTCCCGAGATCAGCTCGACTCCGTCGCGTGAAGTAATTACATTCATCATGAATTTGTGCCGGGCGCTGACAGGAAATGTAAGACGAGCCTGCAGATCGCGGAAATTCGGGAGCGCAACGTCTCCGCGCACAAGGTTGTTGGCTTTCAGGATCGGTCCGACAATGAGATCGTAATATGTCCGTCGCAACGAGAAGAGATAGGAGCTGCCCTCCAGAATGGGCAACCCACCCTCGACCACGACGTTCATGTTTGTAAGACTGGTGTTTAGCTTTCCTGCGAAGTACGTGTCAGATCGCCCGTCTCTGTTTCTAACGTCCAGGACGGCTGAGAGGCGGTCACCATATTGCGCTGCGAACCCTCCGGTTTGCAGGCTGATGTCGTTGATGGTTTCTGGATTAAACATCGAAACAAAACCGTACAGGCGATACGGGTTCAACGCTTCAAATCCGTCAATCATGATGAGATTTTGGTCTGGGCCTGACCCGCGGACAACCAACTGAGACGAGAAATCAGAAACGCTTGTTACTCCCGGGAGGGCTTGCAATGACCGCATCACGTCCTCAGCGGCGCCTGGGAGGAATTTGGTTTCGCGGGGTGCAATGGTCGTGATACTACTTCGCGTGTCCCGTGCATCCTGCCTTCGCGAGCCTGTGACAACAACGGGGTTCATTTCGACTGCGCTGAGTCGAAGAACGATCCGGACGATCGTTGTATCATTTACACGCACGTCGATGGTTTCATCATCATCTTGCGCGTATCCAACGAGTCTGGCGTCAACATTGTAGGACCCCGGGGGAACATTAACAATCACGAACTTTCCGTCGGCCCCCGTGGCGGCGCCAAGTTTCGTGTCGGCCAAAACAACCGTCGCACCGGCCGCCGGCTCGTTGTCATCGAGCAGAATTGTTCCGGTCACGATTCCTGTCTGGGCATGTGCACTCTGACAAAGAAGTGTCGCGATGATGAGAAGCAGGAGGGTGATTGGGTACCGGGAGTTTCCTGTATTGATACAGCGATACGTCATAGTTATTGCAACATGTGAAACAAGCATTTGGGTTCCATAAAAGCAAAATGCCGGCGCAAAAACACCGGCACTCTACCTGTGTTACTCAGAAAGGAGCTACATGTTGGGGGTGAACTTGGAGACCTCGTGCGAAACCGGTTTCACAGTTTTAAGAAACTCGTAGATGGCACCAAGGTCTTCATCGGTCATTCCTGCATACATTACCCAAGGCATCGGCGTATTGAATTCATTTGGGGACATGGTAACCGAAAGGAAACTTGAATCATTGAAAGCCCTGAACCTCGCAAGGAAATCGCTGGGGGACAATTTTCCTATTCCGGTTTCCACGTCCGGAGTGATGTTCAACGACCGGACGGTTCCTCCCGGAAACTTGAATTCAAATCCGCCTGCAAAGTCCATCCCGGGGATGGGTTCACCCTTCACAGCTGGCGTGTGGCAATCGGCGCACGCCGCGATTGTCGTAAGATATTTTCCGTATTCAATCACGTTGGATTTGTCCGGTTCAGGGGAAGGCATGAATGACTTCTTGGGGGCTGTTCGCACTATCAGGTTGACGGGAAAATTCAACGAACCCTCCTCGACCTCGTTCTCAATTGGTGCTAATGACCTGATATAGGCAAGAATAGCATATGCGTCTTCCTGTGTCAGACTATTGTATGAAAGATACGGCATCAGGGGAAAGATCGCCCTGTTTTCTCTCGTAACCCCCGCTGTAAAGGTTCTCAGGATCTCGCCGTCAGTGTGGGCACGTAAACCCGCTGGAGTAATATTGGCAGAGAAGAGTCTACCGGGAACTCCTCCAATTTGCTCATTGAACTCTTCGCCGCCCTTGCCCTCGGTTCCGGCAATAATCGGACCGGCAAATTTGGACCAGTCTCTTGTGGAATGACAATCGATGCAGACGGTAACGTGGTTGGCGAGGTACTTTCCGCGCGCAATCCGTTCCGGCGTTCGCTCAACAGTGATGGCAGGTGCCGGATCAACATCCGGATACGCCGAGGTGAAATATCCAAGGAAGGCAACAACCGCCAACACAACAACTCCAACAAGAATGCCAAGGACTTTGAGAAGTTTTTTTGCCATACCATTACTCCTGTGAGTTAGTGATTAGTAGTTGGACCAGCTGGCTCCACCGCGGTCCGATGAAAATGATTCCAGCCTCTTGGCGGAGGAGCGCTTCCTTCCAAACTGCAGGGGCTTTTTCTTCCTTGATTGCGGATGCCGTTTGTCATCCCGTTTCTTAAAATCGGGTTTTCCCGGCTTTGGTGAACGTTGAGTTTTGCTTCCGTTGGAGCCATGCGCGTGCGCCGGCCGGTGTGCGGGTTGAGGCCGCTGGTTGCTCACATGGTGCTTTACCGGTTCCGTCTCGCGCACAGGTGGTTTGAATCCGGTGTAATGCTGTGCTGGAAATTTCTTCCCGACAAAGCGCTCGATGCTCTTCAGGTGCTGGAAATCCTCTCGCGTTACGAATGTAATCGCGTCGCCTGTTGCTCCGGCGCGACCCGTACGGCCGATGCGATGGATGTAGTCTTCCGCGTACTGGGGAATGTCAAAGTTGATGACATGCGAAATGCCGTCGATATCAAGACCGCGTGCAGCAATATCGGTTGCGACAAGAACGCGGAAGTGTCCCTGCTTGAATCCCTCCAGCGCGCGTTGCCGTTGTGATTGTGTGCGATTCGAGTGAATAGCCACAGCCTTCACACCGTTTCGTTCCAGGCGGCGGCAAACCTTGTCCGCGCCGTGTTTTGTGCGGGAGAAAACAAGAACGCTTTCCATCTTCTCCGATTCGAGAACGTGATACAACAAATCCATCTTGGCGTGCGGAGTAATTGTATAGAAGTGCTGGGTGATCGTTTCGACTGGGTTTCGGCGTTCGCCTGCCTCCACCATGTGAGGTTCGCGAAGAATCGTTCCCGCAAGTTTTTGAATCTCGTCGGACATGGTGGCGGAGAACATCATGGCTTGCCGCTCCTTCGGCACTGCCCCCACAATCTTGCGGACGTCGTTGATGAATCCCATGTCCAGCATTCTGTCCGCCTCATCAAGAACCAGAATCTCTACGCGTGAAAGATCAATGCTGCCGCGCGTCAGATGGTCAAGGAGCCGTCCCGGTGTTGCAATGACAATGTCAACGCCGCGATGAAGCAACTTCAGTTGGCCCTCCATACCGACTCCGCCATAGATGGAGATGGCTTTCAACCGGAGAAAGCGTCCGTACTTGCGAACCGCGTCGTGAACCTGCTGGGCAAGTTCCCGGGTGGGCGTTACGACAAGCGCGCGCACATGGTGGTGTCGCTTGAATCCGAGGCCGGGGCGCGTAAGTGCTTCAGGTGGCGCGGCTTGGGGCATGTCCAGCCGGTGGAGCATTGGCAGGACGAACGCGGCGGTCTTGCCGGTTCCTGTTTGCGCAATGCCTATGATGTCGCGCCCTTCGAGTGCGGGGGCAATTGCGCGTGATTGAATGGGAGTCGGCACGGTATATCCCGCGGCCTGAATTCCCTTGAGAATATGGTCTGAAAGACCAAGCGAGGTGAAACCCATGGTGCATCCTTAAAGAAAAATGGAAAAATGGTGTGCCGCCACGAGGACGCGCACAGCTACAAAGTCAAGTTTGCAATGAAGTAGGTCGTTGTGCCGACGATCCTAAAGATCGTTTGAACCAATGTTTCCCGCTGGGGATGTTGAGAGAATAGTTCGTCCGGCAGAGCCGTCTGCGTCATTTTCCGCTTGTTGCTGCGGATATCCGCTCCCGATACTACGTAACTTGGTAAGATCGTTTGCGGCTTGCATCTCCCGGTGGGGAGGCGCTTGTTTTGCAGTGGTTATAAGATACGTGTTTCTAATGAGAAATCCTAATGCCGTATTTCTAAGCGCACCAACCAGGCAATGACAAATCGAAGCCGCCCCCACCTTGACCTTCATCCGAATGGTCCTTTTTTGTATCTTTCCAATGCACACCATCAATCGGGGAGCCTCCACATCTTTCTTACACTCTGGACATCAGCAGGCGAATACGCCGAGCGGATCAACGAGCGAATGAAAAGCTTTGTGCAGACCATGCAGGAGTTTTTTCAGTTCTCGATTCGCACGTTTGTAAGTTTCCGCTTCACCCGTCGGTACTGGACTGAAATTCTGAACCAGATGTATATTAGCGGCACGGAATCCATCCCCATTGTATTCGTCAGTTCCTTGGCCATTGGTTGTTTGTTGACCGTTGAGGTTGGCAACCAGCTTGAGGGATTTGGGGCGAAGCTTCTCACTGGGCGAACCACGGCACTTTCTGTCATCAGGGAAATGGGCCCCATTGTTACCGGCCTCATGCTCTCGGCGAGGGTGGGCGCGCGCAATGGATCGGAACTCGGTGCCATGCGGATTTCTGACCAGATTGACGCCTTGCGCGCATTCGGCACCGATCCTATCGCACGGCTTGTGATGCCGCGGTTATTTGCCGCTCTGGTCATGTTTTTCCCGTTGACAGCATTCAGCGATTTTGTAGGATTGGTAGGTGGAGGCGTTGTCGCACAAACATATCACCACATTGATTCCGGCTTCTATTGGAATTCCGTCCTGAACCTATTGATAGTTAAGGATTTCGTCGTCGGCGCGGTGAAGCCCTTCGTTTTTGCGGTGATCATAACGCTGGTAAGCTGTTTTAACGGTTTCTCCGCGATGGGTGGAACAGCCGGGGTTGGAAGATCCACGATCAAAGGGATTGTTGTCTCGTCCGGACTCGTCTTGGTCGCCAATTTCTATATCTCCAAACTCGTCCTTGAGAATCTCAATTATTGATATGCGGATGCCATGATTGAGTTTAAGGACGTGTATTTGTCTTTCTCCGGACGGGAGGTTCTCAAGGGAATCTCCATGCAGATTCACGATGGGACCATAACGGCAATTCTGGGTCCCTCGGGCTCCGGCAAGAGCACAATCATCCGGTTGATGCTCGGACTCATCAAGCCGACATACGGCCAGGTGCTTGTGAACGGCACGGATATCAGCCGGATGTCGGAGGAAGAGTTGTTTCCGATCAGAAAAAATATGGGAATCGTGTTTCAGGGAAACGCTCTCTTTGACTCGATGACCGTGAGCGAGAACATGGGGTTCTTTCTGCGCGAGAATCTGAATCTCTCGGAGAATGAAATATCCTCTCGCGTAAGAGATCAGTTGCGATTTGCAGGACTCGAAACGCACGCGCACCAACTTCCCGAAAGTCTTTCCGGCGGGATGCGCAAACGTGTGGCCATTGGAAGAGCACTTATTTTCGAGCCGACCATGATATTGTTTGACGAGCCGACCGCCGGGCTCGATCCCGTTAGTTCAAAAAAAATACTCAACGTCGTTGAGCAATTGAAAATAGAAAAGGGGCTGGGAGCGGTGGTCGTAACACATATCATCGGCGATGTGTTCAGCGTTGCGGAACGCGTGCTTGTTCTCTATCAGGGGGAACTCGTCTTCCAGGATGTGCCGGACAAAATGGAATCCAGCGAACATCCATTTGTCCAGTCATTCCTTGCCGACCCCGAGGAACTTTAGTAAAGGAAATCATGCATGGCGAATGTTGATACATCACCCACCGGCTCTGTCGGCTGGAGAAACCTGAGAACGGGCTTGCTGTTTGTTGGCGGTCTTGGGCTTGCTGCCATACTCGGACTCATCATCGGCAAAAATACCAGCCTCCTCGCGAGCCACAATACCGCCAGGCTGTTTATCTCCGATATCAAAGGGCTGTCAGAAGGAGCCATGGTTGCGATATCAGGAAAGAAAATCGGTGTGGTCAAGAGCATGGACTTTGCCGAACAGAACGACAGCACCGGCGTTGTCGTGACCCTTGATATCGTGAATGAACACTTCCGGCTTGTGACCCAGGACTCGCGCGCAACCATCAAATCTCTCGGTGTATTAGGGGACAAATATATCGAGATCAGTATCGGCAGACAAGGGCCTCCCTTGCAAGAAGGGGAGTACATTGCCGTTGATGCAGAGCCCGGTTTTGACGATCTAACCTCCTCGGCAATCAAAACGATGAATACGATTCAGGATATTTCCGCCAAGATTAACAAGGGTGAGGGAACAATCGGAAGACTGATCAGCTCAAACGAACTAAACGACAAACTCATGAAAGCCGCGTCAAACATCGAGTCGATGTCCAACGCCATTATGTACGGTGACGGCGCGGTTGCAAGGATGGTAAACGACCGGGCGATCGGCGGCCACCTGGCTTCCCTTGTCACGAACCTTTCCGAGATTACCGCTTCGCTCAAATCAGGCGAAGGGACGCTGGGGAAAATGATTGTTGATGAATCCGCATACAATACGCTCACATCTCTTCTCAGCAGGGCGGATTCACTCTTCGCCCAACTCAACAATCCTTCAGGCAATATCGGCAAGCTTACGAAGGACGACGCACTGTATCGGCATCTCGACCACAGCATACTCTCACTGGATTCGCTTCTCATGGACTTCAAACAGAATCCCGACCGCTATGTAAAGGTGAGTGTATTCTAGTTGTTCTTTCCGATACATCCATCATAGAATGGACTGAATGGAAAGAGTTCAAACTTCATTTTCCCAGCCTGTACCGACGGATCCGCGGAGAGTGTTGAAAGAAGGTCCTGCTCGGACGGCGCGCGCATTATAAGAAGTCCCCTGAGTACCTGGCGCCCAAAAGAGTCGTTCCCTCTTTCCGAAGTTTCTGCATAAGGGCGGAATGTTCCTTCATGGCTTGTTGTTGCGTCGGGGCCTTAGTTGTGTCCCAAGCTGGTCCGGTTGTATATTGAACAAGAAAAAGAGGGAGTGCATTGGATGTGTCAGGTGTTTGTCCGAAAGAGGCCGACGAAATATTGCAGATAAGGCATAGAAGAAACAGAGTGTGTTTCATGGGGTTCCTTTGTAGTTACCGGAAATTGTATTTGATAGGCCTCGAATGAGTGTCTCGTTGTTCTTTACTATGTGGTTTCTCGTTATCGCGTTGGCGCATTGGTATGTCGGTTGGCGATTGATCGGCAGGTCAAAACTTCCGAAACGCGGAAAGATAATTGGTTGGGGCACGGTGGTCTTTGTGTTTGGCCTTACTCAAGTGATTTTTCTTTTGCGGCGCAACGAATCAGTTTGGCTGGACGGCCTGTCATGGCTTGCATTCATTCTCCTCGGTGCATTTTCGCTGGTGGTGACATTTCTTCTTATTCGCGACATCGTGTATCTCGTGGTTCGCATTGTGCAGAGAAAGCAGAAAAGGTCTGCACCCGAAGCAGATCGGGGCCGCAGAAGGTTTATCATCCATTCCAGCAACATCGGGCTTCTTGGGCTTGCCGCAGTGACAACCGGGTACGGAGTTATCGCATCAAGAAGGCGCGCCGCGATTGAACAAGTGGAAATCGAACTTCCGAATCTTCCGGATGAATTTGACGGTTTTCGTATCGTTCAATTTACCGATTTGCATGTCGGCCCGACCATCAAGCGCCCCTTTGTCGAAACTGTTGTTGACCAGCTCCAGAGCCTGAACGGCGATCTCGTTGTATTCACGGGGGACCTGGTTGACGGTTCAGTTTCGTGGCTTCGCGATGATGTCGCGCCGCTGGGAGATATTTCCGCCCCGTACGGAAAGCTCTTCATTACCGGCAATCATGAATACTATTCCGGTGCCGGGCAGTGGGTGAATGAAGCAGAACGACTTGGGTTTCAGGTCTTGCTTAATGAACATACGACGCTTTCCCGCAGAGATGACAGCATCGTTGTTGCGGGGGTTACCGACTACGGAGCCGGGGACTACGTCCCCGACCATCGGTCAGATCCATTGAGGGCTTTTGAAGGGGCACCGGGCAATACAGTTCGAATTCTTCTTGCGCATCAACCTCGAACTATTTTCGCCACTGAAGCGTTGGGGATCGATCTCCAGATTTCCGGCCACACACACGGCGGGCAGTTTTTTCCATGGAATCATCTGGCGGCACTCAATCAGCCATACGTCCAAGGCAAATATCGCCACGGCAATACATGGGTTTATGTTAGCAGGGGAACCGGATATTGGGGTCCACCCCTGCGTGTAGGCATTCCTCCTGAAGTTACCGTGCTGACGTTGAGAAAGAAGAGCTCACAGCGCGTGTGAGGGATGCACTACCTGCGTCCACCGCGCCGTCCCTCGAACTTCGGCCTCGCTTCGTTCACGTTCAATGGCTTACCTTTGAACTGTGTTGCGTTCAGGCCTTTGATTGCCGCTTCCGCCTCAATTTTTACAGGCATCTCGACGAAACCAAATCCTTTCGATTGCCTTGTAAAAAGGTCTCGGACAATCTTGACTTCTTTTGTTCTTCCGTATGTTTCAAACGCCTGTTTGACCTCATCTTCTGTTGCTTCTGGTGAGAGGTTGCCGACAAAGATATTCATGGAGTTCCTTTTGGTTGGAATTTGCGATAAGCAACACTTATCAACATACGAAGAAAGTGGGAAAGAAACAGAAGGTGTTTGTTACGCGGCGCGTGACTGTGCCACGAGTCGTGCGATCTCCTCGCGCGATGCCAGTCGTATCGTTGCAGCTTTTTGCGGATTGAAGACATATCCCGCGATAATTCTGTAGCTGTCGTAGTCGAAGCGATGTAACCCACGGACCTTTAACCGAAAACTTCCCAGAGAGAAAGCGAAGCTGTACAAGAGGCACCAGTTATCAATGATAAACACCTCTCCATCCTGTCCGTCGTCGCTTCGCTCCTCGATTATAATACCCCCCTCAAAAGGCCAGGCCTGGATCCTACGGTGCTCAAACGCTTGTTCGAGTCGTGTGTTGTATATCCGCGGGTCCTCCAAACCCATACACGCGCCATTGCACTGGTGCAGGTGAAACGAGAAACAGAAACGGGTGGTATGTTCAAGTCCAAGAAGTTTCGGGCAGAGACAGTGCTCGCGGGCTATTTCCGAGAAAAAATCACGCGCTTGCTCCCTGTTCTTGAACAAACCCATAATGGGATTGCCGTTTGCAGGTTCGATGTGTGTAACAGCCTCGAGTTCAATGCCGCAATATCCGGCGTCATTAACTGCGCGGCGGGCGAGGATGATTCTGTGTTTTTGCCGCGACCGTACGTTGTGGAGCGGTCTCAGGTCCTTGATTAGATGGGATTCGAGGAGAAGGGCGCCGAGCTCACCGGCTGTCTTTTGCACTTCAACGCGGCGAACACGCCGACACAAGCTGCGCTCATCCGGCGAAGAAAAATGAGACTGGACCCGCGTGCGCACTGTTTTGCTTTTGCCGACGTACAGCAATTCGCCCGCCTCTCCGTAAAAGAGATAGACTCCCGGCGTATTGGGGATATGATCCATCGAGGGGCGTGCTGAACGTTTCATTCGCAATGACTCCTTTGTACACGCTGGCGCGTTCCCCCAGGGGGAGGAACGCGCCATGATGAGACAGCCGTCAGGAGGTCACCTTTCTTACGAGAGCGGTCTTGCCATACATCATTCCGAGCAAGCATCCACAGAGCGTGTATTCAATGAAACCGGCAAGAAACCACTTGAGCGCAAGAGAGTAAGGGATTGGCATCGCGCCGTACGACCCGTACGCCATGGGAATAGCCATCATCAAACCGATGAGTGCACCATAGCGCATTCCTTCCTGGACGCCATTTCCTTCATACCCTTTTGTGAAAATCAGTGTGAAGAAAAATGAAACGAAAAGATATACAACATAGAACAACCAGATTTTCATCTCGGCCTCGGGACGCCACAGGTGTGCCGTTGCCTGGAAGTCCGAGGCGAGAACGACGAGATTGACAACTGCTTCGAGAACCGACAGCAACACAAATACCGCAAGCCAGCCCATTATGAGCTTCTTGTTCATTTCAACCTCCATGAAGTTGAACAATAGAACCCGATTGCGGCGCAATGCTACGAAACTTGGTGCGGACTGTCAAGCCCATCGGGATGAGTTGAGAGAGTTGCGTGAATTCCGTAGTTTTCCACCCACAAGGAGATTGAACCGACGTGAATGCACAGAGACTACCAGACCTTGATGAACATTCCCTGGACTCGGATCCGATTGTGCAGTTTAATACATGGTATAATCAGGCGAGAGAGGCGGGTGTCCCACAATATGATGCCATGACGCTCGCGACGGCGACTACGAACGGGATTCCTTCAGCGCGCATGGTTCTTCTGAAGAACTCAGATCAACGCGGGTTTGTGTTCTTTACAAACAGTCAGAGCAGGAAAGGAAATGAACTTGCAGCAAACCCGAACGCGGCGCTCGTGTTTTTCTGGGCGGCACTAAACCGTTCCGTTCGGATTGAGGGTCGTATTGAATCGGTTTCTGCCGGGGAGTCCGACTCGTATTTTGCAAGTCGCAACCGCGAGGCACAACTCAGTTCGGTGACTTCGTCACAAAGCGAGGTGATCCGGAGCAGGGAATTATTGGACGAGAGATATGAAGAATTGAAACGCGAATTTGAAGGAAAGAACATTCCGCGCCCACCGCACTGGGGCGGCTACCGGCTTGTTCCTTCGCGTATTGAATTCTGGCAAGCCCGGTTCGCGCGTTTGAATGACCGCGTTGAGTACGAGCGTCAAACAGGAAGTGTGTGGGTGAAGCGACGGCTCCAGCCATAAAAACAGCAAGGGCCGGTCGCATGGACCAGCCCGGCATACGTTACAATAGATCCGACCTGAGTTATTTCTTTTCTTCTTGCGCCTTTTGTTCCGCGGCAGTCCAGGGCGGTACAACCCCGTTCATGCGCGCGTACGCGATGGATTGTCCAAGATGCTCATGGAGATGAGCAACTGAGGTTATCAGGACATTCCTTACCGTAAGCTTGTTTCCGAAGAAATCCACTTCCTTCTCCATTTCAGCCTCGGACATCTTTTCGAGTGCCTTTTTCAGATGCTCGAACGACTCATTGATTTTATTTGCGATTGCCTTCTTGTCGGTTGTGGCTTTATCCCATTTCTCAATATCCATGCTCCAGCCGGCATCCGCAGGCGGCTCGACCCCGGCAACCTTGGCAAGAATGTAGTTTCCGAACGCGATGTGCAAGTATGCTTCGCTGACGGAACGGACACCATCTGCGGGACGCCAGGTGTATTTTTCCTGCGGGACGGCTTCTTCAAGTGAAAGAATCTGCTTCTGCACATAGTCTATCTGCCAGGCAAGATCAGACTTGAGATCTGCATGGAGCGGCATTGCAATAAGCAATGCAAGCAACAGCGGAAGTCCTAACGAAAACCGGGAAACCATGATAAGTTCCTTTCATGACAGTTGGAGGATGAGTGTTTAATTCAGATGTGGATGGCAAACTAAGCAGATTCCGGCTGGTTAGCAAGGGTTCGTAGAAGACGCATATTCTCAACATCCTCATGCATATCCACGCTCTTTTCGGTTTCCAGAATCTTTGGAATATGTGACATGCGTGGATCATTCATCAGCATCCGAAACGCGGTGAGGCCGATCTTTCCCATGCCGATATGGTCATGTCTGTCAACGCGCGACCCTAATTCGCGTTTTGAGTCGTTGACATGAATCGCAGCAAGACGATCAAGACCGATCACGTCATCGAACTCTTGTATGGTCTCGTGCCAGCCGGATTCTGTTCCGATGTTGTAGCCCGATGCAAACAGGTGGCAGGTGTCAATACAAACTCCCATTCGTTGTTGTTCCTGAACACGATCAATTATTGCGCGAAGGTGTTCGAAGCGGTAACCGATTGCACTTCCTTGTCCGGCCGTTACTTCGAGCGTCGAGAGAACCCGCAACCCTGGAGTTTGGTGATGGACTTCATTCAACGAATCAGCGATGGCATTGATGCCATCTTGCTCGCCTGCTCCCATATGCGCGCCAGGATGAAAGATAAGAGCGACAATGCCAAGGCGTTCACATCGAAGCAATTCGTCAACGAAAGCCATGCGCGAGTTCTTCAATGTCGATGGGTTCACGGCGCACAGGTTGATCAGGTATGACGCGTGGGCGACCACAGGTGCGATTGTTGCATTCCCTTCCGCCGTTTTGTAGTTTGCGACGTCAGTGTCGGTCAACGGAGCGGCGCGCCAGCGCGTGTTGTTTTTGACAAACACCTGCATCGTCGTACAGCCAACACTCATCCCGCACTCAAATGCGTGGTGAACGCCGCCGCCGGTTGGCATATGGGATCCAAGAAGCATTGCGGAATCAAAGTACGGAAACCCGTATCAAAGCGAAAACGATTCGTCTTCCGAATTCAAAACTCATCATCGGACTGATGTCGGGGACATCCCTCGACGGTATCGACGCCGTTCTCCTGCGCGTCCGTGGGCACGGACCGTTGACTTCGTTCAAGCAGCTCGCATTTTTTCATCACCCATATCCTACCGGACTCAAACAACTCTTTCTCAAAAATTCACGACCTGAAACGAGCAGCGTAGACGAAATCACCCGCCTGAACGTACTCCATGCTCATCTTTCGGCTGATGCGGTGAAGCGTGTAGCAGGAAAGGGAGGCTTTCCGCTTTCAAGGATTCATCTCATCGGCTCGCACGGGCAAACAATTCACCATCTGCCTAAGCCGGTTCGGATGTTTGGAAAACAGTTCGCGGCAACACTCCAGATCGGAGATCCATCCGTTCTTGCAACACTTACCGGCATTACAACGGTTGGAGAGTTTCGGTTGCCGGACATGGCCGCAGGTGGACAAGGGGCACCGCTTGTTCCTTTTTTCGATTGGCTTGTGTTTCGATCGCCCCAAAGGAACCGGCTTCTTTTGAATATTGGCGGGATTGCGAACATCACCATGCTGCCGCGGAACTGTACCCTTAACCAGGTTCTCGCGTTCGATACGGGACCGGGGAATATGGTTATCGATGCGTTGATGGAAAAACTGTACGGGCTCCCGATGGATAAGAATGGCAGGATCGCATCAATTGGCATGGCGCATCACGATGTGCTTCAATGGATGAAGGAACATCCCTTTCTTGCGCAGAGACCGCCAAAATCCACGGGAAGAGAGATGTTCGGGGAGAGTTTTGTGCGTGGCATACTGCGACGGGCAAAGGGCGCGGGAAAGGAAGATATCATAGCAACGGCAACAGCATTTACAGCGTTCAGTATTTTTCAGTCATACAAATGGTTTCTCTCCAGATACATAGAAGCGGATGAACTTATTGTGAGCGGTGGAGGGTCAAAAAACAGAGCGTTGATGAAGACGTTGCGTGAGCTTTTTGTGTCGGTGATGGTTCAATCAACTTCCGATCTCGGTGTTTCTTCCGAGGCAAAGGAAGCGGCGTGCTTTGCGTTGCTGGCGAATGAATGCGTGGCTGGAAATCCGGCTAATGTCCCGTCGGTGACGGGTGCCCGACGCACGGTCATTCTCGGGAAAATTTGTCAGGGCTAACGAATGACAAGCTCCTTGAGAATGTTGTCCGCGCCCTCAAACTTGTCAAGAATGAAAAGAATGTATCGTGAGTCAACATTGATTGCCCTATTATACTTGTGCTGAAAGTAGTAGTCGCCGACAACTGCTTCCCAGTTTCCATCGAATGAACATCCGATCAATTCCCCCTTTCCATTGATAACCGGACTCCCTGAGTTTCCGCCGGTAATATCCAGGTTCGCAATGAACGCAACGGGCACGTCACCCGAGGAGGGATCCGCGTAAGAACCGAAGTCTCTCTTGGTCCAGAGATCCTTCAGCTTTTGAGGCACAATAAATGGTTCTTCCCCTGTTTCCTTTTCCATGATGCCGCCCAGAGTGGTAACAAAGGAGTAGCTGACGGCATCACGTGGTGCGAGCGGCTCAACCAACCCGTACGTCATGCGCAGTGAGCGGTTTGCATCCGGATAGGTTACCGGTTGGCTCTTCCAGATGAGAAATGCCTGAACGTAGCGCCCCCGCAGACGGCCAATGGTGCTGTTGTATTCATTTACCTGGGCTGTGATTGGCAGTTGTTCATCACCTAACTTTGACATGAGTTTCACGAAGGGGTCGTCGAGAATGTCATCCGGCTCCTTCATCAACAATTCTTCGCACGACTCTTTTGTTTTCAATTCAGTGTCGTTGTAGAGGTCCTCCACAAAGTCTCGAATAGTACGCTCAGCGTCGGTCCCCGTCTCATCACCGACGATCTCTTTCAGTGTTGCCATCCGTTGATCTTCCGGAAGCTCGTTGTGAGCAAGCAACATCTGAACCATCATCTCCTTGTCGACACGGATGTCAAAGTCCTTGAAGAACGTGCCGAGGTATTCCCTCACGGGCCCCCTCTCTTTATCAGTTGGTAGGAGCACTTGCCCGGATGAGTCCTTTGGGAGATTTGTGGCAAACGTGATGAAGCGGTTAGAGACGTTCAACAGTTCGGCAGCACCCGTAATGTTTGTATAGAGAATATTGCGCCTGTTGATGGATTGCAGATTTGCAGTGGCCTTTTTCATTTCCTCCAGCAAGTCCCCGTATTTCTTCTTGCGCTCCTCGGATTTGTCAATCCACGCGGCAAAATCATCGAACTCCTTTCCCTTCTTGCTGAGGAAATTAGCGCGCCGCATCCCCTCAAGTGTTCCGAGATAATTCTTATAGGCATTCGCTATGCGTCTGATTTTTGACGCATACTGAATCTCAACGCCACGGTCGTGCTTTCCGATAGCGTCTACAACATCAACACGCTTCTTGAACAGAGCAATTGTTGCAGGGAGAGATTCATCGTGCGCGAGTTTTACCGCCGGATATTCCCGGTAGCGGAATGTTCTTCCCGGAAAGCCCATGATCATCGCAAAGGCGCCCTCAACAGCGCCTTTGGATGAAATGGGAAGAAAAGTGCGGGGTGTATAAGGGACATTCTCCCTGGCAAACTTGGCAGGTTTACCGTCAGGGCCCACGTAGGCGCGCATCAACGCGAAGTCACCGGTGTGTCGCGGCCACGTCCAGTTGTCAACTTCGCCGCCATAGTTTCCTATGGAACCCGGAGGAGCGTATACCAGACGAACATCCCTCAGTGTCTCAAACTCGAACAAATAATACTTCACGCCATTGTACAGTTCAGATGCCCGGAAGGTGTGAAGCGATGATCCCTTGGCGGCCCCCTCGATGCTTCGCATTTTCGCCTGAATGACTTTTGCCCGCTCCTCATTGGACGTGGTGTCACTTGTAGCGCTGAGGACCTCCGATGTAATGTCGCTGATGCCAGTTACGATCTCCGCTGTGTAAGATGTTGAAAGTTCGGCGTCCTTCGTTCTCGCGAGAAACCCGTTCTTCAAATAATCATCATGAACAGAACTCAATGACTGAATCCCGGCGAAAGCGATATGGTGGTTGGTGATAATCAAACCCTCGTTGGAAATAAATCCGCCGGTACCGCCCGGAAGAAGAACGATGGCATCTGTTAGGCTCGTCCCCTTTGGATTGAAGATCTGTTTGGCGGTAAGCTTGAGTCCGTGTGCCTTCATTTTGGAGAGAGGAAGCTTCTCCACGGAATCCAAAAGCCACATACCCTCGTCCATCCATGCTGTGGACGGAATAAGGATGCAGAGTAACAGTGTGCTGAGAGTGAAATAGATTGCGCGTTTCATGAGCGGTCCTGTTTTTTGTTGTAGGCCATCCAGATATTGTACGGGAAAGGAGTCAGCTTTTCAAGGAGAGACCGCGTTCGGTATTGTCCTGATTTATTAGGACAGTACCCCGCGTTCGGGCCGCTTGCCAAACCACCGCGAGACTTTCACAAGATATGATTCATATGAGGCGCCAAATTTTTTCCGTAGATGTGGTTCCTCAATGAAGACAACAACGCAATGGAAGGCCACAAAGAGGAACACAGCATATGTCATCACCACGGGTGATTGGCGAAGAACCCCCGTTCCGGCTACGACTGAAAGCACTCCGAGATACATCGGATTGCGCGAGTACAGGTATATTCCGTGTGTCACGAGCGAAGTCGGCTCCTCGCCAATTACCGATCTGAGCTTCCGCGTAAACCATATTGCCGGGGTACCCCTTCCTTCAATAACGAACCTGAGAAGACTTGCGAGATAGAAAATCAGGCCGACTCCGATTAGCACGATGCCAGAGTATCTCAACGAGCCCAGATCTATCGTGTAAGGATAGGAGGAACTCAGAAGATGCGGAATGAGTCCGCCAACCGTTCCGGGAATCAGAAGTGAAAACACAATTGCGCGCACAGTCAGCTTGAGGTTCGTCATGTTTCTATTTGTTAACGGATTTGTGAGCCGAAAAAATTTGGTGTATCTTCCATCGAGATGGAATTCCGACTGTTGACATTATCGACGATGATCATTGCTGCGACTGTTTCGGGCCGGGCAGTGCTTTGCGCCGGTGCAACTCCACAGACATTGAAATCTTCGAAGCAAGGTTACTACAAAGCCGTTGCAACATATCCGAAGTTCAGCGAACGGACGAAGGTAGCGCGTGAAACCAACGGACTTATTCTTCGCTGGATCCGCAAGGAGCAACAGCGGTTCGTGAAGGAGGCCAGGAAGACACAGGAGAGTCTTGGCATGCCAACTGCTCCCTACCACCATGCGATTGATTATGTTGTGAGACATGCCGACACCATGGCGCTCATCAGCGTTCAATGTGAAGTATACCAGTACACCGGCGGCGCTCACGGCAACTCGGCGTTTGTCGTGTTCAATGTTGGGATTGTCGACGGAAAAGCCCGGCGAGTGACCCTGGCGGATTTCTTTGGCAGCGATACATCATACAGCTTGTGGATTTCCGACACGCTGTTGTCGCGCCTCAAACAGGATGACCGCGCTACGTTTATTCGTGAAGGCACGGTTCGCACCCTAACAAAAGACCAACTTGAGTTGTTTGTCGTTCAGGAGGATGGCTTGTTGTTCCTTTTCAATCGGTACGATGTCGGGCCCTACTCCGCAGGAACGTTTTCAGTTAAGCTCACCCTTGCCGAACTCGGGGAAAACTTCAACAGGAGCTTGATTACCCGAGCACAGCGTTAATCGCGACTACATTAACAATGTCTGCAACAGTGCAGCCGCGCGAAAGATCAAACGCCGGTTTTCTCAATCCCTGCACAATCGGCCCGATAGCATCCGCCCCGCCAAGCCGCTGCGCGAGTTTGTAGCCGATGTTTCCCGCGTTGAGATCCGGAAAGACCAGAACATTCGCATGTCCGCCCAATGGACTTCCGGGCGCTTTTGATTGTGCTACGCTCGGGACAATCGCTGCATCAAGCTGAAGTTCACCATCCACTATGAGGTTGGGTCGCTTGGTCTTCAGCAATGAAGTGGCCTTCTGCACCTTTTCAACAAGCGCATGGCGCGCGCTTCCCTTTGTTGAAAAAGAGAGCATGGCAACCCGTGGCTCTTCGCCGGTGAGTCGCTTGTGATTCTCTGCCGAAGAAATAGCAATGTCCGCAAGTTGCTCTGCGGTAGGATCCGGAACAACCGCGCAGTCAGCGAACGTGAATGCCTGGTGAGGAAATACCATCAGGAAAAAACTTGAAACAACACTGATTCCTTCTGCAAGCCCGATCACCTGGATTCCCGCTCGCAACACGTCTCCGGTGGTGGAAAGAGAACCGGCGACACTTCCGTCCGCCACTCCCTCGCGTACCATCATCGCCCCAAAAAAAAGCGGATGCAGAAGTTGTTTTTGGGCTTCGTCAAACTTCAATCCCTTGTCCTTTCTTGTATTGAACAGGACGTGGGAAAAATCGCTGAGCTTATCGGACTTTTGCGGATCAACAACCCGAATTCCCGATAGCGCTGTCGAACCCTTCGCAGCTTGAGCATTGATCTCGACCTCGTTCCCGACAAGGATGGGATTTGCAATACCGCGATCAACCAGTTGCCGGGCGGCGAGAATCGTCCGCCCGTCTGTCGCGTCGGGTAATACGATAGTCTTCCTTGCATTGGATGCAGCGGTCAGGATATGATTCATCAATTCGGATGGCATCATTGGGAGTTCATGACTTGTGAGTGAGAGATGAGCATTGTGAAGATACGAAAGTCGATACAGACCGCCAACCGCCCACTTGGTGCGGGGACGCAAGGAAACAGGAAGTGACTAAATGACACAATTTGGGGTTTTGCCGATGGATTTGAAGCATTGGAATTAAAAAGAATTAACCCCAAACCGAGCTATTCTGCTTTGCTTTTCGAGAGCCTTCTGGATAGATTAGCACCGCCTCAAATGATTGTCTCTATAGTCTCGCATTTTGTCAGACCAGGATGAAAAAAGTCTACATAGAAACGTACGGTTGCCAGATGAACGTGGCCGATTCAGAGCTTGTCGGCGGCATTCTCTCCGGGGAGGATTATTCTTTCACGAGTAACATGGCCGAAGCCGACGTCATTTTGGTGAACACCTGTGCCATCCGGGACAATGCAGAGCAACGGATCTACGGACGTCTCGGCTTGTTCCAGACCCAGAAAAAGCGAAATCCGGATCTCATTGTGGGTGTGTTGGGCTGCATGGCGGAGCGCTTGCGTACGGATTTGATCGAGGAAAAAAAGATCGTCGATATCGTGGTTGGTCCGGACGAATATCGGAAACTTCCGTTGTTGATGGACCAGGCGTCCGCGGGTGAAAAGGGAATTGCCGTGCGCTTGTCCCGCGTGGAGACGTACGATGATATTGAACCTTTGCGAACCGACGGGATTAGTGCATGGCTTTCGGTGATGCGCGGATGCGACAAGTTCTGCTCGTTCTGCGTTGTGCCGTTTACGCGCGGGCGGGAGCGCAGTCGTTCGCTTCGCAGTGTAGTGGATGAAGTGCATATCCTTTCCGGTCGCGGCTTCAAGGAGGTCACCCTTCTTGGCCAGAATGTCAATTCATATCAGGATGGTGAGTTTGATTTTGCCGACTTGATGGCGCAGGTCGCACGCGTTGATTCCGGAATGCGCATCAGGTTTACCACTTCCCATCCACAGGATATGTCTCCCAAGCTTATCGAAGCAATTGCCACCCACGACAACATTTGCAAGTACGTCCATTTGCCTGTTCAATCCGGCTCTAACAGAATTCTTGAGCTCATGAGCCGCACATATACGATCGAACATTATATGCGTTTAGTGGAACACGTCCGATCCGTTATTCCGGCCGTTAGTTTAAGTACAGATATCATTTCCGGTTTTCCTTCAGAATCAGAGGAAGATCACAGGATGACGATGGATCTCATTCGCGCCATTGACTATGACGGCGCGTTCACATTCAAGTACTCGCCGCGCGAGAACACCAAGGCGTGGCTCATGCCCGATGATGTCACAGAGGAAGTCAAAGGACAGCGGGTTTCCGAAATCACGACGCTTCAACATGAGATTTCCCACAAGCGGAATCTCGCAATGGTTGGCTCCGTCGAGCGGATTCTTGTTGATGGGCCGAGCCGGAAATCTATCGAAGAATTCACCGGTCGTACAGATTCAAACAAGACGGCAGTGTTTGGGCATTCAGACGAGAAAGCCGGCGAGTACATCACCGTACGCATCGAGCGCGTGAACTCGGCGACATTATTTGCAAAGCGCGTCGGTGCTCAAAAACATATTCCGGTTGCTATGGGTGTTGCATGACAGGTCCCAAATGAAAACCCTTTTCGTCGCTTCGTTGATGGTGCTTGCAGTGATGCCGTTGCTCTCCCAGGAGCAGCCACCGGTTGAGCAATATGTTGCCATGATTGAAAGCGGACAAACCGATCCAGTCAAAGCTGAATTACCAACACTGCTCGCAAAGTATCCGGGTAACGCAGGTCTCTTGTATGTCAAGGCGCTTCTTACGACTGAAGGCGCGGAAGCGGTCAGAATCTATCAAAGCATTGTCGACAATTCTCCGAAGAGTGAATGGGCAGATGACGCGCTGTACAAAATTCATCAGTTCTATCAGGCGATTGGTTTATACCGGACTGCCGACCTGAAGTTGAATCAGTTGAAAAAAGAATACCCCACGTCGAAGTATGTCATTGCAGCCGGGGCGGAGGAAGCGAATGACCTGCCGAAGGAGGATGAGCCCGCGCAAACTGCTCCGATCGGAAAGGACCAACCGAAGCCGGCAGTGCAAGTGCAGGGGCAGTTTTCTCTCCAAGTGGGTGCTTATACAACAACCGTGAACGCCGAAAAACAGAAACTGTTTTTTGAAGACCTCGGTTATCCGGTGGAAGTCATCAACAAGGTCAAAGAAGGTCGTTCTTTGTACACAGTGAATATCGGCAACTTTGAGACATATGATCAGGCCAAGGCAAAGAGCACGGAGATCAGAAAGAAGTACAATATCGATTCATTTGTTGTGACCCGATAATCATGCAATCGACCCACAAACATGGTGTTGCATCCGCCGAAGAGCAGCAGACGCTTCTCGGTGAATCGATGGAGATGCACAAGATCGCCGAGGTGATCCAGCAGGTCGCCCCAACTGATATCACGGTGCTTATCAGCGGTGAGAGCGGCGTGGGGAAGGAAGTAATCGCACGCGCAATTCACGCGGCCAGCAACAGAAGCGCGAAACCCTTCATCACGGTCAACAGCGGCGCCATTCCCGAAGGCATTATTGAAAGCGAACTCTTTGGTCATGAGAAGGGATCCTTTACGGGCGCGTTTGATCAGCGCAAGGGATACTTTGAGCTTGCCGACGGCGGATCAATTTTTCTCGATGAGATCGGGGAGATGCCGCTTTCCGCACAGGTGAAACTTCTCCGCGTTCTGGAGAACGGCGAGTTCCTCCGAGTCGGTTCATCGGTCCCGAGGCGCGTGAATGTGCGGGTTATCGCGGCCACCAACAAAGACCTTGAAGCGGAAGTCCGACAAAACAATTTCCGGCTTGACCTTTTCTATCGTCTTCGTTCAGTGAATATCCATGTGCCGCCTCTTCGCAACAGGCCGGATGACATTCCCGTATTCTTCCGCCGGTTTGTAAATGAGTTCACAAGAAAGAACAATGTGAAATTCGGCGGTATCAGCGACGAGGCGATGCAAATGCTCCAGGCCTATCACTGGCCGGGCAATGTGCGCGAACTCAGAAACGTGGTGGAGAGCATGCTTGTGATAGAGAGGGGGAAACGAATGGAAACTAGTGATGTGGGGCGTTACCTGCGCGGCTCTGCTCCGTTGACGGAAGAACGCAACCTTCCGGTCCCGCTGAACAAGAGCGTGGAACAAGCCGAACGAGAGCTGATTCTGAGAGCGCTGTTGGACATTAAAAGCAACCTTGTTGAACTGCGTTCACTTGTTGCCGAGAAACTCACTCCAGCCCACGGAACCAACAGCAGTATGGGTGATTTGAAGGAAGCGGGAAACAGCCTTTCGCTTCTGGAAATGGAAAAGAGCCTGATCAAGGAAGCTCTTCAGCGATTGAACGGCAACCGCAGGGCGGCGGCGCGCGCACTGAACATCAGCGAACGCACGCTCTACCGGAAGATCAAGGAGTATGGTTTATGACGGTCGCGAGATCGCTGGTCCCGAATCTGCTTGTTGCAGTATTCGTTCCCATGCTGGCTGGGTGCCCGTATTCATTTACCGGATCCGCAGTCCCTGAGCACCTGAAGACCATCGGGATTCCTGTTGTGGATGACCAGTCCGGTTTCGGTGAACCGGGCTTGCGCGAACGCTTCACGAATGAATTGACAACAGTATTTATTCAAGATAACAGTCTCGAGGTGACCGACCGCTCTGTGGCCGATTGCATCCTGGAGGGTGTTATTACATCGGTTAGTGATGCACCCTCGGCTGTTGGAGAGGGCGAACAGGTCAGCAAACGAAGGGTTACTGTCGCGGTGCGATGTACGTTTCAAGACATGAAACTCAAGCGCAAGGTGTGGGAAAAAACATTGTCCAACTGGGGTGATTACGATTCCGGCGCCGGTGCTTCCCTTCGTGACGACGGTGTGCGCGAAGCGATCCGGAAACTTACTGAAGACATTCTACTCGAAACGGTTTCAAGCTGGTAGTTACACACTTAGTTTGTTCACAACTATTAACAACAAAGGGTTTTACAAACCACCATCATGGACGAATTCATACTTATAGCGTATGTCAGCGCTTTGACCGTGCTATTTATCTTCGGGTCACACGGTTTTATCATGATCTATTACTACCTGAAGTTCAGGTCACGCCGTCCCAAGGATGCTCCACGGCTTGAGCATTATCCGCGCCTAACCGTCCAACTCCCTCTCTATAACGAACAGTACGTTGCCGGGAGACTCATTGACGCGTCATGCAAAATGATGTATCCGAAGGACAAACTGGAGATCCAGGTGCTCGATGACTCCACCGACGAAACGGTGGCAATTGTTGCCGGACACGTTGAGCGATACAAAAAAATGGGGTTTGACATCCACCACATTAGGAGGAACAACCGCGAAGGATTTAAGGCGGGAGCGCTGAAAGATGGTTTGAGAACCGCTACCGGGGATTTCGTCGCTATCTTTGATGCGGACTTCGTTCCCAAACAGGATTTCCTGCTGAAGACTGTTCCTTACTTCTTTGCCGACAAATCCATCGGCATGGTTCAAACTCGGTGGGAGCACCTGAACGCGGACTATTCGCTTCTTACCCGTACGCAGGCAATGGCTCTGGACGGGCATTTTGTCATTGAACAATCCGTGCGAAACCAGTTGGGATTCTTCATCAACTTCAACGGCACAGCCGGTGTGTGGCGAAAGGAATGTATCACCGATGCCGGCAACTGGCAGGCGGACACACTCACCGAAGACCTCGACTTGAGTTACAGAGCGCAACTCAAGGGGTGGAAGTTCAAATACCTGAACATGGTAACATCGCCGGCGGAACTTCCCTCGGAGATCAATGCGCTCAAATCACAACAATTCCGTTGGACAAAGGGAGCGATCGAAACAGCCCGAAAAATACTTCCCTCGGTGTGGCGATCCGCGCTGCCGCTCAGGGTGAAGATTCATGCGACGTTCCATCTTACGAACAACCTCGTGTTTCCGTTCATCGTGCTCGCGGGCGTCCTGAATGTGCCGTTGGTGTTTATCAAGCATGCAGGGGCACACGAGGCCTATTTCACCTTCATGTCCGTGTTTGTATTTGCCTTCATCGGATCGTTTCTGTTCTACCTCTTTTCGCAGAAGGATGTCTATGCGGATTGGCGTAAACGTATTTTCCTGTTCCCCGTGTTCATGGCGGGAAGCATGGGATTTGCAGTCAACAACAGCCGGGCCGTGATCGAAGGTCTCTTCAAGAAGAAGAGTGAGTTTGTGCGTACACCCAAGTACAGCATCAGAGACAAGAAGGATTCGTGGATTGATAAAAGTTACGTCCCGATCAAGATCAGCTCCACCGTCGTCATCGAGATTGTTCTCGCGCTTTATTGTCTCTTTGGTGTTGCATCTTCGATTTATTTTTTGGAGATTGCGGCAGTTCCTTTTCAAGTGCTGTTCTTTCTCGGATTCACGTGGGTTTCGGTGCTATCATTGAAGCATGCGTGGGTCGCCCGTCAGATGCATACACGCAAAGGAGACTAAGCGCCAGTGTTTTACAACCAAGAGTCGGCGAAGTTCATTCCTTCCCTGGAAGCAAAGCTTTCGAACAATCCCAAGTCGCCCACCTTTGCCCGACTCGCTTCCTATTATCTGATCGAAGGTAACGCGCAGAAAGCAGTGGATGTCTGTGTTGCCGGGCTTCGTTTCTTTCCAAACTATGCAACAGCGCACCTGATCCTTGGCCGCGCGTATGAAGCGCTCGGGAGGACTGTCGAGGCGATGATCGAGTTTCGAAAAGTGCATCGCGCCGTGCCCGAGAATGAAACCGTTGGCACGCTGCTCAATTCTGTTGAGCGGCGGGAACAGGAGGCTTTTAAAGCATTTGCTGAGGAACGGGCCAACAAACTGCGCGAGCGAAGGAACACACTTACCCTTGAGGCCTACGCGCACCAGGAACAATCGTCCAACGAACACACGGGTGATTTTCTCCTGCAGCGCTTGCACGAGTCACGGCGAGCCGCCCCGCCCCAGCCATCGATAACTCGACCCATTGATGGGGATGAAGATCGCTCCGCCCAGCCAACCGTCCCCAAGATTGTCACCGCAACCCTTGCGGAAATCTATGCGAATCAAGGCGAGTATCGTGAGGCGATTGAAGCATACAGGAAATTGCGCGCACAGCTTCCGGACAGTGCGGAGCGGTTTGATAAGAGGATTCACGAACTGGAAGGAAAGCTGCAACATTCCGAGCAGCGTTTGTAGTAAACGTAGGTTTGGAAGGTAAAACAAAAAGCCCCATGAAGGGGCTTTTTCATTTCAGAGCATAATCGCCGACTACTTCATCTTGCCGACGAACTTCGTCAAGCGGGATTTGTTGTTCGATGCCTTGTTGGGATGAATCACGCGCTTTGCTGCGAGCTGATCAAGCAGCTTGGCGGTCTTCCTCAGTTCGACGAGTGCCTTTTCCTTGTCAGATGCCGAGCGTACCCGCTTGAGTGCAGTCTTCATGCGTGACAGTGCCTGTTTGTTGCGTGTAGCTTTCCGCTGTGCCGACCGTGCCCGTTTCGCCGCAGACTTGTGTTGTGCCATCAGTGTTCCTTGAATCAAAAAAAACAGAATCGTTGGAATTGTACCTCGTTGGGTTTACAACATATCAAATAATGCCAAGAAAGTCAATGCGGTTCATTGCCTTTCAAAACCAGTCTGAGTATATTCAATTCCGAAATGCAGTCTTATCAAAACTTCCCCGCGTGATTCCCGTTTCCGAATATCCCATGCGTACGAATTCCCCTTGGAGGATGAATGAAAATAGTTGTTTGTGTAAACCACGTTCCTGATACCGAAACAAAGATCAAGGTTGCCGGAGATGGAATCAGCATTGACCGTGCAGGGGTGAACTACATGCTGAATCCATATGACGAATTTGCGGTGGAAGAAGCTCTTCGTCTTCGCGAAAAGCATAGTGGGGACGTCACGGTTATTACGCTTGGAGGTGACACACACAAGGAAACACTGCGCAAAGCCCTTGCGATGGGTGTCGAAAAGGCGGTATTGCTGAAGGATGATACTCCCCGCGATTCCTATGCCGTTGCATTCGGGTTGGCGGAGGAAATCAAAACAATGTCTCCGGACATTATCCTCTTTGGGAAGCAATCCATCGATTTTGATGATGCACAGGTTGGAACTCAAGTTGCCGAGATGCTGGGCCTTCCGTCAGTGGCTGTAGTTGTAAGACTGCAAGTCCAAGATGGCAAGGTAACTTGTGAACGCGAGATTGAGGGTGGACACGAGGAAGTGGAAGCAAAACCCCCGGTTGTGATTCTTGCCCAGAAGGGACTGAATGAGCCGCGGTATCCTTCCCTGAAGGGAATCATGGCCGCCAAGACAAAGCCCATTGCGGAGAAACCCGCCGCGGCCGCCGAGAACAGGGTCGAAACCATGCAGATGAAGAAACCGCCTGCGAAAGGGAGCGGGAAGATTCTCGGGACAGACGCGTCTGCGGTTCCAGAGCTGATTCGTCTTCTTCACGAAGAAGCAAAAGTCATATAGCTAACGGAAGGGGCAATCGTGAAAGTACTTGCGTTCGCTGAACAGAGAGAGAATAAATTCAAGAAATCGGCCTTCGAGGTTGTGCGCGCGGCGCAAAACACCGCACAACAACTGAGAGCCGAGGTTGCCACGCTGATGATTGGCAGTGGCATCGAAGGACTTGCAAGGGAGCTTGAGCACTACGGTGGCGGAAGAGTAATTCTGGTCGATGATACGGCCTTTGCGAAGCATTCAAATACGGCTTTTGCAAAAGTGATCGCGGAAATTGCGACGAAGGAATCGGCAGATGTGGTTTTTATGCCGGCGAGTCAGATGGGGAAGGATATTGCTCCTCGGGTTGCCGCAAAACTGCAGGCGGGTCTGGCCGCGGATTGTGTAGTATTGAAAGTTGAAGGCGGCGATGTTCTTGCAACGCGTCCCGTGTATGCCGGAAAGGCGCTTATCGATGTTCGTGTCAAAACACAGAAGAAGGTGTTTACACTCAGACCGAACGTCTTCACCGCAACTACCTCAGAGGGAGCAGTTGCAATCGAAAAAGCGGTTGTCAATATGTCGCCGGCTGACTTCGGGGCGGTGGTCACTTCGGTGAAGGTTGCCACCGGGCGACCGGATGTTACGGAGGCGGACATCATCGTTTCGGGAGGAAGGGGATTGAAAGGGCCCGAGAATTTTCATCTCATTGAATCTCTTGCCGACGCTCTCGGTGCGGGGGTAGGTGCATCGCGCGCGGTTGTTGATGCCGGATGGCGTCCTCATGATGAGCAGGTTGGCCAGACTGGGAAAACGGTTTCGCCGACCATGTATATTGCCTGTGCAATTTCCGGCGCGGTACAGCATCTTGCGGGAATGTCATCATCCAAGTACATTGTGGCAATCAACAAGGACAAGGACGCCCCCATTTTCCAGGTGGCTGATTACGGCATCGTAGGCGATGTGTTTGAGATACTTCCTGAATTGACTTCTCAACTCAAGAAGGCATTGGGAAAATGAACGGCCGGTTCGGTAGCGACAGGATGGTGTTTTGAGGTTGTATGAGCACTGCTGAGAAGATTCAGGTTGACATCCTTGGTCTTTCGACCAACCCAGCCAGCGGGGGTGCATACGCGCTCATTTTGAAGGAAGTCAACGGCAACCGTCGTCTTCCGATTATTATCGGCGCGTCGGAGGCGCAATCAATCGCTCTGGAGATGGAAGGAATCAAACCCCCGCGGCCGCTCACGCATGACTTGATGAAGAACATCATTGCCGCGTTCGGTTCGGAACTGACGGACATCCTCATTGACGAGTTGCGTGATGGGACGTTTTATGCGAAGCTCAACCTCGATAACCAGTTGATTGATTCGCGCCCCAGTGATGCCATTGCCTTGGCAGTGCGGTATGGAGTCCAGATTTACGTTGCAGCATCCGTGATGGATGAAGCGGCGTTCGTTCCGGAAGATGAGGAAGAAGAACAACAGCCGCAAGTACCAGCAAAGCCAGCGAAGAAGTCAGCGGAGGGCCCGAAACCCTCGAAGCTCGAACAGCTTCAAACCCAGCTCAAGGATGCCGTGGAGAAGGAGCAATACGAAAAAGCGGCACAGTTGCGGGATGAGATCCGCAAGCTTGAATCGAGAGAGAATTAACCCTCTTATCTCACCAGATCCACCATTTCTCTCACAGCTTTTTCCAAGCCGATAAAAACAGCGCGCGCAATCAGCGCGTGACCGATACTTACCTCTTCTATCTCTTTGATCTCTTTGAGGGGCTGGATATTCAAGGTGTTCAGACCGTGCCCTGCGTTCACGCCCATGCCAAGACCAGACGCCATTGAAGCTACAAGTGAAATTTCATCAAGTAACTTCCTGCGTTCGTTCTCAGTGCGCGCATTGGCATATTCGCCGGTGTGGATCTCAATGTAATTCGCTCCGACTTTGGCTGCTGCGTCAATCTGTTCAGGAACAGGGTCAACGAACAGGCTTACGAGTATCTCATGCGATTGCAATTGTTGGACAACATCGCGCAGGTAATTCTTGTGTCCGACAACATCAAGGCCCCCTTCGGTCGTTAACTCCTGCCGTTTCTCCGGCACGAGCGTCGCAAGTTCCGGGAGAACGTCAATTGCGATAGCGATGATCTCCTGCGTTGCCGCCATCTCGAGGTCAAGTTTTGTCTTGATGGTCTCACGAAGCAATCGGAGATCGCGGTCGTTGATGTGTCTCCGATCCTCGCGCAGGTGGCATACTATTCCGGAGGCGCCGGCCATCTCACACATCAGTGCCGCGCTGACGGGGTCGGGTTCATTCCCGCCCCGCGCCTCCCTCAATGTTGCGACATGGTCAATGTTCACACATAAACGCATCGCGAAAGAGTCCTTACGTAGCGAATTGAGAATGGGCCGGGTTCACAGTCTTCGCCGAATGACATATTGGAGTTGTTCGGGTCTCCTGCTTACGATCTGCACCCCTGAGGGGGCTACAACTTCAGGGCCGATTGTTCCCGTAGTGTCCGAGAGAAGAATCCCGTAGTCAACAAAGGATCTGAAGTCAGTGAGCGAGATGGCAGACAGCTGGTTAACCCCACCGCGGACAATTACTTCAATTTTTGGAGGGACAAGAATCACCTCCCGATGTGGAGGGACCGATATCACCTCCACAGGAACGCCGGCGAAAACCTTCTCTGCAAACCACTGGACATCAATGTTTACAGTTACAACGTTTGGCATAAATGTCAGCGCATGGATGCTTGAGGAGAGTAACGGAACTTCAACGCTGAGGGGGTCCTTGAGGTTATCGAAATTCTGCAGTGCTGTTGGCCAGAAGCGAATATTCTCCAGAAGAGAACGGGCTCCTTCAACAGTCACACTTTCCGGAACGACGGTCGTCGGTCCGACTTGGCCGTAGTGATCTTTAAAAGAAGCGGAGTAATCCAGCAATACGGGAATCTTCTTCACGGCAAGCGAATCAAAAACAAGAAACAGGGAATCGGGCTCCATCTCCAGGGGTTGAACTCCCGCTGGCAAGTCAAGCAGTCTGACGACATCGCTCAGGGTGATGAAGGGATGATTGCCGGAAACCTGAGAGACCTCAGCCGCATAGGGCCGCTCTTTTCCCAAGAGTAGGCCGGCGAGATTCCATCCATCGCCGCGTATTCGCATGTGTATTGCTGCGGGGAGGACCGTGCGCGGGGCCATACCCGATGGGAGGTTTTTGAGAGAAAAGGGAATGGAGATTGTGGCGTTGTATGTCTCGCCCAGCTTGACGGATATCCAGAGAAGAATTGCAAACAGGGTCGTTGCCGCGATGATATGGAGGCGTTTTTTTTTCATGAGATGGAAAAACAAAAAACTCCATCAGGCACCGCGCTGATGGAGTCCTATTTCTGTTTGCAAGGCCAACTACCCCTTTGTGCGCTTTTGCATCAGCTCCCTGATGAGGACGTCCTTGTTCGCGCGCGAGATCTGCCGGCCCATGATGGAAAGCCCCCCCACCGCACGGGCAAGTGCTCGAAGCTGGTGCACTGACATTGCCTGAAGCTGCGCGCCATATTCATCATCGTGCGCGACCGGAGTTGGAATTACGGGTTTTGTTTCGCGTCGGTTCGGCGCGGTTTTCGGGCGCGCAGGTTCAGCGGTGGCTGCTAAAGGTGATGGCCGGCCTTTGTCGTACTGTTTGATGATCGGTTCAACCTCTTCCGCCGGCCGAGGGATCACATGGGTCGCAATAACCTGGCCGACGCGCGCCGCCGCCGCCGATGCTGCATCAACAGCGGCTTTCACAGCGGCAACTTCGCCGATTATCTTGATTGTCACAAAGCCGTTCTTGAGGTACTCGGTGTTCAGGACGCGCACATTGGCGGTCTTCACCATCACGTCTGCGGCTTCGATGGAGCCGATAAGCCCGCGAGTCTCTACCATTCCAAGTGCGTACTCAAGCATTTGCATAGAGTGTGTTCCACGCATGCACTGGCGCGCACGCGCTCAAACGGAATTCCTGTGAGAAAAAAATTACTTGGATGAAGGACGCTTCGGCAGGATCATTTCCACGTCCACATGCGGTCGCGGAATGACGTGTACCGAGACAAGTTCGCCAACACGCTGTGCAGCCGCGGCACCCGCGTCGGTTGCAGCTTTGACTGCCCCGACATCCCCACGAACCATCACCGTTACGTAACCGCCGCCAATCACTTCCTTGCCGAGAAGCTGGACACGCGCCGCCTTTACCATTGCATCGGCCGCTTCAACAGAGCCGACAAGGCCCTTGGTTTCAACCATACCGAGTGCATCAAGGGAAATGTCAGACATGAGAAATTACTCCTAAGATTGGTGTCAGAGGCATTAGAAATGCGAAAGCAATATAGACAAGCGGGAGCATATTGTCAATGAAGAGCCATTGAAAGGGAGCATGGAGACCTTTCAATCCGACCCCCCTTGGCTCTTACCGAATTTTCGTCGGATTGAAGGTAATCTCCACAATCCGATGAGAATACAAAGCCCGCTCAATCCCCATGAAGCACGTGAAAGATCCCAGCCCAATTCATAAATTGCGGGCTCAAACCGGAATTCCACGTCGTGTGCTCCAGAAGGGACCATGACCGACCTGAGGATGTAATTGGTTTTATAAATCTCCGTTTTCCTGCCATCAATGTAAGCATTCCAACCCGCCGGATAATAAACCTCGCTCAAGACGAGGAGACCGGCTCCGTTTCTCTTTGTGTTCATCACAATACGATGAGCTCCATAACTCGTGATTTCCACGCGTGCTGAATCGTCCGGGATCGGTGTCTCAGCCAGCGGTTTCTCCACGATAGCAGTTGTGGAGGGATTGAAATCCGCAGAGTTTAGTCGGGCAAACACCTCATGTTCGGACGATGCGACTATCGCCCCCAGGACGAAAAAGGCACGCGGAAGAGCGGTTGGATTCCTGAAAACATACTTCTGCTTTTGTCTATCCTCGTTCACAAGTTCAAACTGTGAAGGTAATCCACCGGCCGCGACGATATAGCGCGCGTTCAGCATGTTCACGACAGCCATATTGAGTGGGAACTCCGGGTTTGGGCCTTTGTACAAGCATGAGTCGATCATCGTTTGATAAATCTTCAGCTTCGCCGGGTGGTATCCAGCGACGGACTGTAGTGCGTGGTACGCGTAGTCCATATCCATGAAAGACCCCTCGCCAAGGGGGAATACGCGGAAGAGGCCGGGTTGGCTTTTCAGAAAGGTGATTGTGGCATCGGGTGCAAATTGCTGTTCCGCCGCATTCAACGGCGTGGGGTTGATGAACTTCTTGTCCATGACAAACAAGTCGACAATCAGAACTCCAAGAATGATGGCGATGAACATCCCGCGCTTGATAGACCCTTTGAGAAAAAGAATGACCGCACCAAGGCCTGCCGAAATCAGCAGCGCGAATTTCACGTAGTCATTCCAAAGAACTTCAAATCGAATTTTCTTGATCTCTGAAAGTACTTGCGGGCTGTAAGGTTCCCCGTCCGCTCGCTCGAAGAGGAACGATGACAGGAACGAAGAGACATCTGACTTGAACAAAAAACTGATCGCGAGCAGAAACCACACAACGCCGAGAATAGAAAGCAGTATTTTTGTGAGTTTGGCTGTTGAAGACCCGGGCTTATCATCATTGCTCTTCAAAAGGACATCCAGCCCGATACCGCCGAGAATTCCACAGGTGAACGGAAGCAGGTGAAGAATCATCACCGGCGCGCGGAACTTGTTGAAGAACGGCAGATAGGAAAAGAGCAAGTTATACAAAAGGCCAAAGTGTTTTCCGAATGAGACACAAAAGATCGCCAGCGTTAACAAGGCGATGAAAATTGTCAATTTGTTCCGGCGATACACCAGCGCAAGAAGAGACAGGGCCAGAGGAAGAACGCCGAAATACATCGTTGAGCTGACAAACGGCATCGTTCCCCAGTACAGCGGCAATGGACGCATTTGGCCCTGCCAATTGTATAGATAGTTGCTCGAAAACCCGAAGAACGAAGGAATCAGCAAGTTCATCATTTCAAAGGGATGGAATGACCAGTTCGTCGCATAGTCCCATGTAAGCCCGCCGGTTGATCCCTCGGTTCCTCCCCCGCGAATCGAAAACTGAGCGTACTCGTGGACAGACAGATAAATGTAGGAGGAAATACACAGCCCGAGGAAAATGCCACAGGCAAACAATCCGATCTTCTTCAACGCGAGGATTTTGTCAGACCGGAAATCCACGACAACCTGGTACGCAAGATAGAGTCCGAGCGTCATGAGCACGTAGTACACAATCTGCATATGGTTCGTGAGGAGAAGGGTGCCAATCCCGGCGACAAATAACCCGAAACTCAGCAATGTCCGTTTCTCAAAAAGGAAATGCGCGAGAAGAAAGGTCATAGGTAAATAACTCAACGCCTGCAATTTTGATCCGTGTCCCTCTTGTGCCAGCCCGATGGCGTACGGACTGAGCATGAAGGTGAGCGCAGAGAATGTCGCGGATGCATGTGAGAACCCCCACGCGCGCATGAGCAGAAACATAAATATGCCTCCGAGCAGGCAATGTACGATCATCCAGCTGACTGTAGCGTTGAGAAACAGCAGTTGTAAGGCACCGACAACGATTGTTTGCAGATAACTTACATTGTGAGGGACGTACGCGACGTTGCCGAATGTCGGCATGCCGCTGAAGAAGTAAGGCATCCAAAGTGGATCGATGCCCTCGGTGGTCTTGATATGATCCCCCGCCGTTTTATACGTGAGGGCGGCGGCGGTATCCGCCTGATCGGAGAACGCGGCGTTATCAAAAATTATTCCCCGGAACAACACGAGCGTGATCAGATACAGGAAGCCCAGACACACAAGGTCCTGCTTAAGCGGACTGAGCGAAGCAAACCAGCTATTGCCCCTACTCTTTGTGGCTCTCGAGGCCCGTGTTCCTTTTGCCATGCGATTCGTTTCCCCTATTGTTGTCGAAGGTGGTAGAGGCGATACACTTCTCTGCCGTCGCGTTCTGTGAAAGACGCCTGCAGTTCCGGCACAAATCCTTTGGCGCTCGCTGCGCGGCCAAGCGCGTCGAAGGTCGGAGCAAATACATCAACGGACGGGTCGCGAAACAAATACAACATATCGCCCGCAATGTACGGCTCAACAACCGCGGCATGGTAGCCGCGTTCGAAGAACTCTTTGTATACCCGGTGGACGGTCAGTGATCCCTTGCTGACGACAATGAGATTGGCGGTGAAGCCCCAATTCATAGCCGCAATCGGGCGGCCCTCGTTTCTTAGATATGCAGCAAGATCATACACTGCATCTGACCAGTAACCCCGCCCGCCGGTCTTCTCCAGCGCGCCATACGTTTGTTGCACAATTGCGACACTGGTCCCGAGAATGCCAATCAAGATACAAGTTAGAATCCCTGTTTTCAATCTTGCCCGCACGCCGGCAAAAGCTGAGCCCCAACCCGCGGCACATGTCCCCTGTATCAGCGGGTAAAGCGCCATCAGGTGATGGTCCATCAATGTTGTAGGGCTTTTTGCCGTGAATAGAAACACGAGCACGCTAAGCCCGCCAATGAACAAGTGCTTCTTCCTTCGCCGGGCGTCGCGTTCAAGACCGGCCGCGATCGCGAGAAGCAGAAGACCTGCAGCAACAAAAAGAGGAAGAGAGGTTTGCATCGGGCCGAATGACGGACTTTCTCCCATAAACAATTTGAACGAAGCCACCCCGCTCATCAACTCCCAAGTCTGTTGCGCGCGTATCCCAACTCCTTCGACGTATGCTTCAAAGGGATTGACCTGCGAAGTGCTTTGGCCAAAGAGGGTGAAGGTAACCCCCAGGCGAATCATGTTCATAACAAGGAATGGCAGAGCACCGAAGCAGAACATTGCGGCGGCGCCAAGAAGCACACGAAGCGAAAGTCGTGTTTTGAGTTCCCTGTAATACAACAACAGAGCAGAGACCACCGTTGCGCCGATGATCCAGAGAAAGTCGGCCTTATGGTACACACCGATTCCCCAAACAAACGATGCAAGCATGAGATACCCCGTGCTTTTTCCTCTCCACCATCGCAGAAGGAAGTACAATCCGGCCGTCTTGCACAACAAAGCGAGTGCTGGTGGTCCGAAATCCCTTCCGACAAAAAAGACAAAACCCGGATCGGCCACCGTGATAAACACTGCGATGACTGCAACCGTACGATCAAATGCATACTTGAAAAGGAAGTAGGCAAACCAGAGGGCGATCACCGCCAGCACGATGGGCACAACCCGAACGACCTCGATGCTGTCGCCAAAGAGCAGGAACACGGGAACATACAGGAAGGTCTGCACGCCCCCGACGTACGTCATCAACATGAGCGGGAGGCCTCTTCCGAAGATGGGGACAATGGAAGGATCGATCTGCGGCGGTTCTGAATGGTTGGTATTGTTGTAAAAATTTACGGCCGGCGCGGCGGTAAACACCTCGTCAGTGTTGGGACCGGGAAGCCGGAGGTGCTGAAGTGTGAGCAGGCAAAACAGGATGCTGGCCGCGGTACAGATAAGCCAGTCCGTACGGCGATCATCCGGAATCATTCTTGCGACCAATAACGATAATTGACTGACCGATGGGAGGTCCAGTCACTTTTTCGACGGTGCGGAAGATCGGAACAAGCTTATCATAGAGGCGGAGCTGGGAAGGCGGAAGTGTCTGTACTTTGCGGATACGTGCGTTGAGAAACCAACCCGGAATGCCGAACATGTTCATCCACATCGTTTTGCGAATGGAAAATCCTGCCGTTGTAAATTTTTCGACCAGCTCATTACGCGTATAGCGTCGGTGATGAAGAAGGTTCTCGTCGAGGGAACCGTACAACCACATGAACGCGGGCACAAGAAGTACAAGGTGTCCACCCGGGACAAGAAGCTTATACATGTTCTCAAGTGCTTTTCTATCATGTTTGATGTGCTCAAGAACATTGGAACACATGATCGTATCAATGTCGAATGGTGTGAACATTGGCGCGACGTCATCCATGAAATCCGCCTTGATGATTTTGACATTCGCGCGGTCACCGAACTTCTCCTTGAGAATGGAGAGATGCCCATCCTCGATATCCGTGGCAACAACCAGTTCCCTCTTGAGAAGAAACTGCGTCAGGTTGCCGATGCCCGAGCCCACCTCGAGCACACGGTTGCCGACGAACGGATCGAAATGTTCGTACATCCAAGCATTGAAGTTGTCCATGCCCTCGATGGCTTCGAGGGTTTGCGGTCCGGTATCCATGGCTCAGAAAAGGGAATACTTGAGGATGCACCAGAGGGCCCGGACGCCATCTTTCCATCCGATTTTCTTTCCCTGGCTGTAGTCTCTGCCGCTGTAAGAAATTCCCACCTCATAGATACGGCAGTTCAGTCGTGAGACCTTGGCGGTGATTTCCGGTTCAAACCCGAAGCGGTTTTCCTTGATGGAAATGCGCTTCAGAACGTCTGCACGGAACATCTTGTAGCACGTTTCCATGTCCGTGAGGTTAAGGTTTGTGAACATGTTGGAGAGCGTGGTGAGTACTTTGTTGCCGAGGGAGTGCCAGAAAAAGAGGACACGATGTTCCTCACTACTCAGGAAGCGCGAGCCGTACACAACATCGGCGCGGCCATCTAGGATCGGTTTGGCAAGCTTGTGAAATTCCTGGGGGTTATACTCAAGGTCTGCATCCTGGACAATGACAAGATCGCCGGTTGTTGCTGAGAAACCAGTGCGCAAGGCGGCTCCCTTTCCCTTGTTGACTTCGTGGTACAACACCCGCACGTCCGGCTCATGCTCAAGGCGTTTCAGGACTTCGCGTGTCCCGTCGGTGGAGCAATCGTCCACGATGATCATTTCCTTCTCAAATTGCACCGCGCGCACCCGTTTGACGATCTCTTCGATGGTGTTCTGTTCGTTGTATGCCGGGATAACGACGGAGAGTTTCAAATGGAATTTGGATTTGTGAGGTCAGGGTTGGATGACAAAATACAGAGATTTCGATTTATTTCCAATCGTTCATCGAATGCAAAGGAGGTTGGCGTACTCATTTCGCGCACAATAACGAAGAATACTCTCACGTGACGCGAGAGAAACATGGTTAGTTACCTCATCAATCAACTGAATGCGGAATCCGAGTTCATACAACTGGTCAAGATAGCGCGCCGCAGAAGCGCCAGCTTTTTCAATCATTGATGGGTAGTACTCGGTGATAATCTGGACTGATGGATTTGCTTTCACGGTTGCTTGCATGCCAGCGAATGCCAGTGGCTCGTGTCCCTCGATATCCATCTTAATCACATCAACGCGCGGGATACGATCTCCCCAAAAAGCATCAAGAGTCAACGTCTCGACGACAACGGAGGTGTCGTCCGACTTTGCACCACCGAGATGATGTCCACCGGTGTTATCCTTGTTTAATACGAGATGTTGGGATGTGGAACGATCCGATAGTGCTTTCTGAACAAGAGTTACATTGGTGAATCTGTTGAGTTCGACATTTCTCTTGAGATGGTGAAAATTTTCCGGCTCGGGCTCAAAGGCAAACACATGTCCTGCCGCTTCCACCTTTCGCGCACTAAGCAGTGTGTAGTATCCGATATTGCTTCCGACGTCAACGAAAACAGATCCCTTCTTCAGCGATGAATCGATCAAAGCGGTTTCGCATCGCTCGAAGATTCCGTCCCGAAGCAGGTCGGGCACTATTCCGGACTGGTTTGGGTCGACAATCATCTTCATCCCAAGAACCGTGATGTGCATTTCCTTCCGCGGTCTGACCGTGTTGTAAACGGCGTCCCGAAGTTTTCGGAGCAGGCGGCTTCTTCCGAGACCAGTACCGCGCAATGAGCGCTGCATCTTCTTGAAAACTTCGAACACAAAACCTGTGGATTCCTGTTTGTCGTGGCCGTGATTCTTCAAGAGTAAAGCTCCACGAGGTGCTTGATCGCTACGGGCCAGCCGTAATTCATTTCTACCATAATGCGCGCCCTGCGCGCTTGTTCTGCAGATCTCGTATCGTCCGTCATGAGGGCAACGGCCCCTTCGGCGAGACCGTCAGCAGTTAGTGCAACAGTCACCGTCTCGCTATTGGCTCCGTGAATTCCTTCCGCACCGCGCGGGGTAGTGACAACCGGGATTCCCCAGCTCGCAGCATGAAGCACTTTCGTCTTGATTCCACCACCAATTCTGATTGGAGCGACAAAAATGCTTGCGGACATCAGGTACGGTTCAATTTCCTTGACGTAGCCTGTAAGGGTAATTCCGGGCTGACCCTCAATCACTGAGCGAAGTGCAGCTGACGGATTCTTACCGATGATGGTTAATGTTGCCGCTGGAATTTGGGCGCGAACCCTCGGAAAGATCTCCCCTGCAAGCCAGAGCGCAGCATCTGCATTTGACGGAAGGTCAAGTGCGCCAAGGAAGATCAGTGAAAATGGTTGTCGCTGATATTCAGGATGTATGTCCGGAATATCAATACCGCGGGGATTACAGGAAACACTCGGTGAGGAACTGATCCGTTTGAGAAGAGACGCATCTTGTTCTGTGAATGTTAGCACGTGATCGAAGCGTCGGACAAGATTCCTCTCATAACGATACCAGCGGCAGAGTTCGATATAGCGCACCAGCTTACGAACGATGTTTTTACTGTTCATGTAGGATCGAAAGGCAGGCCTGTATACGACATCATGCGCGCGCAGAAATGTTTTCCCGCACGTTACCTGATTCACATACGGTCCCATTTGTGCGAACTCAATCTGGACAACATCGAATTGTTTTTCGCTCGTGAGATTTCGAATTAACCCCCGCATTACAAAGCTCCGGTATCGCGTGATGATAAACGGCTCCCAGAAAAGAATGCTGAGCAGTAACTGTCCAACCCGCTTGAAGAAAAGTCCGGCATTGATCAGAATGTTTTTGTTATCGCGTTTCCAGCGTGAAACCGTATGCAACGACACATTAAGGTTTTTGATATCTTCCAGGAACGGCCCCTCGTGCTGATCAACGAACGATACAAGAGTGACATTATGATCATGCGAGAGATGTTTGAGAAGCCCGAAAACATATTCTCCTCCTCCATGTCCACTGCGAGGATGGGGCAGATAGGGAGACACAACAAGAATATTCATTGTCGCTCAGATCCGCCGGATGCCGGCGAGTTCCCGTGTTACTACATCGAACACTTGCTGTGGGGGGATAGTGTTCATGCAATTCACATCTTGGTCGCACACCGGTTTGTAATAACACTTGCATGCCATGGTCGCCGAAGTAATTTTGGTCACGCGGTCATACGGCTCGATCTCCGCGGACGACGTTGGTCCAAAGATGGCGACGACGCGTTTTCCCAGCGCAGTTGCCGCATGTAATGCGAGCGTATCGCCGGTAACCACGACGTCGCTAATATTGAGAATGGCGAAAAGGCTTCTGAGTGAGTGACGCGTATCAGCAATTGTCAGGCGGTCCGGAAATCCTTTGGCAAGAGCAGTGTTCCGTTCATATTCAATCACACCGCCATACAATACAATGTGGGCTGGAGTTTCCTCAAGCAGTTTCTGTATGACTGCGCGGTATCCATCGAATGTCCACTTCTTCATCTCCCAACGACCGCTCGCGCCCGTGTTTAATCCCACAACGGGGACTCCTTCTCCGATTCCATGCTGTCTGCGAAATTGATCACCCTGCATAAGCTCATCTTCATTCAGAGAGAGTTGGATTTCTTTCGAGGATGGCTTGAGTCCGCATATGTTGAGCATCAGTTGTTGATAGGACAGGGTATTTTGCTTCTTCACATCATCGAAGGCGCCCATGTGAAGCCAGGTTTCAGCTTCCGGGTTGAAGCACATGATGTCGCCGCGTTGAGTTACACCAAACCCAATTTTTGATTTTGCGTTGCTATAGGATGCTAGGGCTGCGCTCTTTGGGGCCGCATCCACATTGATAAGGAGATCAAAATGCTCAACGGCAAGAACGCTTTGGCATTCCATTGAGCCATAAGGAAGCACGCGGTCCACGAGTGGATTTTCATGGAAAAGAGGAACGGCTTCGGGTTGAGTCACCCAAAATATCTCACCCTTCGGATACTTTTCCCTGAGGCCGGGCAGAATGCAGGTTGTCCTGAGCACATCACCCACAGCTTCCAGCTTGATAATCACAATGCGAACGTCCACAGGTTCATACTGGGTACAGGAATCGCATTTGATGCCGGTTTGCTTGTGGGGTGTACAGGGCCGATCTCCGGGGAAATGCCGGCAGTCGGTTTTGAGAGTCAACATGGATTCAATATAGGCAGAATGGGTGAAAAAATGAACAGAAACCAAAAGAGGCAGCTCAAATGCCGCCTCTTTTTTAGCAAAGAAGGTTTGTGTTCCGGTTAACGAAGAACGGTTACCTTTGTTGAGCGTGTGTGAACAACGCCAGCTTGATTTGTGAATTCGATCCGGGCAAGGTACGTTCCGCTCCCGACGCTGCTTCCCTGCGAATCCTTTCCGTCCCACACGACGGATTGAAGTCCCGCATTCTGCTGAGATAACGCAAGTGTCTGAACTTGTTGCCCGAGCAAGTCATACATTATCACGCGAACGCTCCCATGTTCCGGCAAAGAGTAATACAATGTAGTTGTCGAGTTGAATGGATTGGGGTAGTTCGGTTTCACTTCAAAAGGGGACTCGGCTTCCGATGCATTGGACTGAACAAAGAGCTGATCAGTCGTTGCAGCCTGAGCGATCGCATATCCAATCTGATGTCTTCCGTTAGAAGTGCCGTTGTGCCAGAGATGAAATTTTCCTCCTTCATACAGCAGGGCAGGTGAAGCAACGTGGTGTTGATCCCACTCTCCCGGCTTTCCCAATTGCAGCACCGGATTGTTTGCATATTTTTGCCATGTGATTCCATCGAGAGAAGAAGCATAGCCAAGTCTTCCTAGCAATTGATTCGTGTAGCCAGTGTAGATCATGTGATAAATGCCATTCACCCTGACAACGGTTGGTTCTCCCACTCCCTGTTCTTCCCAGCTTCCTGAGGGGCCGTGAATAATGATTGGATTTCCAGGGTGCATCGTCCAACTAAATCCGTCTGTTGATGTCGCATAGCCGATGGCAGATGGATAACCATTCCTGCCTTCAAACCACACTTTGTAAATACCATCCTCATAGATAACCGCGGGATCGCGCAATGCGTAATTCCACTGGCCGCTGTTGCCACCATGAATGATAGGGTTGCCCGGATGCTTTGTCCATGTAACACCGTCGGGTGATGTGGCAACGCCGATCTCCAGTCTTGCCCAGTTCCCACCGTAATACATTTTGTAGCCAGTGTTGTCTTTGATGACGCAAGGATATACCACACCACCGTTATCCCATCCGGGACCGTTCTTTAGAACGGGATTCTTTGCGTTGACGAACCAATCCTTTAAGTTCAGCGATATTGCACTTGAAATACAAAACGTGCCGCCATTTAGCGAGAGCGACGTGAACCACATTCGGTAAATCTTTTCACCTGGATCAAGATAAATTCCCGGCGCAAAAGTGTAATAGAACCCATTCGGTATTTCGGGTGCACCGAAGGAAACCGGAAAGACCGGGCTTTCAGGTTGTTTCTGCCATGAGATTTGTGCAACGAGAACAGAGTGGAACACAAACGCAGCGACGAACGCGAGCAACGGTAGCGCCTTCATAGGAACCTCCGTGAGGAATGTAAGAGATCTTGCGGCTGACAAAAGCTAACAAGAGGGGCCTAGATAGTCAAGACATAGAGCTCCTTTGCTTTCGGCGTAAACAAAGACAAATGGCCATATAATCGGACTCCGGGAGCGGATAGTGTGACCTCGTCAAGAAAACTGCCGCGAACACCGGATAAAGGGGGGCAAGGAAAAGTCGTTTGGCCTTGTTCCCCTCACTAATGATGTTGCAGAGCTCTCTTCCATCTTTGTGAAAGTACCGCTCACATACGAACTCCAGTTTCTCCACGACGAATTCATCGAGTGTGGCCAAAAGGCGTTGAATTGATGATTCGTCATACCGGCGTTGATAGAAAACCATTTCGTCTGGCGCGGTTTGCCGCCGCTCATACACGCGCTTCTTGAGATATTGGGTTTTTGCTTTCTTCCCGAAGGGAAGTGTCACGACCGCAATACCATCGTCCTTCAGAATGCGACCGATTTCTTTGAATGCAAGCACATCTCCACCTTCCTCGGGATAAACGTGTTCGAGCACAGAGATACTGATCACCTTGTCGATGGATTGGTCGGGGAAGGCTAACGCTCTGACATCACATGTTATTACTTCCAGATTAGTAAGATGGTTCTTTGTCTTGAACACCACGCAATCTGTCAATCCCATATCGTCATAAATGTCAGTGGTGATGATATGGGCCTTCTTGTGAAGCGCCTGATGAAGCGGAAACACTTTTGGACTACCGATATCAAGAATGCGTTCACCGGATCTGGCGTTAAGTTGTTCTGCCGACACTACGAACTCGAAAACCCTCCAGTAATCAATGGGGCGAATCGAAAGATACAGCGCGCGATGGAGATTCCCGGCGCGGAAATGATTGAATGCAAGGCGCAGCGCGATAAAATAGAAGGAAAAGAAGGATCGAAACCCGCGCATCGGGTTACCGGGAAAGTTTTGCAAGAACAAACAATTTGATGTCGCTTGTGCGCCTCAGAATCTCGCGGAGCGTAATCGAGATATGTCGACGAAGAGCGCATGTGAAAATCCACGTCTGTATGATGGCCGAAAACACGAATGCAATCGAAGCGCCAACCGGTCCCCAGGGGGGTATCAACAGGAGGAAAATCACCGTGGACACTACCAGAACCTGCGCATTGAGAACGAAGTTCAGGCGAACTTCACCCAGTCCCATCAAGACATTTGATGCAACGGCGGTGGCCGGAGTGAGAAATGCAAGTAGTGAGAATATCTGCAACATTGGAATTGCTTCAGCATATCGTCCTTGATAGACGATACCGATCAGGAGAGGTGAGAAGAACAACAGAAGCAAAAAGACAGGAACCATTGCGACAGTCGTGAAGGTGATGGCTTTTTCCGCGATAACTTTCAGCCGTGGAAGCTCGCCGGCGGATGACAAGCGGGAGGCGGCCGGAAATACAAACATTTGGATTACCTGTGGAACCATATCGTAGAGGCGCGTAAACACCTTGACCGAGTTATATATTGCAACCTGAACCGGACCGGTGAACGCCGAGAGAATAAACGAATCCGCCTTGGAGATAAAGAGGGTGCTGACAACATTGCCGATCGAGTATTTTCCAAAGTCCCACATTCTCCTCATTTCATCTCTTCGCGGCTTCAGCGTAAAGTGTAACTCACCCCTGCACATCCACCACCCGACGAGTGAGGAGAGGGTGAGAGACATGACATTGATGATGACGAGATCATATGCCGTGTCAAAGATTCCGAGCTTGGAATATGTGTAGATCAGGGCCGGGGCAACAAGAAAGTGTGCCGCGTCAATCCAGAATACCCGCTGTACCTGGAATCTGGACTGAAGAAGAACAAGCGTGAAATTCCGGACGAGATTCGCGAGAAGCATGGCCACAACGTAAATCATCAGGTGGTCAAGTGCAGGGGCATTCAGGACGAGGGCAAGGGGACCTTTGAGTGCCATTGCCAGGAGCGACGCGGCGGCAATAAAGAGCAGATTCAGAATGCCGGCCGCGCCGATAACCTCCCGATGATTTGCGGTTGTCTCGGTTGCGAACTTGAGAAGCGGATGAAGAGCAAACGCGGCTGCAAGGTTTGAGAGAATAAGAAAAATCTCCTGCAGGAGGACGAAACTACCGAATTCTTCCTCCGGCAGCACGCGGATCACCAGTACCACATAGCTGACGCCGTAGATAACCGGCAGCGCCTTGTCGGCTATCCCCCAGAGTCCTTTGCCAAGATGTTTACCGAATTCCACCCGGATTCCTCAATGCGATTGACCGTAATGACCCACAAGATACCTAACCGCGGCAACCGCGTTCACAACAACGTTCATCCACGGAAACACCAGCCAGTGGTACCATTCGGCGTATCGCGCAAAAAAGCGGAAGTTGCTGATAAACTTGTTCCGCAGCTTGAATCCGGAAAGATGTCCACCGCTGCTGAGAGAGACTTTGTGCCACACACTCGATGACGGAACGTAGAGAAGTCGCATTCCCGCACGGCGGACGCGCATTGACCAATCGGCATCCTCGCCATACATAAAAAAGGATTCATCGAGCATTCCAACCTGTTCGACGATCGTTCGCTTTATGAGTACACAACAGCCGGTCGCGTAATCGGTTGGACCGGGAATGTCGAAAGAACCATCATCCACCGCGCGGATTCCAAGATGTTTCATTGTTCCTGTCCAGAACGAAATGCGCGCACCGGCAAACCAGATCCGACTCGGATCGGAGGCGTAGAGTATTTTAGGAGTTACCATGCCGATATCATTTGAAGCTTGCATTGCTGACACGAGGGGCTCGAGGAACCCCATCGCTACCGTCGTGTCGTTGTTGAGCAGGAGAATCATTTCAGCCCCCTGATCAAGTGCATGGCGCATTCCTGCATTATTCCCACCTGCAAAGCGGAGGTTCTCTCGCATCTTTAGTAGTTGCACGGAAGGGAACCGCCGCGAAATTTCATCCACCGATCCGTCTGCCGAAGCATTATCCACCACTACAACGCGATGGTTCGCGTAGGATATCCTTTGCAGCGATGCCAGACAATCAAGCGTCACATCCTTGCCGTTCCAATTCACGAGGATGATGAATACAAGGGGCTGTGTCAACCGTGACTCCGGAGAAGAGCATTGACAATGCGTTCAGCGGCACGGCCATCGCCAAACGGGTTTTTCTTTGAGCTCATGGCGGCATATGCGCGGTCATCCGTGATGAGCTTTTGTGCTTCGCGGCTGATGCGATGAGCGTCCGTTCCAACAAGTCGTGCCGCGCCACAGGCGATTGCCTCGGGGCGTTCGGTTGTTTTCCGCAAGACAAGAACGGGCTTCCCAAGCGTGGGGGCTTCTTCCTGCAATCCGCCTGAATCAGTCAGGACAAAATAGCTCTGCGCCATTGCATACACCATCGAGCTGTAGCTAAGGGGCGGGACGAGATGAATCCGCCCGGTGTTGCCCAGCACCTTTCGAGCCGATCCCACCACCTGTGGATTGGGATGAACAGGATAGAGAATCTCCACATCGGGATTATTCTTCACAATTGCCTTGCACGCGATGAAGATGTCGCGGAGCGGCGCCCCAAAGTTCTCACGTCGGTGTGCGGTAAGCAATATCACGCGCTTCTTGAAGTTCACGCGCCGCAACTCATTGGGGTGAGGAATCAACTTTTGCGTCGTCATCATCAGCGCGTCAATTGCAGTGTTTCCGGTGATATGGATTGATGTTTTCGGAATACCCTCCCGCATCAAATTTCGTTTAGCACCCAGAGTCGGAGCGAAGTGATGGTCCGCAATGTGGCTCGTCAGCCGACGGTTGATTTCTTCGGGGAAGGGGTTGTGCTTGTCGTTGGTACGAAGCCCCGCTTCGATGTGGCCAACCGGAATCCCCAGATAGTATGCCGCAAGGCTTGCCGCGAGCGTGGTCGTTGTGTCTCCCTGAACAAGAACGACATCCGGTCGCTCCTTATCGAAGACATTCTTGAGCTTCTCAAGAACGCGTGTTGTTGTGTGGAACAAGTCCTGATTCTTGCGCATGATGTCGAGATCGTAGTCGGGCCGGATTCCAAAGTGGCGCAATGTCTGATCGAGCATCCCGCGATGCTGCGCGGTTGCGATGACACAATGGCGAACACGGCGCCGCGCAAGCTCCCTGATGACGGGCGCTATTTTGATGGCTTCAGGTCTGGTCCCAAACACTAACGAGATGTTCATCCGTGATCAACTCTTTGCGAGAAGATAGACAGCTCCGGTGCACAGAAGTTCGCCGAGACCGGGAATAGAGGCAATCGGTCCGGCGGCGAGTGAGGGTAGACCAAAGCGCATATGATTCGGGCTGATGAGATATGCTTTCTTTCCTACTATGCGCATGTCGTTCCGCGAAGCAATTTCTTCAAATCCCCCCATTCCCATCTTAAGCCGGCCGAGTTTTGTCACCTCTTCCATAGCATACGCATCCTCTCCATGAAGACCGGGAATGACCCGTGCCATCATCAGTGGAACGAGATGTACGAAAGGGAGTTTAGCATACCATGCGCGGAGATGTTGTTGATGCGCGCCGTACGCGGAGAAATACGGTGGGAACGTGATAAGCATACGGGCGCCCGGTTTCATATACAGCTTCAGTTTCTGCATCATCGCGTCCTTGTGGTCAAGATGCTCGAACACATCGTGAAGAACCACAAGGTCAAAACTAACACCCTTCTTCAGCGGGTCTTCAATGTACACATCGTCGGTGCTGAATGAGATCTGCCTGTCGCCCTTGAGATCAAGCGCCTCTGCAATGAGACGCGGGTTCACGTCGTAGCCGGTGCACGCAACGCCGGCATCGTGCATGGCACAGGTTCCGCCGCCGGTTCCGGATCCGACATCCATCATGGTTGCACCAGAGAGTCGGACTCCCCATCCTTGCAGCAGGGGAATCATATGTTGCTTTGCAACGTCATACTGGTATTGCCAGTACCGCCTGGCGTGTTCCGGGATATGCGTCATGAGGCGCGCTTTCGTGCAACAACAAGTACCTCATCGCCCAGACCGGCTTTCCACAACAGAGCGAGCAATGGCGAAAGAAGGAAGGTCAATCCCTCGGTAAGTTTCTCTGTTACAACGAACACGTTGATCTTGTCGCCCAGCGTTCTCGCTGACTGATATTCGTACGCTGCCTTCTGAACAGATTGCTTCATTGTGTTGAAAAGACCGAGGCGGAATACAATTGCCTGAAGCATGAGGAGCAGGATGTTTTTCGCCGGCCCGCGTCCGGTTTCGACATGAAGAACATCAAATCCGCATTGCTCAAGCAAACGCGGAAGTGTTGAACGTGAGTACAGCACGAGATGGTCCGGCGGCGAGAGCCACCCCCAGCTTGTTCCCGTCGCTTTTGCACTGAGGCTATCGATGTTTGGAGTTGCAAGTGCCAAAATACCACCATCGCGTAGCTTGCTCCGTACATCCTGGAGAAAGTCCATGGGTTGGGGGATATGCTCGATGACATGCCACATTGTCGCGGCGTTGAACGAGTTTGAGGGGGCATCCTTCAACGAAGCAAACACCGGAAGACGGAAACGGGATTGGGTAAGAATGCGTGCCTCATTCAATGGCTCGACTCCCTGAGCTTTCCATCCGTTGGATTTAGCGTTTTGCATGAAGTGACCGTATGCACTTCCCACATCCAGCAATGTGGAGGGGACACAAAATCGTTCCAGAACCGTCAGGTTGTGCGACCTTCTTCGCGCCGGGTCGGCAAGCGGTTTATTGAACGAATACCGGTACTGGTTGTACGCCTCAGTGTAATATCGGTCGATCTCCTCTTGCGCGGGCAGCGGATCAACGCGCACCAGTCCGCATGTTGAACACCGGTACAGATCAAATCCATTCTTTGAGCAAAGGTGTGTTCGTTCGGTGCCTTTGCAGATCATGCATGGATTACTCACCGGCCCACCTCCACGATTGCATCGGCAAGGGCTTTCCATGAGTACTTCGTTTTCTCTTCATGCACATGGACTGTAAACTCATCAGTCTTGTTCTCTGAATAGAATCTCATGATGGATTGAGCAAGAGCACGCGGGTCATTGGCGGGTATGACGTATCCAGTCTTTCCGTCGAGAACCACTTCCGCAAGTCCGCCAACATTTGTCGCAATGACGGGCTTGTCGAAGTTGTACGCGATCTGTGCGATGCCGCTTTGCGTCGCGTCCTTGTAAGGAAGAACCACGACGTCCGCCGCGGAAAAGTACAGACCAACGCGATCGTTTGGGACGTAGTCTGCAACCACGGTAACCCGGTCTTCCAGGTTGCGAGCGTGAATCAGTTCCCGGTATTTCTTCTCATCGTCATAAAACTCACCGACCACAAACAAGTGGGCATCAGAGTCGTTCTTGAGAAGAGCCATGGCCTCAAGCAGGACATCCAAACCCTTGTACGAACGGACGTACCCAAAAAACAAGACTACACGCCGGTGTTTGATTGCCAGCTGTTCTTTTGCCTTTTCTTTTTGGATGGACTCCCCAAAAATGTTGTACACGGGGTGCGCAACGCGGCGATATTTTGCCCGGGGCCAAAACTCCTTAAGGTCGCGCTCAACAGCCTGTGACTGCACGATAAATCCATCAACGGGTTTGAATGCGTAACGTGTAAACGCCGCATCGCCCGGGCGTTTCTCGTGGGGTATCACGTTGTCGCAAATGAACACGACCTTCGTCCGTCCATTGCGTTTCGCATGACGCGCAATCGTTCCGAAGCACGGACCAAAAAAAGGAATCCAATACTTGAAAATAATAAGGTCGGGCGCCCTCTTGCAAATCTCTTTCCCCACCTTTACCCAATTAAGAGGATTGATGGAATCCATGAGCTGTTCGCTCGGCACCTGCATAAGCTCGCCGCCGGTTTCCTGCTGCGTTTTTCCCGGGAAAAGCAACTCCGGATACTGCCGGGAGAAAGTGATGATCTGTGTTTCATGCTTTTTTGAAAGATCCTCATACAACAAAGCGTTGTAATGAGAGATGCCTCCGCGCAGTGGGTACGCTGTTCCGCAGATGATGATCTTCATCGTTTCTCTGCCAAACAGAGAAGCGAGAGTCCAAAGGGAAGAGTTATCGAAGACACCACGGGTTTCTCAAGGCGGAAGATGCCCCCGAGAATTCCATTGACAACCGGCGAAGGGACTTCGAGATCATCGGCGGTGTTGCTTCCTGTGATTCGTCCAACGATTCTCCGCAGGACCGCAACGGGAAAGAGGAGCGTGTTGAAGTGTGTCAGGTGCTTCACTTGAAACCCGGCGCGTTCCACAACGGGGCGCAAAGTGGTCCTTGTGTACCTGCGCTTATGATGCAGGACTTCGTCATGCTTGCTCCACAGCCATTGGTACGCTGGCACGGCAATAAGCATGTGTCCGTTCGGCGCGAGTCGCCGATGCGCTTCCTTCAGGAGCCCTTCATGGTCTTCCACATGTTCGACAACATCGAACATGGTAATGAGGTCAAAGGTCTGGTCTGGAGGAAAAGCGTCAAGGCTTCCAACGTAAAGATTCGTCAGCCCGCGTTGGCGGCAGAAGTCGATTGCTTGCTGTGAAAAATCCAGACCGAAAGCATTGTAGCGTTGGGAAAACTGTTCAAGCATTGCACCAGTGCCGCAGCCGACATCCAGTACGCGGCTTGTGCGGGTCAGAGGCAGTCGTGAAGAGATGTAGTTGAGAAGAATGGCGTTGCGCGAGACGAACCACCAGTGTTCCTTCTCAACGCGATACATTTGCGGGTAGACATGTGATTCCATCTCCTCTTAGAATCCCACCTTCTCCTGGATGACGAACAGAGGCCGGTTCTTCACTTCCTCATAAATGCGGCTGATATATTCACCGATTACGCCGAGTGTCAGGAGGATCATTCCTCCCATGAAGAGAATGGAGAGAATGGTGGACGTCCAGCCGAGAATTGCTTTGTCCGTGAAGATTTTTGCATAGAGAACATAGCCGCCGCCGAGAAACGAAATTGTAGCGGCGGAAACACCAAGGTAGATAGCCAGGCGGAGCGGTGCTTGCGAGAAGGAGAAGATGCCGTCGAGTCCGAGGTGAACAAGCCGGCGGAAGCTCATCTGGGGTTTTCCGGCGAAACGGGGATCGCGGTCGTAGTACACAGCGATCTGCTTGAACCCGGCCCAGGCGCGCATGCCGCTGATATAGCGGTTTCGTTCAGGCATGTTTAACAGCACTTCAACAACACGGCGATCGATAAGGGAGAAGTTCCCTGCATCCATAGGAATTTCAATTGAGGAGACTGCGCGTAATACACGGTAGAACGAGGTGAATGCCAGACGTTTGATGGGATTCTCGCGGCGGCTCCGCTTCACCGTGTACACAACCTGGTATCCCTCTTTCCATCGCATGATCATCTCCGGAAGGAGTTCCGGCGGGTCCTGAAGGTCGCCATCCATCAGGAGAATCGCGTCGCCCGTCGCCATATGCATCCCTGCGGTGATCGCAACCTGGTGTCCAAAGTTTCTCGACAGCTTGATTATCTTAAAGCGCTTATCCTGTGCGTTGACTTCCTTCATGATCTCAAAGGAGCGATCCCGGCTTCCATCATCCACCAGAATGACTTCAAACGGCCGGTCCAATTGGGAGGTAACCTTGAGTAGGCGGCTCTGCAGTTCGCGGAGGATGAGTTCTTCGTTAAAGATCGGTATGATGATCGAATAACTCATGATGGCTTTGGTTTTCGGCGGATCAATGGGACTGCGATACCCCCGATGCACAACAGCAAAGTTGCGATTGAAATAATGGCACCGTAACGCACGGATTCCGGTTCAAACCTGAATGACACGACATGGTTTCCCTTGTTCACAACAATCCCGCGCAAGTTGTAGTCCGTTTTGTAAATGTGTTGTTGAACGCCGTCAACGTAGGCATTCCAACCCTTGTAATATATCTCACTGAGGACGAGAAAGCCATCCTGCAAGGTTTCAACGGAGAGGTCGATCTCATTCTGACGAAAAGATGTGATCTCCGCCTTCCAGCGCGTGTTTTCATTTGCCGGCTCAAAGCTTGCTGGCGGCTGTTCCTCGATAACGGCGGTCGTTCGATAGTCAAAAGCATCAGAATTGAGGTATGCTTTCATTGCCTCCTCGCCCTCGACGCGTTGCAGGTGGTATACCATGAATGCCCGCGGCATTTGTGTAGTACGGGGTTGCAGTGAAAGCGATTGCTGGTCCGGGCCCGTTACTGTCTTATACTTTACGTTTAACAAATCGTGAGAGCGATCCCCATTGGTAAAAGGCGCGTACACCCACTGCAATGCAAGCGGAGTATATCCCTCCAGCGAAAAAATGCGATCGATCATTCCCTGATTCCTGTCCATGATCATTCCCCGCTCATTCCTCGTATTGACCCGGAAGAACTCATTGTTCATTTCGGATTTAAGACGACTTACGAGAGCGTCAGACCGGTCAAAATATGTCGTAGGGTTGTTAAGAGAGGCATTCTGCTTTACCCCAAACACCATCAGGTCGAAAAACAATACCGTGACGGAAAGAATGCCAATCCATTTTGTCCATGACCCGCGAACGATAAACCCAAGCACAAGGGCCGCAGAGAGCAGAATGAAGAACATCGAGATGTTGGCCTCCTGATTCACCCGCAATGCGATTGCCTGCGTGTTCAGGAAGGGAAATGTGCCCGACAACGTTCCGCCGGTGATCATTCCCCACAGTGCCGCCATGCAAGCCGTTACTGCAAGAAGAATGTTTCGCCAAAATGAAGCGGGACGCGTTCGCTCTTCGTGCATCAGATGATGAATCACAAACGCCGAGAGTAGCGAGAACGCCAGCGACATGAACACCATCATACGCGCCGGTGCGCGGAAGGTTGAGAACACGGGGACAACATCGTAAAAGAATTTGTGCAGGAAGAAACCGCTCCCCACGGAAAAGAGGACCGCGAAGACCGACGCGCCCCACAGAAACGGAATGATGCGATGCTTTTTCCAAAGCAACAGGGAAAGCAGGCCGAGAATCAGCGGCAACGCGCCGCGATACAAGCAGTCTTCCCAGTAGTACCAAAACACACCGGGCCCCCAGTATTGACTTGTACGCTGTGCAGGTGCCTCGCCGAAGAACTTGGGAAAGGCCAGTGTTATCAGGTGGCTCCACGACATCTGGCCTTCTGTGGCTTTTTCGTACGTGATCGCCGCGCGCTGTGAAACCCCCGAAAGCTCTTGCGTCGGAAGAAGTTGAACCGCGGTCAGTCCGAGTGCGAGCGCTACAATGGCTCCGCCCCTTATGCACATCAGCATGGCTGGCTTCGCGAGGAGTTCTTTAGCCTTGTGTGAGCCCAGAAGCTCAAAAAGAAAGTACGCGAGAAGGAACAGCAGGAAATAGAGTGTCAGCTGTGGAAACCCCGCAAGAATCGAATGACCGAACACGACAGCAGTAAGAAAAGTCCACAGCCAGCTTTTCTCCGTGAGGGCTTTTCGGAACAACAGAAGAATCAACGGCCACCACGCGACCATTGTCACGATTTGCTGATGGATTGCGTGGAGAATCATGAACCCGGAAAGCATGAAAGAAACCGCCGCAAACAGGGAGGGGATTGCGTTGAGCTTGTATGACCGCGCGAGGAAAAACATCGTTACGCCCGCAAGAACATAGTGCAGAATAATGACAAGCTGAAGCCAGTAGTAATTCAGCACCCCATTCTTGACGAAAAGCGTCAGCAGCAAGCAGGGGAGATAAAGAACGGTCGTCTGAATGTCGGCAAAGAACGGCATGCCGTTGAAGGTGTATGGGTTCCACAGTGGAAACTCACCCGCGGCCAGTGAGGTCGCAGCGAAGTTTCTCACCGGATAGCTGTAGAAAAGAAAATCCTCCCAAAGGTAAACGTTGCCGAGAAGATGATCCCGGAAAAACAGTATAGCGAGTCCGGCAATGATCGCAAGGCACTGCCATGTGCTGAGGTCAATCGGCGGTTGAGCGGATGCGTTACGGCTTTTTGCCATCGAGCAGCCGTATGCATGTTGCAAAAACTCTGTCGACGTAAATGTACTGCATGCAGTCGTTGGGGCAGACCGGAGAGAAATAGCAGGGGCAATCAAACTCGGGCTCCAGGATTTCACCGCGACCGTAGAGTTCAAACTCGTTCCGGTTGAAGATGTTGTTGAAGAGGACAATCTTCTTACCAAGTCCAATCGTAATGTGCATTGCCATTGTCACCGCGGTTACCACCAGGTCACATTGATCAACCTGGTTGATGAACTGCTGGAGGGGGAAATGTCCGGGATAGAGCGCGCCGCTTTTCTGTGCAATGCGTAGGTTCTTAGCGTGTTCTTGTTCTCCGCCGAGAAGAAGGGGAGCATAACCGGCCTTCTTCAGTTTCTTTGCCAGTGCCACCCAGTTCTTCTCCGCCCAAAGTCTCGAAGTCCAACGCCCGCCGCATCCCGTGTTCAAACCGACAATTTTCTTTTTCTTTGGAAGTTTCCACGTGTAATTCCGGTCGGCAAAGGAATCAAGGATGTACTCTTCGCCTGAAAACCTCCAGCCGCATATCTCAAATATTTCCTCAACATAGCTTTTCGTGTTCTCTTTGTTGAGATCGTCAAACACGCCAGTCATGAACTTATGAACAGAGTCGTGATCTAGGGGTGTCGGCTTTCCGTTCACAAGAGTGAAACCCTTTTTGATCGGCGCATTCAACGTAGCTGCAAGTCCGCATGCTTCGCGATCCTTGTCGAGGTTGATGATCATGTCGAAGCTTGTTGCGCGGAGTGCAGCAAGCGATTGTGCTGTAAACGGAAGAATGACGTCGACACTGCGTGGAAGAATTTCAGGTGAAAGCGTGAGCCACCAGATCTGTGCGTGAGGATGAATCTGTTTCAACCGGTGCAGGAGTGGCGTCGTCCGTATGACATCACCCAACGCGCCGAGCTTGATGAGGAGAATTCGCTTGTCGAGCGGATCGTAGTGGGTGCATATCGCGCCCCCGTCGTCAACACAATGAACCCCGAATTGCTTGTGCGGCTTGCACGGCACGTCTCCCCGGAAGAAACGGCAATCAACTTTCAACGATTCGCGGGAACTCCAGGGTTTACCGGACATGTGTAGAGAGGACTAGCGGATGTAATCCCGGATGGTGTACTCATCCCGGGAGGTGCTGGATTTGCTGATGAGTTCGCCTAACAATCCGATGGAGACGAATTGAATACCGACAATGATGAGGAGGATTCCGCCGAGAAACAACGGGCGATTACCCAGCGCAGTCAATCCGAGGAACCATTCAACAACGAGCCATCCATCAATCAAGACGCCGCTGCCTGCGAAGAGAAGCCCCCAAAAACCGAAAAGATGAAGCGGCCTGCGCAAATAGCGCGTCGTGAACAGCGCGGTCAGCAGATCAAGGAATCCTTTCCAAAAGCGACCGACGCCGAATTTCGTCTTGCCGTATTTGCGCGGTCTGTGCTGGACGATCATCTCACCGATCTTGAAACCTTCCCAATGCGCGAGCACGGGAACGTAGCGGTGAAGTTCGCCGTAGATCTTTACCGACTTCACAACCTCCTTGCGGTACGCCTTGAGTCCGCAATTGAAGTCGTGAATTTTGATCCCCGTTAGAACGGACGTGACAAAGTTGAAAAATTTTGAGGGGAGCGTTTTGGTAATCGGGTCTTTGCGGACTTTCTTCCAGCCGGAGATGAGATCGTAACCGTCGTTGATGCGTTTGACGAGACTCGGAATTTCTGCCGGGTCATCCTGAAGATCAGCATCCATTGTAATGACGATGTTGCCTTGTGCCTTCTCGAACCCCACAGAAAGAGCCGCCGATTTTCCGTAGTTGCGGCGGAAGCGAATGACTTTCACATGGTGATCATTCCGGCGCAGGTCGCGCAAGATTTGAAACGACTTGTCGGTACTGCCGTCGTCCACGAAGAGTAGTTCGTAACGCGTACCCATCCGGCTCAACGCGTAACGCAACTGCTGATGAAGTTCTTTCAGGGAACCCTCCTCATTATAAAGAGGGATTACAACGGTGATTTCTGTGCCGCCCCCACCCTGGTGCTGTGATCGGTTTTGTTGAACCGCATCCTGCCGGGGTCGTTGCTGTTGTCTCTGACGCTGTTGCTGTCCGCGCTGATCTCCGCGTTGATGGCGCTGGCGATTGTCTCGGCTCTGCCGCTGTTCAGTCGGCTGTTGTGCTGGAGCTTCGGGCCTACCGGCTGGTTCTGCCGGTGCAGATTGATTTTCGGGGGATTGCTGTTGGGATTCGGGCTTTTCTTCAGGCATCTCGGGTGGCTATCGTACAGAGGATAGCGTGGTGGTTGAGAACAAATTGCGCCTAAAAACTAACCAATTAGGGTCTGAAAAGCAATGGAAAGTAAGGGGTTACAATTTGATTCGAACACCTCTTTTTGTGTTTATTTCCAAGAGCAATGACATTGAATTGCAACTATCGGGTTTTGAAACCAAGGAAACTTCTTCTTGCCCCTCTCAAAGGTGACTCCGACAACGGGACTATGGACACTTCTTATCGCGGCCCTCTTTTTTGGGGATAGCGTGGATATGATTTCCCTAGTGAAGCCGAAATCTTTTCCCGGCTTCGTTCCTGCTGACGATTGGTTTGAACAGCAACGCGCGTTTCCCTTTGGGGAGATTCCCCATGAAGACTATCTCCGCGCGCAAGAGTATGTGAAGACAAGGATGACGATGTCATCGGTAGGCGGTACAAACACCTGGGTCCTTGCGGGCCCAACGAACATCGAGGGGCGCGTTACAAGTCTGGCCATTGATCCGACAGACCACAACATCGTGTACGCGGGAAGCGCAAACGGCGGCGTCTGGAAAACAACCGATTTTTGTCAAAGCTGGGTCAGCGTGTTTGATCATCAGAATACCTCATCCATCGGAGCTCTTGCCATTGACCCAGTATTTCCTGACGTCATTTATTGCGGAACGGGGGAAGCAAACTCCCTTCGCAGTTACTATCCGGGAACAGGAATGTTCAAGTCGACGAACGGCGGCACAAGCTGGACGCATATCGGACTTGCAAACAGTTTCAGCATCGGCGCGATTGCAATCAATCCGCTGAATACACAGGAGGTTTATGTCGCGGCCCTTGGATCTCTCAGGAGGAAAACGCTGGAACGGGGTATCTTCCGCTCAACGGATGGAGGGACAAACTGGACAAACGTCTTGTTTGTTACAGATTCGGTTGGCGCAGTTGACGTTGTCATTGACCCGTCAAGTCCGAATCGTGTTTTCGCGGCGATGTGGGAGCGTTTGCGTCGCGAGGATTACATCAAGTATGGAGGCGCGGGCAGCGCCCTGTATCTCTCCACCAATTCAGGCGTTTCATGGAATCCAATAACCAACGGGTTCCCTTCGAATGACCCCACGCTCGGGCGTATCTCGATTGAGATCGCGCGATCAAACCCGCAGATTCTGTATGCGCTAACGGCGAACACCAGCGGCACATCGCGTGGGTTGTTCAAATCCAGCGACGGCGGCGCTTCGTGGGTGCTCTTTCACAGTAGTGTTGCACCGTCCTCTAACTACGCCTGGTTCAATCGCATCTGCAAGGTAAACCCGGCAAATCCCGATCATGTGTTCGCAGGCGGACTTCAGATGTTTGTTTCAGCAAATGGGGGAACGAACTTCTCGGCAGTTGGGCCGATGCACGTTGACCAGCATGCTGTTGCAATTTCACAGACAAACCCCGGCTTCATTGTTGTTGGTAATGATGGTGGCGTTGATTACTCTGTAAATGGAGGACTCTCATGGAATGCCAATGACAAACTGCCGATCTCCCAGTTTTATGCGGGAGAAATTGACAACGGCAACCCCCTTGTTATTCTCGGCGGCACACAGGATAACGGGACGGTACGCACATTCACCGGTCTTCCAAACGATTGGGATGATTTTTATGGAGGCGACGGGTTCTACTGTCTGGTAGATTATTCCAACTCGATGAATGTCTATGCCTCCTCACAATTTGGCGGATTGGGACGATCCACAGACGGCGGGTTTGGTTTTCTCAGCGGCATTACCGGACTTGATCGGGCATTCACAAACTGGATGACGCCGTTTGCCATGGACAAGAACAATCCGCAGGTCTTGTATTGCGGCACATACAGGATGCATCGAAGTACGAACGGCATGCAATCATGGACTCCGATCAGTCCGGATCTTGCGGCCGGACATGTTGAACTATTGGGGACGATCACGACAGTTGATGTTGCGGCTTCGAATCCGAACGTCATCTATTGCGGAACGGATGATGCAAATGTTTGGGTGACGACGAACGGGGGAGGAACATGGCAACTTATCAACACAGGGCTCCCGCGTAGATGGGTAACGCGCGTCACGATCCACCCGGATTCCGCGAATGTGTGCTATGTGGCGCTGTCAGGGTACAAGGTCGATTCAACCGGTTCGCACATTTATCGCACGACGAATTTCGGTGCAAGCTGGAATTCGATACGCGGCAATCTCCCCGACGCGCCCATCAATGACATTCTTATTGATCCGCTCGTGATGTCCACTCTTTACATTGCGACAGATGTGGGCGTCATGCTTACGACAGACATGGGGACCGAATGGAGAGTTCTTGGATCGGAGTTTCCTTCAAGCGTTCCATGCCATGACTTGACCCTGCACAATCCTTCCCGCACGCTGATGGTCTGGACGCACGGACGAAGCGCGTTCAGGACCAGCCTTATTCCAACCACAGTGGATGAAATCGGCCAGCAACCGGATTTGTTCACGCTCCACCAGAATTACCCTAACCCGTTCAATCCATCGACGACAATTTCATTTCAGATTGATCGTCCGAACTGTGTACGATTGACAATCTTTGATATGACCGGAAGGGAAGTCTTGCGACTGGTGGATGAGCGCCTTGAGGCTGGCAGGCATACGAGGGAGTTTACTGCCTCGGTGATTTCCTCGGGGGTCTACTTCTACAGGTTGTCAGTAGGCGGGCGGGGCGAATCGAGGAAAATGCTCTTATTGCGCTGAGCTCTTTTGCTGGACTGTATGGGTCTATGGCTATGGATCATTACCCGAAGGTTGTGGTTAGTCACCGGCTCCAAGATCCTTTCCTTCCTCCAACAACTTTTCGTATTCCTCTTTGTAACGCTTGATGCCGTTGAAGATGGACTCGGCGATTTTCTGCTGGCCGTCTTTGCTGGCAAGGAACCGTTCGTCCTCTCTGTTGGAGAGATACGCTGTTTCAATCAGCACATTGGGCATTGAGGCGCCGACAAGGACGAGAAATCCTGCCTGCCGGACACCGCGGTTGGGAATACTGAGGTGATCTTCCATTTCCTCCGTTACCACCTGGGCAAAAACTTCGCTTGCGCGCATGTAAGCGCTTTGGGCCATGGTCACCAGAATAAAATTCTCGTCTGTGAGCTTTTGGTAGCGATCCGCGTAGTTTTCCTCCAGCTCGATAACGGAGTTCTCCCGCTCGGCAATGTTGATCGCCTCATCTGTGCGGCCCGGCCGGAGAAGATAGACTTCAAATCCGCGCGTTGGGTTGGGTTTCTTTCGCAAAGAGTTTGCGTGAACGCTGATAAACAGCCGCCCATTGGCTTCATTGGCGATCTGGCCACGCCGGTATAACGGAATAAAGATATCGTTCTTGCGCGTGTAAACCACTTTGACACCGGGCAAACCCTTCTCAATAAGTTTGCCGAGCTTGAGCGTGATATTAAGGGTTACATCCTTTTCGCGTACGCCTTTCACTCCGCTAGCTCCGTGATCGTGTCCACCGTGACCTGCATCCAGCACAATGACGTCAAGTCCCCAGCGCTTCCGTTGCTGCTGTAGTCCTTCCTGGATTTCGTGTCGTTTCTTTTCGAGAAGCGCTTTGTCCCCCGCACCGGGTGTACGCACCGAAAGCAAAAGATCATCCGAGGCGTCATGCCGCATGATTTCCGACGCGGCAATTTTGCCGTTGAGTTTGAACGTCAGTTGCAGTGATCCACGCGACTGTATTGCAACGACTTTCTGGACCAACCCCGACGGCTTGGTTTTGTTCAGCGCCGCGACGTCTGCGCTTGCATTGCCGACAGTTACATAGAGCCATCCATCGTCGCGAAGCCAGCTTTCATATTCTGTGGGCGTCCCTTCACACGCGAGGCGGATGAGCATGCCGTTGCTTTTCTGCTCGATGGCGATTTCCCCGATCACCACATTTGCAGAAGTGTTTTCCTGATCGGCGCGGAGGGAAATCGCGTCAAGCTTAACCGGCGTGTTGAATGCATCCGAGAAAATGGGAAGGAAAGAAGAGAGCGGCGCGTAGGATATGCCCGTGGAATGAACCGCGTCAACGGGCATCTGGTAAACGTGCTGACGCTGGGATTGGTCGATGACAACAAGGAACGGGTTCCTGCTGAACACCTTCATGCGGCGCGGCGGCTTTGCAATCTCCACCATCCGCAAGCGCTCGTTCTTGTTGAGATCCAGAGAGAAGGCGTCCGCCAGATCATTCACGGAGCCGAACAACATTCCCTTCTGTTTAAAGACGCCGACGGTCTCTTCACTGCCGCCCGGCATTTTGATATTCATGGTGCTCTGTGCGGAAGCAGCCGACAGAAGGAGAGCCGCACAAGAAAGAGCAACTACACCATGACAAATCGTTCGCATTTACCTGTAGTTGGTGAACTGGGTTGCGAACGCGAGTTCGGCGTCACGCACCATTCTAATCACCGCCTGAAGATCGTCTTTGTTTTTCCCGGTGACCCGCACCTGGTCGTCCATGATCTGTGCCTGAACCTTCAGCTTTGTATCCTTGATCATCTTGACGAGAAGCTTTGTGTCCTCTTTGCCGATGCCGACGCGCAGCTTCACGACCTGCTTCACGGTGGTGTTCGCGCCCGGCGTTACCGTGCCGTAATCAAGCGCCTTGACGGGAACGCTGCGCTTGATCAGCTTTGTCTGCAGGATGTCGACGACCGACTTTAACTTGAAGTCATCGTCTGATGCCAGAGTGATGAACCTTTCTTTCTGGTTCAGCTCGATGGAGCTTGCCGATCCCTTGAAGTCATATCGCTGGGCAATCTCCTTCCGCGCCTGGTTGATGGCGTTATCAACCTCCTGCATGTTGACTTCGGAAACAATGTCGAACGATGATGTATCAGCCACAAGACTTCTCCATTTATCTGAACTTCAAACCGACAAACGCGTTCCAGAATATCTTAACGAGCTCCCATCGCGGGTGGTTGGTTTCCACGATGTAGCTCCGGTGTATTTCCCGTTGCTCAACGTTATCCCGTGTTGTTATTTGAATGGAAAGCGGGTGCATGTGGTTACCTCCAGGTTTCCGTCACTCGTTTTGTGATTCTGACGTTTCGCTTGGTTAGTTCCTCAATCATGGTGTCCCCGGGGACAGAGATTTCAGGGGGTGCAACTCCGCGAAACGTTATTGTGCCATGCGCCAGCATTTGCGCAGTGATGGAAGCAGGGAAAGCCGTTGTGCGCATCATCGCGGTCATCTTCGTGGCCTCATCATAGTAATCGACGAACTCATACACAAGGATTTTCTCGGCGCGGCCGGCGGTGCCCGTGATTGTTGCGCGCGCGAGTACGACGTCGCGATCGCCGTGATCCAGCTTTTTCCGCAGCAGGTCGGCAAAGAACTCTCTGTTGGTTTTTACGCTGCCTCCAACCATCATTGGTTCGTTGGTTGCGAAACCGAGATCCAGAAGCGTCTTGAACTTCTCGCAGTGCCCCTTGTAGCGGATCGTCTTGTAGTCGAGGTTCTGCACTTTTCCTTCAAGGTGCTGTGTGAGCGTGGAAAGACCGCCCGACGTGCTGAACGCCTCGAGGATCCCGAACGGCTCATCGAACACCATATCCTCTTGATCTGACATCGGATCGACGTGCATTACCTTGCCGTCCCGAATGATGGTCGCCTGCTCAACGTATTCGTTGATAAGGCCTTCGACGGAAAAGACAATCTGGTAATACAACGGCGGTCGCGGATTCTGCGGCAGTCCACCCACGCGGAGATGAATCGAATCCAACGTGTCGAACTGCTTCGCGCCGGTCATAGCGAGAATATTGATGAGCCCCGGAGCCAGTCCGGTGTTGGGAATGATGGTGACGCCTTTCGAGCGCGCCTCGGCATCCAGCGTCATTTGTTTCTGGACAACATCGTTGTTTCCCCCGAGATCACACATATGAACGCCCGCCCCGATGGCGGCACGCGTGAGCTGATAATTCACGGAGTAGGACACGGCACTGATCACCGCGTTCGCGCCCTGTAACAGAGAGTGTACGTCCTTTTGGCTGTTCACATCGATGCGCACCGGCTTGACGTTCCCGCCAATGTTCTTGGCAGAATGCGTAGCGCGCTGAAGATTGATATCACACAGGAGTATCTCATCGGCGGGGTTGGACATCGCGAGGTCGTACGCCGCGGCGCTGCCCATCAGTCCGGCTCCAATGACAATATATTTCATCAGGTTCTTTTCCTTTGAGTATTCATTTCAGAATTTCACCCGTCTCACGGCTCCAGAACAAAAGGTCAATCTCATCTATGGAGATCCCGATATCATGTGCGAACCGTGCAAACCGTTTTTCGATGCTCACGTATCGCTTGGGTGTCAGCGTGGTGGGGAGCGTGCGAATTGCTCCATGCCGTTTCAAGTTACGCAAAATATGCCTATCCAGAATGGCAAGATTCCTGTAGCCGATATTCCTCAGGAAGTGCGAGGATTCCTTCCACCCAAGTCCTTTCACGTTTTCTGCAAGCCATGCGCGATGTTCTGTTCCCGTTCCGTCCCCTGAAAGTCGTTGCTGAATCTCCGGAAACTGTTTTTTTGCCGTGAGAAGGTGTTTTCCCTTCGTATTATGGAATCGAATGTAAAAAGTTTTCTGGTGTAACACACGCGCAGGATCAATTTCGCACTCCTTGAAATTCAAAGCGACGAGTGCCGTCACAGCCTTGCCGGCATTCACCGCGCTTGTTTGGGGCGTCAGCAAGCAGTATACGAGTTCATAGAAGTACTCCGATGTGGGTACGCATGCAAACTCGCGCAATCTCTGCTTGATGGCTTTGCGACGGGATTGAAACTCCGCCTTGAGGGTATCAACATTGCGGTATCCAGCCTTCTTCATGCAAGCTCAATATGGGTAGGTGCGGAGGGATCCCTTCCGCGCACTTTGATGAGCCCGTCGCGCTCAAGACCTGATAAGATGCCTCTCCACCATTTCCTGGAGCCATGCGAAGCAACACTCTCCTGAAGCTTCTCCAACCTTATCGCGCGTCTTGTTCTCAGTTCCTGCACAATGCGTCCGCGCAGAATTCTGTTCGGAACCCCCCGCAAGGAAGGCTCACGCCGAGGTCCCTGACGGCGCGATGGGTTCATGCGGAATGAAGAGGTGCAAAGGCGCGAAACAGGACAGACGCTGCATATTGGTTTGCGCGCAATACAAATAGTCGCACCAAGATCCATCAATGCCTGGTTCCAATCGTAGGGCTTGCGACGCGAAATCAGGTTGGCTGCAAGGCCCCAGACCTTCGCTTGATCCTCATGCTGTTCCGTTGACTTCATGCGCCAGAATACGCGCGAGAGGACCCGGCTGACATTCACATCGATTGCGGGGACAGCGCGGTGGTGAATTGAGGCAAGGATCGCGTGAGCTGTGTACGGCCCAATACCGGGAAGAACGAGAAGGTCCTCAAGCCGTGACGGAAGCCGGCCGTCATGCTCAGCGACAACTGCTTTGGCAAGCCTGTGAAGACGGACAGCCCGGTTGTTATATCCCATGCCCCACCATGCAAGAAGAACACTTCGCTGGCGCGCACGCGCAAGCCTTGTGATTGTGGGAAAGCGTTTGAGAAACAACGGATACTTCTCAAGAACCCGGTTCGCCTGAGTCTGTTGAAGCATGATTTCTGAAAGGAGAATACGATATGGATCCCGGATATTGCGCCAGGGAAGAGTACGGCCGTGACGCCGATACCACGCGAGGAGCGCGCGGTTAAACTCAGGTCTCCTGGGGATTCCTTTTCCGGGCCGGGGCGGCATGAATTGTTTCGGGGGGATTGACAAGAAGGTCGACTGCCTCCCGATTTCCTTCGAGAATGTCCATGGTGGAGAGGGTTTTCGGGAGAACCCATTGGATTTGCTCAAACACCTTATTCACAGGCTCGCCTGCAAAGGATTTGATGAGAAAATACGTTACCCGATATGAGCCGCTGTCGCTGTATGTCCATTCTTTTGTCAGGAATTCAGCATCAACGATGGCACGAATGGTGAGTTCCTCATAGAGCTCGCGGACAATGGCTTGTTCGCGTGTTTCGTTCGGCTCAATCTTCCCTCCGGGGAATTCCCACTTCAGCGGGTACTTTGCATTTCGATTTCTCTGACAGGCGAGGACACGGCCGTTGCGGAAGAGAATGCCGACAGCAACTTCTTTCATACTCTTAAGATACCGAAATGACGCTTGAATCTCAACGCGTCACGTGGGGGATTTCCGCTTGTAATCCGCGAAGACAAAGCCGCGTCGTTCCTCCTTCCACTGAAGAATGAAATCGCGGTCAATCGTGTGGAGAACATCCGGGAAGAAAGTGTCCCCCTCGTAGTTATCATCGAGGAGGGTAAGATAGAGATGCGATGCAAGGGGGAGAACAGCGGCAAACATTCTCGCGCCGCCGATCACAAAAACTGTTTGCTGACCATTCAATGCATCTAACGCGTCGTCGAGGGAGGTATAGCACTCGACGTCGGGAATCGGTTGCGAGGTTACAACAACATTGCGTCTTCCGGGAAGCGGTTTGCCGATTGATTCATACGTCCTGCGCCCCATGAGGATGGTGTGTCCCATGGTGAGTTTCTTGAATCGCTTGAGGTCTTCGGAAAGATGCCAGGGGAGTTGACCGTTGCGCCCGATGACGCGATTTCTTGCGATGGCAACGATGATGGCGAGTTTCATGCCGTGGAAATGTTCGTGGATCGTGTTGCCTACACCGCAACTTCAAATTTGATCGGCTCGTGGCAGTCGTATCCGATCAGAGTAAAATCCTCAAACGTCAATTCGTTCATTGGTTTGCGCGCGATTTCCAGGTGGGGCAGCGGTCTGGGTATGCGCATGAGTTGCTCACGCAGTCCCTCCACATGGTTGACGTACACGTGCGCATCAACGATGGTATGACTGAAAAATCCCGGTGTGAATCCGGTCTCTTGAGCGATGATCTGAGTAAGTAGCGCGTATGCGGCGAGGTTGAAGGGAATACCGAGCGCAATATCGCCCGATCGCTGGGTGAGATGACAGTTGAGCAGGTTGTCTTGAACATTGAAGGCAAATGTGTAGTGGCATGGCGGAAGCTTACTCGTGTGAGCATTTCCCGGTTCCCATGCGGTGACAACCATGCGTCTGGAGTGCGGATCGGTCCTCAACAGCTCCAGAACCTTTCCGATCTGATCCACCTCCACAACTTCATACGCGCCGCTCGCGGGGTTCAATTGAGCGCTCGGGAATCTCCTCCAATACCTTCCGTAGGCGGTATCAAGGTTTCCCTCCTTATCCGCCCAGGCGTCCCAGATTTTTGTATGCTGGCGCAGGTTGCGGATGTGATCTTCACCGGAAAGATACCACAGCACTTCACGCAGCATCGATTTGAAGTTCACTTTCTTTGTCGTGAGTAGTGGAAACCCCTTCCGCATGTCCACGGAATAGTGCTCGGCAAAAGAGGAGATAGTGTCAATGCCGGTGCGGTTTGTTTTTCTTGTCCCGTTCGTCAGGACTCTATCAACAAGGTCAAGGTATTCGCGCATGTTTCAAGGTAAATAAATTTCACATGAATATGCAGGGGTTGGAGTTTGCCCGCCGGAAACGAGAATGGCTCCGGAAGGAAGAGCGGTTGCCCTGTGAAATGCCCTTCGTGTGGACATGGATGAAGTTTCGATCCATTGCCCGGTCCGGCCATAGACCTCACAGGAACTTGATAGTTTACCATTAGAATCGCCGCCGCACACCAAAATCGTACCATGGGTAGGAAGGGTAACGGCTTCATGGTTTATGCGCGGGACCCCCATTTCGCCCGCAAGAGTCCAGGAGCCGCCGTTGATGCTGTAGCGATTCGTATTTGATGATGGTGCTGATGCCTCTGCGCCCCCGGTGAATACGATGTCGCCGCCTCTTATTGTTGCGCCCGCACCGAAGGCCCTTGACGTGGGGAGCGAGGCAGTCGAACTCCATTGACCACTTGCAGCATTGAACAATTCACACACGGAAGTCTCGCCGCTCACAACGAGAACATTGTTCGTGCTCAGGAGAAACACCGCATGGAATGCGCGCCCGACACTCATCGAGTCCACCACAGACCATGTGCCGGAGTTCGGATCGTATATTTCGCAGAAGGGCAGGAAACCGGTCCCGCTGACTCCTCCCGTGACAATTACTCTGCCGTTGCCAAGCAACGTCGCTGAATGATACTCGCGTTCGAAGTTCAGTATTCCGGTGATAGTCCATGTGTCGCTTTGTGGGTTATATAACTCACACGACCGCGGGTTATCGGACAAGCCGCCCGCGACAAGCACTCTTCCGTCACGAAGCAACGTAGCTGAATGAAATGTTCTCTCGCGGGACATCGATGCCGCGGGCGTCCAGGAGTTTGTGGAGGGGCTGAAGAGTTCGCACGTTCCTGTGTTCCCTCCAGCGACCAGTACGGTTCCATTTGCGAGCGCGGTTGAGGAGTGGCCAAATCGCGCATTCGCCATGGAGCCTGTTGCTATCCAAGCAGGTTGAGTGATTGTGAAATTGCCGCCAAGGATTGTGTCCTGTCTAATGATAAGAAGAATGGGACCAGATGTTGTGCTTTCGGGGACCATGGTTACTATTCTAATGTGGGAAGCAGAGTCAACAACAGCGCGTCTTCCGTTGAAGAGCACAGTATCCAAGGTTGCAACCGGGGAAAAATTGGATCCGGTAATGATTACAATGGCGCCAATAGAACCTGATTGCGGAGATACTGATTGGATTGCCGGTTCCCCGGGAGGGTTGGGTGCAACGGGTTCGTCATCACCGCATCCGGAAAAGCAAAGAAAAAGAAGCGCTCCTGCGATCGATATGCGTACGGGGATATTCACTTGCATGCTGGGAAGCGTATGAACGAGGTGGCACTGGCATGGTACGGAGCAGAGAGGTGAAATGCAATCGACCGGAGTCACACGGAGGGTTACTCCGTGTTGCCCGCGACCTCAATCACACTGCCGGTGATAAAACTTGCGACATCCGAACACAGGAAGCGCACTGCTTCGGCCGCGTCTTGAGTCATTGCGCTTCGACGCCGCCTCCATAGGGTGCCGTGTTTGGCCGCGTCGGCGGCCTCCTTTAATGTGAGGCGCCGCGTGTGTCCCGGGGCAACGATGTTGCAGGTGACTCCCATGAGGATTTCCGTTTTTGCAAGAGAACGGATGAAACGGTTACGCGCGCCCTTTCCAAGCAAATAGTCATATGGCGGCCCTGATTGCTCGTCCGCACCGGCTTTACTGATTGCAACAATGCGTCCGTAGCGGGCATTGCGCATGTGGGGCAAAGCGTGCTTCACACAATAAAACAACCCGTCCACCTCGGCCTTGATCACTGAACGCCAATGCTCCTGATCAACAGCGGTGATATCTTCGGCGGTCCACGCTCCTCCCGCATTGCAGATCAGAAAATCAAGTCGACCGTACAATGAGATGATACCATCAATCATGTCGGATACTTCATCCTCCTCACGCGTGTCCGCCTTGAACGCGTATCCCTTTCCGCCAAGGGCTCTAAGCTCGCTGAGCACCTTGTCCGCAGCAAGGGAATTGTTTGGATGTCCGGTTCCATAGTTCAAGACAACCTTCGCCCCTTCGCGTGCAAGCGTAAAGGCAATGCTCCGGCCAAGACCTTCGCCGGTACTTCCGGTAACAAGCGCCACTTTGTCTTTGAACGCGTGCATTCTGAATCCTTTCCCGGGATGACTAAGTCTCATATCACATCGTATTGCGGCTTGATTTCCGCAGTCTTCTCTTCGTAAATGTCTGCCAATGTCTTAATCAGTTTTGGTGTCACGGAGGAAATTTCTCCATTTTCTTCAATGTATTATTCGTCAGCAGTGAAAGCAAGGCTGAGCTCCGGGGAGTGCAACAATTACAAGCCCCTTTCGTACTTCCCAATGGTGCCATATCTCAAGAACATACCCATCCTCTCCCGATTGCTCGGACTAATGCTGACCGCTCACGTGTGCGCGTACGGTGGAGAAAGAGCCGTTGTCTCTTTAAAGGACTTCAGAACTGTTGAACTTAAGACGATCGGTTTCGAAGTGCCACGGAAGATGGAGCTTCATGTGAAGGCTGTTGGCGCGGGAGGGGATTACGGCTGGTCCTACAAAAGCGATAATATGGTCGCATACGGCTGGATTATTGATGCAGTAACACGTCGTGTGGTTTGGGAAATGGACGTGGACAACACGAATCGGTCCAAAGATGACCGCGAGTTTGACGGGATAGTCATGTTCAACCAGGGGAAGTACGAAGCATACTTTACCGTGCCGGTTTTCGCGCATCACACCTCCCTCAGTCACTTTATGATGAACATCGATCATCGCCGTAAACCGTTGTTTGAAACACGCGATGAAAAGAAAAAAGACTTCTTTGGATTCTTCAAAGGTTGGTGGTCCGAGGACATTGCCGAGGAGTGGGAAAAGGCAGCACAGAAATACGGCATGGAAATTCTTGTTGATGAAAACCAACGTTCATCCATTAAGACGTTCTCTCCTCCCAAACCTTTCTCCAATGTTTTGTTCAGGACAGAGAATGTTGGCGAAGTTACTTACATCAAGCAGGGCATTTCCATCTTGGAGCCCGTCTCAGTTCACATCTATGCAATAGGCGAAGGAGTCAAAAAAGACGACCTTGTTGATTTTGGATGGATCGTTGACACAAAGACCCGGGAACGCATTTGGGAAATGAGCTGGCGCAATGTCAACCATGGAGGCGGGAGTGACAAGAACCTGCTGTTCGAGGGAGACGTCTCACTCCCCAAGGGTGAATATATTCTGCATTACGTAACTGATGACAGTCACTCGCCGCTCGACTGGAATTCCGCTCCGCCATCCGACCCCCTCAATTACGGTCTGACTATTCTTGCGAAATCCGATGGAGACGCAAAGAAATTTACACTGACGGACGCACAGGACTTCAAGAATGTCATCGTGGAGATCACCAAGGTGGGTGATGAAGAAAGCAAAAGCGCCGGATTCGCGTTGAAACAACCATCGATGGTGCGCGTGTACGCCATTGGTGAGCGCTCGAATTCGCGCCGTGCTCTTGCGGATTACGGTTACATTGTGGATGCGCGGACAAGGTCCAAAGTATGGACAATGGATGTTGACAAGACGTCCCATGCGGGCGGAGCGTCAAAGAATTGCTATGTTGACGAGGTCATTACGCTTCCCAAAGGGAACTATGTGGTCAACTACATTACGGATGATTCGCACGCGTACGACGACTGGAACGCTGATGCTCCATTCGATGCCGACAAGTACGGTATCACAGTAATGGGTGCCGGTGACGATTTCAGCATGAAAAACGTCGGGAAGTTCACAGAGGAGCGGGACAAGCGCATTATTACTCAAATTACCAGGGTGCGTGAAGACGAAGATCGCGAGGAACGTTTCAAGATCGATAAGACGACAAGGATCAGAGTGTACGCGATCGGCGAGGGACAGAATCGCGAGATGTTCGACTACGGATGGATTACCGAGGCGAAGTCAGGCAACGTCGTCTGGGAAATGACCTACTCGATGACATTCCACGGCGGCGGCCATCGCAAGAACCGCATGGTGAACACCACGATTGTGCTCGACAAGGGCGAATACATGCTTCACTATGCGAGCGACGATTCGCATTCATGGAATAACTGGAATGTTGATCCGCCGGAAGATCCCGAGTTCTGGGGAATAACATTGTTCAGAGACGATGGTCAGGAGCTGCCGCGATTGCCCCACGATCGGCTGAGTGAAGAGTAACAACTCATCGTTCACGCATTCTCATAAGACCTAAATCCTCCCTCAGTTCCATTACGTCCTTTCTTGATAGCGTTCGTTGTTCCCCCGGCTTCAATCCATCCAAACCGATTCTTCCAATGTTGACGCGAACCAGTCTGAGTGTAGGGTAGCCGACCGCCGCTGTCATTTTTCTCGCCTGCCTGTTTCTCCCTTCCCGCAAGGTCAGCTTGAGCCATGAAGTCGGCACCGACTTGCGGAAGCGGATGGGTTTTGATCGTTCGGGAAGGTGCGGCTCGACGGACAGCAGTTCGGCTGTTGCGGGCAGTGTCTTTTTCCTCTCGATGAGAACGCCGGATTCAAGCCGCCGTATTGATCTAGGATCGGGAATCCCTTCGACCTGAACAAGGTAGGTTCGCGGATGGCCAAACTCCGGTGAAGTCAGTCGATGCTTGAGTTGTGCGTCGTCGGTGAGAATGAGAAGGCCCTCGCTATCAACGTCGAGCCGACCCGCGGCGTATACTGATTGGGGAAAGGGGCCAAAATCGGCGAGCGAGGCATGTCCGGCTTCAGAAGTAAACTGGGAAAGAACATCGAAGGGTTTGAAGAACGCAATGTAGTGATATTGATCCATCGCGTTCTGTTTCATCATCTGAGCAGTTGCATTTTCCTTGTCTTGATCACCCCACCGGCCTCGAGTCTGCACAGGTACATTCCTGAAGCAACCGCGATCCCCGAACTGTTGAGCCCGTTCCATGATGCGGCGTGTGTTCCTGCGCGGACAACCTCATCGACGATTGTTCTCACCAAGGCGCCCCGTGCATCATGGATAGCGATCCTCACGTGAGTTTCGTGTTCAACAGAGTATCCGATGCTCGTTGCCGGATTGAACGGGTTGGGATAGTTTTGATGCAATTCGATGTGTTCCGGCTGGAGAGGAGTTTCCTCGCGCACAGCAACAAGTTGATCCAAATTGATTTCCCACATGGATCGTCCATGGGTGAATGCACGCGCTATTCTGGGGTGCGTGTGAAGCTGCATGTCGCTCACAGGGACATTTGGAAGACCGGCTCCCATCGTGCTCCATGATGCGCCCGTGTTCGTTGTGTAATAGCATCCGACATCCGTACCGACATACAGCCTCTCCGGGAACAAGGAATCCACAAGTACCACATTGATAGGCGCCTCCGGAAGGTTACCCGATATGTCCAACCAACTTGCACCCGAATTTGTTGTGCGAAAGATGTGCGGCAAATGAGAGTCCACCCGGTAACCGGAGAGAGTCACGTACGCGATTGTTTGGTCCGCGGGATCAAATCGAACACGCGTAATCCATCGGTTCGGCAATCCTGCCGAGACATTTGTCCATGAACTTCCGTAGTTGGTCGAAATCCAGACGTTCGCATCGTCCGTTCCTGCCATGATTGTATTGGAGTCGGTTTTTGCAACGTCGATTGTTGTGATGGTGGCATATGCCGAGAAGCCGGGAACCGGGCCGTCGGAAAGATCCGGACTGATCGCTGTCCAGCTCACAGCTCTGTTCGTTGTGCGGTGCAGCATATGTGAGCCCGTGTAAAGCACCATCGGATTGTTGGGATCGATGATGATTGGCGTTGACCAGTTCTTCCGGCCCGTGAACCCTGATGATGCTCCTGTAGTTGTTGACCATGCATTTGTTGTGCGCACGAGACCGCCGTATTGGGATTCGGCGTATTGGTAGTTTGAGTTGCTGTAATCAATCACGCAGTAGAACCCATCACCGCCATTGATGCTCACCCAGTCAGCGTTGTTGCCGGTTTGCGTTCGCGGCGTTCCATTATCCTGTGTTCCTCCGATGCTTCGCGCGCCGTTTGTCGGATCAATGTACCCGGCGTAAAACTGCGTGACGAATAAATCCTGATTGCTCTCGCGAAACCATGACGCGCCACCGTTGGTCGACTTTGAGAAGCCGCCATCCTGTCCCGCGTACATGATGTTTGGATCTGTGGGATGAAAAGCCATCGCGTGGTGGTCGACATGAGATGTTGATTGTGTGAACCACGACGCGCCGCCGTTGGTTGTTTTTCCAAGTAGGAGACCGCAGATGAAGACGAGATTCTCATTGTGCGGGCTGACAAAAACATTGCCGAAATACCACCCAAAGTTGCTGTAGAGTCCGCTCAGCCCGGCGTCGCTGGTTCGCGCCCAGTTGTCTCCTCCGTCTGTTGTTTTGTATGCGCCCATGAAATTCCCCGGATCATCGGCGAAGGAAACATATGCGACAAGAGGATTGGTCGGAGCTATTGCGATGGAAGGCCGGCCCACATTTGCCGCGGGGACGGGGAGGCCGGCAGAGAGCAAATGCCATGATGAACCCGCGTCTGTGGAACGATAGATGCGCGTGTGGACGCCGCCAACATAGCGACGTCCCTGAGGTCCGCGCATTCGCTGCCACGCTGCCGCGAAAAGGATCGAAGGGTTCTGCGGATTCAATGCGATGTCCACAACACCGGTGGAATCGTTGATGTACAGCGAGTGAACCCATGTCGCGCCGGCATCTGTTGATTTGAACACACCGCGTTCCGGGTTGCCGGAGAAGAGCGTTCCCATTGCCGCAACATAGATGGTGTTCGGATTCGTTGGATCGATTGCAATTTCGCCGATGTGTCGTGTGTCTGCGAGCCCGCTGTACTCCCAGCTTGCACCGCCTGTTGTTGATTTCAAGATACCAATGCCGTCATAGGAATCGCCGCTTGAGTTCGCTTCGCCTGTGCCTGCGTAAACAATGTTGTCATTTGTGGGATCGACGGCAACGGCGCCTATGGAAAGCGATGCCTGGTCATCAAAGAGAGGAACCCAATTTGTTCCGCTGTTGGTGCTTTTTAGAATCCCGCCTGCCGCCGCGCCTGCGTAGAGTGTATTCGGATTTTGCACGCTGATCGCAAGAGCGGTCAGGCGCCCGCCAATGTTTGAAGGCCCGCGCTGAATCCAGGAAGCCCCTGCGGTGTACCGGCCCACCGCCTGCAATGCGCGGGCTTGTTCAACGGACTGTGCGCGCAATGCATTGTCAATGAATCCCTGCGGGTACGCGCGCTGGCGGAAAAACCAATCGGACGGTTTTTCTTCGGCCTGCGATACATGGCTCTCAGGACTCCGATACAGAAGTAACGCTGACGCGCCAACCATGAACAACACAAGGGAAAGAAGAAGCGATCTCCTCATCACCACCTCCAGGATTGAAATACAGTGCGGTGATAAAATCTACCGATTTGGAAAAAATGAAGCAAGCGATCATGCGTGGATCGGCAACTCTTCCCTTGATTCGATTGCCGCCCTTCCTTCGCAAGGAGGGAGTTCAGAACCACACACACAAAAACCGGAATGAGTCAATTCGGCAAATTCTTGTGATTCCATCTCTTTCGCCGTACATTATGCCGGACAATTTTGGAATTGAATGAACCAACATAGACTTTATCGAACCATTGAATTACTCGGCGACCAGAAGTTTCGCACCGATGACCAGCTTCTCGTCCATGTTCTGGAAGAAATTATCCGAAACGAGGAGATTCCCATCAAAGGCGGACGCATCTGGAAGCTGGAACCGACTCACGGTACGTATCGGCTGATCCATCAAGAGGGGGAAATCGACCACATTGACAAGAACTTCCGACTGCGCATTCAGGATTACCCGCTGTTCCTTGCATTGCCGAAGAAGGGGACCATTGTCGGAACAGAAACCAACAAGTACCTCCGCCAAAAAGGGATCAAACTCTACTCCGCCACAGGGATCGGTGAGAAGGTCCAGTGGAAGGGACACAATCTCTTTCCTTATGTCATCGCCATCAATGCAGATTTCCTGCAAAGGGACATGTCATACGCATTGAACATTATCGGTAACGCACTTACAGCCTCGTTAAAGAATCGCAAGATTGAGAAGAAGGCGCGCGATCTTGAGCGCGACCTGGACAAGGCGCGGGAAATTCAGAAGAGTATCCTGCCCGAGCATGAACTGCGTTTCCAGGCGTATGATATTTACGGGGTGTCGCTTCCGGAGCGCGTGGTGGGCGGCGACTTCTTTGACTACCTCCACGCGACTGATGACAAGGATCGACTGGCCGTTGTGATAGGCGACGCGGCGAGCAAGGGACTTTCAGCCGCTGCGCAGGCACTTTATGTTTCCGGCGCATTGCGCATGGGCGTTGAATACCAAACAAAGATGAGCACCCTGATTGCGCGCATCAACATGCTCGTGAATAAAACGTTTTCGCCGGAGCATTTTGTCTCGCTCGTGTACCTCGAACTGGGGACCACGGAAAAGGGCCTTGTCTTCTTCGTCAATGCGGGGCACAACAACCCCATCCTACTGCGCGCAAAAACAGGCGATGTAGAGTTACTCACAGCGACCGGACAGATCATCGGACCTTTTCCCAATGAACGCTATAAAACGGAATTCATCGTGATGAACAAAGGTGATGTTCTTCTGCTCTACACCGACGGCGTTTCCGATGCCAGTAACGAGAACAGGGAAATGTACGGCGAGCGACGGCTTGTGGAGAAACTCCGTGAGTATCGTCAGCGGACGCCGAAGGAAATAACGCAACTCATTCTTGAAGACGTGCAGAAGCACAATCGCTTGCAGGAGTTTTCAGACGATAAGACGCTGGTGGTGGTGAAGAAAACGCGGTAGAAAAAGGGCCGCCCGTAAGTTGTTGGAGACGGCCCGTGTGTTGCCGATTTCGCGGGACACTACTTTGTTACGATCATCTTCTTGATGTCTGAGAATGTACCGGCTGTTAGTTTGTAGAAGTAGACTCCGCTGGCATGCCGCGATGTTTCAAACATCACAGCTTTGTACCCGGCCGATTCTTTCTGATCAACAGCTGACCTGCCCCCGCCGTCATTCTATAGACACCCTTCGAAAAAAGAGCATTCACTATGCTCTCCAGGCAATGGAACCACATTCATCGTCGGGATTTCCTGAAAGCAAGGTATTTGTAAGGGTAATAGCGCATCGAAGTTCTTGTTGTCCACCCTTGCTTGAACTGCGTAGGCTTTGGCAAGGACTGCTTGCAAAAAAGGGAAACGTCAGACTATCGGTCAGGAGCTCCGTTGTACCCGCAAAACTATTTCTCCCGTCTTTAGATCTTCTGTAGGTAATCGAACACCGCCCCCAACCCACACGATATGTGCTGTATCATCCCCTGATAGAGCAATGCTTGGAGAAGAAGAATCTTGGAGAGTATCCGAGAGCAATATGGGCCCATCCCAGATGATTCCTCGTGTTGTGTCTTGAGCAGTTAATTCATCCAAGCCAATAGAATGGAAGTAACAAGAAGGAAGAAAAAGCGCATGGTACGCCTCTGTGTCGATGCATGAACTTACGTTTTCAGTTCAACTGCACTTTCCCCGACGTCAGAAAACGCAAGAAACGAAATGAGGGTGAGAAAAGGTGGAGTCACCAATAAACACTTAGATCTCATTTGACTCCTCATTTGTCAAAGACGACAGTGTTTTATTTTAAGAGTATCATCTTTCTTGATTCCGTGAAAGTGCCCGCTGTCATTCTATAGATGTATACTCCGCTTGCTAGTCTTGTACCATCGACAGGTACCTCATACGATCCAGCCTTTTTGCTTTCGTCAACAACGCTGTATACCTCTCGTCCGACCATGTCGAATATTGACCTGCCCCCCTTAAAACGGTCCAATTCGTATCTTAGGATACGGGATCAAAAGGAAGGGGAATATTGCAATGCCAAGGAAAGGTCACACCGCCGAAGAGATCATCACCAAGCTGCGTGAAG